>QWCY01001231.1_pt1 | contig 49144 bp, 48 predicted proteins | sample 1972631 | NCBI WGS metagenome assembly QWCY01 (sample SAMN09866696, study PRJNA288562) | Human gut metagenome isolate pre1_stool, whole genome shotgun sequencing... | isolation source: gut | host: Homo sapiens | place: USA: California
TGAAGTTCAAAGTCGTTGAGCTGAAGACCGACCCGCAGCTGATGGGCGCTCTGGGTGCTGCCGAGTACGCTCGCCAGAAGGGTCTCGCCAAGAAGTAAGGAGACGATTACATGAAACTGTTGAAGAAGCTTCTCACCATTCTGCTGGCTACCTCCGGCGCTCTGTTCACCGTGTACCAGTTCAATCTGGATATGAAGCTCGTTGGCTGGCTGTACAATGTCCTCCATGAGTTCCATACCCGCAAACCGGTTACGACCGAGTTCTAAGGAAATCCCGCAAGCGGCCGCTGAGCGATCAGCGGCCGCTTTTTTTCTGCTGCCTGCGCATAGCGCGGGCGGCAGAAAAAGAGAAATATTCCATTCGAGGCAGACGCTTCGCCACCTCGAGCGCCCCCTCGCTGCTCAGAAGTTTTCCGCGTGAGCGGTGGCTATCTATTGGAAGCGGCCACTGGTTTGCGCATAACGCAGAAAAAAGCGAACGATCCCATTCGCCGCTGCAGCCTTATCCCCAGTAGCCGGATATGCCGTCCGGCGCGTGCGCCTTACTCGGCGGGACGGCGTTGTTTTTCCGGTTTCCGTGCGGGGTGCTGTGGTCGCGCGCTGCCGCGCGCTGGTCGTGCCCGGTCGGCACCGGCGCGGGCTTGCGCCCGCCGCGTTTGTCTTCTTTCATCTTGCGTTCCTCCTTGTCAGGCCAGCCCAAAGATGGCCAGAATCAGCCCGTAGATCACGCTTGCGCTGATGCCGTAGACGATCACCGGTCCCGCGATCGTGAAGATCTTGACCGCCGTGCCCGTGACGAAGCCCTCGGTCTTGAATTCCAGCGCCGGGGACACGACGGAGTTTGCAAACCCCGTGATCGGCACCAGCGATCCGGCTCCGGCGAACCGCGCCAGATCGTCGTAAACGCCCAGCCCCGTCAGCAGCGCGCCGAGAAACACCAGCGTGATCGAGCACCACGTCGCCGCCACGGTCGCCGACGCGCCCCAGTATTCATACAGGTTCACCAGCGCCTGACCGACCACGCAGATCGCTCCGCCGACCAGCCCCGCACGCAGCAGGTCGCCCCAGATGGGCGAGCGCGGCGAGAGCGAATCGACAAACGCCGCATATTCTTCGTTGCTCATGCGCATTGATCTCATCTCCTGCGCACAGTATGGCCGCGTGCGCGCAAAACTATGCAAAAACAAGCGTCCCCGCGCGGAATACGCGGAGACGCTTGTTGTCAATTTGAAAATAGCCTTTTGCATTTTATCGGCGAAGCGGCTGGTGTCGGGATACCGGATGATCTGCGCCGGATCGCCGACCGCGACTGTGGCACCCGGCGTGTTCTTCGTCACGATCTATCGTGCCTCTGTCCCTCCGCATTGGTTCTGCTGCCCGCCGCGGGTACTTTATTTTAAAATGTTGATTCCCTCAAGCGCCAGCAGCTTCCGCTTGACCTCCAGCCCGCCGGCATAGCCGGTGAGCGTGCCGCCCGCGCCGAAACGCATGGCAGAGACGGCGCTTTCGTCCGCTTGGAGCGACAGCGGGCCGATGGGCGTCTCGATGGCGCAGGCGCTCATGCTTCGATCACCAGATTTTCCACGCCGGACTTTTCAAATTCGTCCATGTATTCGTCCATGCGGGCGTTGAGCTCGGTATAGTCGGCCGGCTCGCTGTCGAGGCAGCCAAGGTCGCGCCGCGCCAGCTCCTCGGCCAGAATGTCGAAAAACACGGCGTCCTCATAGTCGGCGATGGCCTCGTGAATACCGCCGTTTTCGTAGGCGGGCGAGGGGAAAATGTGCCCCTGCCAGCGGGAAATGAGCGCGTTCATGCCGTTTTTGGCGCACTGCGCAAAGAGCTTTTCCTGCAAAATATCGTAATCCTCAAACCGGTCTTTCTCGCGTGTGGAGTTGAGGATCCAGTTGCCGATGTATACGAGATCCAGCAGCCGCCGGAACTCCTTGTCGGTGAGTTCTATGTTCATCCGGTCATCCCTCCCGACGGGAGCCTGCGCCCCCGAAAAATGGCTGGCATCCGCAGCGGTCGGCGGCGGATGCGCTTATGCTACCATTATAGCAAACGGCGGCGGGAAATTCTACACCATTTTTCTGTTGCGAAGTTGGACAAAACAGTATATGATAATAGAATCGCACTGTTATGCAAAGGAGGCGGCGTATGCAGGTCGTCATCACGATCGAGGGCTCTCAGGCCGATATCATGGAGCAGGAGCCGGACGAGTTGGTGCAGTTTTCGACCGACGGGGAGTATTCCTGCACCGACGGCTGCGGGGTGCTCACCTATCCCGAGAGCGAGCTGACTGGCATGGCCGGCACGCTCACGACCATCACCTTCACGCCGTCGAGCGCCGTGCTCAAGCGCACCGGCACCGTCACGAGCCGGATGGTCTTTGCCCCCGGCGCGCGCAACACATTTTTGTACCAGACGCCGTATGGCACCAGCACGGTCGGACTGGAGACGCAGCGCTACCGCTCCACGCTGGGCGAGCACGGCGGGGTGCTGGACCTGCTGTATGTCGTGGATTTTGACCACGCCTGCGCCAACCGCAACCGGCTGAAGATCACCGTCCGAGAACAATAAGATTATAGAATAGAGGGTAACTGATTATGGCCAATCGAATCGAACAGGCACGCGCCGCCGTGGATGCGTGCATCCGGGAAGCATATCTGCGCGCCGCTGCCGCGGGCGACCTGCCCGAGGGCGCGGACGTGCGCGGCTCCGTCGAGCAGCCGAAGGACACCGCCAACGGCGACTTTGCTGCCAACCATGCCATGGCGTCGGCCAAGACCATGCACATGGCCCCGCGCAAGATCGCCGAGGCGCTCATCGCGCACATGGAGCTGAACGGCACGTGGTTTGCCTCCGTCGAGGCGGCCGGGCCGGGCTTTCTGAACTTCCGCCTGTCCGACAAATGGTATCAGGACGTGCTGACCGCGGTGGACGGCGCCGGCGCGGACTATGGCCGCGTGGACGACGGCCACGGCGAGAAGGTCATGGTGGAGTTCGTGTCCGCCAACCCGACCGGCCCCATGACGATCGGCAACGCGCGCGGCGGCGTGCTGGGCGACGCGCTCGCGTCCGTGCTCGACCGCGCGGGCTACAACGTCTGGCGCGAGTTCTACGTTAACGACGCCGGCAATCAGGTCGACCTGTTCGGCAAGTCCATTGAGGCGCGCTACCTCCAGCTCATCCAGGGGGAGGACGCCGTCGAATTTCCGGACAACGGCTACCACGGCGATGACATCAAGGAGCTTGCCCGGCTGATCTACGAGCGCGACGGCGACAAGTACCTCACCATGCCGAGCGCCGAGCGCTGCGCGGCGTTTGTGGCCTTCGGCCTGCCGTACAACATCGCGCGCATGCAGCGCGACCTCAAGCGCTACCGCATCCATTTTGACCAGTGGTTCCTCGAGAGCAGCCTGCACAGCTCCGGCTACGTGGCCGAGACGGTGCAGCTGCTCGTGGACGCCGGCCTGACGTATGAAAAAGACGGCGCGCTCTGGCTGCGCAACACCGACCTCGGCGCCGACAAGGACGAGGTCCTGCGCCGCTCGAACGGGTTTTATACGTACTACGCGGTCGACATCGCCTACCACCGCAACAAATTCATCGAGCGCGGCTTTGACCGCGTCATCGACGTCTGGGGCGCGGACCACCACGGCCACGCCATCCGCTTCGCCGCGACCATGCGCGCGCCCGCGCTGGGGCTCGAGGGCCGCAAGCTCGACTTCCTCATCATGCAGATGGTGCGCCTCATGCGCGGCAATGAGATCGTCAAGGTCTCCAAGCGCACGGGCAAGGCGCTGTCGCTCGCTGACCTCATGGATGAGATCGGCGTGGACGCCTGCCGCTTCTTCTTCAACGCCAAGCCGGACTCGCATCTGGAGTTTGACCTCGACCTCGCCATCCGGCAGGACAGCGAAAACCCCGTCTACTACGTCCAGTACGCGCACGCGCGCATCTGCACGCTGCTCGCCGCCATGGCGGAGGTCGGCTGCGCCGTGCCCGCTGCGGCGGATGTGGACGCGGCCCTGCTCACAACGCCGCAGGAGCGCGAGCTCATCAAGCAGATCGCCATGCTCCCGGAGGAGATCCACCTCGCCGCGCGCGATTACGACCCCAGCCGCATCAACCGCTACGTGACGGAGTTGGCCGCGCGCTTCCACCGGTTTTACAATGTCTGCCGCATCAAGGACGCGGAGCCCGCCGTGTGCGACGCCCGCCTGAAGCTGGCCGACACGACGCGCCGCGTGCTCGAGATCGGTCTCGGCATCATCGGCGTGACCGCACCGGAAAAAATGTGACCGGTCGTTTGAAACATGCAGACGCCCTCCCACCGCATGCGCGGGGGAGGGCGTTTTTGTGCCTTCGCCCGGAAACGGCAACAGCGTGCCGCCGGAGAGTGGCGACACGCTGCTGTCGAGAGAGCAAAAATAAGAAGAGAAAAGAAAGAAATCGGAAGAACGTTGAGTTAATTTATTAACCAACGTGATTATTTTATAACACATTCCTGCGGCGTTGTAAAGTGAAAAGTGCGAATTTTTGCAAAATAGGCGTTTTGTCAAAAAAATATCAGTCCGGATAGATGCTTTTGTGCAATTTGTCGGCGGCGTTATGCACCCCAGATCCAGCGCACGAGTGCGGCAGCCGCGAGAAAGCCGGTCAGGTCGGCGGCGATGGCGGCGGGGATGGCCCAGCGGCTGCGCCGGACGCCGCAGGCGCCGAAATACACGGCCAGCACGTAGAACGTCGTCTCGGTCGAGCCGAGCATGACGGCGGCGGTGCGGCCGATGCGGGAATCGGGCCCGTAGGTGCCGATGATGTCGCTCGCCGCGGCCAGCGCGCCGCTGCCGCTCACCGGCCGCACGACCATGAGGATCGCCGTCTCCGGCGGGATGCCGAGCCACGCCAGCACCGGCGCGCACAGGTGCGTGAGCGCGTCGAGCGCGCCGGAGGCGCGCAGCATGCTCACGGCCGCCAGCAGCGCCACCAGGGCGGGGAAGATGCGCACGACGGTTTTCAGCCCGTCGAGCGCCCCGGCCGTCAGCGCGGAGAACACGTCCGTCCCGGTCAGCGCGCCGTAGAGTCCCACACCGGCCAGCAGCGCCGGGACGGTCAGCGCCAGCGCATCGCTCACCGCCATATGCGCGCCAGCCCTTTCCCGGTCAGCAGTCCCACCGTGACCGAGCACAGGGAGGTCACCCACACGGCCGGCAGAATGTCAAACGGCACGGCTGCGCCCGCCGCCTCGCGCACCGCGGCGATCGTGACCGGCAGCAGCTGGATCGACGCCGTGTTGAGCACCACCAGCAGGCACAACTCGTCACTGGCGGCGTCGCCCCGGATCTCGCGCGCCATCGCCTGCGCGGCGCGCACGCCGGCCGGCGTCGCCGCGTTGCCGAGACCGAGCAGGTTTGCGCTCACGTTCATGCTCAGCGCGTCGAGCGTCTGTGCATCGCGCGCCGCGCGCGGAAACAGCCGCCGCAGCACCGGCTGCAGCAATCGTGACAGCCCGGCCGCGATGCCGCTGCGCCGCATGACCTCCATTACGCCCGACCACAGGCAGATCATGCCGCCCACCGTCAGGCAGAACGACACCGCCTGCTGCACGCCCTGCGCCGCCGCCGCGCCGACGGCCGCGCTCTGCCCGGTCGCCGCGCCGTAAACCAGCGCCATGCAAACCATGCCTACCCAGACCCAGGTCAATGCCATATCCTTGAATCCTTTCCTGAAAAATGCGGTTCGCCGCAGCGCTGTGTCCGGCCGTGTGCGGGCGGTGCCTGCGCGGGAAATCAATGCAATATATGTTCCGCAGGACGCTGTTAGGCACGGTATGGCGTGGTTGTTGATACTTAAAATTATTTCAGTTTTCGGTGATTATTCACAAAATGAAGGAATTTGGAGCATGCAAAAATATACAAATGGTAGAAAAACGTAATTCATTGGACAAGTTTCTGCGAATTCGTTGACTTTTTGTCAACGCTTGGTATAATGCAGGTGTTGAAATGAATGAATGAATGATTCTCATTTTATCCCATTCGTATTGGAGGCATTTTACTATGAAGTCTACTGGTATTGTTAGAAAAGTTGACGAGCTGGGCCGCATCGTGCTCCCCATCGAGCTGAGAAGAACCCTCGGCATCGAGGAAAAAGACCGCATCGAGATCTTCGTGGATGGCGAGTCCATCATCCTGCGCAAGTATCAGCCGGCCTGCATCTTCTGCGATAACGCGAAAGACATCATCAACTACAAGGGCAAGAACATCTGCCCCGACTGCATCCGCGCGATGAACGAGAAGCTCTGAACACGGAATCCAAAAGTCCCCTGACCGACGGTCAGGGGACTTTTTTGTTTTGTGTGGTTTTCAGGCGTTGAGCGCCATTTGATACAGCTCGTTTTTACCGAAGCCGGTGTCCGCCGCGGCGAGCTTGCACGCCTCCTTGAGCGCGCGGCCCTCGCTGCGGTAGCGCGCCACGATCTCGAGCGCCTGCTCGGCCGTGACGGCCGGCTCCGAGCGCTCGGGCGCGCCGCGCAGCACGAGCACGAACTCGCCCTTCGGCGGCGTTTCGGTGAAGTAGGCCACCGCGCCGTCGAGCGTCGTGCGCAGCTTCTGCTCATGGAGCTTCGTGAGCTCGCGCGCGAGCGTGATCTCCCGCGCGCCGCCGAACGTGTCGCGCAGGTCACAGAGCGTGCGCAGCAGCTTGTGCGGCGCCTCGTAAAAGATCATCGTGCGTGTCTCACCGCGTAGGCGCTCGAGATGCTCGCGCCGGGTCTTGCCGCTCACGGCGAGAAAGCCCTCGAAGCAAAACTGCTGCGTCGGCAGGCCGGACACGGCCAGCGCCGCGATGGCCGCGCACGGGCCGGGGATGACCTGCACGTCGATGCCCTGCTCGGCGCACTGGCGGACGATGTCCTCGCCGGGGTCGGAGATGGCGGGCATGCCGGCGTCGGTCACGAGCGCGCACGTCTCGCCGGCGAGCAGCCGGGCGACGATCTTCTCACCGCTGGCGTATTTGTTGTGCTCGTAGTAGCTCACGCACGGTTTTTTGATCTCAAAATGGTTGAGGAGCTTTGCCGTCACGCGCGTGTCTTCGGCGGCGATGAAGTCGGCGCTGCGCAGCGTCTCGAGCGCGCGCACGGACAGGTCGCCGAGGTTGCCGATCGGCGTGCCGACCAGATACAGTGTTCCGCTCATAGTGACGTCCTCCTGTGATAAATTCTGCGGATCTCTTCCGAGTCCGTGCCATCGGGCGCGCACAGGGCCAGCGGCGGCAGGATCCGGAGTCCCGGCTTTCCGCCGCGGCGCGCCTCGACCAGCACGAGGCTGGGCGCAGCGTCCGCCGTGCGCGCCACGGTGCGCAGGCACTTGGGCTCCAGCCCGGCGGCCGTGAGCGCGCACAGCAGCTCGCTCAGCCGCTCCGGCCGGTGCACGAGCGCGGCCGAGCCGCCCCAGCGTGTGAGATAGGCCATGGCGGTGCAGATGTCCTGCATGGTGCAGGTGCGCTCGTCGCGCGCGTGCGCGCGCACGGGGTCGGGCGAGGTGTAGCCGCTGCCCTGCGCAAAATACGGCGGGTTTGCCACGACGAGGTCAAAGTCTCCGGCCGGGAGCACCGCGCGGTGCTCGCGCAGGTCGGCGCAGAGGATCTCCGCCCGGTCGGCCAGCCCGTTGGCGCTGAGATTGTCGCGGCAGAGCTGCGCCGCGTCCGGCTGCAGCTCTACGCCGACGGCCGCCGCCTGCGGCAGCGCGTGCAGCAGCAGCACCGTCAGCACGCCAGCGCCGCAGCCGAGGTCGGCAAAACGGCGCACGCGCCGGTCGGCCGCGAAATCGGCCAGCAGCACGCTGTCCGTGCCGAGGGCGAACCCGGCGCCGGAGCGCGCAAACCGCGGGCCGCCCGGCCACAGGTCGTCATATTGTGCGCTGGAGGGCATGGCACACGCTCCTTCCGCTGAAAATCGTTTGAAATAGATAGAGGCGATATGCCTGGAGCATATCGCCTCATCCGTTTGCGTTGTTCTCCGGTCGAATTAGTCGACAGAGATCGCGCCCACCGGGCAGTTGGCAGCGCAGGTGCCGCACTCCATGCAGCTGTCTGCGTTGATAACGTACTTGCCATTGCCCTCGGAAATCGCCTCAGCCGGGCAGTTTGCAGCACAGGTGCCGCACATGACGCAATCGTCGCCAATAACAAAAGCCATTGTAGTTACCTCCTATGTTTTTGACCAGACTTCTCTTCCTCTGGCATGCAGTCATTGTAGCACAAAAATCCAAAAAATCAACCGTCAATTTTGAAATTCGGAAAAGCGGGTGGATTAAAATACAGGAAGGGGTGGAAATAATAAAAATCAGCTTCCCGGATTCGGCAGTTTCCTTGTGCCGGCCGGGCGATAATAGAGGCGTATGACCAGCGAAGGAGGCAAACGATCTATGCGCGGCAGCGAACGGTTTACACAGCGGGCATCCACGGCGATCGCAAAGGCGCACGATGCGGCTATGGGCATGGGGCACAGTTATGTTGGCACGGAGCATCTCCTGCTCGGCATCATCCGGGAGGGGGAGGGGCTCGGCGCCCGCATCCTCAACGACAACGCGCTGACGGACGCCGTGCTCACGCGCATGGTCACGGAGACGGTCGGCCGCGGCGTGCCCGGCGCGCCCGAGCAGGGGCTCAGCCCCCGGGCACGGCACGTCATCGAGCTGGCTGCCGAGGATGCCAACCGGCTCGGCCACTGCTACGTCGGCACGGAGCACATCCTCATGGGCATCCTCCGCGAGGCGGACAGCGCCGGTGCGCGCATCATCGTGGCGGCCGGCGGCGACCTGAACAAGATCTACACGGACATCATGGACGTGTTCGGCCGGCCGGAGTATAAGCCCCGGCCGCAGCAGGCGACACCGCGGTCTCAGACGCGCCGCGCCGCCGACACGAAAACGCTCGACCAGTACGGCCGCGACCTCACGGAGCTGGCCGCCGGCGGGAAGATGGACCCGGTCATCGGCCGCGACCGGGAGATTGAGCGCGCCATCCAGATCCTCTCGCGCCGCAGCAAGAATAACCCCGTGCTCATCGGCGAGCCCGGCGTCGGCAAAACGGCGGTGGCCGAGGGGCTGGCGCAGCGCATTTCGGACGGCAACGTGCCCGAGGACCTGCGCAATAAGCGCATCGTGAGCGTGGACCTGACGGCCATGCTCGCGGGCACGAAGTACCGCGGCGACTTTGAAGAGCGCGTCAAGTGCGTCCTGCACGAGGTGCAGCGCGCGGGCAACGTCATTTTGTTCATCGATGAGCTGCACACGATCGTCGGCGCGGGCTCGGCCGAGGGCGCGATCGACGCGGCAAACATCCTCAAGCCCGCGCTCGGACGCGACGAGCTGCAGATCATCGGCGCGACGACGCTCGAGGAGTACCGGAAGTATATCGAAAAGGACGCGGCGCTCGAGCGGCGCTTTCAGCCCGTGCGCATCGCCGAGCCCACGCCCGAGCAGAGCCTGCTGATCCTGCGCGGCCTGCGCGAACGGCTCGAGGCGCACCACCGCCTGCACATCACGGACGACGCGCTGCGCAAGGCCGTCGCGCTCTCCGTGCGCTATATCGGCGACCGCTGGCTGCCGGATAAGGCCATCGACCTCGTCGATGAGGCGGCCTCGCGCGTGCGCATGCAGGCGCTGGTGCAGCCGGAGCGGGTGCACGCGCTGGAGATGCAGCTGACGAACACGACCGCGGACATGGAAAGCGCCGTGCGCGCGCAGAACTTCGAGCGCGCGGCCCGCCTGCGCGACCGCGAGCAGAAGCTGCGCACGGAGCTCGAGCAGCTGCGCGGCCAGTGGGAGCAGACGCACGCCGGACCCGTGCGCGCCGTGACGGGCGAGGACGTGGCCGAGATCGTCTCGCTCTGGACGGGCATCCCGGTCGCGGGCATCACCTCGAGCGAGAGCAAGCAGCTGCTGCAGATGGAGACGTCGCTGCGCCGCCGCGTCGTCGGGCAGGAGGAGGCCGTGCACGCGGTCTCGAACGCGATCCGCCGCAGCCGCGTCGGCCTCGGCGATCCGAACCGGCCGATCGGCAGTTTTCTCTTCCTCGGGCCGACCGGTGTCGGCAAGACGGAGCTCTGCCGCGCGCTGGCCGAGGCGCTCTTCGGCGACGAGAAGGCGCTCATCCGCGTGGACATGTCGGAATATATGGAGCGGCACAGCGTCTCGCGGCTCATCGGCTCGCCCCCGGGCTATATCGGCCACGAGGAAGGCGGCCAGCTCACGGAAAAGGTGCGCCGCAAGCCGTATTCCGTCGTGCTCTTCGACGAGATCGAAAAGGCGCACGAGGATGTGTTCAACCTCCTGCTGCAGGTCATGGAGGACGGCCAGCTCACGGATTCGCTCGGGCGGAAGGTGAACTTCCGCAACGCGGTCGTCGTCATGACCTCGAACGTCGGCGCGAAGGCCATCACGGACAGCCGCCGCAGCCTCGGCTTCACGCAGCAGACGGGCGAGGGCGCCGGGCGCACGGACGCCGAGATCCGCAGCATGGTCATGTCCGACCTGAAAAAGACGTTCCGGCCGGAGTTTCTCAACCGCGTCGACGACATCATCGTCTTTCACAAGCTCACGCGCGCCAACATCCGCCAGATCGCGCAAAAGCTGCTCGGCACGGTCAACACGCGCATGGAGCACGCGGGCGTGGAGCTGCAGGTGCCGGACGCGGCGCTCGACGCGCTCTCGGCCACGGGGTATGACCCCGTGTACGGTGCGCGGCCGCTGCGCCGGGCCATCCAGAGCACGATCGCCGACCAGGCGGCGGGCATGCTGCTCGACGGCACGCTCCAACAGGGCGATGTCGTGACGGCGGAGGTGCGCGACGGAAAAATTGTTTTGACGAAAACGCGCGAACGTGGTACGATAACGTCCTGAATGCAATCTGGACGGAGGCGTACCCCAACATGGCACAGAACACCCAAGAGGAAAACAAGGCAATTTATCTCGACCCGTTTCGTTACAATCAATTTCAGGGCTTCAATTCGCACAATCACGTCGTTGTCACCGAGGTCGGTGAAGGCACCAGCGTCGTGGAGGTCGAAATGACGCAGGACGGCATGAACCCGCTCAATATGGCCCATGGCGGCCTGATCTTCACGCTCTGCGATGTGGCGACCGGCGTCGCCGTGCGCACCGGCGGGCGCATCACCGTGTCGCTCGACAGCAGTATTCACTTCCTGCGCGCAGCCAAGGATACGCCAAAACTCGTGGCGCATGGCCGTGTCGTCAAGGAGGGCCGCACGACCGGCCTTGCCGTGGCGGAGGTGTTCAACGCCGAGGGCGTGCTGCTGGCCACCGCGGACGTGACGGTCTATTATGTGGACGAAAACACGTACACGGATACCACGATGCAGAAGTAAACGCACGATAAACGAAAAAAGAGACGTTCTCAGAACGTCTCTTTTTTGCGTCTACCCCTCCGCGCGGATGAGCGTCGTGCCGGGGTAGTAGTGCGCGAGAATGTCAGCGTACCCGCTGCCGCGCAGGGCCATGACGTTCGCGCCGTACTGGCTCATGCCGACGCCGTGGCCGCTGCCCGTGACGGTGAAGGTGAACATTCCGCCGCCGTAGGCGACGGAAAACGCCGCCGAGCGCAGGGAAAAGAGCGCGCGCACCTGTGCGCCCGTGAGCGTTTCGGAGCCGACGGGGATGCTCGCCACACGGCCGCTGTCATCGAGCACCGGCGTGCCGAACCATGTGCCCGGGTCGTCGCCGAGCACGCAGTCCGGATAGCGGTCGAGCACGGCCGCGCGCACGGCGTCGGCCGCGATCTCGGCCGTCGAGACATAGTTCGGCACGTCCTGCGCCGTCTCGGGGGAGGACACGCTCACGAGATACGGCGCGTCGCCGCTCCAGAGCGCGGCGCTGCTCTCGGTCGCCCCGGCGGACGAGGCGTGGAACACCGCGCGGATGAGCTGCCCGCCGTAGGTGAGATACTGCCCGTCCGTGTCGGTCACGGCCTGACGGATGCGCGCCATGTTGCGCGCATAGTCCGCGCCCCACTGTTCGCGCAGCGCGGCGTCGTCCTTGCGCGCGCAGCAGCAGGTATATTGGTCGCAGACGCCGGCCTCCGGGTGGTTGGCAGCCCCGCCGCGCACGCGCTGGAGGATATACGTGCGCGCAGCGACTGCCTGCGCCCGCAGCGCCTCGGGCGCGAAGGATGCAGGCATCTCGGCGGCCACGACGCCGGGCAGCCAGTCGGCCATCGTCGTCTCGACGAGTGCGCCGCCGCTGAGCGCCGTGATGGCCGTCTCGCTGTCGGGAGCGACGGCGGCCGACGCCGTCACGGACGGGATGGGCTGCGCCGCAGGCTCCGGCGCGGGGCCGAGCGTGACCACGAGCCACGGGATCACAAGCGAGAGCACCACGAGCAGCAGCGACAGCAGGAAAACTTTGCGCACGCGCGCCGCCTCCTTTCTGCCCTGCGGGGGCGTTTTGCGCCTTGACGCAGGGGGGAAATCAGTATAAAATAAGTCTATTCAATATGTATTGGGACAGGTAGTTTGTTATGCGCAAAAATGCTTGGGTAATCTGCTGCTGCACGGCCGTGCTGGCAGCGTTCGGGACCTTTTTCCGCTGGCTGCAGGATCAGGTCTGTTTTGAAGCCGAGACCGGCCTTGCCGTGCGCGGCAGCATCTGGCCGTATGCCGTCGCGCTGATGATCGTCATCGCCGCGGTTGTGCTGGCCGTGGTCTGCTTCCGGATGAAAAACCAGCCGCACACCAGCTTTCCGGATTCGCTTCCGGCGGCCTTTGCCGCGGCGCCGCGCGTGCGTACCATCGGCGGCATCGTGCTCGGCGCGCTGCTGGCGGTCGGCGGCGCCTGGCTGATGATCAGCTCCGGCACGCTCTCGTCGCCCGGACTGCAGCGGGTGCTGGCCGTGCTGGCGATCGTGACGGGCGCGGCGTTTGCGCGCCAGATGCTCGCCCCCGGCGATGCCGAGGCAACCTCCGGCGCCGTCGTGTGCGCGTCCATGCCGATCGTGCTGCTCGCGTTCTGGCTGATCGTGAGCTATAAGGTCAATATCATCAACCCCACCATTTCCGCCTACGCGGTCGAGATCCTGGCGCTGTGTGCCGCGCTCATCGCGTTTTATCAGCTCGCCGGCTTTGCCTACGGCCGCCCGAAGGCGATCAAGAGCATTTTCTGGAGCCAGTTTGCGGCCTTCCTGTGCATCACCGCACTGCCGGATGACCGCGCCGGCGGGCAGCAGCTCATGCTGGCGGCCATCGCGGGCATATTGGTGTTCCAGTCTTACCTGACCGCATCCAACATCCGCCCAGCCGTGTCCGGGCCGGTCGGCGGTGCGCAATAAGCTGTGAAAAGCCCGTGTGGCGCTGCCATGCGGGCCTTTCCATATAGAGACCGGCATCCGCCGGAGAGGAGAATCGTCTATGAACAACATCTTGGCCCAGCTCAACAGCGTACCCATGTACGCGATCTGCGGCGGCATCATCGCGTTCGTTGCGGTGGTGTGCGTCATTTTCCTTGTGCGCTCTTACCGCGCGGGTCTTGCCATCGGCATCGACCCCGCGCGCATGAAGCGCGCCATCACGTCGAGCGCCACGTTTTCGGTCCTGCCGAGCGTGGGCATCCTGCTCGGCGTCATCGCCCTGTCCGGCAGCCTCGGCACGCCGTGGCCGTGGCTGCGCCTGTCCGTCATCGGCGCGCTGCATTATGAGACGCAGGTCGCCCAGGCCGCGGCCGAGCAGGTCGGCATGCACGCCCTGTCCGCCGCCGAGATGACGCCGCAGGGCTTCACGACGATCGCCCTGCTCATGAGCGTGTGCATCATGTGGGGCATGATCCTGTCGATCTTCTTCAACAAGCGCTACCTCAAGCGCCTCGGCAACGACGGGGCCAAGTCGGCCTCCGGCGTCGGCTTCGGCGACAGCGCCATGACGGCCATGTTCATCGGCCTCGTGTGTGCGTACATCGGCAGCTACATCGGTGCGTTCGTGTCCGGTGAGGGGCTGTTCACCTGCACCGGCGACTGGACGCCGCTGATCGTCGTGGCCGTGTCGGCGGCGGTGATGGCGCTGTTCGTGTATCTGGCGGAGAAAAAGAACATGGCCTGGCTGGAGAGCTTCTCCATCGCCGGCAGTATGCTCATCGGCATGGCGGCGGCCGTGCTCGTGCGGCTGTAAGGAGGGGACATCATGAACGAAACCGAACGCAAAACATATCTCGAACAGTTCAACCGCCGGACGCATGTCCTCGGCCGCATCGTGAGCGCGATCACGCTCGTGCTGCTCGTCGGTGCACCGTTTCTCATCGGCACGTTCCTCGGCGCCATGCCCGATATGGGCGCCGTGGCCAAGGGCTTCTTGTCCGTCGGCCTTGTGTGGACGGTCAGCAGCGTGGCGGAGTTTCTCATCTACACGCCCATGCTCGGCGCCGGCGGCGGCTACCTCGCCTTCATCACCGGCAACCTCATCAACATGAAGATCCCGTGCGCGGTCAACGCGCGCGACATCGTCGGCACCAAGACCGGCACGGCCGAAAACGAGATCATCTCGACACTCTCTATCGCAACATCCTCGCTCGTGACCATCGTCGTGCTCGCGCTCGGCGTGGCGCTGCTCGTGCCGCTGCAGCCCGTGCTGCAGAGCCCCGTGCTCCAGCCGGCGTTTGCCAACGTCGTCTCGGCACTCTTCGGTGCGATGGCGTATCAGTATTTCCGCAAGAACGTGCAGGTCGCGGTCGCCCCGCTGGTCGTGATGAGCCTGCTGTTCATGCTCGTCCCGTCGCTGACGAGCTCCACGAGCTTCATGATTATTCCGAGCGGCGCACTGGCCATCGGCATTGCCTACGGCATGTACCGCAAGCAGAAGAAGGAGGCAGATGTCAAATGAAGTTCCGTCCCGGTTATCTCGCGCTGGCCCCGCTCGCCCCGCTGGGGGCGGCCGTGGCGCACGCCGCGCTCACACCGCGCAAAACGTCCGGCTATCAGCCGCAGCCGGATCCCGACCGCGCCATGGCCTACGCCGAGAAGCTCTCGGCCATGATCCGGTGCGACACCACGTCGCACGCCAACGTCCGCGAGCCGGAAAAGTTCGAGCGCTTCCACGCGCTGCTGGCCGAGCTCTTCCCGCTCGTGCATGAAAAGCTCGCGCGCACGGACATTGACGGAAACCTGCTCTATTACTGGCCGGGCCGGGCACACGACCGCCCGATCGTGCTCATGAGCCATCAGGACGTCGTGCCCGCCGAGGGCACGTGGGCGCACGCGCCGTTTTCCGGCGACATTGCCGACGGCAAGGTCTGGGGCCGCGGCGCGTCGGACACCAAGTGCTCGGTCATGGCGTTTTTCCAGGCGGTCGAGGAGCTGCTCGCCGCCGGATACGAGCCGGCCAACGATGTTTACATCGCCTCGTCCTGCACGGAGGAGTGGGCGGGCGACGGCGCGCCGAAGCTCGTCGCTGAGCTCCAGCGCCGCGGTGTGCGGCCGTTTCTCGTCTGCGACGAGGGCGGCGGCATCATCACCGAGCCGATCGGCGGCATCCCCGGCAACTTCGCCATGGTCGGCGTGTTTGAAAAGGGCAAGGCGGACGTGAAGTTTACCGCCCGCAGCACCGGCGGCCACGCCAGCGCCCCGACGGCGAATACCCCCATCGCGCGCCTGTCCGCGTTCGTGACGGATGTGGAAAAGCACGCGCCGTTTCGCAAGAAGTTTCTGCCCGAGGTCACGGCCATGTTCACGCGTCTGGCGCCGTATGCGCCGTTCGGCCTGCGGCTCGTGATGGGCAACCTCTGGCTGTTTGCCCCGCTGATGAAGGCCGTGCTGCCGCGCGTGTCGGCGCAGGCGGGGGCGATGCTGCGCACGACGATCGCGTTCACGATGCAGTCCGGCTCGGACGCGTACAACGTCCTGCCGCAGGAGGCGACGCTGGGCGCGAACATGCGCTTCATCCCGCACCAGGGCGAGCAGGAGAGCCTGGCCATCATCCGCCGGCTCGCCGAAAAGCACGGTCTGGAGATGGAGGTCGTGCATACGAACGACTACTCCGAGCCCGTGGACATCCACGGCGAGGCATTCCGTCAGGTGGAGCGGGTCATTGGCGAGACGTTCCCCGGTCTGCCTGTCAGCCCCTATGTCATGACCGGTGCAACGGACGCGCACTTCTATCAGGAGATCTGCGACAGCTGCGTGCGCTTTGCCCCCGTGATCTACGGCCCGGAGCAGATGAAGGGCATGCATGGCCTCAACGAGAACATTGAGTACAGCTGCCTGCCCGGCGCGGTCGATTTCTACAAGAATCTCATCCGCGCGCAGGAGCAATAAAAAAACAGCGGCGCGCCTCGGCACAGCCGGGGCGCGCTGTCATGGAAAGGCAAAGCGCCCGGACGTTTCGTCCGGGCGCTTTGCTGTCTTATGGTGCACGTTTTATTCAAACGAGATCATGTAGTAATACACCGGCTGGCCGCCGTTGACGACGTTCACATCCGCCATCGGCAGGCGCTCGCCGAGCAGGTCGGCCGCGTGCTGGGCGGCGTCGCCCTGCACGTCCTCGCCGTAGTAGATGGAGACGATCTCGGGGTCGAGATCGTTCGCGGCGTCCGCGATCCTGGTCAGTATCTTGTCAAGGTCGGCGTCGCTGCCGAGCAGCGCACCGTCCATCAGCGCCAGATACTCGCCCTTGTGGATATCGTGGCCGTCAAAGTCGGAGTCGCGCGCGGCGTAGGTAATCTGCGCGGTGTGCACGCTCTCGATCGCGGCGCTCAGCTCCGCCTCGATGACGTCCTCGGCGCTCGCCGGGTCGAACGAGAGCATCGCGGTGATGCCCTGCGGTACGGTCTTGGTCGGGATGACGATGACCTTCTTGTCCGACAGCGGGATGCACTGCTGGGCGGCCATGATGATGTTCTTGTTGTTCGGCAGCACGAACACGACCTCCGCCGGGGTCTTGTTGACCTCGGTGAGGATGTCCTCCGTGGAGGGGTTCATGGTCTGGCCGCCGGTGACGACGCGGTCCACGCCCAGCTCGCGGAAGAGGTTGGCCATGCCCTCGCCGGCAGACACGGCCACGACGCCGAACTGCTTTTCGGGCTTGGCGATCTCGGGCTCGGCCTCCGCCTCGGCGGCGGTGCCGGCAGCGGCCTCGGGGGCGGCGTCCTTGCCGGAGAGCGCGGTGTGCTGGTTGCGCATGTTTTCAATCTTCACGGTCTGGAGCGGGCCGTAGGTCAGCGCCTCGGTCAGCACCTCGCCGGGCACGTTCGTATGCACGTGCACCTTGATGATCTCGTCGTCGACGACCACGACGACGCAGTCACCGAGATTTTTCAGGAACGAGCGCAGGAGCTCCGGGCTCTTGCTGTTCTCGCGCGCGACGATGAACTCCGTGCAGTAGCCGAACGTGATCTCGCCGGTGTCGAACTCGGAGAAGTCCGCGCCTTCCTTCGGCGCCTGAGCGGCGGCCGGAGCGGCGGCGGTCACGGGGGCGGCGGTGCGGCCCTGCAGGTAGCCGAGCATGGCGTCCATGACGAGTACGAAGCCCTCGCCGCCGGCATCGACCACGCCTGCGCGGCGCAGCACGGGGTTGATGTTCTGCGTGTCGGCCAGCGCCTCGCGCGCGGCGACGAGCAGCGCGTCGAGCATGCCCTCAAAGTCCGTGCTGTCTTTGGCGAAGGCCACGGCGGCCTGCGCGCCCAGACGGCTGACGGTGAGGATCGTGCCCTCGGCCGGCTTCATGACGGCCTTGTAGGCAGCGTCCACGCCGGCGGAGACGGCGGCGGCAAATTCCGCGGCGGTCGCGGTCTCGCGGCCCTTGAGGGACTTGGCGATCCCGCGGAACAGCAGCGACAAAATGACGCCGGAGTTGCCGCGCGCACCGCGCAGCAGCGCGCTCGCGGCGCAGTCGGCCACGGCGCCGACGGTCTCGGTCTGCTTGCGGCCGAGCTCGATGGCGGCTGAGTTCATCGTCAGGCTCATGTTCGTGCCGGTGTCGCCGTCCGGAACGGGGAAGACGTTGAGCTCGTTGATCTTCTGTTTGTTTTCTTCCAGTGCCGCGTTCGCGCACAGGAGCATTTCCCGAAGCGCTGCGGCATCAATGATCTCTCTCAAATCTGTACACCTCCGACAGGGGGAATGAAAATGGCCCGGAAGCGCGGCTCCCGGGAGGGAAGCGGTGCGAAATGTTCCCGCTTAATCGAGGAACATGGTGTCCACGTACACGTCCACGCGCGCCACGGGCACGCCGGTGGCCTGGTTGACCTTGTAGCTGACCTCGTTGATGATGCTGTGGGCAAGCGCGGAAATGTTCACGCCGTGGTCGACCGCGATGTGCAGCTCCAGCGAGATGCTGCCGTCATCGGCAAACGTGGCGTTGACGCCCTTGGACATGGATTCACGGCGCAGGAGCTGGAACGGTCCGCTGTCTTTGCTGCGGCCGACCATACCCTTTACGCCGAAGCAACTGGTCGCGGCGTCGCCTGCAAGGTTGGTGAATACTTCGTTGGTGATGCTGATGGTGCCATTCGATTGTTCGATTTTGACCATGTAGACAGCCCCTTTCTTAACAGCAGTGATATATTATATAACAATAGGTGAGAAATCACAAGCGAAAAATTAGCGAAAAAACTGGACATTTTCCGTGAAAACGCCGGTTTTCACCCGGAAACTTGCACGTTTTCAATAGTTGCGTTTCGAAAAATGAAACAAGAATCAAAAAACTATTATTTACGTTTTTTTGAAACTGTGTTATCATATTGACGTGAATGGGCGGATAGGTGCCCATTGCACAAATATAGGATAACATAAGAGAAATAGGAGATGAAGTTTATGGCAAGAAAGCTCGTTACCATGGACGGCAACAACGCTGCCGCCCACGTGTCCTATGCGTTCACGGAAGTGGCTGCCATTTACCCGATCACCCCGTCGAGCCCGATGGCCGACCTGGTCGATCAGTGGGCCGCTGCCGGCCGCAAGAACATCTTCGGCACGAAGGTCCGTGTGCAGGAAATGCAGGCAGAGTCCGGCGCAGCCGGCGCTGTCCACGGTTCGCTGAATGCCGGCGCCCTGACCACGACGTACACCGCCTCTCAGGGCCTGCTGCTCATGATCCCGAATATGTACAAGATGGCCGGCGAACTGCTCCCGGCCGTGTTCCACGTGACGGCCCGCGCGCTCGCGTCGCACACGTTGTCCATCTTCGGCGATCAGTCCGACGTCATGGCCTGCCGCCAGACCGGCTTTGCCATGCTCGCCGAGGGCAATGTGCAGGAAGTTATGGATCTGTCCCCCGTGGCGCATCTGGCCGCCATCAAGGGCCGCGTCCCGTTCCTGAACTTCTTTGACGGCTTCCGTACCTCGCACGAGATCCAGAAGATCGCCGTCTGGGATTATGACGATCTGGCCGAGATGGTCGACATGGATGCGGTCAATGCCTTCCGTCAGCGCGGCCTGAACCCGCAGCATCCGCAGATGCGCGGCAGCCATGAAAACGGCGACATCTTCTTCCAGAACCGCGAGGCGTCCAATAAATATTATGACGCCGTGCCGGACCTGGTCGAGGAGTACATGGGCAAGATCAATGCCAAGCTCGGCACCAACTACCAGCTGTTTAACTATTATGGCGCTCCGGATGCTGACCGTGTCATCATCTCCATGGGCTCCATCTGCGACGTGGCCGAGGAAGTCATCGACTACCTCAACGCCCACGGCGAGAAGGTCGGCCTCGTGAAGGTCCGCCTGTACCGCCCGTTCCGTGCCGACAAGCTCATCGCGGCCATCCCGGCGACCTGCAAGAAGATCGCCGTGCTCGACCGCACGAAGGAGCCCGGCGCACAGGGCGAGCCCCTGTACCTCGACGTCGTCACCGCGCTGGCCAACGCCGGCCGCAACGACATCGTCGTCACCGGCGGCCGCTACGGCCTCGGCTCCAAGGACACCCCGCCGTCCTCCGTGTTCGCGGTCTATGAAGAGCTCAAGCGCGACACGCCGAAGCGTCAGTTCACCATCGGCATCGTCGATGACGTGACCAACCTCTCCCTGCCGGAGACGGATGCGCCCGACACCTCTGCCGAGGGCACCATCGCCTGCAAGTTCTGGGGTCTCGGCGGCGACGGCACCGTCGGCGCGAACAAGAACTCCATCAAGATCATCGGCGACCACACCGATAAATACGTGCAGGCTTACTTCCAGTACGACTCCAAGAAGACCGGCGGCGTGACCATCAGCCACCTGCGCTTCGGCGATCACGAGATCAAGAGCCCGTACTACATCAACAAGGCCGACTTTGTGGCCTGCCACAACCCGTCCTACATCACCAAGGGCTTCAAGATGGTCCAGGATGTCAAGCCGGGCGGCGTGTTCATGATCAACTGCGAGTGGACGCCCGAGGAGCTCAGCCACCATCTGGACGCTTCTGCCAAGCGCTACATCGCCCGCAACAACATCCAGCTCTACACGATCAACGCCATTGACCTGGCCATCCAGATCGGCATGGGCAAGCGCAACAACACCATCCTGCAGTCCGCGTTCTTCTCTCTGGCGAAGATCATGCCGGAAGAGGACGCCATCCGCTACATGAAGGAGAAGGCCAAGGCCTCCTACATGAAGAAGGGCGAGGACGTCGTCGAGATGAACTACAAGGCCATCGACCTCGGCGCGACCGCGTATGTGAAGATCGACGTTCCGGCCGACTGGGCCGACGCCGTGGACGAGGCTCCGGCCAAGGAGCTGACCGGCCGTCCGGCCACCGTCAAGATGGTGCGCGACATTCTCACCCCGGTCGACAAGATGGACGGCGACAGCCTGCCGGTCTCCGCGTTTGTCGATCATGCCGACGGCACGTTCGAGCTCGGCGCCTCCGCGTATGAGAAGCGCGGCGTGGCCGTCTCCGTGCCCGAGTGGGACAGCACCAAGTGCATCCAGTGCAACCAGTGCGCCTACGTCTGCCCGCATGCGACCATCCGTCCGTTCGCGCTCACGGCCGACGAGCTGGCCGCCGCGCCCGCGCAGACCAAGGCTGTCGACTTTAAGGTCGGCGCCGGCAAGGGCGTTTACAAGTTCTCCATGGCCATCTCTCCGCTCGACTGCATGGGCTGCGGCGTCTGCACGCACGTCTGCCCGGTCGGCGCGCTGACGATGCAGCCGCTCGAGAGTCAGGAAGATCAGCAGCCCGTGTTCGACTACATGGTCGCCAAGGTCGCCGAGAAGAAAGAGCTGCAGGACTTCACCGTCAAGGGCAGCCAGTTCCGGCAGCCCATGCTCGAGTTCTCCGGCTCCTGCGCCGGCTGCGCCGAGACGAGCTATGCCCGCCTGATCACGCAGCTGTTCGGCGATCACATGATGATCTCCAACGCGACCGGCTGCTCGTCCATCTGGGGCGGCCCGGCTGCCACCAGCCCGTACACCGTCAACAAGGAAGGCAAGGGTCCCGCCTGGGCCAACTCCCTGTTCGAGGATAACGCGGAGCACGGCCTCGGCATGTACCTCGGCCAGAAGAAGATCCGCGACGATCTGGCGGAGGACATCCGCTACATCGCCGAAAACGGCAAGGATCCCGCCAAGGTCGCGGCTGCGAAGAAGTACCTCGAGACCTATAACGACGGCGAGGCCAACCAGACCGCCACGGCGGAGTTCCTCGCTGCCATGGAGGCCAAGCCCTGCGACTGCGAGCGCTACCAGCGCATCATGGCCAACAAGGACTTCCTCAACAAGAAGAGCTGCTGGATCTTCGGCGGCGACGGCTGGGCTTACGACATCGGCTTCGGCGGCCTGGACCATGTCTTGGCGCAGGACGAGGACGTGAACGTGTTCGTCTTCAACACCGAGGTCTACTCCAACACCGGCGGACAGGCGTCCAAGGCCTCCAACATCGGCCAGGTCGCGCAGTTCGCGGCTGCCGGCAAGGAGCTCAAGAGCAAGAGCCTTGCCGAGATCGCCATGAGCTATGGCTACATCTACGTGGCACAGGTCGCCATGGGTGCCAACCCGGCGCAGACCATCAAGGCCATCAAGGAAGCGGAAGCTTACCCCGGCCCGTCCCTGATCATCGGCTACGCCCCCTGCGAGATGCACAGCATCAAGAAGGGCGGCATGACCAACTGCCAGGGCGAGATGAAGCGCGCGGTCGACTGCGGCTACTGGAACCTGTTCCGTTATGATCCGTCCGCTGAAAAGCCCTTCGCGCTCGACAGCAAGGAGCCGGCCGGCGGCTACCGCGACTTCCTCATGAACGAGGCGCGTTACGCCCGCCTGACCAACGAGTTCCCGGATCGCGCCGAGGAGCTGTTCGCCAAGTCCGAGTCGAACGCCAAGGCCCGCTACGAGCACCTGCTCAAGCTCAAGAAGCTCTACGACGAGGCATAAGTTTTCCTACCCACGCAGGCGGGGCTGATCTCAGCCCCGCCTTTTTGCGCTTTTCAGCGCAAAAAGGCACCACCGCAAGCCTTCTCCAACACCCCGCCCGCCGGAACGTGTTGAAAACCGGCGGGGCATGGCGTATACTAGATAGCAGCTTACGCACGAAAGGGGAGACCGCCATTTGAATACGGACACCTATCAGAACGCGCTCGAATCCACGAAAGACAGCATCGAGGACGTGAACAATGCCATCGGCTTCAGCCTCGGCAGTCTCACGCTCGAAAAGCTCATCACCTCCGCCATCACGCTCGTGATCTGCATACTCGTCATCTGGATCGTCATGCGTATTGCCCGGCGCATCTCGGCGCACTCGCGTCTGTCGGAGAGCCTGAGCCGATTCATCCTCAAGGTGCTCAAGATCGCGCTGGAGTTCATGGCCATCCTCATCGTGGCCGACAGTCTCGGCTTTAACGTCACGGCGCTGCTGGCCGTGTTCAGCCTGCTCGGCCTGGCTTTATCGCTCTCGGTGCAAAACTGCCTGTCCAACGCCATGAGCGGCATCACCATCCTGCTCACGCGGCCGTTCGAGGACGGTGATTTCATCGAGGCCGGCGACGTGAGCGGCACGGTCAGGGACATTGGCCTGATCTACACGCAGCTGTGTACGCTGGATAATAAGGACATTTACGTGCCGAACAGCGACCTCTCGGCGTCCAAGATCATCAATTATAACCGCGAGCCGCAGCGGCGCGTGGACCTGACCTTCGGCGCGGACTATACCTGCCGCCCGGAGCAGGTGAAGGCGGCATTGCACAACGCCGTGTCGCTCGTACCCGGCATCCTGCCGGAGCCGGCGCCGTTCGTGCGCGTGTCGGGCTACGGGGAGAGCAACATCGAGTATACGGTGCGTGTCTGGTGCAAAACGGCCGACTACTGGACCGTGTATTATGACCTCATGGAGGCCGTCGGCGCGGCGTTTGACGCCCACGGCGTGTCCATGTCCTACCCGCAGATGAACGTGCACGTGCTTGATACGCCGGAAAGTGCAAAAAAGGATTGACTTTCCCGCTTTTTCAGGTATAATAATATGGCCTGCGTATGGACGCAGGTGATCCTTGCTCTCATTTGAGATGAGGGCCACTAGACCAGAAGGAGGTGCAACTGAAATGGCAAAAACCACAGAAAAGTACGAACTGATGTATATCATCAACCCCAATCTGTCGGAGGAAGAGACTGCAGCAGTCGTCGAGAAGTTCAAGGCGCTTGTCGAGCAGAACGGCACGCTGGAGGAAATGGAGGAGATGGGTAAGCGCAAGCTCGCTTACGAGATCAACTACATTTCTGAGGGCTACTACGTGCTCGTCAAGTTCACCAGCGGCCCGGATTTCCCGGCCGAGCTGGATCGTGTGCTGGGCATCACGGACGGTATTCTCCGCTCCCTGATTACCCGTCGCCCGGAATAAGGAGGCACGGCAATGCTGAACCACATTGTGCTCATGGGCCGTTTGACCCGTGACCCCGAGCTTCGTTATACCCAGTCCCAGGTTCCCGTGGCGTCGTTCCGGCTGGCGGTCGACCGCGATTTCGGCGGCCGTGACGGCAGCGAGCGGCAGACGGACTTCATCGACATTGTCGCCTGGAGAAGCACGGCGGAGTTCGTCTCCAAGTACTTCACCAAGGGCAGCATGGCCGCCGTGAGCGGCCGCCTGCAGATCCGCGAATGGACTGACCGCGAAGGCGGAAAGCGCACGACTGCGGAAGTCGTGGCGGACAATGTCTACTTCGGCGAGAGCAAGCGCCGCGACGGCGGCGATGCGCCTCGCCCGGCAGCGCCGAGCGCATCGGCACCGGCTCACCGCGGCAGCTATGGCGGATATGACAATGTCCCCCAGGGCGGCAGCGCGTTTTCCGAGCTGGACGACGATGACGGCGATCTGCCGTTCTGATTTTGATAAAGGAGGATTACAGTCTTGGCTTTTGACAGAGATAAGAGCAAGAACCGCAAACGCAGAAAAGTTTGCCAGTTCTGTGTGGACAAGTGCACTTATATCGACTACAAAGACACCGCGAAGCTTCGCCGCTTCCTGTCCGAGCGCAGCAAGATTCTGCCGCGCCGCACGACCGGCACCTGCGCGATGCATCAGCGCGAGCTCACCGAGGCCATCAAGAGAGCGCGTCAGATCGCCCTCCTGCCGTACGTGACCGACTGAGTTTCTGTTCACAGACAGCAAACAGCCCCCATCGAACGATGGGGGCTGTTTTTGTATACCTTTGTGCCGCGTTAATCCTCGAGATGCAGCGGGATGTTCTCGACCTGCGCGATGCAGGAGACCATGGCGCGGATCTGCGGCGTGAGCACCTTGTCGCGGTGGTGCACCAGCTGGCTCCACTGCTCCATGTGGCAGTCCGCGACCGGCAGGATCGCGAGCCGGCCCTCTTCCGCGCGGCGGCGCGCCGTGTAGCGCGGCAGCACGGACAGGTAGGGGTTGTGCTCGAGCAACTGCATGACCATGCTCGTGCTCTCCAGCTCCAGAAACGGCCGGATCGACAACTTCTGATGCGCCAGCTCCATGTCGAACTGGTGGCGATAGCTGTTGAACTGCGGCATGAGCACGAACGGCTCGTTGACGAGGTCGGCCAGCTTGAGCTGCTTGGCGGCGGCGAACGGGTGCTTGGGGCTGGCGACGATGACAATCTCCTGCGGGCACTCGAAGAGCTTGACGCGCTGCGCGTCGTAGCCCATGTCGTCAAGCGTGTAGATCAGGTCGACTTCGTTGTGCATGAGCATGTCCGAGAGCGTTTTCGTGTCGCCCTCGACCAGCTGCGTGTTCACATGCGGACAGTGCTCATGATACAGCGGCAGGATCTCCCCGAAGCTGGCCGTCATGATCGACTCGATCGTGCCGATGCGCAGTGTGCCGGTCAGATCGCGCTCCTGCACCGTGAACGACACGGCGCGCGCCGCGGCCGACACGACATCGCGCGCGTAGGGGATAAACTCCTGCCCATAGTGGGTGATGGATACGGTTTTGCCGATGCGGTCGAACAGGCGCACGCCCAGCTCGTTTTCGAGCTGCTGGACCTGCACCGTAACGGCGGACTGGGAATAGCCCAGCGATTCTGCGGCCTTGGAGAAGCTCTGCAGCTGCGCGACCTTTAAAAACGTGGTCAGCAAGCGTAATTCCATAGGCGATGCCTCCTTATCCCGATGTGGTTCCGTTTTTTTCTCAAGGATATAATACGTCGCAAATCCAGCCCGCGTCAAGCATTTTTTCGGATAATCGGCAAACAGCAGGGAATGGTTGACAGAAAATTATCATTTTCACGAAAGCATACCATCAAAATTTTGAATTGAATCGAAAACGAAAAACGTACCTTTCGAAATTGTGAATTTTACAACATACAAACGGTGTGTTATGATGCAGCTGTAGGCAAGGGGACCGATCAACGGCCCCGAAACCCCAAAAAATTCAGGAGGTAGCTGCTATGAAAAACATCTGGCTGAACATTCTTGCATTTGTTGCGTTCCTCGCGATCGAGATCACCGCTGTCTCCTTTATGAGCACGTACTTCGCCGGCTCCACCGCGATGGTGCTGCTGGGTGTGCTTGCGCTCGTGATCGGCGGCGTCTACACGGCTCTGCTCGGCAGAGACATTGCCAGCATCAAGCGCTGAGCCGATCCTTTCTTTGCTATCTTCCATCCATTTCTGCTTTTTTCTCCAAGGCTCCCGGGAGTAACCGCCTCCCGGCGCCACCCCCAAACGTGCGGGTCTCCTGCACGAAAAAATCTCCTTCCGTAACCGCCGGGAGGAGATTTTTTTATTTGCGTTCGTACCCGGAAGGAGATTTACAACCGCGCCGGGCTGTGGTACACTACGCTCAGAACTGCATACTGCGCAGTCTTCGCCGCTTCGGGCGGCAGGGGAAATGCGGGTGAAAGGCCCCGCGAGTCGGTCACTGTGAAGCCGCCGGAAGGCGGATAAGTCAGAATACCCGAAGGCTGCAGGCATTTCTGCCGGAACCGGAAGTTGCATGGCTGAACGAAGGAATTTCGTTCGGCCGGTTTTGCTGCACCTGTCCGCCGTTTCCGGCGGGCAGAATTTTTGTTTTGGGAGGAAAGCACATGAAAAAACGGTTACTGGCCCTGCTGCTGGTGCTGGCGATGGTTTTCAGCCTTATGCCGGCGGCACTGGCCGCGGACACGCTCAGCGGCAGCGGCACGGAGGACGATCCGTACCTGCTGGCCACGGCGGCAGATCTCAAGGCGTTCCGCGACATGGCCAATGCGGAGGCGTCCAGCAAGCTCTGCGCAACGCTGACGGCCGACATTGACCTGGGCGGCGAAGCATGGACACCATTTGAACCGTCGTCCGGCTATGTGACAGAAGCATATGCCGGCACATTTGACGGCGCGAACCACACCATCAAGGGCCTGTCGGTGAACTCGACTTCGAGCAAAGGTGCGGGCTTGTTTGGCACGGTTTGCGGCGCGACCATCAAGAATCTGAAGGTCGAGGGTAATGTTTCTGCGAGCAGTAGTGTTTTTGTGGGCGGCATCGTCGGCAAAACGCAGACCAGCGCCACGATCGACAGCTGCTCTTTTGCCGGAACTGTCACCTCTACGAAGAAAAACGGCTCTGCAGGAACGGCCGGTATTGTTGGCAGAGTCAATGCCGGAACAGTCACGATCACGAACTGTGCAAATACTGCAGCGATAAACGGAACCAGTGCGATTGCAGCAGGTATTCTTGGCAATGGTGGCAGCAACAAGGTCACGATCGAAAACTGCTACAATACCGGCGCAATCAGCGGTCAGTATTATGCTTCCGGCATCTGTGGCAGCAGCACAATCAAGGCGCAGACCAGCAGTATTCGTAACTGCTATAACAGCGGCACGATCACCGCTACGAATGGCGGAAGCTATTACGCGGGCATCACCGCAAACTTTAAGGGCACGATCAGCAACAGCTACTATGCGAATCCGGCGGCGGATGCGCTCGCTGGCACCACGCCCGCTACGGCAATCGCTATTACCGCTCCCGACGGCCTTGCGGACAAGCTCGGCAGCGCCTTCAAAGAGGACACGGCGGGCGCCAACAACGGCTACCCCATCCTTGTCTGGCAGGCAGGCGAAGTGGTGCAGCCCGACCCGCGCATCGAGCTGACCGGTCCGGCCACGCTCTGGCGCACGACGAATGAGCCCCTGCCGCAGGCGACGATCACTGCTGCCTGCAGGGACATGGACAAGGATACGCACGTCGACTGGACGGTGACGGAGGGCGCGGACATCATCGCGCTCGAGACGCCGGAGGGCACGGGCGCGGCCAACCAGTCCGTGATCGTCAAGGCGCTGGCCAATGCTTCCGGCAAGGCGGTCATCACGGCGGCCACGGCGGACGGCATCACGGCAAGCCTGACGCTCTATGTCATTCCCCAGATCACGATCGTCGAGATCGACGGCACGGCCGCCGTGGGCGCGACGGTACGCGCCAAGGTGTATGTCCTCGGCGGCGGCGAGTACGATTATGCGAACTTCCCGGCGCTGCAGATCCAGTGGCGTTATGCCACGGAATCCGCCGGCACCCGTCAGGACATCGCCGGTGCGACCGGTTTGGAATATACCATTCCGGAGAATATGGCCGGAAACTATCTGGCCTGCCGCGTGAATGGCATCGACACGAACAGAACTGTTCCCATTGTTTCCGCCGAGGAGGCGAAGCTCCAGGCCGACGCCTCGGCCCTGACGCTCGATACCTCCGACATCCGCGCGGCCACGACGATCGCGCTGCCGGCGACCGGGGCCGTGAACGGCTCGGCCATCACGTGGACGAGCACGGACAGCAGCATCATCGACCCGGCGACCGGCGCCGTGACGCTGCCGGCCAGCGGCATCCAGACCGTCACCCTCTCGGCGACGCTCACGCGCGGCGACGCCGCTGCGCACCGCAATTTTGATATCCGCGTCTGGTCGCAGGCGGAGGTCGACAAAGACGCCGCCAAGAGCGAGCTGCAAAAGCTCGTCGAGCAGCTCGACGGCAACGTGACCCTGACGCCGGAATACGGCCGCGACTCGAACGTGAACGCGATGCTCGGCGCGAAGCTCAACGACAGCAGCATCGCGGTCAGCGTTGCGGCTGTGGAGGAAGTCTCCGGCGGTGCGGGCGTCGCAGCCGACGGCACGATCACTTACTACTACGTCGACCCGAACACCACGCCGCTCATGCACTGTGGCAGCTACTGCGTCACGTTCGCGCTCAGCAAAGCCGGCGCGACCGAGACGCTGAAGGTCCCGGTCATCATCGGCTGGGACGCGCTGCGCGTGCGCACGGCGATCTCGAACGAGATCACGGCGAAGCTCACCGCCGAGGGCCTGTGCGCCGCGGGCGAGACTCCGGCTGTGGTCACGCAGGATCTCACGCTGCCGAAGGTCATCGACGGGAAAAAGTGGGCGCTCATCTCCTGGACGTCCAGCGATCCGTCCGTGATCGCCGTCAGCGACCGCAGCCAGCAGACGGCCGACACGCTCTTTGACCCCTATGTTGGCGTGGTCAAGACGCCCGCACAGGACAAGACCGTCACCCTCACCGCGACCGTGACCTTCCAGTTCACGGGCACGCAGGAGCAGGCCATCACGGTCAGCAAGGTGTTCACCGTGACCGTCAAGGGTCAGGAGACGACCGTGCGCGAGGACCTGCAGGCCAAGCTCGACGCGGGCTTTGCCGCCTACGGCGGCCTGCGCGACGCCGTGACCGGTCAGCCCCTCACGGAGCGCGACGGCAAGTACCTTGCCGCGAACGATATCCACTTCCCGACCACGCATGACTTTGGCGTGGACGGCAAGTACACCCCCGTGACCATCACGAGCAGCGATGCCGACACCATCGTGCCGCCGGACGTCGACAATGCCGCGCGCGTGGACGTCTACCGTCCGCTGCCCGGCGAGGCGCCAAAGGACGTCACCGTGACGGTGACGCTCACGGACTCCGACAGCGGCGTGACCGTCTCGCGCGACTTTGTCATCGCCGTCCAGCCGCTCACGCAGCAGGAGATCGACAGCGAGCTCGCGCTCATGGCCGAGGTCAAGGCGCACTACTTTGACGGCATCCGCAATGCGAATACCGACCCCAACTACATCACGACCGACCTGCACGCGTTCCAGGAGGTGCATCGCAGCGCCGATGGCACGCTCGTCTGGACGTATGACAACGCGGACCTGACCGGCAGCGGCATCGTCCCCGTGGCGATGGACGGCTGGCAGACCACCGAGCGGTGGCGTCTGTTCCGCTCGACGAATCCGGCGGTCATCAGCCACGAAAACCTGCTCGTGACGCGCGCGACGGAGCACAAGGCCGTCACGATCGTCAGTGAGCTCTCGAGCGAGACGCTCGGCAAGTACGCCGCGCGCTACCCGGACAACGCCGACTTCCAGGCGCTGAGCCATCAGGCCGTCTCCGCGCGCCTGATCGTCGCCGGCACGGCGCCCACGAGCAGCGAGCCGCAGGTCACGACCAGCACCGTCACCTTCCAGCTGCACACGGACACCGATGTGTGGATCCGGTCGACCATCGTCTACGATCAGCCCGAGGGCACGACGGCGATGGATGTGTTCCGGCAGGTGCTCACAGCCAACGGCTACACCTATGAGGCCAAGGGCAGCTATGTGCAGGCGATCATCCGGCCCGACGGCACGCGCGTGGCCGAGTTCAGCAAGGGGCAGAACTCGGGCTGGCTCTTCCGCGTGAATGATGACTTCCCGGACGTTGCCATGGACGAGTATCAGCTTCAGGACGGCGATGTGATCGAGGTGCTCTTCACGGCGGATTATACGCAGGAACCCGGCATGCTCCTGCCGTTTACGGACGTGTCGTGGGATCATTGGGCGTACAGCGCGGTCAAGCGCGTCTACACCCGCGGCCTCATGGTCGGCGTGAGCGACACGAGCTTTGCGCCGGGCCAGACGCTCAGCCGTGCCATGCTCGCGTCCATCCTCTACCGCTTGGCGGGCGAACCGGCCGTGACGGCGGAAAATCCCTTCACGGACGTTCCGGCTGACCGGTGGTATACGGACGCTGTCATTTGGGCGGCCGAAAACGGCATCGTCGTCGGCTGCGGCGACGGCACGTTCCGGCCGAACGCGCCGGCCACGCGCGCGCAGACGGCGGTCATGCTGTATGCGTATGCAAACTTTGCCGGACGCAATACGTCCCAGCGCGCGGACCTGTCCGCGTTTGCGGACGCGGCGGATGTCCCGTCCTGGGCGCTGGCGGAGATGCAGTGGGCGCACGCCGCGCAGCTCATCCTCGGCCGTGACGGCAAGCTCCTTGCTCCGAACGCCGAGGCGACCCGCGCCGAGATGGCCACCATCCTCAGCACATTCATCGGCAAGTAATCACAAAAACGGCAACACCCCCGAACTTCGGTTCGGGGGTGTTGTGCGCTTTGGGGAAAGAAGGGGGGGGAAGAAGGGGGAAAGCGGTTTCTTATTTTTTCGTGCCGCAGACCTGATACATCCGGTCGTCCGAGATGACGACGTCCACGTCAAAATACGGGGCCATGAGCGCGGCAAGCTCCGTTTCGCTGATGAGCGAGATGGAGACCGCGCTGGCTGAGCCTGCGTGGTGCCGGTCGAGCATGGCGCGGCTCATGCCGTGCGCGACGGACAGGCGGCCGCCGGTCTTGAGCAGCGTCGCCAGATGCGCGATCAGGCGCGCCGGGTCGGGGAAGTGCGGGAAGGCGTTGTAGACCATGCAGCAGTCAAACGGCTGCGGGAGCGGCACGGTCTCAATGTCGCCGCAGAGCACGGTCACGCGCGCATCCGGGAACTTTTCGGCGGCGCGCCGGGCCATTTCCGGGGCAATGTCTACGCCGGTGACGCTGTGCACGTCCCGCGCCAGATAGTCCGGGAAGAGCACGCCCGTGCCGCAGGCCACGTCGAGCACGTCTATGCCCGCGCGGATGCCGGCGTTGTCAAGAATGGTGCGGATGACCGGCTCATTGCGGATCATTTCCGCGTCCCAGTCCGGGGCGCAGCGGTCGAAAAACGAAATGACGTCACTGCGCTCAATCATCGGCAGGCACCTCCTTCGGGTAGCGCTCGGGGATGAGGCGTGCCTTCATGAGCGCGAACACGATGCTCGGAATGAACACGAGCTGGATGACGGTGCCGGGCCAACTCTTGACGACGGAGCCCGCGACCCACGTGGCCATGGAGTAGCTGCCGCGCGCGAAGATGAGCGCATTGACCAGACCGTTGACGACGCGGCCGGCGACGATGGCGACGATGAGGCTGATGTAGAGGTCGGCGTACACGTGGCGCGTGCGCACGCAGCGCATCATGATGCCGGCGATCAGGCCGTAGACGGCCAGCTCGATCATCATCGACGGCAGGATGCTCACCGGGGGCATGCCGCACAGTGCGCTCGAGAGCGCGGGGCCGGCCAGACCGCACAGCAGGCCGAACTGCCAGCCGCACACGAGGCCGCACAGAAAGACGGGGATGTGCATCGGGCAGAAGATCTGGCCTGCGCCCTGAATGCCGTGAAACAGCAGCGGCAGCACATAGCACAGGGCGATGCACACGGCGGTGATGATGGATTTTTTGACGGTAGACATGGTTTGCATCGGACTTCGGTTCCTTTCTGATTTTGGATTTACAGGAGTATTTCCGCTGCGCACACAAGGGCGCACAGCGCAAGCGCGCCCCAGCCGCTCAGGGGCAGGGGAACGGACTTTTTTCGGGTGCGGCCGCGCGCGCCGCGGTAGCCGCGCGCCTCCATGGCCATGGCGAGCTCGTCGGCACGCTTGAAGGCGTTGAGGAAGATCGGCACGATCAGCGGCAGCATGGCCTGTGCGCGCTCGTGCAGGCGGCGGCTTTCAAAGCGCGCGCCGCGCGCGATCTGCGCCTTGCGGATGGTGTCGGTCTCTTCGAGCAGTGTCGGGATGAACTGCACGGCGACGGACAGGATCATCGCAATGTCCTCGACCGGCAGCCGCACGAGCCGCAGCGGGCTGAGCAGCGTCTGGATCGCGCCGGTGATCTCGAGCGGCGGCGTCGTGCACGTGAGCACGTTGCTCAGCACGAGGATGAGCGCGAGCCGCACCGTCACCTGCGCACCCTGCACGATGCCGGGCACGGACAGCGTGAGGATCCACCAGTGCCAGATGGCGTCGTCGGTGGCGAAAAACAGGGCGTTCATCACAAAGATGAGCAGGAAAAACCAGCCCATGCGCGCCACGGACGCGAGTGCGGTGCGCAGCGGCAGGCCGCAAATGGCCACGACGGCGGCCGTGACGGCGAGCAGCAGCGCATAGCCGGGCCAGGCGTCCGTGCACACGGTGGCGGCGATGAGGATGAGAAAGCCGAAAAACTTCGCCCGCGCGTCCAGCCGGTGCAGGATCGAGGTGCCGGGAGTGAACTGCCCGGTCAGGTGTTCCCTCATGGGCGGCCACCGCCCTTCGCGCGCAGCACGGCCGCGAGCAGCGCGTCATAGCTTGCGATGTCCTGTGGAATGTCCAGCCCGCCCTGCTTCAGCAGCGCGGCGGCGGTGCGGCTCTGCGGCACGCCCAGCCGGTGCGCGCGCATCCAGTCGAGGTCGGCGTAGATCTCCTCCGGCGTGCCGTCGCGCACGAGCTGCCCATCCTCCAGCACGAGCAGCCGCTGCGCATACGCGCCCAGACAGTCGGCGTTGTGCGAGACCATGAGGATGGTCATGCCGCCGCGGTTGAGCTCGGTGATGAGCTGCAAAAACGCCTCGCGTCCGAGCGGGTCGAGCCCCGCGATCGGCTCGTCGAGAATGAGATACTCCGGCTTCGTTGCCAGCACGCCCGCGATGGCCACGCGCCGCTTCTCCCCGCCGGAGAGGCCCATCGGCGGCTGGTCGTGGACTTTCTCGAACGAGAAGCCCACGGTCTCGAGCGCCCAGCGCACGCGCGCCTGCTTTTCGGCGGTGCTCAGGCCGCTGTGCTTCAGGCCGAAGGCCACGTCCTTTTCCACGGTCGTCTCAAAGAGCTGGCACTCCGGGTACTGGAACACGATGCCGACCTTGCGCCGCAGGATGCTGCGGTCATAGCGGCGGGCGTGGAGGTCCTGCCCGTCGAGCATGACGGTGCCGGCCGTCGGCGTGAGCAGGCCGGCCATGATCTGGATGAGCGTGGACTTGCCGCAGCCGGTGCGGCCGAGGATGCCGACGAAGCTGCCGTTTTCGACTGTGACGGACACATCGCGCAGCGCAGTGGTCTCAAAGGGTGTCCCCGCGCCGTAGACACACGTCAGATTCGTTACTGTGATCGGCATAGTTCCTCCGCAAGTTCCTCAAGCGTCAGCGGGCAGCGGGCGAGCGTGATCCCGGCCTGCTTCAGGTCATGGTACATCTGCACCGGCATCGGCGGCGTGAGCCCTGCCGCGGCCAGCAGCTCCGGCTGCGTGAGCATCTCGCGCGCCGTGCCGTCGGCGATCATTTTGCCGTTGTGGATGAGATAGACGCGGTCGGCGCCGATGGCTTCTTCAATATAATGTGTAATCATAACGACGGTCTTGCGCTGCTGCGTGTGCAGGCGGTGGATCGTGCGCAGCACCTCCTGCCGGCCGTCGGGGTCGAGCATGGCAGTGGCCTCGTCGAACACCAGAATGTCCGGCGACAGGGCCAGCACACCGGCCAGCGCCACGCGCTGCTTCTGCCCGCCGGAGAGCGTGTGCGTCGCGCGGTTTTCATAGCCTGCCATGTCCACGGCGGCGAGCGCCGCGGCCACGCGCGCGGGGATCTCGTTTTCCGGCACGCCGTAGTTTTCCAGCCCGAAGGCAACATCCTCGCCCACGATCGTGGACACGAACTGGTTGTCCGGGTTCTGAAACACCATGCCGACTTTGCGCCGCAGCGCCCAGCGGTTGGCGGGGTCGGCAGCGTCCATGCCGTCGACGGTCAGTGTGCCGTGCTGCAGCGGCAGCAGGGCGTTGAAGTGCTTGACGAGCGTGGATTTGCCGCAGCCGTTGTGCCCGAGCACGGCCACAAACTCGCCGGGGGAAACGTGCAGCTGTGCACCGTTGAGGGAGCGGCGGCCGCCCGGCCCGTCGTAGGAAAATCGAATGTCGTGTGCATCAATCATGATCGGATCGCCCATACTCTTTATCGTGTATTTGACACAAGTATAACAAAAAACGACCGCCGCGCAAGCCCGGTGGGGGGATGTTTTTTCGGGAAAAAACCACACAATATACAAAGCTTGTCCCGGTTGACGTGCGCACGCTTTGGCGGTACAATAGCAGCACGAATCAGAAAGGATGACTGCCATGTATAACGGTTATTATTATGGCTTTGATATGACGTATCTGGTGCTGGTCGTGCCGGCGTTGCTCATCGCGCTCATCGCGCAGATCCAGGTCAAGAGCGCGTTTTCGCGCTATGCCGGCGTGCGCTGCACGAGCGGGCTGACCGGCGCGCAGGCGGCGCAGCGCATCCTGCAGGCAAACGGCATCACCGACGTGCGCATCGAGCACATCTCCGGCAAGCTCACCGACCACTTCGACCCGCAGGCGAAGGTTATCCGCCTCTCGGACGAGGTGTATGGCGTCGCGTCGATCGCGGCTGTCGGCGTCGCGGCGCACGAGGCGGGCCACGCCGTGCAGTACGCGACCGATTACGCGCCCATCCGCATCCGCGCGGCCATCATCCCGGCTACGCGCATCGGCTCCAATCTCTCGTGGCCGCTGCTCATTGCGGGGCTGATCTTCAACTGGACGGCGCTCGTCTGGGCGGGCATTTTGCTCTTCGGCCTTGTGACGGTGTTCCAGCTGGCGACGCTGCCGGTGGAGTTCAACGCCTCGCGCCGCGCGCTGGCGGCGATCGAGTCGCGCAACCTGCTCACGGACGATGAGTTGCGCGGTGCGCGCAGCGTGCTGCGGGCGGCCGCCATGACGTATGTCGCGGCGCTGCTGGTGTCGTTCGCGCAGCTGCTGCGGCTGATTATTCTCTATGGCAACCGCCGCCGGGATTGACACAGCCGTTGCAATCGGCGCCGAAGTATCGTAAAATAGCAGGTACGAACGGTACCTGCTATTTTCTTTTTGGGGTGATCGTATGCATCGCATTTTTATCGTGGAAGATGACGCGGCCATCGCCGCCGCGCTGCAAAAGCACCTGACGACGTGGGGCTTTGACGTGCGCTGCGCGGAGGATTTCCGCAATGTGCTCACCGAGTGCACGGCGTTCGATCCGCAGCTCGTGCTGCTGGACATCACGCTCCCGTTTTATAACGGCTACCACTGGTGTCAGGAGCTGCGGCGCGTGTCGAACGTGCCGGTCGTGTTTATCTCCTCAGCGTCGGACAATATGAACATCGTCATGGCCATGAACATGGGCGGGGATGATTTTATCGCCAAGCCTTTTGATCTGAACGTGCTGCTGGCGAAGATCCAGGCGATCTTGCGCCGCACGTATGATTTTGCCGCGCCCGCGCCCACGCTCGAGCATCGCGGCGCCGTGCTCAACACGGCGGATGCGAGCCTGATGTATCAGGGGCAGCGCATCGAGCTGACGAAAAACGACTACCGCATCCTGCAGACGCTCCTCGAGCGCAAGGGCAGCGTCGTCAGCCGCGAGACGCTCATGGAAAAGCTCTGGGAGACGGACAGCTTCGTGGACGAAAACACGCTCACGGTCAACATCGCCCGTCTGCGCCGCAAGCTTGAGGCCGCCGGTCTGTCGGATTATATCACGACGAAAAAGGGCCTCGGCTATCTCATCGAGTGAGGGGGTAAGATATGTTTGGTGCCTATGTGCGGGAAAACCGCAAGCTCGTGATCGCGCTCGCGGTCTACACGGCCGTGTTTGCGCTCATATTCTGGCTCTACCGGCTGCCGCTGGGCGCGGTGAGGTATGCGGCGCTTGTGTGCCTGTTTTTGCTGCTGGTCTGGCTTGCGGTCGATTACCGGCGCTTTGCCGTGCGCCTGCGCCTGCTGCGGCGGCTGGAGCAGGAGATCACGCTCAGCACCGAGCAGCTGCCCGAGCCGGACGGTGCGCTCGAGGCGCAGTATCAGGCGCTCGTGCGCGCGCTCGATGCCGACCGCCGCACACAGCTGACGCGCAGCCAGCAGGGCTATCAGGAGCTGGTGGAGTATTACACCGTCTGGGCGCACCAGATCAAAACGCCCATCGCCGCCATGCGCCTGCTGCTGCAGGATGCGGACACGGACGAGCAGCGCGCGCTGCTCGAGCAGCTGCAGAGCGTGGAGCAATATGTGGAGATGGTGCTCGGCTATCTGCGGCTCGAGAGCCCGTCGTCGGACTATGTTATCCGCAACTACTTGCTCGACGATATCGTCCGGCAGGCGGTGCGCAAGTATGCATCGCAGTTCATCCGGCGCAGGCTGCGTCTGGAGTATACGCCGCTGAACGTCAGCGTCATCACGGATGAGAAGTGGCTGCTGTTCGTCATCGAGCAGGTGCTCTCCAACGCCCTCAAGTATACGCGCAGCGGCTCGGTCTCCATCACGCTCGAAGCGCCGAAAACGCTGTGCATCCGCGACACGGGCATCGGCATCGCGCCCGAGGATCTGCCGCGCGTGTTTGAAAAGGGCTACACCGGCAGCAACGGCCGCACGGATAAGCGTGCGACCGGCATCGGGCTGTACCTCTGCCGGCGCATCCTCGAAAAACTCGGCCACACGATCGCCATTACCTCGGAGGTGGGCGTGGGTACGACGGTGCGCATCGGCCTTGCGCAGGACGCGCTCGAGGTCGAGTGAGCCTTACAGAATCGTAAGTTTCCGCCGGGAAAATGTAAGCCGGAAGTATGGCAGCCATTTTCCCGGCGGTTTATACTGAGCCTGTCATTACACAGGAGGTAACGGTTATGTCGTTTTTGGAAGTTCGTCACGTTCAGAAGATTTACACCACACGCTTCGGCGGCACGAAGGTGCAGGCGCTCAGCGATGTGAATTTCACGGTCGAGAAGGGCGAGTACGTCGCCATTATGGGCGAGAGCGGCAGCGGTAAGACCACGCTGCTCAACATTCTTGCCGCACTCGACAAGCCCACCGGCGGCGAGGTCGTGCTCGACGGCCGGGCGCTGGGCACGATCCCGGAGCGGGAGATCGCGGCGTTCCGCCGCTCGCAGCTCGGCTTCGTGTTTCAGGAGTTCAACCTGCTTGACACGTTCTCCGTGCAGGACAATATCTTCCTGCCGCTCGTGCTTGCCGGCCGGCCGTACACGGAGATGGCCGCGCGCCTTGCGCCCATCGCCCGGCAGCTCGGCATTGCGGAGCTGCTGCAGAAGTTCCCGTATGAGCTCTCCGGCGGACAGAAGCAGCGTGTAGCTGTCGCCCGTGCGCTCATCACGCAGCCGAAGCTCGTGCTGGCCGATGAGCCGACCGGCGCGCTCGACTCGCGCGCAACGGATGAGCTGCTGCGCCTGTTCGAGGAGATCAACCGCGACGGTCAGACCATCCTCATGGTCACGCACTCGGTCAAGGCGGCCAGCCACGCCTCGCGCGTGCTGTTCATCAAGGACGGCGAGGTGTTCCACGAGATCTATCGCGGCGAGAGCTCGGATGAGCAGCTCTATCAGAAGATCTCTGACACGCTCACGATGCTGGCAACGGGCGGTGAGCGCCATGCGTAATCTCTACCCGCGTCTGGCGGCGACGAATCTGAAGAAAAACCGCCGGTTCTACCTGCCGTATCTGCTGGCCTGCATCGTGATCGTGGCGCTGTTTTGCATCATCCTCACGCTCGCGAGCGATCCGTATCTCGGTCAGATGCAGCACGGCGGCAGCGTCAGTCAGGTGCTCGGTTTCGGCGTGTCGATCATGGCGCTGTTTTCCGCCATCATCCTCTTTTATACGAACAGCACCTTCACCAAGCAGCGCAAGCGCGAGTTTGCCATCTACAACATCCTCGGCATGGAAAAGCGCCACATCTCCTACGTGCTCTTCTGGGAGTCGCTGTATACGTCGGCCATGGCGCTGTTTTTCGGTCTCGTGGCGGCGGGTGTGTTCTCCAAGCTCCTGCAGCTCGTGCTCTCTTCGGCGCGCTGTTTTTGTTGCTGCTGCTCAATACCATCCGCATCATCCATCTGTCGAACCCCGTGCAGCTGCTGCGCGCCGGCAGCGAGGGCGAGCGCGAGCCGCGCAGCAAGTGGATCCTCGCACTGCTCGGCGCGGTGTGCCTTGCCGCGGGCTATCTCATTTCCCTGCGCACAAACGTGGCCTTGTACGCCATCCAGAATTTCTTCCCGGCGGTCATCTTTGTCATCATCGGCACGTATCTCACGTTTATCGCGCTGAGCGTCGTCGTGCTCAAGGCGCTGCGCAGAAACCGGCGTTACTACTATAAAACCAGCCATTTTGCCACTGTCTCCGGTCTCATTTACCGCATGAGCCGCAACGCGGCCGGCCTTGCGAGCATCTGCATCCTCTCGACGATGGTGCTCGTGACGGTCTCGACCACGGTGAGCCTGTATAAGGGCGTGGATGCCTACGCCGACGTGCGCTGGCCGCAGGATATGACGCTCACGCTCATGACCGACCCCCAGACGAACACAGTGCCGGACGTCGCGCCGGTTTTGCGGGTGGTGGATGATGCCATGACGCGCTCGGGGCTCACGCAGAGCAATGTGCACGGCTATCGCACCGTCAGGTTTTCCGCGCAGCGCAGCGGCGATGCGCTTGATCTCACGAGCAAACAGCTCACCGGTTCGAGCGCCGATGAATACGCCGTCATGGTTCTGGACACGGAGGGCTATGCCGGCCTGACCGGCGAGCAGGTGACGCTTGCGCCCGGCGAGGCGCTCGCATGGACGGACGGCGCAGCCTTTGGCGACACGCTCACGCTCGGCGGCGATACGCTGCGGCTGCGGCCGCTCGACAGCTTCTCGCTCGTCAGCGGCAGCTCCATCATGGGTCTGCACACGCTGTATCTGGTCATGCCGGATCTCGACAGCGTGCTCGAGCTGCGCGCGCAGCAAAACGCCTATACTAACGAGCACGGCGGCACCCGCAGTATGCTCAACTACACGTATCAGTTCGACCTCTCCGGCACGGACGACGAGCAGCTCGACGCGCTGCACGCGCTTCTCAGCGACCCCGAGCTTGAGTCCGCTGCCGTGGCGGCGAACGTGAATTACACGACCGATATGCGCGCCGATGGCTATCCCACGCTGCGCAGCACGTACGGCGGCTTCTTGTTCCTCGGCTTTTTCCTCGGGTTCGTGTTCCTGTTTGCGACGGTGCTCATCATCTACTACAAGCAGGTCTCCGAGGGCTATGACGACCGCGGGCGCTTCCGCATCATGCAGCAGGTCGGCATGACGCCGAAGGAGGTCAAGGCGACCATCCGCACGCAGGTGCTGCTCATGTTCTTCCTGCCGCTTGTGACGGCGGCGATCCACATCGCGTTCGCGTTTCCGCTCATCAAGCAGATCGTGTTCGCCTTCGGGCTGCAGAACGTGCATCTGTTTTTGCTGTGCACGCTCGGAACGTTCGGCGTCTTTGCGCTGCTGTACACCTTTGTGTACCTGCTCACGGCGCGCACGTATTACCGCATCGTGCGCATGACGGATTGAATCAAAAAAGTCCGCACAGGCACTGCCTGTGCGGACTTTTTTTGTATATGCGGCCTCAGCCCCAGAGGGCGGTCAGCATGGGGATGATCTGCTTCTTGCGGCTCATCACGCCGGGCAGGAACACGGCGCTGTCCTTCGGTTCGACCGAGAAGGCGGCGCGGATCGTGTCGTCATTGCCGATGTAGAGCAGGCTCGTGCCCTCCAGGAGCACGTCCGTGACCATGAGCGCGATCATGTCATAGTGCTGCTGCTCGAGCTTCGTGGCCATGACGGCCAGCAGCTCGTCCTTGCGCTCGAGCACCTTGGCGGAATCGAGCGACGTGACCTGACCGACGCCGAGATAGTGGTCGGCGATGTGGAATTCCTTGAAGTCGGCAAAGCACAGCTCCTCAGCCGACTTGTCGCCCGCGCTCGAGGCGGCAAAGAGCAGGTTGCCCAGCTCCTTGAGCGAGACGTTGGCGATGCGGGCCAGACGCTCTGCCATGGCGATGTCGCGTTTCGTGCACGTGGGGGACTTGAACATGACCGTGTCGGACAAGATCGCGCCCGCCATCAGCCCTGCCATGTTCGGCGACGGCATGACGCCGTGCTCCTGATACATGTTGGTGATGATGGTCGTCGTGCTGCCGACGGGCTCGTTGCGCACGCGGATGGGCTGCGTGGTCTGAATGTCGGCCAGACGGTGGTGGTCGATGATCTCGAGGATCTCGGCCTGCTCCAGACCGGGCACGGCCTGCGCCATCTCGTTGTGGTCCACGAGCACGACGCGCTTGCGCCGCGGACGCAGCAGGTGATAGCGCGAGAGCGTGCCGACGACCTTTTCGTTCTCGTCGAGCACGGGGTAGCAGCGGTAGCGGCTCTCGAGCACGACCTCTCGCACGTCGTCGATGTAATCGTCGAGGTGGAAGCTGACCAGATCCTCCGTGTTGCACGGGCGGGAGATCGGGATCGCCTGATACACCAGCCGCGCCACGCGGCTGGCATCGAGCGGGGTGGAGATGACGCAGGTCTTGCCGGCGTTTTCAAGCCACGCGGGGTCGACGTCGGTCTGGCAGAGGATGATGCACTGCACGCCGATGTCGAGCGCGCGGCGGATCATATCCGGCTGGTTGCCGCAGAGGATGATGCTGTCGGGGTCGGAGAAGAGCAGGTTGTCGCAGCTCTGCGGCAGGGCGATCGTCACCACGCCGGACACGCGGTCGACCTGCTCGGCGCCGTCGTTGAGGATGCGCCCCTCGATGACGCTCAGGAGGTTGAACAGCGGCAGCGCGTCCACGTGCCGGTCGCTGATCGTGCGCATGCTGTAGGCCGCGATGTCGCCGGCGGAGAGCATACCGTAGAGCGTGCCGTCCTCGTTGATGATGGGCATGGCGGAGATGTTCTGGTCGCGCATGATGTGCCAGGCGCGGTCCATCGTGACACTGGAGTTGAGCGCCGGCGGCGTGTCAAAGTCCAGATCGCGCACCTGCGTGCGGACGTTGCTGATCGTGACCGGCTCCTGAAAGCCGAAGCGATCGAGCAGACGCTTCGTCTCATCGCTGATGTGGCCGAGATGTGCGGCCACGTAATCCCGGTCGCCGAGCGCGTTGCGCAGTGCGGCATAGGAAATGGCGGCCGCGATGGAGTCCGTGTCCGGATTCCGGTGGCCGGTGACGTAGATTCTGTTCATGTATTGTGTAACTCCTTTGGCGTTGTTGTGAGGTAAACCATATCATATTATAATCTGACGCCCTGCCTTGTCAATCGTTGTTCGGAAAAGTGCAAAAACTGTCCGGTTTGTTGGCAGGCCTCTGGTCGTGGTCTGACCAGATATGTTGTGATAAGCGATAAAAATGGGACAGTGGACGAAAGCCAGTTGCACATTGTCAAAAATTATGCTATCTTTGGTTCAAAGGGCTTCTGGTTGAACCAGATGTAAGACCGGAGACCCGCGACGAACTGTGAGAGGTGGAAGCAAACCATGAAAGACCTGAAGCATCTGATCTATTTTGAGAATCTGCTGCAGGAGGCCAACAACGAGCTGGTACAGCAGGCCAGGGCGGAAGGGGAACACGCCCTGGGCTACACCTGTTACTTTGTGCCGGAGACGCTGCTGAACCTGCCCGGCTGCTTCTCAAGCCGCCTGCGTGCGCCGAATACCGGCAGCATCGATGTGGGCACGTACTACATGTCGAGCAAGATCTGCTCGTATACCCGCAGCATTCTCGAGCGCGGCATCGAGGGCGGTTATGACTATCTCGACGCGCTGCTCTCGTCCGAGACGTGCCAGATGATGCACCGCGGTCACGAGCATTTCGAGATTCTCGGCCTTGTGAAGGAGAAAAACCCGCAGTTTTTCATGAGCATGATGGACGTGCCGTTCTCGGACGAGGACTTCGCCGTCGATCACTATGAGGAGCAGCTGCGCGTGCACGTGCTCGAGCCGCTGCACGAGACCTACGGTATTGACATCTCCGATCAGGCGATCCGTGCGGCGATCCGCGACCACAACGAAATTTCCCGCGTCATGACCGAGATCGGCGACCTGCGCAAGGCGGCGAACCCCGTCATCACGGGCTATGAATTTCACGTGCTGCAGCTCGTGAGTCAGGTGTGCCCGCACAAGCGCATCCTGCCGTACCTCAAGCAGACGCTCACCGAGCTCAAGCGCCGCAAGCCGGACGCGCAGCCGTGGTTCCGTGTGCGTCTGGTCGTGACCGGCAGCGAGATCGACGACCCCGCGTTCACGAAGCTCATCGAGGACTGCGGCGCCATGGTCGTGGCTGACCGCTACTGCTACGGCAGTCTGCCCGGCCGCGAGCAGATCGAAATTCTCGACGGGGAGACGCCGCTGCGCGCCGTTGCCCGCCACTATCTGCGCACGAGCCAGTGCCCGCGCTTTATGGAGCGTGAGCGCTCCGACGGCCGCCGCACCTATATCCGCGACCTGTGCCGCGAATACGGCGCCGACGGTGTGCTCTACGAGCAGATGAAGTTCTGCGAGTTCTGGAGCTATGAGCGCGTGCTCGGCGTGCACATCCTGCAGGAGGAGCTGGGCATCCCGACCGTCGGCATCGAGAAGGAGTACACCCTTGCCGGCGCCGGTCAGCTGCGCACGCGCATTCAGGCGTTTGTGGAGAGCCTCGAGATCAAGCACATTCAGGGAGGGAAACTGTGATGGCGGACAAGAAGGTCAAAGGCGCCGGGGATCGTTTTCTGCCTGGCAGCAACATTGCAAAGCACCGCGAGTGGCGCGGTCTGAAGGATACCTGGTACGATTATGTCGAGTGGGTCAAGGTGCTCGGCATTATGGGCGGCTTTGTGGCCAAGAGCCCGGTGCGCATCGCGCGCGGTATGCTGACCTACCGCTGGATGGGCTCGTACCTCGCGGCGCTGAACATGATCGATCGCTGCGTCGAGGGCCTGCGCGGCCCGGCGCTGCGCGTGACGCGCATTTACCTCAACACGATCATGAAGGGCTCGACGACCTCCATCGCCGAGATGATGATGGGCGACCGCCGCTTCGGCGACAATGCCTTCGGCCGCACGCAGGTCGTGCTCGAGCAGACCATGTGCCCCGAGATCCTTGCGGGCTTCCCGAACCTGCGCCCCGCGCAGCTCGAGCCGTTCCAGGGGCTGCTGCTGTGCTACATGGATCAGGGTGCAAACCCGTACTATATCGACGCCATGGAGAGCGTCGGCCTGCCGGCGGATTCCTGCCGCCTGTCGAACAATGCCGCCGGCGTCGCGCTGCTCGATGAGTTCCCGAAGATCGGCGCCTGCTGCATCTCGAACAACGCCCCGTGCGACTCCTCGACCATGAACAGCCAGCTCATCGAGCGCCACCTCGACGTGGACACGCTGCCGGCTGCCATTCCCATGCGCTGGGCCGATCCGCACACGCGCAAGTACGCCCGCGAGTCCCTGCGCCGCGTCATTGACTTTGTCGAGCAGCACACCGGCGAGACCTATGACTGGGATGCCTGCCGCGCCGTGATGGAAAAGCACAACGACGAGGTGCGCAACGAGCAGGAGAAGTGGAACTTCATGGCCACGCCCTACACCGCTGCCGCACTCACCGTGCCAAACCTGTTCCACACGTTCTATTACGCGTTTTCTGGCGGCCGCAACCCCGAGATCATGAAGGCTGAGCACAAGGTCATGAAGATACTCGAGCAGGCGTATGCGAACAAGACCAACTGCTTCCCCAAGACGCGCTACCGCGCCATCACCTGGGGCGGCCCGCCGTGCTACTGGCTGCAGTTCCCGAACTGGCTGTATAACTGCTGGGGCATCCTCGTGATCGCCGGCATGGATCTGTTCTCCGGCAACGTGCTCATCGACACGACGGACGAGGACACCATGCTCGACGGCATTGCCCGCAACTATGAGGCCGGGGTCATGCGCCGCCACCTGACCGGCGGCTGGCAGCACCTTGTGGAGTTCTGGGACGAGGCGGAGAAGTTCCACTGCGACATGGTCATCCTGCACGATGACATCACCTGCAAGGGCGCGCTCGGCCTCACGGGCGTTATCCTCGACCAGGCGAAGGAGAAAAAGACGAAGCTCATGATGGTCTCCAACGACATGTTCGACCACCGCACCGTCTCCCGTGCCGACATCCGCCAGCAGGTCAACGATTACATGTACTCCGTCATGCAGGCTGAGCCGCTCGATGCGTCCCTGCTGCAGTATGACGACTACGAAGGCTGGTAAACAGGAGGAAATGATGATGAAAAAACTGCTGCCAAAGCTGCTCCTCGGCGCGGCCGGCGTCTGGGTGGGGAGCATGCTCATCTACTGGTTCAATCTCGATAACAAGGCGATCTATTTCCTGGTGCGCCCGCTGCTGGACAAGATCTACGGCCACCGCAAGGTCGACGAAAAGGTCTGATGGGATTTCAGCAGATTCAGGCCCCGACGCTCCGGGAGCTGTTCGTCGATCAGGTCATCGGCATGATCTTTTCCGGTGAGCTGAAGGTTGGCGACCGGCTCCCGTCGGAGCGCGAGCTGTCCGAACAGATGCACATCAGCCGCTCGATGGTGCACACCGGGCTCGAGGATCTCGAGCGCATGGGCTTTGTGCGCATGGAGCCGCGCCGCGGCAACTACATCGAGGACTACGCCCGCCACGGCAATTTTGAGACGCTCATGGCGCTCGGGAAATATGGCGGCCAGTTCGACCACGCGATCGAGAGCTCCCTCGTCGAGGCGCGCGACGCGATCGAGGGCGGCGCCATGATCCTGCTCGGCGAGCGCGGTACACCGGCCGACATCGACCAGCTGCGTGCCATCACCGACGGGTTGCGCGCCTCCGTCGCCGCGGGCGAGGGCATCACTGCCTATGCGCAGTGGATGCGCAAGTTTGACACGACCATCACCGAGCTGAGCGGCAACCTCATCTTCCCGCTGCTCATGAACAGCCTTGCGGACGTGAGCGGCGTGCTCTGGGAGCGGTGCGTGACCTTCTGGGGGCCGGAGACGGTCATCGAGCAGGAGACGCGCATCACCGCCATGCTCGCCGAGGGCCGCGGCCGCGACGCCGCACTGTATATCGAGAATATCTATCATCACTACTGTGATGCACACCCGAACGAGTAATACCTTTTCCCATCCTTCCACCCCTATGAAAATCCGCCTGACGGCAGCTGCCGTCGGGCGGATGATTTTTTCGCTTGTCAGGACCGGTTCAGGTTGCCGAGATAGCCGAGGATGTTGTCGTTGATCTCGCCGGTGAGCGCCTGGTTGTAGTTGCAGATGAACGTGCCGGAGATGAGGATCATCATCGCCTCGGCCTCGTGCATGCCGACCTCCTCGCCGTAGATGCGGATGAGGCACTGTTCCATGAGCGTGCGCCACGCGAGAAACTCCTCCTGCACGAGCCGGCCGATCTCGGGGTCGTAGCGCGCGAGGACGTAGGTCTGCGTCGTGGCGTTCGGGCGCTGCTCGTGCGCCGGGGCGTTGGCCACGTAGTCCATGAATGCGTTCATGTACGCGAGGTTGGAGTCGTAGTCCGCGCGGTCGTGCCCGGCGAACCACTGGCTGCACTTTTCGCTCATATACTCGCGCGTATAGCGCACATACGCGAGAATGAGGTCGTTTTTGCTCTCAAAATAGTTGAGCAGCTTGGCGTGGCTCATGCCCGCCTCGGCTGCAATGTCGCGCAGGGACACGTTCATCATGGGCTTGCGCTCGATGCAGCGCTGAAACGCCATGAGAATGTCCCGGCGGATCTGGTCACGGTCGACAATGATCGGCATCTTGGTCGCCTCCGGGGTTCTGGGATGTTCCGATTATACAGCGATTTTCAACATCCGTCAAATCGCGGCGCAGCACATGAAAACCCGCACAGGACACCGTCCTGTGCGGGTTTTCGTATATACGGTATCAGTCCAGCTTCAGGTCGCCCTCGCGGATCCAGCCGAGGCGGCGGCACAGCAGGCCGATGGCCCAGCAGATCACGGCCGGGAGCACGAAGCAGACCATGATGAGACCGATCCAGTCCATGGCCCCGGGCTGGATGGCCACGGCGCCGTTGGCGATGGCGGCCTCGCTCGGCGCGACCCAGCCGGTCCACACGCCGATGGGGCCGCACAGGCCGCATGTGCCCATGCCGGAGTTGACGGCCGCGCCGTTCATCTGGAGCTGAAAGACGCACGTGGCGATCGGGCCCGTGATGGCCGACGTCACGATGGCGGGGATCCAGATCTTCGGGTTGCGCACAATGTTGCCCATCTGCAGCATGCTCGTGCCGAGGCCCTGACTGACCAGACCGCCCCAGCCGTTTTCGCGGAAGCTCAGCACGGCGAAGCCCACCATGTTCGCGCAGCAGCCGGCCACGGCCGCGCCGCCCGCGAGCCCCGTGAGCGAGAGCGCCGCGCAGATGGCTGCCGACGAGATCGGCAGCGTGAGCGCGATGCCCACGATGACCGACACGAGGATGCCCATGACGAACGGCTGCTGCTCGGTCGCCCACATGATGAGCGTGCCGACCCAGCTGGCCGCCTTGCCGATGGGTGCGGCCACGAGCATGGCCAGCCCAATGCCGACGAGGATCGTGACGATGGGCGTGACGAGGATGTCCACCTTTGTCTCCTTGCTCACGGCCTTGCCGAACTCGGCCGCGACGATCGCCGTCACGAGCACGGCCAGCGGGCCGCCGGCGCCGCCCATGGCGTTGGTCGCATAGCCGACCGGGACGAGCGAGAACAGCACCATCGCCGGCGCGTGCAGCGCGTAGCCGATGGCCACCGCCATCGCCGGGCCGACCATGAGCGATGCGCACCCGCCGATCGTGTAGCCGACCGCGGCGTCGCCCTTGCCGAGGGTGAAGATGATCGCGTTGAGAAAACCGATGTGGAACTGCTGACCGAGCGTGTTGAGGATCGTGCCGATCAGCAGCGAGCAGAACAGCCCCTGCGCCATCGCGCCGAGCGCGTCGATGCCGTAGCGCCGCAGAGAGATCTCAATATCCTTTCGCTTCAGAAAGTCCCGGAACCGCTGCATAGTGTATTCCTCCAGAAAAACAAGTATGCTTTACAAGTGTCATGACACCTGTAAAGCATACTATAAAGACTTCCTTTGTACTTGTCAACTAAAATAAACTTCTGTCAATCGTCCAGCAGCAGGCCGGCCGCTTTCAGCGCGGCGCAGGCGCGCTCGCACGCGGCCGCGTCCGGGCAGCGCAGCGTGTGCAGATGGATGCCGCCGGTGAGCATGCTCAGTGGGGCGGCGTCGTGCGCCTGCACGCGCGCGAGAAACTGCTCCACATCGTAGCGGCTGCTGATCTGCAGCTGGCCGGTGAGCTGGCCGTAGACCGGGTGCTCGACGATCACATCGAGCACGGTGCAGCCGTTGTCGACGAGGATGTCGAGCTCCTGTCCGGTCTGCGCGAGCGTGTGGCGGCAGGCAATCGTGCGCGTGATGCCGTCCGTCGCCCGCGGCAGCACGTAGCCGCGCGGGGTGGCGGAGATCTCGGCGCCGCCGGCGCGCAGCAGCGCAATGTCGCCCACGATGATCTGGCGGCTGACATTCTGCTCGGCGGCAAGGCTCGACGCGCTCACTGGCCGGTCGGCTGCCCGGAGCCGGTCGAGAATGGCCTGACGGCGGGATGCGGCGTCCATGGCTCAGCCCTGCGACTTTCCGCCGGCGTTGAGCAGATCGAGCTTGATCTTCAGCAGCTTTTCCGACAGGTCAACGTAGTAGTTGTGCGGATAGTCAAAGCGCAGCACCTCCGGCCAGAGTGTGGTGAGCTGGTCGGCGCAGTAGGCGCGGATGTCGTCGAGCGCGGGCTTTTGGTACACGAGCCTGCCGCCGCGGAAGATGGGCACCTGCAGCTCGCGCGCCGTGAAGTCGGTGAGCACCTTCTTCTTCCATGTTGCGTCGGGATCACAGATCTCGAGCGGCTGCGTGTCGTCCACGACCTCATCGTGCAGGCAGATGTAGTCCGCCTCGGCCATGCCGGAGTCCTTGCTGTAGAAGCGGTAGACCTTTTTGAAATGCGGGTTTGTGATCTTGCCGACGTTCTCGCTGATCTTGATCTTCGGGATGATGTTGCCGTTCGCATCCTCGATGGCCGCGAGCTTGTACACGCCGCCGAACACCGGCTCGCTGCGCGCGGTGATGAGCCGCTCGCCCACGCCGAAGCTGTCGATCTGCGCGCCCTGGCGCAGCAGCCCCGCGATCAGGCGCTCATCGAGCGCGTTGGACACGGTGATCTTGCAGTCGGGCCAGCCGGCGTCGTCGAGCATTTTGCGCGCCTTCTTCGTCAGGTAGGCGATATCGCCGGAGTCAAAGCGGATGCCGCAGTGCGTGATGCCCTTCGGCCGCAGCACTTCGTTGAACGCGCGGATGGCGTTCGGCACGCCGGACTGCAGGCTGTTGTAGGTGTCGACGAGCAGGGTGGCGTTGTCGGGATAGGTCTCACAGTAGGCGCGGAAGGCGTCGAGCTCGGAGTCGAACATCTGCACCCAGGAGTGCGCCATCGTGCCGCCGGCGTACACGCCGTACACCTCGTCCGAGATCGTGCAGGCGGTGCCAGCGCAGCCGCCGATGTAGGCCGCGCGCGCGCCGAGAATCGCCCCGTCGGCGCCCTGTGCGCGGCGGGAGCCGAACTCGAGCACCGTGCGCCCGTTCGCCGCGCGGCAGATGCGGCTGGCCTTCGTGGCGATCAGGCTCTGGTGGTTGATCTGCAGCAGCAGATACGTCTCCACGAGCTGCGCCTGAATGGCGGGTGCGCGCACCGTGATGAGCGGCTCACGCGGGAACACGG
>QWCY01000827.1_pt1 | contig 49010 bp, 30 predicted proteins | sample 1972631 | NCBI WGS metagenome assembly QWCY01 (sample SAMN09866696, study PRJNA288562) | Human gut metagenome isolate pre1_stool, whole genome shotgun sequencing... | isolation source: gut | host: Homo sapiens | place: USA: California
TGCTGTTAAATTCGGTTTATCGGGCGACAAATATACGTCTTTTTTATAGAATTGCAAAGTAGAGATGGCAAAATATCTTTTTTGTTAGTGAAGTTTATAAATTTGTTTTGCCTTGTTTTTCTCTGTAATTTTGTGACCTTAAATAATAAAGAAACCCGTTGGCGGAATTAATGGCTTCTTCCCCGTGCCTGAATAGAGACCAGGACCGGGGTTGGGTAGCATCTGGTCCGTACCAACTCCGTAGCAAATTCGGTTAGAGGTACCTTTATCCGGGGATGGTATGGAGCAAATAGGGGGTTGAACCCTCTTTGATACGGCTCTGACAGGATGCTGACAGCCTCTAATTCTGCCTGGGTAAAAAACAGTAATTGTATGAAAATCTACGTATTTAACCCGGACACAGACATGGCGCTTGCTAATAATGAGGAAAATTATATAGCTCCCGCTTCTGTTCGCCGGATGGCTCAGGATCTTGCTTTATTACCTATATGGTATGCTCAACCTGGCAGTGCAGTACTTGCTCCATCGGCTTATAATGCAGATTATCTGCAAATGATGAAGCGTATGTTTACCCTTCCCGTGCAGTTGGTAACCGAACCTGAACTTCCTGATTATGCGGAATCTCAGATTATGCCATGGGGCTGGAATCTTGCTTTTCGCAGACGCATGTTAAAAGGGGGGATTGCAGAACATAAACTTTTTACGACCGAAGAACTGGGGATACTTCGTGTGTTTTCCTCTCGCGCGTGGGCTATGACGGTGCTCGACTTCTTCTATGGCATTGAGGATTGTTGTGGTTCTGCCCGCTATCTGAACGATCTCTCTGCTTGCCGGGAATTTGTAGAGGAGTATAAACGTACAGTCTTGAAAGCACCCTGGTCAAGTAGCGGTAAAGGGTTGAACTGGTGTAGAGGTACATTTACCGACTCTATTGCAGGTTGGTGCCAGCATGTTTTGGATGAACAGGGGGGCGTTATCGGGCAGCCGGAATATAATAAGGTGGAAGATTTTGCTCTTGAATTCTATTCTGATGGATGCGGTAAAGTGCTCTTTACCGGCTATTCGCTTTTCCGGACTAATGAAAAAGGAGCCTATCTTGGCAATCGGCTGGTAACTGCTGAGTGGGTAGAAAAGTGGATAACTGATTATCTGCCTTTGGTTACTCTGATACAGGTGCGCGAAAGATTGCAGGAAGTATTAACCGTTATATTCGGAGAAGTTTATACGGGTTATTTGGGGGTAGACATGATGATTTGTCGTGATGAGGAAACACAAAGTTTCCGTATTCATCCTTGTGTGGAGATTAATATGCGTATGAATATGGGAGTGGTGGCACATCTGTTTCGCGAGAATTTTGTAGCTCCGGGTACAGACGGGAATTTTAATATTGATTACTATCCGAGGAATGATGCCCTGCAGGAAGAGCATAAGCTGGCTATGGAACGATATCCTGCTGTTATAGAGAACGGACGCTTGGTTTCCGGCTACCTTCCGTTAGTTCCGGTTACACCGAAGAGCCAGTATCGCGCCTATGTTCTATGTTATAAAAGTGGGGTGGACGATACAAATGATTAGTGTAAGGCTTGTTTGCATGCTTCACTCTCATTTCCACAACGATCCACAGCTGTGACGGCAAAGTATTTCTTTGCCGTCCACAGACGGATGGGGGCATACATATATTCAGTTCCCTGTACACGCTGGGCTATGATATTTTCCGGGTTAGAGGTATCTACGGGATAAGTATCCGAACCATAGATGACATAAGTCGGCACATTGCGTTTATCATTGTCCGTGGCGGGAAACCAGCTCAAATGTATGTAGCCATCGGCCTGCCGGGTAACGGTTAAATTGCCGGGAGTTGTAGGTGGCACGTTGTCTATCCATGGCATGGCAGGCTGCAAGGCTGGAGCGGTATAGAAATCTTCTTCCAATGCATCATACAATCCCTGAGTGTTATCCATCAGATATTGTACACGATAATGAGCCTGGCCTGCCAGTTTATGTTTGCGGATAAAGTACATTTGGCGTTCCACTTCGTCCAAGGTCCAGTTGCCTTCGCTGGGGTCAAGGAAATAAATGCCCAGTCCTGGAATAATCTGTCGTCCGTTACTTTGTTCCTGCCAATCGAGGGCAAAAGGGTAGAAGTGATTACCACGGAAATAAATCATGGGATATATCTGATCTTGTATCCCTTCGCCCAGCCAACCTTGTGCATCCTGATAGACGGTATGGAAAGCATTCCAGCCGCGAGAAGGATAGCGGGAAGTGTCACGGTATTTACCTACGGGGCAGGTGCTGACCTTTACCCAGGGTTTCAGGGCTTTTACACCTTTATAGAGATGACGGACGATTTCTGTGATATTATCCCTGCGCCATTGGGAAAGGTCGCGTCCTTTACCGTACTTCCGAAAATCGTAGGTGTCGGGAAAACGGGGAGCATTCTCCGGATAACGCAGATAATCGAAATGGACACCATCTACGTCATATTTTCCCACAACCTCACGTACAAGACTCATCAGGTATTCTTTGGTTTGCGGGTTTCCGGGATTGAGGAAATATTCCCGCTTATAAGGTACACAAATGGCGGATTTTTGTTTGGTGACAGAGGTCTTACCCAGATTGGCAACATGTTTGCGGTTGCCCAATGGAATGGCTACCATCCAGGCATGGCATTCCATACCGCGTTTATGACATTCCTCTACGGCAAAAGCCAGCGGGTCATATCCCGGGTCGCCACCTGTCTTCCCGGTTAGTATAGAATTGAAAGGCTCTATTTTTGAGCGATAGAGTACATCACCGCGTGTCCGTGTCTGGAAGAGTACGGTGTTGAAGTTGGCATCTTTCAGTCGGTCCAGTATTTCGACGAGTTCTGCTTTTTGTTTCCGGATACCTTCGGGCGTGGTGGCACGGGTACGCGGCCAGTCCAGACCATAGACAGCGGTAACCCAGGCGGCACGCACTTCGTATTTGGGAGGACGATTTGTCGTCTCACCGATGGATTGCGCAGCGAGGGGCAAAATCAATATGCTAAATAGTATGGTAAGCAGTAACTGTTTCATGATAGGGCTGGATTCTCTTTTACTTCTTTATTTCTGTCATTTTTCGCGGCGAAGATAAGTAAAACACTCGAGAAAGTTGTGCAGTTTCCAAAGAAACTGTTACATTTGCGTGCATTAAAAGTAATGAATAACAACGCACCATGATTACATTTACACTTTGCTTACTGGCATTGATAGCGGGCTATTTTCTTTACGGGCGTTTCATTGAACGCATTTTTGGCCCTGACGATCGTAAAACACCTGCCCTGACCAAGACCGACGGGGTGGACTATATTCCTTTGCCCACCTGGAAAATATTCATGATACAGTTTCTTAATATTGCCGGTTTAGGACCCATCTTCGGCGCTATTATGGGGGCTAAATTCGGGGTGTCATCTTATTTGTGGATTGTGTTTGGCAGTATCTTTGCCGGTGCTGTACACGATTATTTGGCGGGTATGCTTTCTTTGCGTAATGGCGGTGAAAGTTTGCCGGAAATCATCGGTCGATATCTGGGTACGACTACCAAGCAAGTGATGCGTGGTTTTACCGTACTTCTGATGATATTGGTGGGGGCTGTGTTTGTAGCCGGTCCTGCCGGACTGTTGGCAAAGCTTACGCCGGAGTCGCTGGATGTAACGTTCTGGATAGTGGTTGTATTTATCTATTATATTTTTGCGACTCTGTTGCCGGTCGATAAGATAATCGGTAAGATTTATCCACTGTTTGCTGTTGCACTGCTCTTTATGGCTGTGGGTATATTGGTGATGCTCTACGTGAAACACCCTGTTTTGCCGGAGTTCTGGGACGGATTGCAAAATACGAATCCGAATGCTACCGAATTACCTATTTTCCCAATTATGTTTGTAAGTATAGCCTGTGGCGCTATCAGTGGTTTCCATGCAACACAAAGCCCGTTGATGGCACGTTGTATGACGAGTGAACGTCATGGCCGGCCTGTGTTCTATGGTGCTATGATTACCGAAGGCATCGTTGCTTTGATATGGGCTGCTGCTGCCACTTACTTCTTCCATGAAAATGGAATGGGCGAAAATAATGCGGCTGTAGTAGTGGATGCCATTACTAAAGACTGGCTTGGCGTGGTGGGAGGTTTCCTTGCCATATTGGGGGTGATTGCTGCACCTATCACCAGTGGTGACACTGCTTTCCGTTCTGCCCGTCTCATTGTGGCTGACTTTCTTGGAATGGAACAAAAGACCATGCGACGCCGTTTATATATATGCATTCCGATGTTCCTCGTTGCTATTGGTTTGTTGCTTTACAGTCTGCGTGACAAAGAAGGTTTTGATATGATTTGGCGTTACTTCGCATGGACCAACCAGACGCTTTCTGTTTTCACTCTTTGGGCGATTACCGTTTATCTGGTGCGTGAGAAGAAGGGGCATTACTTTTATGTAACTTATTTCCCGGCTATATTCATGACGGCTGTTTGCACGACCTATATCTGCATAGCCCCCGAAGGTTTTGGATTAGGACCTCAGATGACGCTTACTATTGCTATTCTTTCTGTTGTGGTAGCCGCATTCTGGTTCAATATCTGGTATTTCAAAACGACTAAAAAACTTTGGTAATGAAGAAATTCAAAAAATCTACAAGTATTACAATTGCCCTGCTTATTTATGTGAGTGCTACGGCAGCCTATTTCCTGCCACGTAACACTGTCATCAGTGATACGGAGAAATACGTCACGGTTGCAGCGTCCTATGTCATTGTGTTTATCCTTTGGCTGGTTCTGCGCAAAAAGGAAGAATTGCAGCGGAAACGTAAAGAAGAAGATGAAAAGTATAATAACACCAAAAACTATAAGTAACAATGAAAAAATTAGTATTATTCGTTTGTCTGCTTGTGGCCACAGTGGCTGCCCAGGCACAGTTTGAAAAAGGAAAGTGGATTGTAAATCCGTCAATTTCCGGGTTAGGTTTGTCGCATAATACGGATACGGATAAGACCTCTTTTGCTATTGAAGCCAAGGGTGGTGCATTCTTGCTGGATAATGTGGCGTTGCTGGTGCATGCAGGGGCTGCTTGGAACAATGGTGGTTCGGATACAGATGTCTATACCCTTGGTGTAGGTGGCCGTTATTATTTCAGTAATATTGGTATATATCTGGGCGCTGATGTCAATGTGGATCGTTGGGATTGGGGTACAAGCGATGATACCAAGTTTTCTTTTGGAGCGGAGGCTGGTTATGCTTTCTTTTTGACAAGGACGGTGACACTTGAGCCGGCTGTGTATTGGAATGTAAATAGTGACCGTTCGGTATTTGGCCTGAAAGTAGGTTTCGGTTTCTATTTCTAAGAGTTTTCTTCCGCTTGACGGATTTTATAAACCGTCCCATGAGATCATATTAATAGTCTTGTGGGACGATTTTTTTTATCTCATGGGACGGATATTTTCATCTTACGAGACAAAATAAATCGTCTCATGAGATGATTTTCTTTCTATTATTTCATGTGTAATTTCTCTTGCAGGAATTGTCCTGTATAGCTTGTTGCACATTTTGCCACTTCCTCCGGTGTACCTGCAGCTACCAGATTTCCACCTTTATCACCGCCTTCCGGTCCAAGGTCTATTACGTAGTCGGCACATTTTATAACATCCATGTTGTGCTCAATGATTACAATGGAGTGTCCACGTAATATTAAAGCATCGAATGCTTCCAGCAATTTACGGATGTCATGGAAGTGCAATCCTGTGGTCGGTTCATCAAAGATAAACAGGGTGGGATCTGCTTTCTCCTGACTGAGGTAGTAAGCCAGTTTCACACGTTGATTTTCACCACCTGAAAGGGTGGAGGAAGATTGTCCCAGTTTGATGTATCCCAATCCCACATCTTGCAGTGGAGCAAGTTTCTTCACAATCTTCTTTTGTCCGTGTTTGTTGAAAAACTCCACGGCCTGGTTTACGGTCATTTCCAGTACATCATATATATTGGCATCATGGAACTTTACTTCCAATGTATCTGCTTTGAAGCGTTTGCCGTGGCAGGTTTCACATTCCAGAACCAAGTCGGCCATGAATTGCATTTCTACTGTGATGGTTCCGTCACCTTTACACTCTTCGCAACGTCCGCCTTCACTGTTGAATGAGAAGTAACCAGCGGTGTATCCCATTTGCTTGGCAAGCGGTTGTTCTGCCCATAATTTACGAATTTCATCGTAAGCTTTGATATATGTCACGGGATTCGAACGACTGGATTTACCAATGGGGTTCTGGTCTACAAATTCTACGTTCCGTAGATTTTGCAGGTCACCACCGATAGAAGCGAATTCACCCGGACGTTCACTGCATTCATCCAGTTCGCGCTTCAGAGCACGGAAGAAAATATCACGTACCAGAGTACTCTTACCGGAACCACTGACTCCAGTTACTACGGTCATCACGTTTAGCGGAAAACGTACATCTACTCCTTTCAGGTTATTCTCGCGGGCTCCGGTCAGTTCTATGTAATTATTCCATGGACGACGGTGTTCCGGAACAGGAATTTCTTCTTCTCCCAGCAGATAACGTACTGTGTAACTATCACTATTCGGTTGTAAATCTTTCATATCTCCCTGGTAGACAACTTGTCCGCCCAGGCGTCCGGCTTTTGGCCCGATATCTATAATGTAATCTGCTGCACGGATAATTTCCTCGTCATGCTCCACGATGACAACCGTATTACCCAATTGTTGTAATTGACGTAATACATGGATCAGCTTATCTGTGTCGCGGCTATGTAATCCGATACTTGGTTCATCAAGAATGTAGAGTGAGCCAACCAGGCTACTGCCTAATGAAGTGGCGAGGTTGATACGCTGACTCTCACCACCGGAAAGCGAATTGCTGAGACGGTTTAGTGTCAGATATCCCAATCCTACATCGAGAAGGAAACGAATGCGATTGTTGATTTCTGTTAGGATACGGGTGGCAACATCTGTATCATGCTTATCCAGTTGAAGATTATCGAAGAAAGTTTTCAGTTCCGTAATCGGCAAGTCCACAAGTTCGGAGATATTTCGGCCGCCTACCCGTACATAGCTGGCTTCGGGCTTCAGACGGGTACCGTGGCACTTTGGACAAAGCGTTTTTCCACGATAGCGTGCCAACATCACACGGTATTGTATTTTGTACTGATTTTCCTGTACCATCTTGAAGAAAGCATTGATTCCTTGGAAGTAAGGGGTGCCTTCCCATAACATGCGGCGTTGTTCGTTTGTAAGTTCAAAGTAGGGGGTGAAGATCGGGAAACCGGCTTTTTCAGCACCGCGTATTACCATGTCTTTCCATTCGCCCATCACTTCGCCGCGCCAACATACCACGGCACCGTCGTATACGGATAATGAGCGGTTGGGTATTACCAAGTGTTCATCAATGCCGATTACTTTGCCGAAGCCCTCACACTCAGGACATGCACCAATAGGGGAATTGAAAGAAAACATCTGGTCACTGGGCTCCTCAAAAGTAATGCCGTCTGCCTCGAATTTAGTGCTGAAGCGGTATAGGCTGGTTGTTCCGTCAGGTTGATAGAATCGCAGCAGGCAAGCACCGTCACCTTCGTACATGGCTGTCTCGGCAGAATCTGTTAACCGGCTGATTGCATCTTTCTCTTTAGATGCTACCATACGGTCTATCAATAAGAAAACAGTATCTTCTTTTTTAGGTTCGTATTCGTCAATACGAACCATTTCTCCGTTTACTTCCAGACGGTTGAAACCTTGTTTCATATCGATATCTAATTGTTGCTTCATCGTTCGGTCTTCGCGGAGTAATATCGGAGCCAGTACGGTGTATCTTGTTCCTTCCGGATATCCTAACATACAGTTTACGATATCTTCTGTGGAATGTTTTTTTACTTCCTCTCCGCTGATGGGACTGAATGTCCGTCCGATGCGTGCATACAGTAAACGTAGGTATTCGTAAATTTCGGTAGAGGTACCGACGGTAGAACGTGGGTTGCGACTACTCACCTTCTGTTCTATGGCAATAGCTGGCGGAATTCCCTTAATAAAGTCACATTCCGGCTTGCTCATACGTCCCAGGAACTGGCGGGCATAGCTGCTCAGACTTTCTACATAACGACGTTGTCCTTCTGCATATAGCGTGTCGAATGCCAGGGATGATTTACCGGAACCGGATAGCCCGGTGATGACGACAAGTTTGTTTCTGGGTATTTCTACGTCTATATTTTTCAGGTTGTTGACGCGTGCGCCTTTGATAAGTATGGAGTTGTTTTTTATCATAATCAGAGTCACTATAGTGAATATCAGTTTGCAAAGATAATCACTGCGGTTCAAATATGTATAATGATTGGCAGGTTAAGATTTGTTATACTTTTAAATAGTTGCTGATATACCAGGAGGAAAAGAGCTATTTTTATGCGCATTTTTAAACGAATCATCCCTATGCGATACCCTCGGATATGCTTGTGTGCCATTTTTGTATGCTTGTTGTCTTGTGTCGAGACAATTACAGGACAAGAGACTGTTGATCTGAAATCACTTGCCGATAGTGTGCGGAAAGCTAATGGCAAGCCGAATTTTCTACCTTTGGGCATGCACTTTCTGGAGCTGGCAAAAGAACGGAAAGATACGGCAAATATCAGTGATGCTTATGCCATCATTACAAATCATTATTATGAGTTGGGTGATACGGATAGCCTGCGTCTGATGACTTATGAATATATGGATTGGGCGGACCGTTGTCATCGCAATACGGATCGCTACCAGGCATGGAGGCAATACATTCAGCGGATGACTGAAAAGGGTATGCAGGAAGAGGCGATGAAAGAGACAGAATTGCTATGTAAAGATGCCGAACAGAGGAAAGATAAATATGGCATGGCATCCGGAGAGATGTGTATAGGCTATAACCACCGTGTGTTCGGGCAGAATATAAAGCTCTGTATTGAATATTATGATAATGCCTTAAAACATTTTGAGGAAGGAAAATACTACCGTGACGCCTACGTCGTTTCTCTTAATATCATTCAAACTTATTTGGCACGTCAGTCGTATAATGAGGCTTTGCCCTATTTGGATCGTTTGGAACAGTTTGGGAAAACAATAGAAGAGAAAAAAATATCTATAGGAGAAGCGCTATATATGCGTTTTTATCAGTTTCGTGTCATTGCTGTCTTAGGGGTGAAAGGAGTGAAGGCGGCGGAACCTTACGTTCGTGAGACGAATGCTTATTATGTCAAACATAAAGGAGACATTTCACAAGAAGGATGGTTCGGTTACAAAATAATGTGCAACCAGATCCTGGGAGATATAAGTAATGCTGTGGTTTATATGGATTCTTTAATTGATTACCAACGTTCGATCGGTAATTATTACCCTGGAAATTATAGGCAGAAAGCCATTATGCTGGAACAAGTAGGTCACTATAAGGAGGCATGCCGTGCTTTTGCAGAATACTCTCAATTGAATGATTCTGTACGTACGGCAGAAATGGATGAACAACTGAACAAATACACTGCCCAGTTTGAAGTTGACCGCCTGAAGATGGAAAAATTGGAATTGAGTGAAAGAATGAGTCGTGAACGGCTTATTACGGTATCTATTGCCGGTTGCCTGATATTTATATTACTTCTGCTGGTTACTTACCTCTATGTTCGCACTTTATCTATGAACCGGAAATTGGATGTTGCCCGCAAGGAATTGCAGAAGATGAGCCGCATCAAGAGTTCATTCATCCAACATGTTACGCATGAGTTGCGTACACCGCTTAATTCTGTAGTGGGCTTTTCTGCTTTGCTTGCCGAGGAAGGGCTGGATGTGGAAGATGCTCGTGAGTACTCCGGTCAGGTAGAGAAGAACAGTACTTATTTGCTGGGATTGATTGATAATATTATTGATATAGCTGACATGGACTCTCAGACGGCAGATATGCCTAAAGAAGTTGTAGATGTCAACGCTTGCTGTCTTGAATGTATAGATGAATTTGGAGGCAAACAAAATGACGGTGTGGAATTGCAGTGGATTCCATCTCCTGATGATCCTGTAATCCTGACTGTGCGTGCCTGGATGAAGCGTGTCCTGTCTTTGTTGCTGGACAATGCTGAGAAGTTTACCGAACAAGGAGTCATTCGTTTACTGTGTGAGGAAGATAAAGCGAATAGTATCATTCGTTTTATTATAGAGGATACAGGTATAGGTATCGATCCGCAATATCAGGATACTATTTTCGAGCGTTTTTTTAAAATAGATAGCTTTAGGCCTGGTACGGGATTGGGACTTTCCATAGCCCGCCAGGTAATGGACATTGTTGATGGCAAAATTTATCTGGATACATCTTACACAGGCGGTACCCGTATGGTGGTAGAATGGCCTGCATAATTAATAAACAACCCTTAATCAGATTTATAAAGAATGAAAGTAAAAACTCTTTTGTGCGTATGCGCTCTGCTCTTTTCTTTAGCTGCGGTGGCACAATCTCCGCAACCCGAAAGATATCCTAAACGTGAATTTCGCGCAGCTTGGATCCAGGCTGTTAACGGACAGTTTCGTGGAATTCCTACCGAGAAGTTAAAACAAACCTTGATTGACCAGTTGAATTCTTTACAAGAGGCAGGTATCAATGCAATCATTTTCCAAGTACGTCCTGAGGCTGATGCTCTTTATGCCTCCAAACTGGAACCGTGGAGCCGTTTTCTGACAGGTGTACAGGGAAAAGCTCCCAATCCTTACTGGGATCCTATGGAGTTTATGATTGAAGAATGCCATAAGCGAGGCATGGAATTTCATGCGTGGATCAATCCCTATCGCGTGAAGACCTCGCTAAAGAATGAATTGGCCCCGAATCATGTTTATAATATCCATCCCGAGTGGTTTGTGACCTATGGTGACCAATTGTATTTTGATCCGGCATTACCGGAAAGCCGTCGTCATATCTGTATGGTGGTAATGGATATTGTTTCCCGCTATGATGTGGATGCCATTCATATGGATGATTATTTCTATCCTTATCCTAAACCAGGAGTGGAATTTCCGGATGATGCTAGCTTTGCCCGTTACGGTGGTGGTTTTTCTAATAAAGCAGACTGGCGGCGCAGCAATGTCAATGTGTTGATAAAGAAAATACATGAGACGGTACGCGAGGTGAAACCCTGGGTTAAATTTGGTGTATCTCCTTTCGGTATCTATCGTAATGAGAAGAGTGATCCGCTGGGTAGCAAGACCAATGGATTACAGAACTATGATGACCTTTATGCCGATGTGCTTCTTTGGGCTCGTGAAGGCTGGGTGGACTATAACATTCCGCAAATATATTGGCATATTGGCCATCCGGTAGCTGATTATGAAACATTGGTGAAATGGTGGGCAAAGCATACGGAGAACCGTCCTTTGTTTATCGGGCAGTCAGTGATGAATACAGTACAGAATGCTGATCCGCAAAATCCCTCTATGAACCAACTTCCCCGCAAGATGGCATTGCAGCGTGCTTATCAGACAATTGGCGGAAGCTGTCAGTGGCCTGCCAGCGCAGTGGTGGAAAATGCCGGGAAATATCGCGATGCTTTGATTGCTGAATATCATAAATATCCTGCTTTACCGCCGGTATTCGATTTCATGGATAATGAAGCACCTGATAAGGTGCGTAAGGTAAAACCTGTGTGGACAGCAGATGGGTATCTTTTGTTCTGGACAGCCCCGAAGTACAAAGATGAAATGAATCGTGCTGTTCAATATGTAATTTACCGCTTCGGTGCAAAAGAGAAAGTGGATATCAGTGATCCTTCCCATATCGTAGCTATTACGCGCGATAATTTTTATAAATTGCCGTATGAGAATGGGAAAACAAAATATCGTTATGTGGTGACGGCACTCGACCGACTGCATAATGAATCGAAAACAGTTGCAAAAAAGGTGAAGCTATAAGCTTCATCTTTTTTATTGATATAATATAAGCCCTGCTATTCCGCAAACTACAATCATTAGTATCGGATTGATTTTATATTTCCTGGTTCCTATAAAAGCTATCAGGAAGATGAGGCAGCTAATAATAAACGAGTACATATCTTCTTTGGGTGAACTGAAGTTTTCTGCGTTCATCAATACCAATGCTGCTGATGCCAGTAATCCGACTACTGCCGGACGCAATCCACTGAATACGGCTTCTACAACCGGATGCTTCTGATATTTCAGGAAGAATTTACTGATGGCTAACATCAATATGAATGAGGGAAGCACCACTGCAAGAGTAGCGGTGATAGAACCCCATACACTTCCGGTAGCAGTGAAACCTACATACGTTGCCGAATTGATTCCGATAGGTCCGGGAGTCATTTGACTGATAGCCACAATATCCGTAAATTCTTGTGATGTCAACCAGCCATGGCGGGTGACCACTTCACCTTGTATCATAGAAAGCATGGCATATCCGCCACCAAAGCCAAACAAGCCGATCTTGAAGAATGTATAGAATAACTGTAAATAAAGCATGGGAGAATTATGATTTATGATTTATAATTTATGATGCGCAGCCAACCCTCAATTCTCAACTTTCGGACGACGCAATCGTCCGTACAAGTATCCTCCCACACCGGCAATGATAATTACCCAAATAGGGGAGAAGCCTAGTAACCAGATGACCAATGCTGATACGACAGGTATCCAGATATTGTAACGGTTTACCTTGGCTGATTTTGCCATACTGAATGTAGGAGCGGCGATCAATGCAACCACCGCCGGACGAATACCTTTAAAGATACGTTCAACAATGACATTATCTTTGAAGTTATGGAAGAATAATGCAATGGCAAGAATTATGAAAAATGACGGTAATATAGTACCTAAAGTGGTAACTATACTTCCGCGAATTCCTCTTAACTTATATCCGATGAAAATAGAAATGTTGACTGCAAGAATGCCGGGGGTTGATTGGGAAATGGCAAGTAAGTCAATGAAATCGTCTTTGGCAATCCATTTCCGTTTATCTACAATCTCTTCTTCTATCAATGGCACCATAGCATAGCCGCCTCCTATAGTAAAGAGTCCTATCTTAGAAAAGAGGCCGAATGCCTCAAAGTAAATATTCATGTTATTATATCATCTTACCATTATTATCTTCTTCTTTCTGTTTCGCATATTGGCTTGGGCTGACATTGAAATGCTTTTTAAATACTTCACGGAAGTACTTCGCATCACTAAATCCCGTCATTTCGGCAACCTCAGTTATACTGTGTTGTTGCTCTTTCAGTAACTGGGCGGCACGTTTCAGGCGTATCAGTCGGATATAATCTGCCGGGGCTTGGTCAGTCAGAGCCTTTATTTTATTATAAAAACTGGTGCGACTCATATTCAGTAAGTTACATAGCACATCAACTGTAAAGGAACTATTATCCATATTGTCTTCCACACTCTTCTTGACAGTAGAAATGAATTTCCAGTCAATGTCGGTGGAACAGTTGATGCAAGCTGTATCACTCTCTTCATCGTTCAGTTCCAGATTGGCATATTTATGGCGCAATAAGGAACGGTTAGTAAGGATATTAGCTATCGTGGCACGAAGAATACCAATATTAAATGGTTTCACAATGTATTCGTCGGCTCCCGTCTTCAACCCTTCAATGATATTTCTATCATTATTCAGTGCTGTAAGCAATATGATGGGAATATGTGATGTTTCAATATCATTCTTCAATCTGTGACACAATTCATCCCCACGCATTTCGGGCATCATGATATCCGAAATGATCATGTTAGGCATGTATTCTTTAACGATGTCAAGTGCCTGCTTACCGTCACTGCATACTTGTATGGTATAATCATCCGACAGTGTATTGCGCAGATACTCTCTCAGTTCGTCATTATCCTCTACAATTAAGATTTTCGGAAGATCGCCATTCTGCTGTTGTTTCTGTCTGGCAGTATCATAAACAGTACTTAAAGAAATATTCTTAGGTACACCTGATTCTGTATAGACCACTTTTTCACTTCCCGGTTTCGGACTGTGAACGGCTTTACGATAATATTTTTCTTTTTTCGGGAATATAACCTTAATGCAGGAACCTTTACCTTCCGTACTGCTGAAGTTAATTTTACCTTTATGCAGACGGACGAGTTTCCATACCAGTAGCAGACCAATGCCACTACCTGTAACCTTTGAGTTTATAGCATTACTACCCCGGAAATGCATTCTGAAAAGTTTTTTTTGTTCGGAAGCCGGAATACCGATACCCGTATCCTTTACTTCAACGCTCCAGTTATCTTCAGTTTCAGCAGCAAAGATATGTACGCTACCACCTTCCGGTGTATATTTCAAAGCATTGGAAATCAAATTCTTCAGAATAGAGTCCATTTTATCTTTGTCGAGCCAGACATTCATATAACGGAAGTTGCTTTCGTATGTCAGGCTGACACGTTTGACATCTGCATAAGCTCGGAAAGCATTGATCATTTCTTCCATGTATGTACTCAATTCGTATTCTGATACATACAAAGCACTGGAATAAGTATCTGCGCGTTCAAAGTTGATTAGGTTAGTAGTAAGACGCAGCAGGGCATTCACATTTCGTATGGCAGTATTCATATTGCTACGCCCGCCTGGTGTCAGGTCTTCTTTTTCACTGAGTTCTTCCAAAGGAGCTTTGATCAATGTCAACGGAGTACGGATATCGTGCGCTGTATTGATAAAGAAGCGTATCTTTTCATCCGAAGTTTTTCGTTGTTTTCGTAAGATAATGACACGTAAGGTTATAGTAATAATTGCTGCAATAACAAGAGCATAAAGTAATAAAGCCCAGATGCTGAGCCATATTGGTTGTTCTATCATAATATCCATGTCACGTTCTTCAAGAACGATTCGCCTGTCTTCACTGGAAATGGCACGTACCCGTAGTGTGTACTTTCCGGGACTTAGGTTAGTGAATCGGATCAAACAGTCTTTTTCAGGACGGCTCCATCCGTCATAAAAGCCTTCCAATTTCCAGGAATACAAAATCAGAGACGGGTAATCATAGTTAATGGAAGATATTCGCAAAGAGAATATATTCTGATTATATTTTAGTTTCAATACTTTGGTTTCATCTATGTCAACCTCTAGCGGTGAGCCTTCGTCACCAGGGTAAACGGTCTGATAGAATACACGTAAATCGCTGAATATCATTTGAAATTTGTAATTTCGTGGAATCATCATGTCTTTATGAAATTCTATAGCTCCGTCCGTACTTCCGAGAATGAAGTTTCCATTCTTCCGCAATACACCTGATGCAGAATTGAAATGGTCACTTTTCAATCCTTGCTCCTTAGTCCAGTTATGGAATACTTTTTCACTTGGATAGTAACTTGTCAGACTGTTTTCAGTACTCAACAGAATACTTTGGTCTTCATCTGAAAGAATCGTATATATATTGTTGGAAATCAAAGGGCAATTATCTTTATGAAAGTGCTCAAACGATTTGTTCTCATAATCATAAATGAGTAGTCCGGAATTACTGGTTCCTATATATAGCAAACCGTTGTCCGATTGGTAAAGTGCATTGATATAAAAAGATTCTATCGGCATTGATATATATTGAAATTCACCGCTCTCTTTATCTAATAAATACAGACCTGTGGCAGTACCTATCCACATATGTTTCTCGTCCTTTTCTATAATGTCCGTAATGCCGTTCAGTCCCGGATATGTACGTATGTTTTTACGTGAAAAATCAATTTGTTTTAGATTGTAATAGCCGCCGGACCAGATGTTGCCGGCAGAATCTTTCATAATAGAACGTATATATTTGTCTGGGCGGATATCACTGTCACTAAATGTAGAGGGAGTGAAGAATTCCGCTTTCATTTGTTTTTTGTTGATTTGATAAATGCCTGAACTGTACCCGCCCGCCCAAATGATACCCGGTGATACCTCACATAAAGAAATGAAAACATGATTCTTTGTAACATTTCCGCTGTCGAATACACTGAGGAATGAGTGCCATTGCTTAGTTTGAGTGGAGTACAGGCTGATACCGTTGTTGGTGGCGAACCATAAGTCACCCTCGTGATCTTCGATGATCGCATTTACCTGGTCATTAACAAGTGATTGCTTGTTGCCAATGGAATGTTTAATCCATTGATAACTGGCGTATTGATTATTGCGTACCGTGATGCCGATAGGGTAATTGGCCATCCAGATACGGTCACCATCAACGTAGAAGTCGTAGATACTATTGCCGTTCATGGCATTATAGCTGTTATAATCTGCTACGATGTAAGGATTGCACTTGTAGGTATCCACATTCATTTTATATACGCCTGCACCATCAGTGGCTATTAAGATTTCCTTATCGTTGAAAGCTTTTATACGGGTAATACTGACATCTTCCAAACCAGCATTGAGCTTGATAGTTTGATGGATATTCATGTCGTACAAATAAAGACCTTTTTGGAAGGTACCGATAAATAGTTTACGACTTTCTTTATGAAAATATAGTTCGTTAACTTGCATTTTCAGGTTATCCAGCCAGTGACAAGGCGAAAGATTGAGGACGTTGTCTTTTAACTCGGCGTGATGTACACCAACATCTGTACCGATAAAATAATGTTCTGGATCGATTTGCTCAATATCTGTAATGCTTTCTCCTATATGGTTTTCAATGACAGTGTTTTTTTCACTGTTGGTATCATAGAGGTATAGCGCTTCTTCATTGCAGAGCCATACAATGTTATTACTGTCGATAAAACCATAGCTTACAGGAGTCGGATTTCCTTTTACCACTTCATCCGGTAGTTTGTATACTAACTGGAAGCGGTCATGTTTGGCGTCATAGCGGAATACTCTTCCTTTTTTGCCTATTTCCCAAAGTGTTCCATCCGTGCCGACATAGAGCCAACTCAGATTTAACATAGAATTGACCTCTATCTCGCTGTCTATAAGCCGATATTGCTTGAAGTTTTTTCCGTCATAACGGTCGATGCCATTATGCGTAAGAAACCACATATAACCTTTCGGCCCTTTCTGAATGGCATATACCCTACGGTTACTTAAGCCATCTTCTACGCCGAGATATTTATATGTTTGGGCGATGCATAGGGCAGAAAAATATGTGAATATAAAGAAAAGGACGAGTTTTCTCATAATAGTTACAGGCGTTTGTTGTTGGGGCCTTTTGTGAAATTAACGCAAAAATATGCATTTTGTTTGATAAAAGCAAAACGAATGTAGAAGAATAGTGTTCGATACCTCGTATTGTTTAGACGAAACAGGCGCAAGTTGTATATTATAACCTGCGCCTGTACATCACTTCTAAATTGTAGTCAGAACTACTTTGTCTTTTCTTCTACCCATTTACGTGCATTGACGAAGGCTTCCATCCATGGAGTAATCTGGTCACTGTGCAGACGATCAGCAGGATAACAACCGTTCTGCCATGGGAAGATGGAACGCTCCAAGTGAGGCATGATAGCGAGATGACGTCCGTCGGAACTTGCTATTGCGGCAACTGAGTAGTCCGAATTGTTCGGATTGGCAGGATATTCATCATAACTGTACTTAGCCACCACATTGTATTTATCTTCATCGTAAGGCAAAGAGAATTTTCCTTCTCCATGAGCTACCCAGATGCCGAGTTTGCTTCCGCTTAACGAACCGAACATTACACTACGGTTTGTAGGAATGGTAAGTCCTAGGAATCTGGATTCGAATTTATGCGATTCATTGTGAAGCATCTTGCCATTCTTCTTGTGTTCCGGGTTAATGAGGTTCAGTTCCATCATCAACTGGCAGCCATTACAAACACCCAGTGAAAGTGTATCTTCACGAGCGTAATATTTGTCGAGAGCTTCTTTGGCTTTCGGGTTGAAGAGGAAAGCACCTGCCCAACCTTTGGCAGAACCCAGTACGTCGGAATTAGAGAAACCACCGCAGTAAACAATCATGTTCACATCTTCCAATGTCTCGCGTCCGCTGATAAGGTCGGTCATTGTAACGTCTTTCACATCGAATCCTGCCAAGTACAGTGAGTAGGCCATTTCGCGTTCACCATTCGTACCTTTCTCGCGGATAATTGCTGCACGGATACCTGTCGGGGTACGACGATCCGGATCAATGCCGTATTGAGAGAATTTACCTTTGAAACCTGGCATGAAAGCGAATTCCAAGGGCTGCATCTTATAGTTTTCGAAGCGCTTTTTAGCACAGCCGTTCATAGATTGTTTGCGGTCGAGCAGGTAAGAGGTAGAATACCATACATCACGCATATAGTCGACGCCGAACTGGTAAGTAGCATCGTCTTTGGATACGAGGATGTGACGTTCGTCAGTCGGCTTACCGATTTTCACATAACCCACACCGGCATCTTCCAATATCTGTTTAACTTCTTCTTTGTGCTTGTCGCTTACCTGGATCACGATACCCGGGTTCTCGGCAAACAAGATTTTCACAAGGTCGTGTTCCTTCATTTTGTCGAGGTTGATCTCCATACCACCTTCTACATTAGCGAAACACATTTCAAGCAGAGTTGTAATCAAACCACCGGCGGAAATATCATGTCCGGCAAGAATCAATCCTTTGTTTACCAACTCTTGAACAGCAAGGAAAGCATCGCGGAAATATTCGGCATCTTGTACGGTAGGTACTTCGTCACCTACTTTGCCCAATGACTGTGCAAAAGCCGAACCGCCCAGTTTCAATGTATCAAAGCTGAAATCAATATGATAAATGGTTGTCTTTTCGTTGTTTACCAGTACAGGAGAAACTACTTTCTTCACGTCGGATACTTCACCGCCTGCCGAAACAATAACGGTTCCCGGAGCAATCACCTTGCTACCGTCGGGATATTTCTGGGTCATGGAGAGAGAGTCTTTTCCGGTAGGCACGTTGATTTGCAGTGCACAGCAGAAATCACTTAATGCCTTTACGGCGGTGTAGAGGCGTGCATCTTCACCCTCTTGTGAGCGGCAAGGCCACATCCAGTTGGCAGAGAGGGAAATGCTGTCCATTCCTTCAGCCATAGGAGCCCATACAAGGTTGGTCAACGCTTCGCTTACAGAAAGTACCGAGCCGGCTGCCGGATCTGCTAATGCAGCTTGTGGCGCATGTCCCAATGAGGTAGCGATACCTTTTTCGCCACGATAGTCGAGGGCTACCACACCGCAGTCACTCAGCGGTAACTGCAATTCTCCCTGGCATTGCTGGCGGGCGATCTTACCTGTTACGGAACGGTCTACTTTGTTAGTCAACCAGTCTTTGCAGGCAACAGCTTCCAGTTGCAATACATTCGTCAGGTATTCGTGCAACTTGGCCTGTTCGTATTTCGGCATTTCGTAGTGACGCTCTACGGTTTTGTCTATCATGTAAGTCTTGGGAGACGAACCGAACATCTGTTCCACGGCAAGGTCGAACGGACGTACACCGTCAGCTTGTTGGAAGGCAAAACGATGATCGCCGGTAGTCTCACCTACCACATACATCGGAGCACGTTCGCGTTCAGCTACTTTACGTACATGTTCGATAGCTTCTTCTTCAATCAGCAATCCCATGCGCTCCTGGCTTTCGTTGGCGATGATTTCTTTAGCTGACAAAGTCTGGTCACCTACGGGTAACTTACTCATGTCGATCAAACCACCACATTCTTCCACCAATTCGGAGAGACAGTTCACGTGTCCTGCTGAACCGTGGTCGTGGATGGATACCACTGGGTTGGTTTCTTCTTCGCAGAGGGCACGTACCACATTGTAGGCGCGTTTCTGCATTTCGGCGTTGGCACGTTGTACGGCATTCAGTTCAATGCCGCTGCTGTAACGTCCGGTATCTACTGAAGATACGGAGCCGCCGCCCAAACCGATACGATAATTGTCACCACCGATCACAACGACTTTGTTTCCGGCTTCGGGAGCACCTTTCAGGCAGTCACGTTTTGTACCGTAACCTACACCACCGGCAAGCATGATTACTTTATCGTAACCATAGAAAGTTGACGAGGTTTCAGTTGACGAGTTGACAAGGTCTGCCTTGTCCCCTTGTTTACTTGTTCCCTTGTCTCCTTCTTCACAATGCTCAAAAGTAAGTACCGAACCACAAATCAGTGGTTGGCCAAACTTATTACCGAAGTCACTGGCACCATTGGATGCCTTGATCAGAATCTGTTCCGGAGTCTGGTACAGCCATTGGCGTACCGGCAATATTTCTTCCCAGGGACGTCCTTCGTCCGTGCGGGGATAAGAAGTCATATAGACAGCAGTTCCGGCAATCGGCCAGGAACCTTTACCACCACCCATGCGGTCGCGGATTTCACCACCTGTACCGGTAGATGCACCGTTGAACGGCTCAACCGTGGTAGGGAAGTTATGTGTTTCGGCTTTCAGTGAGATAACACTCTTTATATCTTTTACCTGGAAGAAATCAGGTTTGGAATGATCTGCCGGAGCAAACTGCTCAACTACCGGACCCTCGGCAAAAGCTACGTTGTCTTTGTAGGCTGAAATAATCTTGTTCGGATTTTCCTGAGTGGTCTTTTTAATCATCTGGAAGAGGGAAGACTCTTGTTCCACACCGTCGATGATAAACGTTCCACCGAAGATTTTATGGCGGCAGTGCTCAGAATTGATTTGAGCGAAGCCAAACACTTCGGAGTCTGTCAACTTTCGTCCGAGGTCCTGTTCTACTTTTTTGAGATAGTCCATCTCTTCTTTTGAGAGTGCCAGACCTTCTTTCTCATTGTAAGCTTCCAGGTCTTCAATATGGACGATCGGTTCCGGCTTACGGTTAGTGGTGAATACATCCTGGTCCAAACCTTTGTACATGCGTTGCAGCATCGGGTCACGGTCGGCATTCTCATCCTTTACGGGAAAATACTCCTCGATACGGGTAATGCCATTTAACCCCATATTCTGGGTGATTTCTACGGCATTTGTACTCCAAGGAGTAATCATTTCGCGGCGCGGACCAACGAAATGTCCTTTCAGGTTGTCTTCACTTTCGGGGGTGGCTTCTCCAAAAAGCCAGCAGAGTTTGTCGCTGTCTGCTTGGGGGAGTGCGTGGTCGCATTCTACGGCTATCACGCTCTTGGATGGGGTCTTGAAAAAAAGAATCATACTGAATATTTATGATTTATAATTTATGATTTATGCTTGGGGTACTCCGGAAAAGGCGGGAAGGCATTAACGGATGATACCGGCTTTTTTTCTTTGGCGCAAAGATACATAAAAACGTTGGGGGAGAGAAAGAAATGATATAAAAAATCCTCCGCACTCTTGAGGGAGATGCGGAGGATGTTGCTATGAGTATACGAAACGAGGATGCGAATGTAATTGTTATGGCAGTTACTGACGCGTTTTCCCGTCGATAGGATACAAATACCATTCGTAGGCCGGATTAGTAATCCATGTGTCGAAATCTTTAAATGATTGGCGTATGTCGTTCCTTTCCAGTGGGAAATTGAAACTGCCCGTTATGCACATCGCCCAACTGAAATTATCTTTTCCCTTGAATGGAGTGCCGGCGGATGCTACATCTCCACCGATGCGGCTTTTGTCGAATAAGCTTGTCGGCTGTTTGTCTATCAGGTGAATCTCCATGCGTTTGCCTGTTGTGGCATTGCAGGTGATGAAATAATTCCAGTATTTCATATCGAGGCTGGAGGGACTGATGTTGCTGTTGCTTGCCATTGTAATGGTAACGGTGAATGCCTTTTCCAAAGTATCGTCGGCTGATGTTCCCAGTAAAGCTCCATCAGGACTTCCGCAAAATGCGTGCCCGTTGTCGAATAAAGGAATCACGGCATACGTTTGTCCGCTTTCGGTATTATTCGCGTTACGTTTGAACAGTCCTTCTGTGAAAGCTCTTGAGGCTTCGCTATATTCGATGCCGGCTACCGCATTGGCAGGAATATTATCCCATTGAATGCCTGCCGCAATCTTTTTGCTGGCTCCTAAAGCTGTTATCTTGCCGTCGATTATGACTTTTGTTACAATATTGTTTTCTGAATAGATGACCGGCTTTGCTTCTATCACCAAATCGTTCATGTCGTAATCTCCGAAATAGGGCCACAAATCTTCGAATGCGTAAGAATACAGACCGATGGAGGTTGCAATCTCTTCCGGATCAGGGTCAACGCCGGAATCGTTGCCGCCGGGATTGAATCCTGCCAAACAAGATGAGCCGGGAGTGGTGATTTTAAATTCTTTGGCTGCATTCATATTGCCCCACTTTGCGCCATTCCGTACTATTACGCCTTTGGGGGCCGTTGAAGGATTGTCGCATGCAAGGAATATTCCATCTTCTATATAGGCGTCCTGCCCGTTGTTGGAGTTCTGCAGAGTGACTTTGCCGGCTTCTACTACAGCACAGTAGCCATTCTCCATCCGTTCGTCGTCATCTCCTTTTATCACACAATCATTCTTTAATATAAGTTCGTTTTTGATATGCAGGTAAGTGCCTATCTCCATTTCAACAGTGGCCTTTTGCATAAACATGTAGTCGACGACAGTGGAGCCTCCTTCTTCTATTTCGTATTCTATTCCGTTTCCTTTATCGTTGCTTGGACTTCCGTTGGCATCTAAATCCAATGTACCGGCACGTACGCATCCGTGGGTTTCCACGTCGCTGCCATTGTGAATAGTAAATCTTCCTTTAATATCTACGACTCCATAGTTTTCTATATCGAACCCATTCTTAATAGTAAAATCACCGTCGCACATCAATATGCCACTTTTGTCTTTCCCTAATTGCTGTTCGCCCAATATGATAATTTTGGAGTCGGAGTTTAGGTCGCTTCCATCGGGGATCACTAATGTACCTCCCACATATATATCTGCTTTTTCTTTGATGTTGATATTCTTAGGAAGGGTGAATGTTTTTCCTTCCGAAACTTTATATTTGGTATCTTCCTCCAGCCTTTTGATACTACTATCCAGTTCAATGGCCTTTTTGTAATCCTCTGCCACGCCACGCGTGATGGCTGATGCAGAACGTGTCTGCACGCTTTTGCTTCCGGCTTTGCTGAAGTCTAAAACAGCCTTTCCATCTTCAATGGGCGCTGTGCTTTGCAGAAACAGCCTTTCGCCATTATTGTATTTCAGCGTTTGCACTATTGATATCAATGTGTCGCTTGCCGGTATCGTAATTGTTGCGCTGTACGGCGCATTGCTGCTGGCTGTACCGGTAGTGAGGGGAAGAGTTGACTCTGTGTAACCCTGTGGGTATATAAGTATGGTGTAGTCATGTTCCATCTGGTTACCAACGGAGACTTTGACTGCCACTTGTTGCGTGGTATTCCACAGGAAATTGTCGGGGACATTTAAGTCTGTTAACTTTCCATCATCCTGCCGTTTGTTGTCAGGATTATACACGTCCTTGTCCATGCATGCAACAAAGGCAAACAATGAAAGGAGTAGTAATAGGCTGTTGATACATGGTTTTGCATTCATACGCGTTTAGTTTTATTGATTATCGCTACAAAGATAATAGGTTTACAGGAAATGCACAAAGAAAACTTGTATATTTTTTGCTTTCTGTTTAAAATAATTGTATTTGTTTGACTTGTGAAAAATCCATGCTCTATCTTTCTTGTTCGGAGGGGATCAAAGCCGGGTTTGGGCAATAGCTGGTCCGTACCAACTCCGTAGCAAATTCGGTTGGAGGTACCTCTATCCGGAGATAGTATGGAGCAAATAGGTAGTTGTCCCCTTTCTGGCACGTTTAAAAAAAGGTCGCTTATAGAATTCTCCGTCGAAAAAACGTTAACACTATTGGTTCATCTCACAAAAAAATACGATATTTGCAGCCATGATTGAAATAAGGACCATATTCGATATATTATGGAAGGGCTTTATTATCGGGGTAGTTGTGTCTGCTCCGTTGGGGCCTGTCGGCGTGCTGTGCATTCAGCGTACGTTGAATAAGGGGCGTTGGTATGGTTTCATAACGGGTTTGGGAGCCTCGTTGAGTGATATTGCTTACGCCTTGCTGACGGGATACGGAATGAGTTTTGTATTCGATTACGTCAATAAAAATATCTTTTATTTGCAGTTGTTCGGAAGCATTATGCTGTTGGCATTTGGTGTTTATACGTTCCGCAGTAATCCTGTCCAGTCCATTCGTCCTGTTTCTACCAATAAAGGTTCTTATTTCCATAATTTCATAACGGCGTTCGCTGTCACATTATCCAATCCGCTTATCATATTCCTTTTTATTGGACTCTTTGCGCGCTTTGCATTTGTCAGTGAGGGAGTACTGGTATTTGAAGCGGTTACCGGATATCTGGCTATTGCGCTGGGAGCCTTGGCGTGGTGGTTTGGCATCACTTACTTTGTGAATAAAGTCCGTACGCAATTCAACCTGCGCGGCATTTGGATATTGAACCGTATAATCGGGGGCATTGTCATTGTTGTGTCTGTGTTCGGGTTGGTGTTTACGCTGATGGGTGAGTCGCTGTATTAATTGACAATTGACAATTGATAATTCATAATTTAAATGAAGATAGCACAACAATTGAAAGCGAAAAATATCGCGGAATACCTTATATATATGTGGCAAGTGGAAGATTTGATACGTGCCAACGGGTGCGATATCGATAAGATCCGCGAAAACATAATCTCCCGTTATCCGGAAGAAGAACATACGGCTTTGGAGGAATGGTACGGCAATCTGATCGAGATGATGCGTACCGAGGGAGTGAAAGAAAATGGCCACTTACAAATCAATCGTAATATTATAATTAACCTGACGGAGTTGCACGGTGAATTGCTGGCATCCCCGAAGTATCCTTATTATAGTGCAGCTTATTTCAAAGCATTGCCTTTCATCGTAGAACTTCGACAGAAAAGTGGAAAGAAGGACGAGCCGGAACTGGAGACGTGTTTCGAAGCCTTATATGGGGTTTTGTTGCTGCGTTTGCAGAAGAAAGAAATTACTACGGGAACTGCGAAAGCAATAGAAGCCATCAGTAGTTTCGTCTCCTTGCTTGCCAATTATTACGAGAAGGAGAAGCGTGGCGAACTGGATCTGGATTAAAGAAGAATTGTTCATCGTAACATCAATATTATAAGTGTAACATTTTAAATGAATATTTTAGTAACCGGTGCCAACGGTCAACTTGGCAATGAAATGCAAGTGTTGTCGAAGCAAAACGACCAACACACCTATTTTTTTACCGATGTACAGGAGTTGGATATCTGTGATGAACAGGCTGTAAGAGCATGTATTGCCAATAATCAGATTGATGTAGTTGTGAATTGTGCTGCTTATACGGCGGTTGATAAAGCGGAAGATAACGAAGAAATGTGCCGCAAACTGAATCAGGAAGCTCCGGGCATACTGGCACGTGCCGCACAGGCTTATGGTGCTGTCATAATACAAGTTTCTACGGATTACGTATTCGATGGAACAGCCCATACCCCTTATACCGAAGATTGTCCCACATGCCCTAATTCGGTCTACGGTTTTACTAAGCTGGGTGGAGAGAAAGAGGTGATGCAAAATTGCGAGAAAGCAATGGTGATCCGTACCGCCTGGCTGTATTCTATCTATGGAAACAATTTTGTGAAAACGATGATACGCCTTGGGCGTGAGCGTGAGTCTCTGGGTGTGGTTTTCGATCAGATTGGCACACCGACCTATGCGAATGACCTGGCACAGGCTATCTATGCAGCTATTAATCAGGGTATCATTCCGGGTATTTACCATTTCAGCGATGAGGGCGTATGTTCCTGGTATGACTTTACGGTTGCCATTCATCGCATTGCCGGTATCACGACCTGTAAAGTGAGCCCGTTGCATACGGATGAGTATCCGGCAAAGGCACCACGTCCGCATTATTCCGTATTGGATAAGACGAAAATAAAAAAGACTTTCGGCATTGAAGTTCCCCATTGGGAAGAGAGCCTGAAAGTGTGTATTGATAAACTGAATGCCCAATCATAATATTATACCTATTTATATATATGGCAAATAATAACGAAATAGAAAGAAGACGAACCTTTGCGATTATCGCGCATCCGGATGCCGGTAAAACGTCATTGACCGAAAAACTGTTGCTTTTCGGTGGACAGATTCAGGTAGCGGGTGCTGTAAAGAGCAATAAGATAAAGAAGACCGCTACATCCGACTGGATGGATATAGAGAAACAGCGTGGTATCTCTGTAACTACTTCCGTGATGGAGTTTGACTATAAAGATTATAAGATTAATATCCTCGATACTCCCGGTCACCAGGACTTTGCCGAAGATACATACCGCACGCTGACTGCTGTAGATAGCGTTATCATTGTTGTGGATGGTGCAAAAGGTGTGGAAACGCAGACGCGTAAGTTGATGGAGGTGTGCCGTATGCGTAATACGCCGGTTATTATATTCATCAATAAGATGGACCGTGAGGCTAAAGATCCTTTCGATTTGCTGGATGAGTTGGAGGAAGAACTTGCCATTCATGTGCGTCCGTTGACGTGGCCTATCGAAAGCGGTGTGCGCTTTAAGGGAGTCTATAATATCTATGAAAACAATCTGAATCTTTTCCAGCCTTCCAAACAAGTGGTGACGGAAAAGGTGGAAGTGGATATCAATACCGAAGAACTGGATAAGCAAATCGGTGCGCAACTGGCTGATAAACTGCGTGGTGAGTTGGAGTTGATAGATGGGGTATATTCTGAATTTGATAAGGAAGAATACCTGAAAGGGGAAGTGGCGCCTGTATTCTTTGGTTCGGCTCTGAATAATTTCGGTGTACAAGAGTTGCTGGATTGCTTTGTGGAGATAGCCCCAAGCCCTCGTCCGGTGCAGGCGGAAGAACGTGAAGTGGAACCGGAAGAGCCTAAATTCACCGGCTTTGTCTTCAAGATTACAGCGAATATCGACCCGAATCATCGTTCTTGTATTGCATTCTGTAAGATTTGCTCAGGTAAATTTACGCGTAATGCTCCATATATGCATGTGCGTCATGGAAAGACGATGCGCTTTTCTTCGCCCACACAGTTCATGGCACAGCGTAAGACGACTGTTGATGAGGCTTGGGCAGGCGATATTATCGGTTTGCCGGATAACGGTACTTTTAAGATTGGTGATACGCTGACGGAGGGGGAGATGCTTCATTTCCGTGGTCTGCCGAGCTTTTCACCGGAGATGTTCAAGTATATCGAGAATGCTGACCCAATGAAGCAGAAACAGCTTGCCAAGGGTATCGACCAGTTGATGGACGAAGGTGTGGCGCAATTGTTTGTTAACCAGTTCAACGGGCGTAAGATTATCGGTACGGTAGGACAGTTGCAGTTCGAGGTTATCCAGTATCGTTTGGAGAATGAATACAGTGCGAAGTGTCGTTGGGAACCGTTGAGCTTGTATAAGGCTTGCTGGATAGAGAGTGATAATCCGGAAGAGCTGGAAGTCTTTAAAAAGCGCAAGTACCAGTATATGGCAAAGGATCGTGAGGGTAGGGATGTATTCCTGGCTGACAGCGGTTATGTGTTGCAGATGGCTCAGATGGACTTTAAGAATATTAAGTTCCACTTTACAAGTGAGTTCTAAAAAGCCTCTGTTATGTGAGGCTGTATCGAAATTCACCACAGATTTACACAGGTTATCTATATTGATAATCAATTGTTTAGTTTTAATCAGTGTCAATTCGTGTAATCTGTGGTGAGTTTTTTATCTTATTATAGTTCGTGTGGGTGTTGTGGATTATAGTCTCTTTGAGAGATTTGCCGTATACTGATTATTCCTTCCTATTTTCCTGTCATGTAATTGTTTGTAATGCATTGACGGGACTTTCTTGCTTCATTCCTCGAAAAAGCTTGTCTGTTTATCTTTTTATTTTTAAATTCGCAGTATAATAATGAGCTACAGACATGCTAAATAAAGATATTACTAGCAAAAAGATATTGTCAGATGGCGTTGTTCTAAGAATCATATTGCCAAACGCCCTTATGAAGTTCGCGATAAATAAGGAATATGGGTGTGGAAGAAGGTATCAGTTGGGAGATTGATTAGGGGATTCTTTTGATTGAGACGTAATAACGGAAAGTTAACATCCTTAATATTTATAAGATGAGAAACGTCGTGATACTGAAAGCTTTTTTATTGCTATGGATGATTTCAGGAGCAATGAGCATATACGCCCAATATGTATTTCGCCACATTGACGTTACAGACGGGTTGTCAGACAATCAGGTGAAGAGTTTGAATATAACTCCAGACGGGCTGCTCAGTATTCGTACCACTGCAGTGGTTAATTTTTATAATGGTTCTACTTTTAGTTATATACGTCATGACGAAAGACAGCACTCCACATGGCAATATGTAGGCATTCATAAAGAATATTTTGATGCTGAGAATCGGATGTGGATGAAGGAGCGAGGCAACTTGTTTTTGTTGGACTTGACTACTAATCAATTTATTTATAATTGGCCTGCTGTTTTCACGGCAATGGGAATTCCGGGTAAACTAAAAGATCTTTTCATTGACGATGAAAAGAATTATTGGTGTTTGACCGAAGATAATAATTTCTACTGTTATGACATTCATCGAAAGAAATTAATTCAAATACTTGATGGTCAAAGCCAACTAATCAGGCTACATGGTCTGCCGCGTGAATTATCGCAATACCGTCAGTTCTATTGGATTATTTACGAAGACGGCTATTTGCAATGCTGGGACTTGCAACGCGAACAATTCATACGACAAGATGGATATTTCCAAAATGTAATTAATGATCAGACGGATAGGGTGGAACTGAGTTTTGAGGATGGGAACTTATGGATGATGTACAACAAAGGGATTTCATTCTATGATGCAGCACAGAACAAGTGGAAAGATATTGATATACCACTTTCCAATTGGGATTTACTAACTTGCATGGATCGGGATGCAAACGGAAATATTTGGGTAGGCTCGTCCAAATCCGGACTTCGAATTATTGACGGAAAATCATTTGAGATATTACATCTGCCGTTGCTGACTCTTGAAACAGGTGAAAGTATTAATAATGACATACATTCCATCAAGATAGATTCCATGCAAGGAGTATGGTTAGGTACTTTTAATCAGGGAGTTCTGTATTACCACCCAGCTATGCATAAGTTCTCTCAATTAGAGGTGGAACTTTTTCCAACTCTCAAAAGTCGGAATGTAAGATGCATGCTGGAAGAGGAGGACGGATCTATCCTTTTAGGAACATCAGATGGTTTGTTGAGGTACAATTCTTTTAATAATAGTATAACTGTTCCTTTTGAAGAGTTGGAACATGAATTATGCCTGACGCTGTATCGAGACAAGCAAGGAAGAATTTGGATCGGTACTTTTCTGAATGGACTGTTTTGTTTGTCTGATGAAAAGATCAGACACTATTATTACAAAGATATGACTCCACGTTCCTTGCCTAATTATAATAACATCCGTTCCTTCTGTGAAGATAAAAGCGGACAGTTTTGGGTCAGTGTGTACGGTGGTTTGGCTACATTCGATGAACATACGGGCTCAATCAATCTTCTTTGTGAACGATACCCAAGGCTGAGTCTTTTTAAGATTGTTACTAGTCTTACGAATGGTGATGATGGCAGTATCACTGTCGCGGCAGATAATGGCATCTACTATTATCATCCCTCCAAAGATATGCTTTGGATTCCTGAAATAGATACTCCGGAAGATAGTTGCTATTGGCACAGTAACCGAAAATACAATTGCATTTATAAAGACAGTCGTTCTTTGATATGGTTTGGCACACAAGATGGGCTGAATGTTCTAGATCCTTCCAAACATACACTGAGGACATTTTATCAAAGTGATGGTCTGCCTAATAATGCAATTCAGGGAATTATGGAAGACAACGAACGGCATATTTGGCTTTCTACCCCTAACGGCATTTCTCGCGTGAAAATAGAAGATGATAAATATATATTTACTAATTTTTCTTCTGATGACGGGTTGCAGCAAGGAGAGTTTTATGAACGCTCTGTGCTAAAGGCTAAGGACGGAACAATCTATTTTGGAGGTGTTAACGGAATAACGGTATTGTCACCCAAACAGCCTGAGTACAACGACAATCAGTATCGTGCATATTTTACTAGTTTGAAATTATATAATACGACGATTCGCGAGAATGAGCCATATCAAGGGCATATAATATTGGAACGTTCGATCAATCACACAAAGAAGATTGATTTGAAGTATAATGAAAATTTTATTTCATTGGAATTTGCAGGATTAAACTTCATCAATCCTGCCCGCACCTATTACCGCTATAAACTGGAAGGTTTCGATCGTGACTGGACGGAAATTATTGCAACTAATGGATTGGGAAAGGTTACATATACTGCTCTTGCTCCCGGAAAGTATGAATTTAAGATATATACTGCTGACAATAGCAACTCATGGGGAAATAAATATCGCGAATTAGAAATAATCATCCATCCTCCTTTTTGGGCTACCATATATGCTTTTATCATTTATGGAATTTTATTTATGGCTACAATTTTAGGGATTGTAAGATGGATTACATATCGCAATAAAGTAGCTTTGCAGCGTCAGCAACATGAAGAACTGGATCAAATGAAATTTCGTTTCTTCACAAATATTAGTCATGAGTTTCGTACACCCCTTACACTTATTATCACTCCACTTGATACAATTTTGAAAAAGGTGGAAGACGGTCCACTGAAGAAGCAGCTTTCTTCCATTTACCGGAGTGCGGAAGAGTTATTGAAACTTGTTAATCAATTATTGGACTTCCGGAAATTGGAGATAAAAGGAGAAATCTTAAATTTAGATTATGGCGACATGGTTGAATTCCTTTATAATGTCTACAATTCCTTTCATGAGATGGCAATAGATAAACGTGTCCGGCTGGATTGGAATCCTACGGTAGATAGTGTTTATATGTATTTTGATAAGGATAAAGTCCGTAAAATAGTTAATAATTTATTATCAAACGCTTTTAAATTCACACCACAAGATGGAGAAATTGTTTTGTCCGTATCAAAATCGCAGGATACCGAAACGAAACAATATGTTTCAATTTGTATATCAGACACAGGGATTGGTATCAATAAGAAAGATATAGAACGTATATTCGATCGTTTTTATCAGGCTGTTGATCAAGCCGGAACAGAAAGGATAATGGGGTCTGGGATAGGCTTGCATTTAATTAAGGAGTATACTCAACTTCATCAAGGGGAAGTGAGGGTTAACAGCAAGCCAAATGAAGGAAGTATATTTACAGTCTTACTCCCTCTTGATTTGTATCCTGCAAAAGATAGGGTAGGAATTCCTGGTCAAGATACTATTGTAGAAGGGGAACAGGAATCAAGTCGTGTAATGGAAAGAAAGAAAACAATCTTGGTAGTAGAAGATAATGATGAGTTCCGCCGTTTCATGGTAGAGCATTTGGGAGAATATTATCGTGTTCTGGAAGCGCCCGATGGAGAAGTTGGCGAATCAATAGTTATCAGTTCTTCACCGGATTTGATAGTGACAGACATTATGATGCCAAAAGTGGATGGTTTGGAATTATGTCGTCGCATCAAGACGAATATTCATGTCTCGCACATACCTGTGATCCTACTGACAGCCCGGATCTCGGATGAAACAAAAACCAGCGGATATGAGGCTGGGGCTGATTCATATATATCCAAACCTTTCAGTTTCGACATGTTACTCACACGGATACGTAAACTGATAGAGCAACAAACGTATCGAAAAGAAATCTTTCACAGAACAATCGAGGTTAATCCGAGTGAGATAACGATTACTCCCTTGGATGAACAATTGGTCAAGAAGGCATTGGAGCTCGTAGAAGAAAATATTGACAATACAGAATATTCTGTTGAAGACCTGAGTGCAGATGTCGGGATGCATCGGATGAACCTTTATCGTAAATTGCAAAGCATAACAGGCCAGACTCCTTCTGAATTTATCCGCAGCATCCGTCTGAAGCGTGCCGCCCAGTTGTTACAAGGTAGTCAGTTGTCCGTTTCGGAAGTTGCTGACAAGGTTGGTTTCAATACTCCTAAATACTTTACCAAATATTTTAAAGAGATGTTCGGAGTGACTCCTTCGCAGTATGCATCTCAAAAACAGGGGGATAAAATGTAACATTATATCCTCTTGTTACATTTCATCCCTATTTCTGTGACCATTTACCTCCTTTCAATAGCATAAAAGTCCATAGTTTTGCATCATAAAAAATGAGCGATACTATGGAAAAGAAGCAAAAATCATCTGTAGAACTAATTGAAATGTATTATCGGAAGAATTATTCGATAGTGGTCAGATATATGGCAACTCGTATTCCTCATGAATATGAAGCTGAAGATTTAGCCCAAGATGTTTTCGTGCGTTTGCTGAACTATCAGCAGATGTTGTGCGAAGAAACAATTCATTCATTTGTCTTTACGATTGCACGTAATCTTGTTATTGATATACTGAGAAATCATTATAGACATCAAGATTATACAACTTATATTTATGATACGATGGACTTCAGAGAAGAAAATACAAATGAAACAATACTGTATGATGATTTGGTGGACCATGTACAAATGAGGTTATCAACTTTTCCTATCCAACGTCGCAAGGTTTATACTTTAAGTTTATTTGCGGATAAATCTATTGCAGAAATTTCAACGGTACTTTCTATTGCCTACAAAACAGTAGAAAACCATTTATTTCTTGGACGTAAAAATATGCGTGAGTATCTTATGAAATGTATTTAATATACTTATTTTTTTAAATTAAAACTTTAAATTTGTGCTTATGAGAAAGAATTCAAAAGCAAGATTTTTGTTTAGTGCGATGTTGTTGTTCACCGTACCCGGTGCAATAAATATTGCTTATGCAAATAATCTGGACATTACCCTCGCAATTCCCCAGCAACAAAGGGAAGTGAAAGGAAACGTAAGTGACATTAATGGAGAAACCATCATCGGTGCTTCCGTCATGGTAAAGGGAAGTGCTAGCGGTACGATAACCGATATGGATGGGAATTTCCTGTTGAGAGGAGTGAACAATGGTGATGTGATCGTAATTTCCTATGTGGGATATGTTACACAGGAAATTAAATATGCAGGGCAGGCTGTACTGCATATTACCTTAAAAGAAGACACTGAAATGCTGGATGAGGTAGTGGTGGTTGCTTATGGTACTACTGTTAAACGTAAAATGACGCAGGCTGTTTCATCTGTAAATGTAAAACAAATTGAAGATTTAGGAGGATATGCCAATATAGCTTCTGCTATGCAAGGTCGTACCCCTGGTGTTTTCATAACAAATAGCTCAGGAGCCTTAGGCGCTACTCCCGGAATATCCATTCGCGGAAACGATGCGCCTATGTATGTAATTGATGGTGTAGTACAAGATGCCGAAACATTTAATCGTTTGAATTCGCAGGACATTGAAAGTCTTACGGTGATGAAAGATGCTACATCAGCCGCAGTATATGGAGCCCAAGCTGGAGATGGTATTATAGTTGTAAAAACAAAGAGTGGTACAAGAGGTAAAACTTCTATTAATTATACGTTTGATCAACAATGGAATGTACCCACTTTGACAAATAATAATGTTACATCTGCGCAATATGCTCAAGCGGTACGTGATGCCGATTATTACAGTGGCTCAAATATTGATTCTCATTATACGCAGCAAGATGTTGAATTATTTTTCAATGGTACCGATCCACTTAACCATCCTAATGTAAGTTGGAGAGACGCTCTCCTTAAGAAGTCATCTTCTTCACAACGTCATTCGTTGACTATGGATGGAGGAAATGAGAACACTCAATACCGTATGTCATTGGGATATTACTATCAAGGTTCTCTTATTCGTCCTATAAACGGAAAAGATCCTTGGACGCTTAACCGATACAATATTGGCTTGAATGCAAATCATCGTTTTAGCCAAATTGGTTTGTTAGTCGGGATGGATATTAAGGCTTCATTAGATGAAAGTAAAGGAAAAAATGAATCAGGTGTTATGTCAATAGCAAACAATCATTCAATTGAAAAAATATATAATTTGGATGGTACGTATTTTGCGAATACACCTTTTATTACAGCCGACCCCCGAAGTGGATATATTAAGAAGAAAAAGCCTATAATCAATGCTCGTATTAATGCAGAATGGGATGTTATTGGAGTCAAAGGGATGAAAGCGACTTTTATGGGGAATTATCGCAGTTGGAATGAAGCTAATAAGAATTGGGCAGATGCGTATGTTCCGACCTATACTACTGACGGAGCAATAGTTCCTGCAACGAAAAGTCCAATATTAACGATGCGTAAGGATGATGGTTTTAGTTATGAAATGAATATAGGCTTGTCCTATGCGCGTTCTATTGGAAAACACACATTTGATATATCAGGATACTATAATCAGCGGTATCAATACTCTGAATGGATTCAAGCGAAACGAGAGAAATATTTGTCATCTGCAGTCGATGAAATATTTGCAGGTCCAGCTTCAACTTCAACCAATGATGGTGGTGCTTCAGAAAAAGGACGTTTAGGATATATAGGTGTGCTGAATTATGATTATGCTGGAAAGTATATTTTAGGAGCTAGTTTCCGTTATGATGGTAGTGATAATTATATGCCTGGAAAACGCTGGGGATTTTTCCCTTCGGTATCAGTTGGCTATGTTATCTCGGATGAGAAGTTTATGGAAAGTATTCGACGGATTACCATGATGAATTTGTTGAAATTCCGTTTTGCTTATGGCGAAGCCGGAGTAGAAGGCGGTCGTTTGGCCTATTTTCAAAATTGGAGTTTAGGCGATGGAGGATTTGACGTAAATGCAGCCCAAGTTAGTGCAATAAATACTCCTGGATTGATTAGTACAGCTTTAACATGGTATACGAAGAAGTCTTATAATGCAGGAATTGATTTTTCATTCTTGGATAATAGATTGAGTGGCTCAATTGATTATTTTGTTAATGATACAAAGGGATATATTATTAAACCTTTGTCATCCTATAAGACTCCGTTAGGAACAGATTTGCCTCAAATTATGTCAGATGACAAATTCCGTCGTGCCGGAACTGAAATGCAAATGAGATGGAAAGATTCTTTGGGAGAGCTAAAATATGAAATTGGAGGGAATGTCGCTTTTTATGATCAAACTTGGAGTAAAAAAGACCAAGATGTAACTATAGCTGCAAATCCATTGCAAAGTCAAGTTAATAAGACGCTTTCAGATGGGAGTCGTATGTTTATATCCAATGGTTTATATCAATCAGCGGGAGACCTCATAAATAATCCACGTGGTACATGGAATAATAATATTCGGACTGGTAATATTATGTATGTTGATGTTAATGGTGATGGTCGTATAGATAGTAATGAGACTACGGGTGGAGATTTTGTCTATAATAACAAACGTGGCCATGCTACAATGCAATATGGAATTGATTTCGCTTTAGCATATAAGGGCTTCTTCCTTAATGGATTATTTCAAGGAGCAGGTAATAATTGGAAATTGATTGGTGCTCGAGGTATGTCATCTGGTGTAACAAGTGTGTATTATGATTACCAATTAGATTATTGGACGCCGAATAACACAGATGCTCGTTATCCGATACTTGATCCGGGAACAGGTAATGCTAATGATATTGTTCGTAATAATACTTTTTGGTTAGTAAATTGTGCATATCTACGTTTAAAGAGTCTCCAAATAGGATATGACTTCAAGCATAAGTTACTAAAGAATGTTACTTGGTTGTCAAATGCGAAACTCTCTATAGTAGGCCAGAACCTATTCACATTGTCCGATGCGACTCGTTTTATGGATCCTGAACAAGGTAATACAGAGAATTATGGATACCCCATTACTAAAACATATTCTATTGTACTTAATATCGGGTTTTAATACTAAAGTCAAACAATTATGAAAAAAGTAATAACTTATTTATCTATTACAAGTAGTATACTATTTACCTCTTGTACTGATGTACTTGACTCCAAACCGCTTGATTTGATGACTGAAGATGCTATATGGAGTAGCGTGGAATTGGCTCAGGCAAATATTTATAGTTCTTATGGGAGTATGAATTATTTTCATAGACCATTAGGCGAAAGTAATACACGTTTTGGCGACCAAAATGCTGATGTTATATGGACTCATTGGGTTTCTGCGGGTAATAAGGACGATAGTGGTTGGTCCTCGTCTAATGATTTTGGCTGGGATTCATTCGGAGATATACGTAGAGCAAATATTGCAATTTCAAAATTGAAGTCTCCTTCTGTTCGGGCAGACTTAGGCGAAGAGAATGCAGATTTTATGTTAGGACAATCATACTTTTTGAAGGGAATGACTTATTATAAGCAAGCTCGAAAATTTGGAGGTTGGATGATTGTGGATGAACCGCTAGATTCTTATGTGAGTGCCAATGAATTGGAAAAATTACAATTGAAGCGAGCTACAATCCAAGAGACCTACGATTATACAATATCTTTATTTGAAGAAGCAGCTAAACTACTTCCGACTGAAGTGAAAAATGGTCAGATTAATAAGGCTGCTGCGCTTGCCATGCTGACTGAAGTTTGTCTTCATGGAGCTGCCTATATGGAATATTACGAAAATGTAGATCCAACATTCTATCTGAATAAGGTTATTAGTGCAGGGGAAGAAATTGAAAATATGAATAAATACAGTCTGGTTTCTGGTGATGATTATTCTAAAATGTTTTCAGATTACGCTTATGCACAATCTTGTCCTGAAATACTTTTAAATTATAGTAAGAATAGCACTTATGCCACTTTAGCTAATACTCAGAGTCTTCATATGTTGTTTGGACGTTTGGGAAGTACTTGGGTCAAACCCGGAACATGCAATTTGGATTTTCAGCCTCTAAACGGTTATGAAGCAAGTAATGGATATAGTGTTGTACATCCTGATCCTCTTATTATTGAAAGAGTGTATAAAATTATTGATGTAGATGGAAAAGCCCGTCGTTTTGAAGATTCTCAATTATTTAGAGATAATATTGAGATAGTAGTGGAAGAGGATAAATACAATCCGGGAGTGTTACGTCATAAACGTAAACTTAAATCAACATCAGCCTTTACGGATATAACCAAATTGATGTTTGAAAATCGAGATGCCCGATTGGACTTAATGAACGTGAGAGATGGCAGTACTTATCTAGGGCAAAAAGTATATATGAGAACTGGAGGTAACTTTCATGCTAAATCAAGTACATCTACTAATCGTGAAGCGGGAACTGTGACTGGTTTTGTGCCCCGTAAGTATCTTAGCGAAAACGGAAATCTCAATATTGGCGTTGGCAGGGATATAACGATGCCCGTATTCCGTTTGGCAAGAGTTTATTTGAATATGGCTGAGGCATATATTAATCTTAATAAAGATGAAAAAGCCAGGCAATATTTAAACCGGACTCGGACAAAGCATGGAGAAATCCCTGCCTTGACTACAGAATCGGGCAGTGAACTCAAAATGGAATATTTGGATGAACGCTGTGCGGAGTTAATGCTTGAAAATGATCGTTATTGGACCCTTTTACGTACTGCACTTTCATGGGGAACATCTTCACAAATGAAGACGATGGGTGTTCTTGGAGGAACTGCTACAGAATACCAAATGTATTATGGTGTTCCGGATGAATCAGAAAGAGGGGGCATTATTCCCGAACTTAATCGTGGTGATAATCCCACACCATGTCTTGAGATTGAGGTTCCCGGAAATTATATGAAAAAAGAAGATTTTTTCGCACCTAGCGCCTACTTTTATCGTGAATTGTATGCTCCACAAGGAGATCATCTATTCAGATTCACACCTCAAAAAAGGTATGTACTGAATATTCCTCAGAAGGAGTTAGATCAAAATCCAAATGCTTGGGAATTTGATTTTAAGAAATAAATGACAATTAAAAATTATACAATGAAAAAATATAATATATTATTGATTTTGAGTGTATTGCTGTTCTCTTCTTGCTTGAAGAGTGATTGGGAAGATCAAATCTACTCGACAGAATGTGAGTTGACCAATGTGGAGTTTGAGTATCGATGGACCGTGGCAGTTGTTGATGGTGTGGAAGCTTTGAAATTCAAATCCATGAGTTTGAAAAAAAATATCGATAGAGAGAGTCAAACTGTAACTATTGAGATTACAGTGCCAGCAGCAGGGGGGGATTTCACAGAGGAAATACGTGAGCAAGTAAATTTGACGAATTTAGCTTGCTTATGGACTGTCTCTACCGGAGCATCTGTTAGACCGCTTGATGGAGCTCCTAGATTGGGGGCTCCCGGTGACTATTCCCAACCACGTAAGTATCGTATTACGTCAGCTAGTGGTGAGTATAAAGATTGGACGTTGGTTACAACTTTAAAGTAATATTTTTATGGCATCTACCAGGATAGTATATTGTTATTCTGGTAGATGTTGAAATCATAGGCCTACTCTATATTGGGCTGAGAGATTATGGGTTGAGGAATATAGTGTAATTGTAAAAAATAATATTTATTTATGGGTTGTGAAAGCAAATTTTTGATATGCTTATTTCTTGTTTTTAGCATAATTGTTGCAATGGAGCAAAATAAGAACGATTCAATTAGAATCTTCTATAGGTAACAGCTGCCTAACTATAATAAGTTGAGCAAAACTGTGTAGAATATTGCTTATGAGATCTATACTCCAGATGGCAATACGTTTATAAGATATTTGCAAAGCAAGGATAAAGTGGACGCTATCAAAAAGGGCTATTGGGATTATGTAATATTGCAGGAACAAAGTGCCGCATTGGCTATGCCGACATCCGTAGTACAAAAAGATATCTATTCTTATGCACGTCAGTTGGACAGTTTGATACATGTCTATAATCCTAAAGTAAAGGCATTTTCTATATGGAGCATAAAGGGGCAAAAAAAAGTGAAGAACTACCATATAGACCTGATCTTAGTCATCCATCGAGGTCGTTGTTTGGCTGCGAATGCAATTTTTGCTACTATTTATCAACGTTCTTATCAGGCGACTTATACGAATGGGTTGGATATGGAAGTGGCGGAATATATTCAATAAGTAGCTTAGAATACAGTCCTAAATAATAAGAGATTGTTTAATTTAAAATAGAAAAATGTATGATAAATATAGGTGAAAAATTTAGGTTGAATATTAGTAGAACTTGGATTCTTGTGTCGCTTTTGTTTCTTGGACATTGTGTAAAAGCCCAAGAAAGTATAGTTACGAAAAACAGAGTAAAAATAGAAGAGATCCGTTCATCGGAAGGCTTTGTCCATCCCGGTATAGGTTGTAATGCAGAAACGCTGAACAACTTGCGAGAGGGAGTTCTGAACGGTCAGTCGCCTTGGGTGGACTATTTCATTGGACTGAGGAGATCAAAGTTTGCCGAACCGGATGCCCGGATGCGAATGTGTGAACGGATTGAGAACAATGGCCACATAGCAGCGTTTGCCAATGACGCACAGCTTGCTTGGACGCAAGCTATGCTGTACATCGTGACCGGCAATGAGGAGTATCGCAAAATTCCACTGGAACTGATTAAATGGTATGGAGCTCGTGAGAATTTTTTCCCGCGTGCGTTTCCCGACAGCCACATCAAATTGGGTAAGTGCGTCTATACGTTCTGTACGGCCGCTGAAATTATGTGCTACACTGTTCCAACTGATAAAGAACTTGCTGTGACAGCCGAAATGCTGGCCGACTTCGAGCAGAACAGCATTCGCCCCATCCGCCAAACCATATTGGAAAACAAGGGCTACTTTATGAATCAACATACATACTCTCTCATAGGTTACGTGGCAGGTGCCATCTTGGCCGATGACCGGAAAGGCTATGAGGATGCCGTGGAAATGACAACTGTCAATAAGGATGCACCCAATCAGGGCATTAATGGATCTATCAAGGCTGTCTGTCGCTGGGTAGACCGAGATGACGCTACTGGAAAGCCCGTGGAACCTCACGTACAGTTGGTGGAAATGGGGCGGGACGAAGCCCATGCCTTTGGCAACGTGGACAACTTGAACCAAATAACCCGCATGATCGATCTGCAGGGAACCAAAATAGATCCCGTATCAGGGCAAGTGACTTCCGAACCCAACGGAGTGCGTAGCAGCAGTTTCCTGAACGATCGTATATTGGCCGCAGCCGAGTGCTTCAGTCGTTACAACATGGGCTACGGAGTGGAGTGGACACCGGTATTTGCATCGACGGGGAAGAATTCTGCCATTTATCCGGCTATCAGCCCGGAGTACAGGGGACGCATTGACATGAATGCCTATCCGGCTTTCTTCTATAGGTTCCGTGGCTTAGGATACGACTTGAACCAATATCCGGCTTTACAGGTTTCGGCCCTGAAAGCCATACAGGCACAGAAAGAGAGGGTGGCCAGCGGAGAGTTCATCAGCACGCTCCATAATGACCATTTCGATTTATTTATCGGATTGGATAAGGCTGCAGCCATAGGCGAACCTGACTTACAGAAAGCACAACAAGCACTGGCTGTCGAGTTGCCTCCCTACAAAAGTGATCCCAAAGGCATTCATCAGATAGAGGATTATTTTGTAGACTTATCGGCACTCCAAATAGAGGGTACCAATTGCCCTCGCTCAACTGACGACCTCCCGATAGAAACGAGGACGGAAGCAGGAAGAAGCTACGTCCGGATGATGTTACATCAAGGTCTGCCTCGCACGATGGTCAATTTGGCTGGAAGCATCAACTGCCCTGTAGGTAAGACGGGAATTCTACTGCGTTCGTCGGCTCTGGTACGCATCGACTTACATAATGGTGAACAGTATGAAGGAAAACATCCCGTCATGGCTTCGTTGTACGTACCCGATACCGAGGGTGAATGGCGGTACGTAGTCTTCGAACGCAACCCTAAAGTGATAACCAACAGTATGTTCGGTTTCTCCACATTACTCTACTTCAACGTACAGCCAATGAAGGAAGAGGCTGTTGTCGATTTCGATCTCTTTAACAGCAATGAAGAGGAGATTCGTCCCATCCTTTTGAATGCACAAGCAGGTATCGTTCGCCTCTCCGTCTGCCCGGGCGAAGTCATCGAAAAAAGATTTCAAGAAGAACCCGTTTCGGACTTATCGGTCACCTTTCTTGCTCAAGGAGTTCCCCAAGGGGCTTCCTTTGACTCAAAGAGCGGTCTGTTCTGTTGGACTCCCTCAAAAAGCGATACGGGAATGCACCGTATGTACGTGACTGCTCAAAACGGTACATCAACCCGCATGATTCCCATAGAAATCTACGTAGATACGAAAAAAAAGGTGATTGCACACATCATGAAAGCATACGCCCCGCAAACCACGCTGTACGTATCGAAAAGTCAAAAGGCATTCGAAACAGCCCTGATGGTTGCACGCAAGGCAAAACGAGGCCATACAACGGATGCTTTCAGTCTCCTGCAAGAGGCTATGGATAGTTTGCAACTCTTATCACCGTGGTTGCTTGGCGAGGAAGGGTCATTAGATTATACCCAGACTTCTACCAGCTCCCGAGGGCTGAATATCTTCGTATACAGTAATGGAGATAACTATGACTGCTCGGGTATCTTCGGCCCCGACAAATCGTTTGTCCTTGACTTTGGTGAGGATTTTGAGGTCCGGACAGACGCTTTCGGAATGCAACCGCGAGCCAACTTCCCCGACCGAGTGAGAGGTACTATTGTGCTCGGTTCCAACGACCTCCAACATTGGAACGAACTAACGCAGTATCCCGCAGGAGTAGGAGATGCGATGCAGCGAATTCCTGTGAAAGATGGAGAGCGGAAAAATACATACCGTTACCTCAAAATCTATATGCCCGACGAGAAGGGACTTCCGGGACTGCTGGATTTGGGAGAGTTTCGCATTTATGGTGAGAGAATCGAAAAACGGATAACAGATTAAACATTAGTCTAACCTTAATATATATAGAGAGAGACAGAGCGAATATTTATCTGAAATCTCCTTACTATGTCTTAGGGGAAAATTAGCCGTTTAGCGTACTAATAAATGACTTAAATTTTTAGAGATATGATTTCTCAGATTAATATATCCAACTTGGTTAAAGTGTTTTCAATAGGTGTCATGATGAATCTGATGACCGCAAGGCCGTTGATAGCTCAGGATACATTGGCCGTGCAGGTATTCCCGCAAGGGATGCCTGCTTCCCAAATTTCGGCGGAAAAGGAAAACGCCCCGGCATTATATATCTATCCAGCTGACGAAAGGAAGAATACGCAGAAAGCCATAATCCTATGTCCCGGAGGAGCTTATAGTGGGCTGGCTATTGCTCATGAAGGACACGACATTGCGCAATGGCTGGCTTCGGAAGGCATTACGGGCATTGTCCTGAAATACCGTGTGCCTCGCGGTAATCGCAATCTCCCAATAGGCGATGCACGAAAAGCAATGTACACCGTGCGCCGTATGGCACAAAAGCTCCAACTGAATGAACATCAGATTGGGTTGGCGGGCAGTTCGGCTGGCGGTCATCTAGCTTCCACCATTGCTACCCATGCCACCGACTCTTTGGAGCGCCCGGACTTCTGCGTTCTGTTCTACCCAGTCATATCAGCCCGAAAAGATTGCATCCATGAATTTTCCTTTGCCAACTTGTTAGGAGAAAAAAGGCAGGCAAAAGATTATGCCGAATACTCCAACGAACTACATGTAACACCACAAACTCCGCCCACCCTGTTGTTGCTGAGCGACGATGACACAGCCGTCCCACCAACCAACAGCCTTCTTTATTACAATGCCCTGAAACGAAACGGAGTGGAAGCCGCTATGTACATATTCCCAACAGGAGGCCACGGATGGGGATACAAAGAAACGTTCCCCTATAAAGAACTTTGGAAATCACTGCTGCTGGAGTGGTTGAAGAAAAAATAATAACCCCTATCTCTAAATTTAAATTCTATATGCCATGACTCGACTCGCATTGTTGATCACATCCCTTTGGTTTCTGTTATTTCCCTGCAAGGCCCAGAGAAGGTTTACACACCCGGGCATATTGCATACAAAGGCCGATTTGGAACAAATAAAAAGGGCAGTAAAGGAAAAAGAAAAACCGGCTTACTCCTCTTTTCTATTGCTGTGCGAGAACAAACTGGCCGATGCAGACTATCGGATGCAAGGACCTTTCGACGTCATTGCCCGTGACGGAGATTTCCGCTACACGAAACGTCCTATGGAGGAAGACTTCGGGGCGGCTTATCTGAATGCGCTGATGTGGATTTGCACCGATGAAGAGGCGCATGCCCGAAAGACACTGGAGATACTGACAGCATACGCTGAAAAGTTGAAACTGATTCCGGATACCAACGACGGACCGTTACTGGCTGGTATAGAAGGTTACCAAATAGTCTATGCGGCAGAAATTCTGCAATACACCTACGATGGGATGACTGCAGCTTGTACCCAAAAAATCAAAAATATGATGAATCGAGTATTTCTTCCCGTCATGGAAAAATTCTTCGATACGTTGCCTTACACGAATGGAAACTGGGGAGCTCTCATCAACAAGACATATATGGCTATTGCCATCTATCTGGACAATGCCGACCGTTATCAAAGAGCTTTGGACTTTTACTTGAATGGCTGGGATAACGGAACTATCCGGCACTACGTCTCTGGCAAGACGGGACAGATACAGGAAAGTGGACGAGACCAAGTGCACAGCATGATGGGAGTCGGTGCGTTAGCTACCACTTGCGAACTGGCGTGGAAGCAAGGCGACGACCTCTATTCAGCCTTGGACAATCGGTTGCTAAAAGGCATGGAATATCTGGCAAAATATAATTTAGGATTGGAAGTTCCGTTTGAAACCTGGATAGACGTAACTGGGAAGTATTCATCGTGGACTGCAATCTCCGAACAAGGACGAGGACGGGTAATCCCCATTTATGTATTGCCCTACCACCACTATGTGCACAGGAAACAAATGCGTATGCCATATACCCAAAAAATGATAAAGAAACAATCACCGGAAGGATATGACGGTTGCCATCCCGGATTTGGAGAGCTTCTTCATAAATAATCATAAAAACCAAATATCATGAAACGAAAGTATTGTCTATCGGTACTCCTGCTGCTGGCATGGGTGGCTTTAAATGCCAAAGTCCAACTGCCTTCTCTCGTAAGCAACAATATGGTGTTGCAGCAGTATACGGACTGGAATTTTTATCTGGCAGATAGTGTAAGAGTTGGCTGGCGTAGCCGCCAGGTAGTAGTGTCATCAATCAAGGTATCCCATCCGGTAGCCGTCAGGTACTGCTTTCGTGATTTCCAGATAGGAAATATGGGTGGAATGAATGGACTTCCTATGGTACCTTTCCGGACAGATGATTGGTAACTGTCAGTGCTTTACAGGAATATTCACATTATTAAAAATATTAGATATGAAGTATTTTGCAACATTTGTTTTATCTATATGTATTTTTTGCTCATGCGGTGGAAATAAAAAGCAATCTGATGCAATCGTTGTTTCGGATTCTGTCCAGACCTATTGTAATCCACTGATGGATGTGGAAGGAAATCCCATCACTTTTGGTGACCCTTTTATCTTACATGCCAGCGATGGACGCTTTTACATGTATGGGACTACTGACTATACATTTTTGGATTATCGCGTTTATTCCAGTGATGATTTAGCACACTGGCGATATGAAGGAAAATGTTTCACGCCGCAAGATAACACATGGACAACAAATGTCTTTTGGGCACCAGAGGTGTATGAATATAAAGGCAAGTTCTATATGTTTCACAGTTCAAACTGGAAATTTAATCCTACGGATGAGGAAGAAAATTTCCGTCTTGGAGTAGCTGTGGCAGACACTCCTCTTGGCCCTTTCGTCGAGATGTATGAGCAGCCCATCTTTGATTCGAAGTATCCTATCATTGATGCCAATTTGTATTTTTCGGAAGATGGCAGTGTCTATTTGTATTATTCCCGTTGCTGCTATAAGCATCCGGTAGAAAGTGAATTGGCTACTCTGTTAAAAAAAGAAGGAAAAGCGGGCGAGGTACAGGAAAGCTGGATTTATGGTGTCCGTCTGAAACCTGATTTTAGCGGTATCATAGGTGAACCTGTCTTGTTGTTATGTCCTCCGAAAACCTTGGATGATCCACAATCCAAATGGGAAGACTTGTCGGCATTGGCGGGAGAAGGCGAATCAGTTCGCCGATGGAATGAAGGCTCGTTCCTGTTCAAGCACAACGACGTTTATTATATGATGTATTCATGCAATTATTGGCGTGGAAAACATTACGCAGTGGGGTATGCAACATCCAGTTCTCCTCTTGGACCGTTTGTTAAAGCAGAAGAAAACCCTATTTTGCAAAAAAATACAGAGCAAGGGGGCAATGTATATTGTACCGGTCATAATATGGTGCTAACTTTGCCTAATGGAGATATGTATTGCATATATCATGGCCGTACGGCACATACTGACTCAATAACAGGGGATGCCAAGCGCGTAGCCTTTATGGATAAAATGGACATTACGCGAGAGGGTAAATTAGTAATCAACGGACCTACGACTTCCCCTCAGCCGTTGCCTAAATTGAAATGACGTAAATATTGTATAAATATGAAAGCGTTGACTATGTATTTCTTGTTCGTCCTATCTGTTGCAACATCCCTGTTCGCACAGCAGGCCAATCTTTACGAATCACGTTATGGGGATAATGGTGATGGTACTTTCACTAACCCTTTTTTATGGGGAGATTATCCTGATGTAGACATGATTCGGGTGGGTGATGACTATTACATGGTTTGTTCCACTTTTTGTCTGACTCCCGGAATCCCTATATGTCATAGCAAGGACCTTGTAAATTGGGAAATTATAGGTTATGCTTACGAACGTTTGATAGGCGACCCTGTATATGACATGAAAGATGGAAAGACACGATACAACGGAGGTAGTTGGGCACCTTGTATCCGTTATCATGACGGAAAATTTTATATTTTCTATTATGACAACCTAGGCTATTTCGTTACGTGTACGGCAGACAAACCGGAGGGACCGTATCGGCAGACAATGCTCCGTTATCGGCTTTACGATCCGGGAGTGTTGTTTGATGAAGATGGGAAAGTCTATGTAGCACATGGACAGAATGCTATTTATATCACAGAAGTATCTTCTGATTTCACAAAAGTAGTTACCCCGCAACGAATGGTATTCAGCTCTTTCAGAGGGGCATGGGAAGGAAGCCATCTGTATAAGCGCAATGGCTATTACTACATTTGTAATACAGCTGGGGGAACATCTGGACAAGAATATATATTGCGTTCAAAAAACATATATGGACCGTATGAAGTAAGGGAAATGGTGAATACCGATGCCAACTTGTCCGGTTGCGGTTTGCATCAGGGGGGATTCATAGACTTACACAACGGAGAAAGCTGGTTCTTCTTGTTCCAAGATCGTATTCCGGCCGGACGCACACCTTGGTTGTTCCCCATACGTTGGGTGGACGACTGGCCCGTATTACCAACATGGGATAATTATGGACGTATTGCTCCGACACAAGACAAACCGTTCCATAACAGTATAAAGGTGGAAGCCCGTCCTTTTGAGCGAAGCGATGATTTCAATTCTTCCAAACTGAACCTGCATTGGCAGTGGAGCCATAATCCGGATAATGAAAGGTGGAGTTTGACAGAACGTCCGGGATATATGCGCCTTTATGCGGTTACGGCCGATAATTGGGAAAACGCTCGCAATACTTTGGTGAAACGTTTCATAGGACCGGAAATGACAGCTACCACTTGTTTGGACCTCACTCATTTGCAGAATGGAGATTATGCCGGACTTTGTGTTTGGAATAAGCCCTATAGCTATTTGGGTGTGCGTAAAGAAGATGGTCGGATGAGATTGGTATGGACTGATAATGGAAAGGAGAATATGGATGGACCCGACTTTGATGAAAAGAAAATCTATCTGAAAGTAAAGGGCGATAATACCGGCATAGCCAGATTTTGGTATAGCTTTGACAACCGACAATGGAATCGTTTGGGCAATGATTTTCGTATGGGATTTAGCGGTGCCACTTATTTGGGCAATCGTTTTGGCCTGTTCTGTTTTCATGTGGGCAGCGGCCAGAGTGGTTATGCGGATTTTGACTATATGCATCTGAATAGTCCTTATGGACCGGCAAACCATTTCAAGGCATTTGATCAAATACCATTCTCGTTCTATGACGATGAGCATAATATTCGCCTTTCGCGCAGGTTTTCTCATGCGTCAACTCTCAAACAAACATTAAGCTTTTGGGAAAAGGATGCTTGGGTGCAGTTCAACAATGTGGATTTTGGAGAAGGGGCAAAACGGATGGTTGTTACTGCTCTACTGCCTGCAGGTTCTACTGCTATTCTTGAGATAAGGGAAGGAACTGTTGATGGAGAACTTTTGGGAACTTGCTACTTACAGGCATCGGGTGAAACAAATGATTTTCAAGAATACCATGCTTCTTTGAAAACAGTAACCGGGAGGAAGAAACTCTTTTTCTTGCTGAAGGAGGGTGATGAAACGGTAAAATTCTTAACTTTCAAATTTAAATAGAATGAAGAAATATATTTTACAATTCTTACTATTGGGGGTAACGAAGGCTCTTCTTGCCCAAAATCCGTTGATAACGAATCTTTATACGGCAGATCCGGCTCCTCATGTCTGGCCTACGGATTCTTCGACACTTTATGTTTATAGCAGTCACGATGAACCATTGAGTAATTCTCATATTCGGGGAATGAATGATTATCATGTATTTTCTACCAAAGACTTGGTGCATTGGACAGATCACGGGCAGGTCCTTCATTGGAATCGTGTGCCTTGGGCCGTGGATCAATCATGGGCTATTGATGCTGTATATTGGAAAGGGAAGTATTATCTGATAACCTGTATGCGCGGAGAAGACCAAAAATTTCGTACCGGGATTGCTGTCAGCGATTGCCCGGAAGGACCATTCACAGATTGTGGATATATCCGCAATGTGGAGTTCGGACAAGACCCGGCTGTTTTTATTGAAGATGGAAAAGCATATCTTTTTTGGGGACATGACCGGACTTGTTTTGGGGCAGAACTGAATGACGACCTGTTAAGCATCAAAGAAGAAACGTTGGTTGACTTCAAACCTCAATTACCATGTGTTTTTGAAGCCCCTTGGGTAATAAAGAGAAATGGACATTATCTGTTGATGTATCCGGGTTTACCGGAGCGAGGATGGCCTCAAAAATATTATTATGCCGTTGCAGAGTCTCTCTTAGGTCCCTATACTTACAAAGGAATCTTTATAGATGATTGGAAAGGGCAATCACAGACTACGCATGGCGGAATCGTACACTTCAAGGGACGGGATATCATGTTTTATCATAGTGCCTTGTTGAGCAATGGACTGAGTGAGAGTCGTTCTATCATGGCGGACTGGGTGGATTACGATGCCAAAGGAAATATAAAATCAATCATTCCGACGAGGAAAGGACTGGGACTGGCCGAAAGAACGTGGACGACCATTCATCTGGAGGCAGAGGAAGGCATAAGGCTTGGAGGCGAACTGCATGGAGTTTATGCGGACAATACGTATGATGGTTATACGGGAAAGGGATATGTAACGGGGTTTGATATGTATAATGACTATTGTAACTTTTTGGCTCAAAGCGCAAAAGATGAGAAATACAGATTGCGTATCCGTTATCGTGCTGATAAGGGTAAGAATGAAGCCATGATATTTGTAAATACATGGTTGTTAAAAGATGCGAAGTTCACCGATACGGAAGGGGAGTGGAGGATTCTGGATTGTGGAAATGTGTCTTTGCGTGCAGGGGACAATGACATACGCATCCTCCGTGGTTGGTGGCCTAATAGTGGACTTTGTGTCGACTATATTGAGCTGGCGCAAATTAACGAGCAGGGATTGACAGCTGAAGAAATGAAATAACTGGGACACATTAGGGGAAATAGGTGCTCACTTCGTATATTGGCATATAATCCGATATAAATAATGCGAATCAGTAGTTGAACCCTGATTCATAGTTTTAAAAAATTAGATAAATGAATGCGATGGCGATTTTCCCCATCGTATGTATTAGAAGTCCA
>QWCY01000862.1_pt1 | contig 48827 bp, 35 predicted proteins | sample 1972631 | NCBI WGS metagenome assembly QWCY01 (sample SAMN09866696, study PRJNA288562) | Human gut metagenome isolate pre1_stool, whole genome shotgun sequencing... | isolation source: gut | host: Homo sapiens | place: USA: California
TGAGCGTCAGCGAAACATCTGTTGTTTTCAGATTCTTCGCTTCGCTCAGAATGACGCCTGCTTTCGCTCGGCTTGTCGTCGGTTCGCACCTCGGCATCCCGATTCGTCATGTTGAGCGTCAGCGAAACATCTGTCGTTTTCAGATTCTTCGCTTCGTTCAGAATGACGTCTGCTTTCGCTCGGTTTGTCGTCGGTTCGCACCTCGGCATCCCGATTCGTCATGTTGAGCGTCAGCGAAACATCTGTCGTTTTCAGATTCTTCGCTTCACTCAGAATGACGTCTGTTTTCGCTCGGCTTGGCGTCGTTAAAAGCCCTTATTTCCCTGCCGCTTTCCGCCGCACAATGCGCCGAAACCGCACGAAAAAGACCGCGTTTTTTGCGCGGATTTCCCTTTTTTGTGCGGCAAAATTACAAACTCTTTGCCGTAGAACCTAATAAAAAAGCAATTATTTTTCTGTTAAAAAATTAACAATATCTGTTAGTCGGATAACAGTGTGCAGTGGTATGATTGTCAGTGTTTTGTATGCTCCGAAACCCAGTTGGTCAAGTCGACGAAATCGGCGATTTTCAACTGTTCCGCGCGGGCGTTGAAAAGCGGATGTTCAGCCCCGTCGAAGTTGCCGAAAACCGACCGCAGCGAGTTGCGCAACATCTTGCGCCGCTGCCCGAATGAAGCCTTCACGACGCGGACGAAAAGAGCCTCGTCGCAGTCGAGTTTCGCCGTCGTGTTGCGGCGCAGGCGGATAACCGCGCTCTTGACTTTCGGCGGCGGGTTGAAGACCTTCTCCGATACCGTGAACAGATATTCGATGTCGTACCAAGCCTGCAAAAGCACGCTCAATATGCCGTACTCGCGCGAACCCGGCGGCTCGGCGATGCGCACGGCGACCTCCTTCTGAATCATGCCGACGCACTCCGGCACGAGGTCGCGGTTCTCGATTATCTTGAAGAATATCTGCGACGAGATGTTGTAGGGGAAATTGCCGATGATGCGCACTCCGTTCGGAAAACGCTCGGCGAGGTCCGTTTTCAGAAAATCGCCCTCGATAAGCCGTGGCGCGAACTCGGGGTAGTGGGCGTGGAGATACTCTACGCTCTCGCCGTCGATTTCGGCACCGTAGGTCGTGATGTCGCCGCGCTGCAACAGATACTGTGTCAGCACGCCCATTCCGCATCCGACCTCCAATACGTCGTCGGGTGCGCCGGCGTTGCCTGCCGACAGCGAGTCGCATATCTTGCGCGCTATGTTGAGGTCGGTCAGGAAGTGCTGACCGAGCGATTTCTTTGCTCTTACTTCCGGCATAATGCTGCTTGGTATAAGGACCCTAAGGACTTTAAGGACCTTAAAGTCTTTAAGGTCGTTAAGGTCTTTCTCTGGGCGAGTTTAGTTTCCCGCCTCGCACAGGAACTTGATGCGCACGAGGCGTATCTCCTCCTCGGTGTAGTCGCTGCCCAACTCCTCGACAGCCGCTTCGAGCGAATCCGTCTCGGCGTCCTCCTTAAAATATAGGTATATGTCCTCGATTTTGTCTTCGTCCATATACTGGTCGAGGTAGTACTGTATGTTGAGGTTCGTTCCCGACTTGACTATCGCCTCGATTTCGCCCAGCAGTTCGTCGAACGTGAGGTCTTTCGCACGGGCGATGTCCTCGAAATCCATCTGACGGTCTATCGAGCGGATGATGAATATCTTGTTGCCCGCCTTGTTCGCCACCGACTTGACGACCATGTCCTGCGGACGGACTATCTCCTTCTCCTCGACATAAGCCTTGATGAGTTTGATGAACTCCTCGCCGAACTTCTTCGCCTTGCCCGCACCGACGCCCGAGATGTTCTGCATCTCTTCGAGCGTTATCGGGTATTGGATGGACATGTCTTCGAGCGACGGGTCCTGGAATATGACGAACGGCGGCAGGTCGTGCTGCTTGGCGACCTTCTTGCGCAGGTCTTTGAGCATCGCGAACAACTCCTCGTCCGCCGCTCCGCCCTTCGCCGGTATCGCAGCCTCCTGCTCGCGCTCCTCCTCGTCGTAGTCGCGGTCTTCGGCGACCCTGACGGCGGTCGGATGGGCGATGTACTTTTCGCCCTCCGGCGTAACCGAAATCAGTCCGTAGTTCTCTATGTTCTTGTCGATAAGACCCATTATCAGCCCCTGACGTATCACCGCGCCCCAGAAACGCTCGTCCTTGCCTTTGCCCTTGCCGAACCATTCGCTGGTCTGATGCCCGTAACTCTTGACGTTCGCCGTAACCTTGCCGATGAGTATGGCGATGAGGTGGTCTATCTTGAACTTGTCGCCTATCGACTGCAACGCTTTCAGCGTCATGACGAGTTCCTTCGTCGCATCGACCTGCGGACGCGGGTGGCAGCAGTTGTCGCATGCTCCGCAGTTGTCCTCGGTGTACTCCTCGCCGAAGTAGTGCAGCAGCGTCTTGCGGCGGCACATCGAACTCTCGGCGTAGGATGCCGTTTCGAGCAGCAGCAGTTTGCCGATTTCCTGCTCGGCGACCGGCTTGCCCTGCATGAACTTTTCGAGTTTCTGTATGTCCTTGTAACTGTAAAACGTGATGCAGTGTCCCTCGCCGCCGTCGCGACCGGCGCGTCCCGTCTCCTGATAGTAGCCTTCGAGCGACTTCGGAATGTCGTAGTGGATGACGAAGCGCACGTCGGGCTTGTCGATGCCCATTCCGAACGCTATGGTGGCGACGATGACGTCCGCACCCTCCATCAGAAAGGCGTCCTGGTTGTCGGCTCTGGTCTGCGCGTCCATGCCCGCATGGTAGGGCAGTGCCTTGATGCCGTTCGCCACGAGCAGTTCAGCCAACTCCTCGACCTTCTTGCGGCTCAGACAGTAGATGATGCCGCTTTTGCCGCTGTTCTGCTTTATATACTTTATTATATCGCGTTCGGGGTCGTGCTTCGGACGCAACTCGTAGTAGAGGTTAGGTCGGTTGAACGACGACTTGAACACCGTCGCGTCCGTCATGCCGAGGTTCTTCTGGATGTCCATCTGCACCTTCGGCGTCGCCGTCGCCGTGAGCGTAATCAGCGGCGCGCTGCCGATGTCGTTGATTATCGGGCGTATGCGGCGATACTCGGGACGGAAATCGTGTCCCCACTCCGAGATGCAGTGCGCCTCGTCTATGGCGTAGAACGAAATCTTTATCTTGCGCAGGAACGCGATGTTGTCCTCTTTCGTGAGCGATTCGGGCGCGAAATAGAGCAGTTTGGTCTTGCCCGAAAGCACGTCATCCCGCACCTGCTGTACGGCATTCTTGTTGAGCGACGAGTTGAGGAAGTGCGCGATGCCTGGGTTGGTGGAGAAGGTCCGCATGGCATCGACCTGATTCTTCATCAGTGCAATCAGCGGCGATATGATTATCGCGACGCCGTCCATCATCAGTGCCGGCAGTTGGTAGCAGAGCGATTTTCCGCCGCCCGTAGGCATCAGCACGAACGTGTCGCGACCCGCGAGCAGATTGAGTATGACGGCTTCCTGATTCCCCTTGAATGACGGAAATCCGAAGTATTCTTTGAGTTTTGCGTGAAGTAACGTTTTGTCTGTCAAGTTTTGCGCCATCGCAGTAGTTTCGTTATCCTCGTTTTTGGAAATTAAAAATCAATGTAAAGATAAAAATTATTTGGGAAATTATCATAACTTTGTAAAAAAATGTAAACGAAATGCGGCTTTTTACCAGCGAACTCGTCAAGAAATACAAGGCGCGCACCGTCGTGGACCATGTTTCAATCGATGTGAAACAGGGCGAAATCGTCGGTCTGCTCGGTCCCAACGGCGCGGGCAAGACCACCTCTTTTTATATGATAGTGGGTCTCATCAAGCCCAACGAGGGTCGGATTTTCCTCGAACACGACGATGGCAAAATCGTCGAACTCACCAAGGAGCCGGTCTACCGCCGCGCGCAGTTGGGCGTGGGCTATCTGGCGCAGGAGGCTTCGGTGTTCCGCCGTCTGAGCGTCGAGGACAACATCCGTTCGGTGCTGGAAATGACCAACTATACCAAGGAGTATCAGAACGAGCGCGTCGAAGCCCTCATCGAGGAGTTCCGCCTGCAAAAGGTGCGCAAGAGTTACGGTAACCAACTTTCGGGAGGCGAGCGACGCCGAACCGAGATTGCGCGCGCCGTGGCTATCAACCCGTCGTTCATCCTGCTCGACGAACCGTTCGCGGGCGTAGACCCGATTGCGGTCGAGGACATCCAGAGCATCGTCGCGACGCTGAAAAACAAGAATATCGGCGTCATCATCACCGACCATAACGTGGACGAGACGCTCGCCATTACCGACCGTACCTATCTGCTCTACGAGGGCAAGATTCTGAAAACGGGTACAGCCGAGGATTTGGCGAACGACGAGATGGTGCGCCGCGTCTATCTGGGCAAGAATTTCGAACTCAAACGTCCTCACCGGCAGGAGTAGTTTTTTGGTGACGACCTTAAAGTCTTTAAGGACTTTAAGGACTTTAAGGACTTTAAGGACTTTTTTATGGACAAAATCCTCCGTTTCGGTCGTATTTCGGGAAAAATCACACCGCCATGCTCGAAAAGTTATGCGCAGCGTGCGCTTGCGGCGGCTCTGCTCGCCGAGGGCGAATCGACGCTCCGCAACATCGAGTTCTGCAAGGATACGCAGTCGGCTCTCGGCTGCATCGAGTCGCTCGGCGCGGAGGTGCGCCGTGCGGACGAACACACGCTCTGCGTCAGGGGCGGTCTGTCGCCGCGCGGCGATACGCTGTACGTCGGCGAGTCGGGTCTCGCCACGCGCCTATTTACGCCGATAGCGTCGCTGTGCGACCGTCCGATAACGGTTGCCGGCGAAGGCACGCTGCTGCACCGACCTATGGATATGATGATTGCTCCGCTGCGCCGGCTGGGCGTCGACGTGCGCGACGGCGGCGGACGGCTGCCGATAGAGGTCTGCGGACCGATGCGCGGCGGCGAAATCGACGTGGACGGCTCGGTGTCGTCGCAGTTCATCACGGGTCTGCTGCTCGCGCTGCCGCTCGCGGCGGAGGAGACCACGCTGCATGTCGAACATGCCGTGTCGCGACCCTATCTCGACATGACCATCGATACCGCGCAGCATTTCGGGGTGCGGATTCTGCATAACGACTATTCGGAGTTCTTCATCGAGGGCGGGCAGCGGTACGAGCCTGCCGACTTCGCCATCGAGGGCGATTGGAGCGCGGCGGCGATAATGCTCGTCGCGGGGGCGGTCGCGGGCGAGGTTACGCTCGACAATCTGTCGCTGCTGTCGAAGCAGGCGGATGTCGCGATATGCGACGCGCTGGTGCGTGCCGGAGCGTCGGTCGTGAGCGACGAACGGAGCATCACCGTGGCTCACCGCCCGTTGTCGGCGTTCGAGTTCGACGCCACCGACTGTCCCGACCTGTTCCCCGCACTGGTCGCGCTTGCCGCGGCTGCCGAGGGCGAAAGCACGATTGTCGGCACGTCGCGGCTCGAACACAAGGAGAGCAACCGCGCCGAGGCTCTGCGCAGCGAATACGCCAAACTCGGCATCGATATAGACCTCGGCGATAACGTGATGCGCGTCCGCGGCGGAGAGATACGCTCGGGCGTCGCGACGGAGAGTTACCACGACCACCGCATGGCGATGTCGCTGGCGGTGTCGGCACTGCGCTGCGACGGCTCAATCACCGTCCGCGATGCGGAGTGCGTCGCCAAGAGTTATCCGGAGTTCTTCGAGGCACTGGACACTCTGCGCCGCTGAAAAAAGACCTTAACGACCTTAAAGTCCTTAAAGTCTTTAAGGACCTTAAAGAAGATTAAAAGACCATGCACACTTTCGGCACAATATTCCGCATAAGCATCTGGGGCGCATCCCACGCCCCGTCGCTCGGCATCCGCATCGACGGCGTTCCGGCGGGCATCGCGCTCTCCGCCGCCGACTTCGAACCCGACATAGCCCGCCGCCGCTCGGGTGCGGCAGGCACCACGCCGCGCAGGGAGGCGGATATTCCAGTTCTGTCGGGCGGTATCGCCGACGGGGTTACGACGGGCGGGACGCTCGAAATCGCGTTCGCCAACTCCAATACCCGCTCGACCGACTACGACGGGTTCCGCACCCACCCGCGACCGTCGCACGCCGACTTCACCGCCCGCGCCAAGTACGGCGACGGCATGGATTTGCGCGGCGGAGGGATGTTCTCGGGACGGATGACACTGCCGATAGTCGCCGCGGGCGTCGTGGCGAAAAAGATATTGGGCGACGTGCGCTTCGTCTCGTCGCTCGTCGAGGTGGGCGGCGAACGCAATCCCGACGAGTTTGCGCGTGTGGTCGCCGAGGCTGTGGCGGCGCACGATTCGGTCGGCGGCGTCGTGGAGTGCCGCGCGTCGGGTGCGGGAATCGGACTGGGCGAACCCTTCTTCGATTCGGCGGAGAGCGTCATTTCGCACCTCATGTTCTCTGTTCCCGCAGTCAAGGGCATCGAGTTCGGCAGCGGATTCGGGGGCGTGAAACTGCGCGGCTCGGAGCGCAACGACCGTATCGCCGATGCCGAGGGACGCACGTTCACCAACAACGAGGGCGGCATCGTCGGCGGTATCACCAACGGCAATGAAATCGTAGTCCGCGTGGCTTTGAAACCCACTCCGAGCATCGCCGCACCTCAGCAGACGTTCGATTTCGCCGAGGGGCGCGTCGCTCCATTGTGCATCAGGGGGCGTCATGACGCCTGCATCGCACTGCGCGCGTCGGTCGTCGTCGAAGCGGCGGTCGCCATAGCCCTCGCAGACCTGAAATTGAGAAATGCCGCCCATGCCCACCCGTAGAGAGACCGTCCGCCTTATCGCTTCGGCGATTGCTCCGCTTTACGACCCGCGCGAGGCGGAGAGCATAGCGCGCATGGTCGTCATGGAGGCTCTCGGCGTCGATTTCACGCATCTGGTCGCCGACTACGATGCGCCGTGCGCAATCGAGGGTCTCGACGATATGGTCGCCGACCTGCGGCGCGGACGACCGGTACAATACGTATTGGGTCATGCCGGGTTCTGCGGTTTCGACTTCGCCGTCCGCGAGGGGGTGCTGATTCCGCGCCCCGAAACTGCCGAACTCGTCGAACGCATCGCCGCCGCGACTGCTGCGGGAGCGCGGATACTCGACGTGGGGACGGGCAGCGGGGCGATTGCAGTGTCGCTCGCGAGGATGATTCCCGATTCGTCGGTAGCGGCGGTAGACATTTCGGAGGAGGCACTGGCTGTCGCACGCGAAAATGCGGCGCGCAACGGTGCGGATGTCGATTTCCGGCTCGCCGACGCGCTGGGCGACCTGCGGTGGCTGGGGACGTTCGACGCGATAGTCTCCAATCCGCCATACGTGCCGCGCAGCGACCGTGCGTCGATGCACACTAATGTCCGCGACTACGAGCCGTCGGGCGCACTGTTCGTCGATGACGAAGACCCGCTGATTTTTTACAGGTCGATAGCCCGCAATGCGTCGGAGATGCTGCGCGAGGGCGGTCGGCTGTGGTTCGAGATATACGAAAAATACGGCGGCGAGGTGTGCCGCATGCTCGACGGAATGGGATTCCGCGATACGGGCATCGCAGCCGACGCTGCCATGAAACCGAGAATGGTATGGTGCAGAAAATAAGACGCGACAAGACCCCAGAGCAGGCTCTCGCCTCGCTGATGCGGCTGTGCGCCAAGGCTGAACGCTCGTCGGGCGACGCCCTGCGGCTGATGCGCGGCTGGGGCGTTGCGGATGCCGACGCAAGGCGGGTTCTCGACCGCCTGATTGCCGACCGCTTCATCGACGACCGCCGCTATGCCGGGGCTTTCGTGCGCGAGAAGATGAATTTGAGCGGCTGGGGACGATATAAGATAGGTGCGGCTCTGCGGGCGAAGGGCATTCCGTCGGCTCTCGTCGCCGAGGCTATGGCGCAGACCGACGGCACGGACATGGGCGAACGCCTGACGGAGATTCTCCTGCGCCGCATGCGGACGCTGAAAGCGGCTGCGCCGTTCGATGCCCGCGCCAAACTGATGCGCTACGCCCTCTCGCAGGGGTACGACTATGAAACTGCGCGCGACTGCGTCGAACGCTGCGTACCTGCCGAGGAGTAGCAAAGACGACCTTAAAGTCCTTAAAGACTTTAAGGACCTTAACGACTTTAAGACAATATGCACAAACTTCTTTTCACGATATTTCTGCTGGCATCGCTCGCCGCTTCGGCGCAGGAGTATGCCTATCCGCTCGTCGGGGTGCGCGGACAGCACTCCGCCTCGTTCGGCGAGATGCGCGAGAACCATTTCCACTCGGGAATCGACATCAAGACCGACGGCGTCGAGGGCAAACCCGTCGTCGCCGTTGCCGACGGATACGTTTCGAGAGTGTCGCTCTCGCCGTCGGGATACGGTCTGGCACTCTACATAACGCATCCGCAGAGGGGGACTACCTCCGTCTGCGGACACCTATCGCGACTGCGCGACGATTTGCGCGACCGCCTGACCGCGGAAAGGTATGCAGGCAGGAAAAACCGCATCAACCTCTGTTTCAAGCCGTCGGAGTTTCCCGTGAGCAGGGGCGAAACCGTCGCATGGTCGGGCAACAGCGGGACTTCGTTCGGTCCGCATCTCCATTTCGAGATTCGCGACACGAAGTCGCAGCGGACGCTCAATACCGTCGCCCGCGGTTTGTTCCGTCCGTCGGACCGCATCGCGCCGCGGATTCTGCGGCTGCACTATGTCGAAATCGACAGCGTCGGACGGGTGGCTGCCGCCGCGCCGCTGCGCAGTTGGGACGTGCGTAAGGAGGGGGCTAAATATGCGGCGGCGGGTCGCGTCGAAATCGGTCGCTGCGGATATTTCGTACTCGAAGTCCGCGACAGCCGCGACAGCGTCGCCAACCGCTTCGGCGTCTATCGGGTCTGCGAAACGGTGGACGGCGAGAAACGGTACGAATACCGTATGGACGGCTTCTCGTTCGCCGACTCGCGATACTGCAACGCCGTGTCCTACTACCCGTTGCAGGTCGGTGCGAAATGCGAGGCTATACGGCTCGCGCAACCCGAACGATGCCCCGAACGGTTCTTTACCGTCGTCAGGGAGCGCGGCATCGTCCGTGCCGCGGCGGGCGAAACGCGGCACGTGCGTATCGAGGTCGAGGACGACTGCGGCAATATGTCGGTGCTGGAATTCGATGCCGTCGGCAAGGCGGACGACCGCCTGTTCGTCGCCGAGAGGAACGATTCTCTGCCCGTGCTGGACTGCTCGCGGCGCAATACCGTCGAATGCGGCGACGTTACGCTGTCGGTGCCTGCCGGTGCGCTCTACGAATCGGCTTACTGCCGCATCGGACGGTCGGAGACGCCGCCGCGTGTCGATTCGACGCTCGTCGTGCTGTCGCCCGTATACCGAATCATGGACGACCGCACGCCCGTGCATTCGTCCGTGAATATCTCGATTCGCGCCGACGTGCCGCTGCCGTTGCAACGCAAAGCCTGCATCGCCGTGGCGAACCGCAAGGGTCGGTTCGGGTATCTCGGCGGATTCTGCTCGGCGGGAGGGGTGATGGCGGAGAGCCGCCGTTTCGGCGAGATGGTCGTCGTCGCCGATACCGTCGCACCGCGCATACGCCCGCGCTGGAAGGACGGCGCGGATTTGCGGAGTGCGAAATCGGTACGGTTCGCGATTTCCGACAACTTCTCGGGTATAAAGGATTACGAGTGCCTGATTGACGGCGAGTGGCGGACGCTCGACTATTCGCCGCTGCGCGGAACGATAGAACACCGTTTCGACATCCCGCTGCCGTCATGCGGTGCGGAACACGAAATCGTTATCCGCGCCGAGGACTGCTGCGGCAACCGCGCGGAGTGGCGCGGCAGGTTTGTCAGGTAGGTCGGAAGATGGGTAGAATAGGTAGAATAGTCTGTTCCCTATAATACCTATTTTACCTATATTACTTATTGCCCCTGCCCACATCCCGCTTTTTCGGCAGGACGACTATGCAACTCGACACGGCGCGTTCGCCGTCGTGGTCGTAGCGTTTGTTGTCGTAGGGGTGGTTCAGAATCCCCGCCTCGCGACACCACAGCGTGCAGGAGCCTCCGCCGTCGAGGTTTATCGCATCCGTAAGCCCGAGCCAGCGGCAGACTTTCGCGAGTTCGCCGATTGTCATTCCGTCGGCATCGCCCTTGAACCGTCCGTCCACCGTCAGCAATACTATTTCGCCGCGACCGTCAGTGCCTATTGCGCTGCGCGGGTGGCGTCCGAAGAATCCGCCCTTGCGGTCGGAGTAGTCGGGCATGCGACCGTCGTCGATGAGTACCGAACCCGAAGCGAGAATGTCGTCGTATACCTCCGCATAGCGGGCGTATTGGGTGGTGTCGCACTCGAAGACCTCGATTCCGCGTCTGCCTATCGCCAGTATCCCGTTCACGCGGAATAGTTCGCGTGCTTCCGTGCGCGACATGTCGCATCCGCCGATGCGGACGTAGGTGGACGGCACGACCTTGCGGACGTTCCAGTAGCCGGCATTTATGGCTGCCACCGCACCTTTCGCGATTGCCGTTTCGCTCGTGCGGGTGAGTTCGCGGGTCTGTACTATCCGCGTATCCAGCCTTTTGGCTCGGTAGCGGATGAGCGACAGGGTCTGCTGCGAACCGAAGATGCCGATTCGGGCGGTTCGGGCGACTGCGCCGTGGGGGAGTTTCACCGTTTTCCACTCCGCGCCGACCAGCGCGAGCGAATCGGGATTGTCCGCTGCCATACCGTGGCAGAGCGATGCCAGTAAGAGCAGTATCGAAAGTGCGAGTCTTTTCATGGTTTTTCGTTTTGGCGGTTTAGTTGTGCAAATTTAATAAATTTTCGGGGATGTTCCGACGTCCCGTCCGTTTTCGCCGAATGCGTGCGCAAAAGCGAATATCGCAGTAAAAAGTTGTGCGATTGGGAATTTTATATTATTTTTGCAACGCTTTCAAGCGGGACGGTTCCGTAGCTCAGTTGGATAGAGCAACAGCCTTCTAAGCTGTGGGTCGCGCGTTCGAACCGCGCCGGAATCACAAGGAGCGCGAGTGCAGAGGAGATACGAGAGCATGCACTGCGTGCCATTAAATTAAAAGGGGACGATATGCAAATTCATTTGCGAAATCGTCTCCTTTTAATTTAATGTTGTTGCGAAGCAACCTGCTCTCGTATCTCCTTTGCCGAGCCGACGCAGTGAGCGATGAGCGCAGCGAATCAATCACAAAGGACAGCGGTAGATTCCCACGTCGAACCTGCGGTTCTCCTCGGAATGACGATTTTATTTTTCCTTTGCCGAGCCGACGCAGTGATGGCAAGCGCAGCGCAGCAATCACAAGTTTCCCCCAAAAGGTCTTTAAGGACCTTAGGGACTTTAAGGAGGATATGTCTCCCATGCGACGTACGCGTCCGCCGCATAGGAGACAACGGCATCCGGCTTGCGCTTTATGCCGAAACTATCGAGATGCCTTTCGCCTGTGCCGCTGCGTAGACGTTGCGGTAGGCTGCATCGGCACTTGCGATGCCGGTCATCTTCGCGAATGTCGCGGCATTGACGGTAATCGTGAATCCGCCGGCAGAGGCGTTTTCTATTGCGTATGCAAGTGATGCTGCCGAAATCTTCGGACTGTCGGCGAACGAAAGATCGGTATGGAGCGCGAGAAGCGATACCTCCTCCAACGAAGAACATCCCAAGAACATGGCAAACGTCTGGTTGCAGTTATGCATGGCGAATGTTCCGATTACCTTGCGGAGTTTCGAACAATGCCAGAACATGTGCATGGCATCGGTAAGTGCCATCATAGAGGCGTAAATGCCGACTTTGTTCGTGTTGCATATCGTTACGACTTCCAGAGTCTGGCATTGCGGATTGCTTTGTTCGGCAAACATGCCCTGTGCATAGAATCCGCCGGCGTGAATTTCGATGCCCATAATAGGCAGATTGGTACGGACGCCGGCTCCGGCGAAAGCACACTTCGCGTCATGACCGATGCGGTGGGCGGTGCGGTAATAGATTCTGCGCATCTCGTCCTCGTCGATGTCGGTGATGCCGTTGAGTTCGTAGAAGCCGGTCGCGGTATTGAACGTCGCTCCCGCCTCCTCGTAGAGCGGGGTCATCGCTGAACCGCAGAACACTGGCGTCGCCCACGTATTGTCCGATATCGGCAGTCGCCAGCCGAGTTCCTTACTCTCGACGTAGGCGTCGCTGCTGATTGTGATATCGTCATCTTCTCCGTCGTACGAGCCTACCGCAATTGCCGGATATATTTCGACATCGTTGCCGGAATCCGTCCATGGTTCTTTCTTTATGTATACGGGTCTGTTGTCGACCAATATTTCCTTCATTGCATTATGCAATTCGGATGCGTCGTATCTGTATCCGTCGACTTCATCCTCTCTGACCGTTACGTAGTATGGCGGTAATATTTCGCCGATATGCTTCGCGGATATTTTTGCGGACAGTACGCCGGTGCTGTAATTTTTTGTAAGCACGAGAGTGTATCTTACGCCGAGAAAGTCGTAAATGTATGTGCCGTCGTCGTGAATCTCTTTCGGACGCTGGGTGCCGAGCGGATACCAGCCGTCGGTACCCAAGGCTTCGTCGTAATTATAGGCACTTACGGTAGTGATATTGAGGATTACCTCCTCGCCTATCTGTATAGACTGGTCGATAGATTCGTCGGTTTCTCCGTAGATGAATACCGGTTCATTGCCGTAAGGATGACTTTCGCCGGAGCCAATCATGATGAATACCTGTTTCGGTGTAGCCGAGTTCTCGGCTGCTGTTTTCTGTGTCATGTTTTTTGTGGTTTTGAAAGTGATTGTCCGTCGGGTCGGTGCATGGCGGATGCCGGCGTCGGCGACGTGTCGCGACGGGAGATGCGGGATGACCGAAAAATCTCCGATTGTGCCGCCGCAGGAAAATACGCGATGCGGACGGACGACGGACTGAATGAATGATGTTTTGGAAAATTATCGGTAGGAAGCGGATGCGCGCTGTCGTTTTCCGACCGAGGAATTGTTAAGATCTTATCGGATTCCGAGTGCAAATATACAACATCGGAAAGGCGATGTCAAGCAAATCGGCGAAAATTTTCGGGGAAAGTTTTTTTAAGGACTTTAAAGTCCTTAAAGTCTTTAAGGTCCTTAGGACGGGGCATAGCCGTTGGGAGTAGCGGTGCGGATGCCGGCTGTTCATAAAAAATGAAAAATTTTACGAATGCCGGCGGAGATTACGATTCGGCGGCGACGGGGCGGCGCGGGATTAATATTTTTGCGGTTTCGGGCGCGCGAAGTTACGAATCGGCGGCGGCGTGCGGTGCGGCGAATCCGTTGCGGCGAGGCGGAAAGGGCGCAGAGTGAACAATTTCCGCCGAAAATACATACATTTGCGGGTACGTTTCCCATCATATTATGGATTGCACGAAAAAAATGCTGTACGACCCCGCCAACGAGCATGATGCCTGCGGAGTCGGTCTTATAGTCAATATCAACGGCGTGAAGTACCACGAAGTGGTCGAAAACGCCTTGAAGGTTCTCGAACACATGGCACACCGCGGCGCGGAGGGCGCGGACAGCAAGACCGGCGACGGCGCGGGCATAATGGTTCAGATTCCGCACGAATTCATACTGTTGAACGGCATTCCCGTTCCGGAGCGGGGACGCTACGGGGTGGGAATGTTTTTCATGCCGCGCCGTCGCGTGGACTGCGAACGCTTCTTCGCGATTATCGCCGAGACGGTCGCCGAGGAGGGGCTGACGCTGATGCACACGCGGCGGGTGCCGGTGGACAGTTCGATTCTCGGCAGGGAGGCTCTCGGCAGGGAGCCGATAGTGGAGCAGATATTCATCTCGGGCGACGACGACCTCCGCTCGGATGTCGCGCTCTACGAACGCCGCCTGCAAAGCAAACTCTATGTCGTCGGCAAGAAAATCGAACGCAAGGTCGCGGCGAGCAGCGCGATAGAGGACAAGGAGAGTTGCTATATCGTGAGCCTCTCGACCCGCACGGTGGTCTACAAGGGCATGCTCACGTCGTTGCAGTTGCGCCACTACTTTCCCGACCTGACGAACCCCTATTTCACGAGCGCGCTCGCGCTGGTGCATTCGCGGTTCTCTACGAACACGTTCCCGACGTGGAGCCTCGCGCAGCCGTTCCGCATCGTGGCGCACAACGGCGAAATCAACACGATAAAGGGCAACCGCCTGTGGATGCAGACCCGCGAATCGGTGCTGCACCCCGCGAATTTGGGTCGCGTCGCCGACTTCTCGCCGATTATCCAGCCGGACATGAGCGACAGTGCGTCGCTCGACAACACGGTGGAGTTCTTCGTGCGCAGCGGCTTGTCGCTGCCCCATGCGCTGGCGATGCTGATTCCCGAGAGCCACAACCGCCACAATCCGATGTCGAGCCACATCAAGGGCTTTTACGAATACCACAGCATCTTCATGGAGCCGTGGGACGGTCCGGCGGCGGTGCTGTTCTCGGACGGACGCTATGCGGGCGGACTGCTCGACCGCAACGGTCTGCGTCCGTGCCGCTACATAATCACCAAGAGCGGGATGATGATTATGGCTTCGGAGACGGGCGTACTCGACGTCGAGCCGTCGCAGATTCGCGAAAAGGGTCGCCTGCGTCCGGGCAAGATGATAATGGTGGACGTGCAGGAGGGACGCATACTCCATAACGACGAAATCAAGAAGGCTCTCGCCGCCGAACATCCCTACCGCGAGTGGCTGCACGAGAACCGCGTAGTGCTGAGCGACATAAAGAGCGGTCGGCATCTGCGCCACGACGTGGACGACTATGCGAAACTGCTGCGCGTGTTCGGTTACGACAGGGAGGACATCGAGAACCTGCTCAAACCGATGGCGCGCAACAAGGTCGAACCCAACTACGCGATGGGCAACGACACCCCGCTGCCCGTGCTGTCGGGCAAGCCGCAGAGGTTCTTCGACTATTTCCGCCAGCAGTTCGCTCAGGTTACCAACCCGCCGATAGACCCGCTGCGCGAGGAGACGGTGATGTCGCTCAAAAGTTTCATCGGTGCCGTTACGGGCAATCTGCTCGAACCGTCGCCCGACATGTGCAAGGTCGTCGAACTCTCGACGCCGATAATCTCGAACACCGAACTCGACATACTTAAAAATCTCGTCTACAAGGGCTTCCGCACCATTACGCTCGACATGGTATTCCCCGTCGCCGAGGGCGCGGAGGGAATGGCGAAGGCGGTGGACGGTCTGTGCGGACGCATCGAACGGGCGGTGGACGACGGCTACAACTACATAATAGTCAGCGACAAGGCGGTCGATGCCGAACATGCGCCGATACCGTCGCTAATCGCGCTGTCGGCTCTGCACCACCACCTGATAAAGTGCCGCAAGCGTACCCGAATCGCGCTGATTGTCGAGAGCGGCGAGGTGATAGAGGTGATGCACATCGCCCTGCTCGTCGGTTTCGGCGCGAGTGCCGTCAATCCGTACATGGCGTTCGCGACGCTCGACGATTTGGTGAAGCGCGGCGAACTGCAACTCGACTACTGCACGGCGAAGGACTACTATATCCAGGCGATAAACAAGGGGTTGTTGAAGGTGATTTCCAAAATGGGAATCTCGACGATACGCAGTTACCGCGGCGCGAAACTCTTCGAGGCGGTCGGCGTGTCGTCGTCGCTGCTCGACCGCTATTTCGGCGGCGGAGTGTCGAAAATCGACGGAATCGACTTGGAGGATGTCGCCGCCGACGTGCTGCGCAAGCATGCGGCGGGATTCGGCGAGCCGCTGACGGACGAGTTGGAGAACGCGGGACGCTACCTCTACCGCAAGGGCGGCGAACGCCATGCGTGGAATCCGAAATCGATTGCGGCGTTGCGTGCGGCGGCGCAGAACAACGACTACGGACGCTACCGCGAGTTCGTCGCGCTGGCTGAAAACCGCGACGCGCCGATGTTCATCCGCGACTTGATGGAGGTGCGGAGCGACCGCGAACCGATAGACATTTCGGAGGTCGAACCCGAATCGGCTATCGTGAAACGCTTTGCGGCGGGCGCGATGTCGTTCGGCGCGTTGAGCAAGGAGGCGCACGAGGATATAGCCTGCGCCATGAACCGTCTCGGGGCAACGAGCAACACCGGCGAGGGCGGCGAACTGCCCGAACGCTTCACAGCCATGCGCGACGGAGTGCCGTTAGGCAGTGCGGTAAAGCAGGTGGCGTCGGGACGTTTCGGCGTTACGACCGAATACCTCGTCAACGCTTCGGAGATTCAGATAAAGGTCGCGCAGGGTGCCAAACCTGGTGAGGGCGGGCAACTGCCGGGATTCAAGGTGGACGAGATGATTGCGCGTACGCGCCACTCCATACCGGGAATCACGCTCATCTCGCCGCCGCCGCACCACGACATCTATTCGATTGAGGATTTGTCGCAACTCATATTCGACCTCAAAAACGTCAATCCGCGTGCGCGAATCAGCGTGAAACTCGTCGCCGAGACCGGCGTCGGCACTATCGCGGCGGGTGTGGCGAAGGCGAAGGCGGACACGATAGTCATCAGCGGCGGCGACGGAGGTACGGGCGCATCGCCGCTCAGTTCGGTGTTCCATGCGGGACTGCCGATGGAACTGGGACTCGCCGAGATACAGCAGACGCTGATGCTCAACAACCTGCGCGGCAAGGTGCGCGTGCAGACCGACGGGCAGATGAAAATCGGTCGCGACGTGATAGTCGCCGCGCTGTTGGGTGCAGAAGAATACGGCTTCGCGACGGCACTCATGGTCGCTCTGGGCTGCATCATGGACAGAAAGTGCCACACCAACAAGTGCTGTGCGGGTATCGCCACGCAGTGCGCCGAGTTGCGCGCCAAATACCGCGGTTCGGCGGACTACATCGTGAACTACATGACGATGCTCGCCCGCGACGTCCGCGAGCAACTCGCGGCGATGGGCTACCGTTCGCTCGACGAAATAATAGGTCGCAGCGACCTGCTGCATCAGAGGCGGTTCGGCAACTCGCTCGACAAAATCGACCTCTCGCGGCTGCTCTGCCGCGTCGAGACGGAGGGCGTGGCGTCGCGCTGGGAGGGCGAACTGCATCCGGCGGCGGACAACGTAATCGACGTGTCGCTGATTTCGGCTACGGCATACGCCGTGAAGTCGAAGATGCCCGTGCAACTCAACATGCCCATATCGAATACCGACCGCAGCGTCGGCGCGATGCTCGCTGGACACATCACGCGCCTGCTCGGCAGCGAAGGACTGCCCGACGGGACGGTGAACATCACGTTCCGCGGTTCGGCGGGACAGAGTTTCGGCGCGTTCCTCTGCAACGGCATCGCGCTGCGGCTCGAAGGCGACGCCAACGACTATCTCGGCAAGGGTCTGTCGGGCGGTCGCATAGCCGTCGTGCCGCCGGCGGGTTCGGATTTCGACCCTGCGGAGAACATCATCGCGGGAAACACCATACTCTATGGCGCGACGTCGGGCGAGGTGTTCATCAACGGTCGTGTAGGCGAACGCTTCTGCGTCCGCAACAGCGGCGCGCTCGCCGTTGTCGAGGGTGTCGGCGACCACTGCTGCGAGTACATGACGGGCGGACGGACGGTCGTGCTGGGCGAGACGGGGCGCAACTTCGCCGCGGGAATGAGCGGCGGCATAGCCTACGTGTGGGATGCGCACCGCAAGTTCGACTTCTTTTGCAACATGGAACTCGTCGAACTGACGCTCGTGGACAACGACGCCGACAATGCCGAGTTGCGCGGCTACATCGAGAGGCACTACAAGCACACGGGCAGTCCGCTCGCGGGGCGGATGTTGCAGGACTGGCAGCGTTACGTGCGCGAGTTCATCAAGGTTACGCCGATTGAGTACAAGAAGATTCTCGCTTCGGTGAATAACGTGGCGGAGTAGCCCCGCCCCCAGAAGAAAAGTCCTTAGGGTCCTTAAAGACTTTAAGGACTTTAAGGACCTTAACGACCTTAAAGCGGCAGGCGTTCATCCTGACGCACGACCTTAAATCGGGCAGACATCAGCCTGCCCGATTCCCAGAAAACAAAATATGTCGCACCGAAACAATCAGTCGCGCATGTCCCTCGCAATGACGCTGCTATAATAATTCGGTTCAAGCAGCCAAAAGTTTTACAAAAAATGCGGATGCGATTGCCGTGTCCGCATTTTTTTATACTTTTGTTTAACGAACATTAACAAACAATGCTTATGAGCGAATAACCGGCATACGCAAAGCGTTCCGCCGGAACGCATGACATACACAAAAAGCGCATCGGCTTTTTTCTTGCTTCTGAAAATTGGACACTTTCTGTAATGTAAAGAACGAAGTTTGATGCTCGCGCTGTTTTTCAGCGTGGGCGTTATCTTATATCTTACATTACGGGTCGTCCAATACCTCAGAAGTGGATATACGGATTATGTCCACGTTTTTTTTATTTTATAAATAACAATTAATGTTTATGAGGTATTTTCTTACTATTGTGATTCTGATATGGTTCATACCTGGTGTATCGGCGCAGACGTATTATTACGAAAAAGTCGCCGAAGTCAGAAACGGTGCTAAAACTGCCGCATCTGGCGATGGTCATTTCATAACGTTCACCGATAAAGGCTGCTACGATTCCGACAACAAAGGGTTTACCGAGAACAACGGCTTCTTGGAGTATAAGCGCACAGCAAACGGCATACGCAACTATTATGGCGACAGTTGGTTCGGCAAGGCATACTACTATTTCAGCACCGATTTGGGGAGGCTCAATGTCAAGATAGAGTCTTCCGGCAATGTCTATGTCTATGCACGAAAAAGTGCGCCTGCTGGAGTTACAAAGTCTTCTCGTCGCAAAGAATCTCCGATTATCGTCGCATCGCCAGTTCCGATGCCTGCGGCACCAGTCGCACCGACATTCGATTCGCCGTCGAATTCGTCGAGTAAATCATCGATTAAATCCCGTTACGGCTATTATACCTGCCCGAGTTGTTACGGTACTGGAAAATGTCCTATATGCCATGGGAGCGGATTGGCGGATTCATATTATACCGGGGGTAAAATGGTGTGCTCGAGTTGTACGAACGGAAGATGTTCGTCTTGTAACGGAACGGGCAAAAAATACGGAGTAATTCATTAACCTTAAATTTAAATATCATGAAAAAAATCTTTTTATCATTAATTGTATTGTTTGCCGGCTGCAATATGGTCGAGGCGCAGACGTATTACTATAAAATAATAAGTAAAGTAAATCCCGATACAGGGGTAAAAAGTTCTTATTCGAATAGTATGTACATTACTTTCACTAATAATAAAAATGTTTGTTACGAATCCGATAAGTCTGGAAACCTAAAACCTAATAGAATGGCAGAGTTTGGCAAGGATGGGGCAACGGGTAGAATGGGATATGTATCACATACTGTTTACGGATTTTTTGGTCCTATTACTTCTGCTCCATCACCTGCTGCAATTTATCGAAAGTGCGACGGCGTATTTCGTTATTCTCGTTATATAAACAATATGTATGAATACAAGTGTTATTATTATGACTATTATTTTTCACTAAATCAGGACAAATCAGGAGATGGATATTTATATATATATTTCTCGAAAGATTACCAAAGAATCAACGTTAAAAGTCAAAATCAGTATGATGAAGGAGTGATTTATGTCGGTGAGCGTGCAACGCCTCCCGGTCAGGCATCTGCACCTACGCATATGTATTAATGTGAATACGGAAAAATTGCGGCGAAGTTTCCGCTTGCACGATAGGACTGCGTTACTTGCCACTCTCCATATTCTCTCGCTCCCGATACTCGTTGTTCCAGGGATTTTGAGATATTAAGAACTTTAAGGACCTTAAAGCGGCGGCTTATCCGCCGCTTACATCAAACAGAAAGACCGCCAAGAAATGGCGGTCTTTCTGTTTGATAGGCAGCAGCCCGACTATTTGCCCATGTACGACTTCACGTAGTGGTGGTGCGAACCGAAGCGTTCGAAAGCGGCCTTGTCCAACGCCTCCTGTGCCGACGGGTGGGCAACCGAGATAATCAGTCGCGCACGCTCCTGCAACGTCTTGCCGTAGAGGTCTACCGCTCCGTTCTCGGTTACGAACCAGTGCATGTGGCTGCGGGTCGTTACGACGCCCGCTCCCTCGCTGAGGACGTCCGAAATCTTCGAGATGCCCTTGTTGGTAATCGAAGGCATCGCGATAATCGACTTTCCTCCCTTCGAGAGCGACGCTCCGTAGACGAAGTCGACCTGACCGCCGACGCCCGAATAGAACTTGCGTCCGAGCGAGTCGGCGCAGACCTGACCGGTGATGTCCACCTGCAATGCCGAGTTGATGGCGGTAACCTTGTCGTTCTTGGCGATGATGTACGGGTCGTTGGTGTAGCCGATGTCCATCATCAGCACGCCCGGGTTGTCGTCGATGAAGTCGTAAACGCGCTTCGAACCCATCAGGAACGACGATACCATCTTGCCCTTGTCGATGTTCTTCGCCTCGCCGTTGATTACGCCCTTCTCGACGAGCGCGAGAACGCCGTCGGCGAACATCTCGGTGTGGACGCCGAGGTTCTTGTGTCCGCCCAACTGCGCGAGAACGGCGTTAGGAATCGCGCCGATACCCATTTGGAGCGTCGCACCGTCCTCGATGAGGGCTGCGCAGTGCTTGCCGATTTTGATTTCGGTCTCGTTAGGCTCGGCGAACAGTGCCTCTTCGAGCGGAATGTCCTCCTGGCAGAACATGTCGATTTTCGACATGTGAATCATCGCGTCGCCGAATGCACGCGGAACATATTTGTTGATGACGGCGATTACCGTGTCGGCGCACTCGACAGCCGCAACGGTCGCGTCGGCGGAAGTACCGAGCGAAACGTAGCCGTGCTTGTCGGGAGTGGATACCTGCACCATCGCCACGTTGCACGGAAGCGCGCCCGAACGGTAGAGACGCTGGGTCTCGCCGAGGAATACCGGAATGTAGTCGGCGTAGCCGCTCTGGGTTACCTTGCGGACATTCGCTCCGACGAAGAACGAGTCGAGTTGGAAAATGCCGTCGAACTCGGGGTCGGCATACGGCGCGATGCCCTCGGTGTGGAGGTGGTGGATATGCACATCCTTGAACTCGTGGTTGCGTGCGCGCTCGCACATGGCCTTGATAAGGCATTTCGGTGTGGACGCAACGGCACTTAAATGCACGTGGTCGCCCGACTTGATAACTTTGACAGCCTCTTCCGGCGTCGTGAACTTGATTTGATTAGCCATAATTAAATTAGTAGGGTTTGTATTCTTTTTAGGTTTATTTGTAATATAAAATTCTTAAATCACTATACCAACGCCATTCTGAACTCTCCTTTTGTCATTTCTCTTGTCATTCCGAGCCTTTTCCCGTCATTCTGAGCGGAGCGAAGAATCTGAATAATCGGAACCAATCGAAACAGATCCTTCGTTTCACTCAGGATGACGTGTTCAGCCGGAACAGATCCTTCGCGTTGCTCAGGATGACGATTCCTGTCAAAACATCCTTTTCGTTTTGCTCAGGATGACGATTTCTGTCAAAACATCCTTTTCGTTTCACTCAGGATGACGGAATTAGTCTGATTGTTCGGAATCGGAAAACCAATCAGCCGCCAAATCTGTACGCATCGGATTGATTGCTGCTATCATCGCCTCTTTCTTCGTTCGCAAAAGTCCTTTTATGTACTTTTCGCGTTCGATTGCGCAACGCATTGAGGGCAGTTCTTCATAATACAGCAATGAGTGGCATTTGTACTTCTTGGTAAAGCCTTCAAGTCTTCCGGATTTGTGTTCCGACACGCGGCGATATATATCGTTTGTAACACCGGTATATAACGCTTTCCCATTTGTACTGCCCATCATATATACCCAATTGCCTTGTCGCATGATTGGCATCTTTCCTAAATTATTCTCGTTATTTCTTGTTTTTCATCATTCCGAGTATTCCTCTTGTCATTCAGAACCATCTTTTCGTCATTCTGAGCCCTTTTTCCGTCATTCTGAGCGGAGCGAAGAATCTGAATAAACAGAACCTTCCGAAACAGATCCTTCGTTTCACTCAGGATGACGTGTTCAGCCGGAACAGATCCTTCGCGTTGCTCAGGATGACGATTTCTGTCAAAACATCCTTTTCGTTTTGCTCAGGATGACGTTGGTATTCAATTAAAAATGTTTTGCTTTGTTCGATATTATATGTTGTTTACTTGCGTTTCACTTCGACCTGCTCGTAGCCCTCGACGATGTCGCCCACGCGGATGTCGTTGTAGGACTCGATGTTCAGACCGCAGTCCTGACCCACGGTTACCTCCTTCACGTCGTCCTTGAACCGTTTGAGCGAGCCGAGGCGTCCCGTGTGGATTACGATACCGTCGCGGATGACGCGAATCGGCGTGTTGCGTTGGAGTTTGCCCTCGCGGACGATACATCCCGCAACGGTGCCGACCTTCGAGATTTTGAAGATTTCGAGAACCTCGATTGAGCATACGATTTCCTCCTTCATCACCGGTTCGAGCATGCCCTCGATAGCGTCCTTGATGTCGTTGATGGCGTCGTAGATGATTGAGTAGAGGCGTATTTCGATTTCCTCCTTCTCGGCGGTCTTGCGTGCGGCTGCCGACGGGCGCACCTGGAAGCCGACGATAATCGCGTTGGATGCCGCGGCGAGCAGTACGTCCGACTCCGAAATCTGACCGACGGCGGCATGGATGACATTGACCTGCACGGTCTCTTTCGAGAGTTTGATGAGCGAACCCGACATAGCCTCGACCGAACCGTCCACGTCGCCCTTGACGATAATGTTCAGTTCCTTGAACGAGCCTATGGCGATGCGCCGTCCGATTTCGTCGAGCGTAACGTGCTTCTGCGTCATGATGCCCTGCATACGCTGCAACTGTTCGCGCTTGTTGGCGATTTCGCGCGCCGAACGGTCGTCGTCCATGACGTTGAACGAGTCGCCCGCCTGCGGTGCGCCGTTGAGACCGAGCAACTGAACCGGCGTCGAAGGTCCCGCTTCGGTAACCTTGTTGCCGTTCTCGTCGAACATCGCCTTGACGCGTCCCGTGTAGGTTCCCGACAGTACGACGTCGCCGACGCGCAGCGTTCCGTCCTGCACGAGAATCGTGGCGACGTAGCCGCGACCCTTGTCGAGCGTCGATTCGATGACAGCACCCTTCGCCTTCTTGTTCGGATTGGCTTTCAGTTCGAGCAGTTCGGCTTCGAGCAGCACCTTTTCGAGCAGTTTGTCGAGATTCAGACCCTTCTTGGCGGAGATGTCCTGACTCTGATACTTGCCGCCCCAGTCCTCGACGAGGTAGTTCATGTTAGCCAACTGCTCCTTGATATGGTCGGGGTTGGCGTTCGGCTTGTCTATTTTGTTGATGACGAATACCATAGGCACTCCCGCCGCCTGGGCGTGGTTGATTGCCTCGACGGTCTGCGGCATCACGTTGTCGTCCGCCGCGACGATGATTATCGCCACGTCGGTAATCTTCGCACCGCGGGCACGCATCGCCGTGAAGGCTTCGTGTCCCGGGGTGTCGAGGAACGTGATTTTCTGTCCGTTGAGTTCGACCGAGTATGCACCGATGTGCTGGGTGATACCTCCCGCCTCACCCGCGATGACGTTGGTCTTGCGGATGTTGTCGAGCAGCGACGTCTTGCCGTGGTCGACATGTCCCATGACGGTTACGATAGGCGGACGAGGCACCATGTCCTCCTCGCTCGCGTTCTCGTCGGAGTCGTCGATAGCCTCCTGAATCTCGACCGAGACGAACTCGGTCTTGAAACCGAACTCCTCCGCGACGACGACGAGTGCCTCGGCGTCGAGACGCTGGTTGATGGAGACCATCAGTCCGAGGTTCATGCACGCCGAGATAACCTCCATCGGCGAGATGTTCATCATCGTCGCCAGTTCGCTTACGGTTACGAACTCGGTTACTTTCAGTATCTTGCGCTCCTGCTCTTCGCGTGCGTACTCCTCGTTCATGCGCTCGCGCACCTCTTCGCGCTTCTCCTTGCGGTATTTCGCTCCCTTGCTCTTGACGTTCTTCGACGTAAGGCGTGCGAGCGTATCCTTTATCTGCTTCGAAACCTCCTCGTCGGACACCTCCGGACGGATTACCGGTTTCGGCTGGTTCTTCTTCTCCTTCTTTTTCTTGCCGTCGAGCGGTTTGCCGAATCCGTTCTCCTTCTTCTGCTGTCCGCCCTTGCCGCCGTTGTTCTGGCGGTTCACGTCAACCTTCTCCTTGTCCAGACGCTTGCGCTTGTGCTTGCCGCCCGGAACCATGCCCGTAACGTCGATTTTGCCCAGAATCTGCGGTCCGGCGAGCGTCGGCGTTTCGGTAGGACGGAACACGGCGACGTCGCGCTTCTCCTCCTTCGGCTTCCCGGCAGGCTTCGGTGCCTGCTGGGGCTGCCTGGATTCGGGCTTCTTCGCGGTTTCGGTTTTAGGTGCAGCGGGTTTCGGCGTCTCGGCTTTCGGAGCGGGTTCGCTCTTTTCCGCCTTCGGCGCAGGCTGCTCCTGCTTCGGTGCAGGTGCCGGTTCTGCCGCAGCAGGAGTCTCGGCTTTCACCTCCGGTTTCGGTTCGGCTTTCGCCTCCGGCTCTTTCGGCTTCTCCTCCTCGGCTTTCGCCTTCACGGGCTCGTTCTTCTTGTCGAGGTCGATTTTGCCCAGAATCTTCGGCTGCGAAATCTCCGACTTGACGTCGATAACGCTGCCCTTCGGAGCGGATTCCTTCTTCTCCTCCTTCGCATCCTTGTCGATGGATACGGTTGTCTGTTTGAGTGAAATCTTCTCACGCACACTCTCGCGTTCGTTTCCGCTCGGACGGTTCGCACCGAACTCCTTCTCGACGATTGCGTATACGTCGGCGGAAATCTGCGTGTTCGGACTGCCGTCGATTGTTACGCCCTTCTTGTGCAGGAAATCGGTGATGGTGTTCAGACCCACCTTGAATTCCTTGGCAACCTGAATGAGTCGTAATTTTTTCTCGTTGTTCATATATGGTCCTTTTCTTTCTCTTTAATTGGTTAAACGGATGTTGACTGTGCTGTGAACGACCACTCGTTCGGGCGCACGGCTACTCGAACTCGGCGCGGAGTATGGCTACCACCTTCTCCGCCTGCTCCGTTTCGAGGTCTGCGCGCGAGGCAATCTCCTCGATTGGCAGTTCCAGCACGCTCTTCGCCGTGTCGCAGCCCGCCGCACGGAGTGCGTCGATAATCCAGCCGTCGATTTCGTCGGCGAACTCGGTCAGCGCAACATCCTCCTCCTCGATTTCGCGGTAGACGTCGATGTCGTAGCCCGTGAGCATCTTCGACAGACGGATGTTCAGACCGCCCTTGCCGATTGCGAGCGAAACCTGGTCGGGTTTGAGGTAGACCGAAGCGGTCTTCTTCTCCTCGTCGAGAACGATGCTCGAAACCTTCGCAGGGTTGAGCGAACGCTGTATCATCAGCGACGTATTGGCGGTGTAGTTCACCACGTCGATGTTCTCGTTGCGCAACTCCTTGACGATAGAGTAGATACGCGAACCCTTCATGCCGACGCACGCTCCGACCGGGTCGATGCGGTCGTCGTAGGACTCGACAGCCACCTTGGCGCGCTCGCCCGGGATGCGGGCAATCTGCTTGATGGTGATGAGCCCGTCGAAAATCTCCGGCACCTCCTGTTCGAACAGACGTTCGAGGAACTGGTTGGCGGTACGCGAGAGGATGATTCGCGGCTGGTTGTTGTTCATCTCGACGGTCTTCACGATAGCCTTGATGGTGTCGCCCTTGCGGTAGAAGTCGCTCGGAATCTGCTCCGCCTTCGGGAGAATGAGTTCGTTCTCGTCGTCGTCGAGGACGAGTACCTCCTTTTTCCACACCTGATAGACCTCGCCGGCGACGATTTCGCCTACCTTCTCGGAGTACTTGGCGTAGATGTTCGCCTTTTCGAGGTCGAGGATGCGCGACGCCAGATTCTGGCGCAGCGACAGGACGGCGCGGCGACCGAACGAATCGAACGTGATTTCGTCGGTGTACTCGTCGCCGACCTCGTAGGAGGAGTCGATTTTCTGAATCTCCGACAACGTGATTTCGCGGACAGGGTCGGTGAGTTCGTCATCGGCGACGACCACGCGGTTGCGCCAGATTTCGAGGTCGCCCTTGTCGGCGTTGATGATGACGTCGAAGTTCTCGTCCGTACCGTACTGCTTCTGCAATGCGTGGCGGAAAACATCCTCCAACACGCCTATCATCGTAGACTTGTCGATGTTTTTCAGTTCTTTGAACTCGGCAAAATTGCTGATAAGATTCAAATTGTCCATTGTCTTTGTGTTTTTTTATTTTGTTGTTTTTCTTTTTTCGTTAAAGTCCTTAAAGTCCTTAGGGTCCTTAGGGTCCTTAGGGTCCTTAGGGTCGTTTTGCGGGAGGGCTACTTGTAGTCGAGATACTCTTTGGTCCACTTTATCTCGTCGAAGCCGTAGCGTTTCACCGTGTGTCGCAACTCCTTGCGTTTCTTGCCCTCGACGGCGACCTTCTCGTCGTAGGCGAGCGTGATGCCGTCCTCGCCGGCGTCTTCGAGCGTTGCCAGAATCTTCGTGCCGTTCGTGAGCAGAACCTCGACCGGACTGCCGACGATTTTGCGGTACTGACGCAGCATCCGCAACTCCTCGCCGATGCCCGCCGATGCGACCGTCAGCGAAAAATCCTCCTCGTCGCGGTCGAACGCCGCATCTATCGCGCGGTTTATCGCCGCGCAGGCGTCGATGGAAACGTGCGAGTCGCTGTCGATTGTCAGCACGATTTCGTTCGACGGCGAGCATACGCAATCGACCACGAACATGTCGCTGCCCGCGAGCGACTGCTCCGCTATCTCCCTTACCTTATCTGTATTCATAATCAACTGTCTGTTTCAGAGTGGATAACACCTTTTCGCGGTGCGGATTGCCCGCCGCCGCGTCCGGTACGGCAATAAAATAAGGGGACATCCTCGTCCCCTTATCCTTCGCTTCGATGCAAATATAGTGTAAAAAACCGAATGCACCAAAATATTCGTATAAAAAATTCGGAATTCTTAATTATGAATTCCGAATTAACATTTCGTCATTCCGAGCGGAACGGAGTGCAGCGTGGGAATCTACCATTGTGGAATTTTTCGAGTATCAGTAATGTCCTTTCAACAGCGGTAGATCGCCACAGCCCTGCATAGGGCGTTTCCGGTATCATTACGCAAACGGAATGCAGTGCTTCGCGATGACGATTTAATGTAAAACTGTATACAGTTGCCTCCTTAATTATTCCTGCGACGATGCGAACGGCTTGATGATGCCGCGCTGCGAGGAGCGGATGAAGCCTACGAGCGCGTCGCGTTCGGCACTCTGCGGAACACGGTTCTCGACCTCGTCGCATGCGTGCATGTAGTTCATGCCGCTCTGGAATATTATGCGGCATGCGTCGTGAATCTGTCCGATGGTCTCCGGCGTGAAGCCGCGGCGGCTCAGACCGACCTTGTTGATGCCCGCGAAACGCATCGTGTCGCTGCGGACGATGATGAACGGCGGCACGTCCTGACTGACGAGCGAACCGCCCTGCAACATCGCGTGCGCACCGATATGACACCACTGGTGTACAGCCGAATGTCCGCCGATGACGACCCAGTCGCCGACCTCGACCTCGCCTGCGAGCGAGACGCGGTTGGCGATGACGCAGTGGCTGCCGACGACGTCGTCGTGCGCCACATGGACGTAAGCCATGAGGAGGTTGCCGTTGCCGATGACGGTCTTGCCGCGCGATGCCGTGCCGCGGCTGACGGTTACGTATTCGCGGATGTCGTTGTCGTCGCCGATTTCGGCGGTCGTCTTCTCGCCGACGAATTTGAGGTCTTGCGGAAGACACGCTATCGATGCGGCGGTGTGGATTTTGCACCGCTTGCCGATGCGTGCGCCGTCGTTGATTACGGCGTGGGGACCTATCCAGCTGTCGTCGCCGATGACGACGTCGCCGGCGATGTAGGCGAACGGCTCGACGGTAACGTTGTTGCCGAGTTTCGCATCCGGATGTATGTATGCCAATGGACTTATCATCTGTTCTTCGTTGTTTATTTGTTTTTGACTACCTGTGCCATAATCATAGCCTCGCAGGCGAGCGTTTCGCCGACGAATGCCTTGCACGACGCCGTGGCGAGTCCGCGGCGGATAGGCTCGGTGAATTCTATCTCCATTTGGAGCGTGTCGCCCGGCACGACCTTGTGCTTGAAACGCACGTTGTCGATGCGCAGGAAGTAGGTCGAGTACTCCGACGGATTCTCGACGCGGCTCAACACGAGTATGCCGCTGCACTGCGCCATAGCCTCTACGATGAGTACGCCCGGCATCACCGGCTCCTGCGGGAAGTGTCCCTGGAAGAACGGTTCGTTCACCGTAACGTTCTTGATTCCGGCGACCGAATTTTCGTCGAGGTGGAAAATCTTGTCCACGAGCAGGAACGGATAGCGGTGCGGCAGCATCGAGCGGATTGCGTTCACGTCGTACAACGGCGGCTGGCGATGGTCGTACTTGAAGCGCGGACGCACGCCCTCGCGGCGTATCGTCGCGTGCATCTGCTTCATGAACTCGGTGTTGGCGAAGTGTCCCGGACGGGTAGCCCAGACACGACCCTTGATACGGATTCCGAGCAGGGCGAAGTCGCCGAGCAGGTCGAGCAGTTTGTGGCGCGCGAGTTCGTTGTTGGCGCGGAGTTGCAGGTTGTTGAGGTAGCCGCCCGTAACCTCGATGTCCTTTTTGTTGAAGACGGTTTTCAGATGGTCCATCTGCTCGTCCGACACCGGATTCTCGACCACGACGATTGCGTTGTCGAGGTCGCCGCCCTTGATGAGATTGGCTTTCAGCAGCGGTTCGAGGTCGTGCAGGAACACGAACGTGCGGCACGGCGCGATTTTGTTCGCATAGTCGTCGCCCGGAATGAGGACGGCGTACTGGTTGCCGATGACCTTGGAGTTGTAGTCGACGTGTACCGAGACCGAAAACTCGTCGTCGGGATAGAGGATTATCGCAACGCCCTTCTCGGGAATGGTGTAGACCATCTTCTCGGTAACCTCGTAGTAGCGGCGTTCGGCGTTCTGCTCCGCGAGACCGATGCGTGCGATTGCTTCGGCATAGTCTTTCGCCGAACCGTCCATGATAGGGGTTTCGGGAGCGTCGATGTCGATTACGGCGTTGTCCACACCCATTGTCCAGAGGGCGGACATGACATGTTCTATGGTGCTGACGCGGACACCGTCCTTCTCTATCGTCGTTCCGCGCGAAGTGTCGGTAACGTACTCGCAGAGGGCGGGTACGGTGGGTTGTCCGTCGAGGTCGATGCGTCGGAATACGATGCCGTTGTCGGCGGGAGCGGGATTGACAGTCATCGTAACTTTCAGTCCCGTATGCAGACCTTTGCCGGTAAACGACATAGGTTCGTTCAGTGTGTGCTGTTTCGTAGACATTGTGTTCGATTCGAATAAATTGCACGCAAATATACGAATTTTTTGCGAAAAGTACTATTTTTGCGGAAATATCGGACGAACGATGGAGAGTGTACCGGAGAACGACATAATCGGTGAAAAGAGTGCGGAACGCAGTGCGGCAGAGGACGGTGCGCGTACCGGCGGGGCTGTGCCGCCGAAGCGCAGGAAGCCGCTGCGGCTTCCGTTCGACGGACGCAGTCAGGATGCGGGCGGCTGGGCTTACGACCACCGCGTAGGGTTGAGCGTTACGATAATTGTATATCTTCTGCTCGGAATCGCGTTCATCTCGTCCAAAATCGTCATCCACGGTCGCTCCTCGACGCAGGGGATGATTGTCGACTTGCAGACGCTCGAAATGCTCGAAGACGAGCGCGACCGTCTCGAAAAGGAGGTGCGGCGCAACAATGCCAACATCGACTGGAAGTCTATACGCAACCTTTCGTCGAACGAGAATGCCCTGAACGAGAATCTGAAAGACGACCGCGGCACCAACACCGCTTCGCTCAACGAATCGGCGGACGAGGTGGAGCGTCGGATGCGCTCGAACCGCGAGGCATACGAACGCGGCGTGGCGGAGGCGCGTGCGATAGGCGAGAACCGCCCGTCGGACACGCCCGACGGCGAGCATCGCGACCGCAAGATAAAGGGTACGGTTACGGTGTCGTATTCGTTCACTGACCCAGTGCGTTACAGTCGCAGACTCATCAAGCCCGCCTACCGTTGCGAGGGCGGCGGCGAGGTGGTCGTGAACGTCGTAATCAACCAGCGCGGCGAGGTGCTTTCGGCTCAGGTCGTCTCGGGCGGCGACGAGTGCATGCGCCGCACGGCTCTGGAAGCGGCGCGCGGCTCTGTTTTCGACTACAACGAATCCGCTCCCGTGCGGCAGGGCGGAACGATAACATACGTATTTATCCCGCAATAACATCGGCTGCTATGGAACTCGAAGAACTTCAACGGCGCGTGGACGCATGGATACGCGAATACGGGGTGCGCTATTTCGGCGAACTCACCAATATGGCTATACTGACCGAGGAGGTCGGCGAACTGGCGCGCGTCATGGCACGCCGCTACGGCGACCAGTCGTTCAAGGAGGGCGAGTGCGACAACCTCGCCGACGAGATGGCTGACGTGCTGTGGGTGCTGGTGTGCCTTGCCAATCAGACGGGCGTCGATTTGACGGCGGCGGTGGAGGCTAATTTCGCCAAGAAGACCCGCCGCGACTCCGACCGCCACAAGAACAATCCGAAGTTGTAGGGGATAGGCAGGCGGGAATGTCTGACCGACCGCTGTTTCTCCGCCGCCCGACCGTTTACCTGCTGCCCCTCGCCCCACGCCGCCCGACCCTAAGGTCTTTAAGGTCCTTAAAGACTTTAAGGACTTTAAGGAAATTCTCTCCCTAAATAAATTTGGCTTTCCGCTCGGCTTGCACTATCTTTACGACTGCGTCGTTTAGATAGGCTGCGCCTCGGTATCATGCAAATAAATTTGCATGTACTCTCGGCTTGCACTATCTTTGCAGCATAATAGGTTAAACCGCCTCCGAAGTGCGAAAAGCGTTGTACATAATCTCGTTCCTGCTGTGTTGTCTCGCGATGCACGGATTGTCGTGCGGCGAATCGCCGCTTCGGGAGACTGCAAGGCAGGATACGGTCGCGGACCGCTCCGCACAGCAGTTCGAATGCCTGCGCCGCTGCAACCTCGACCCCGAGATGCCGTCGCCGATTGTCGTGCCGACTGCCGAAAGGTCGGTCGTGCAGGTGCGCTGCGGCTCGCTGCGGACGCTCCATGCCTTGTCGTGCAGAACTAAACCGTCATCGGGTTCGTGCCGTAATGGTGCGGAACATCATATTTGTCGCCTTTCATCCGGCAGCCGCGCGACGGACTATTTCCTCCACGCGTTCTGCCGGTTACGTATTTAGCCCGCTGCGGAGATTATCCGCAGGTGCGCTTCGCCGCATCGCAGGGATTCGCGGAAATCCCGTGCCTTATTGTTTAACAACTGAATACGTAAACGAAAAATGGATGGAATGAAATTCTGCGAGGAGTTGTATGCCTCGCATGGCGACGTGATAATCGCTCGCCGCAGGAGCGTGATTGCTCCTCTGTTGATTACGGTCGCCGGAGCGACTCTGCTGGTTCTCAATGCGCTGCTGCCCGACGAAGCCGAACTGGTGAATCTGCGCTCGGTACTCGTGCTTGCGGGTGCCGTCGCGGCGATAGTCGGGATAGTGATGCTGTCGGCGCGGATGTTCGGCAGCGGAGTGCCGTACCACAAGATCTGCCGCAGTTATCTGCGCGGCGAGGTGCTGATGTTCGACGAAAGCCGCCGCCGTCAGGTTCTCGAAGCGGTTGCCGCAGGCGATGCCGGCGCGCTGCTCGCCATCCCGCGACGCAACGTATCGTCGGTATCGGTGCTTTTCTACTCGACGCCCGACGGCAGTTTCGTCGCGATGCAGCCGTTCGAGTATGTCGATTTGGAGTACCGACCGCTGGGGGATATTAAAGTAGTACGTTAAAAAGCCATCGTAAGGACTCCTAATTTCGTTATGGCTTAGGTGTGTAGGAGAAACGTCATCCTGAGCGTAGCGAAGGATCTGTCGTTTTAGATTCTTCGCTTTGCTCAGAATGACGGTAAATTTATCCGGAACGGCTGCCTTGCTCGGAATGACGTAGCGGCAACGGGTCGCTTATGGTTATTGTATAATTGTTAAAATAAATATGGTAGTTACAAGCGAAAATTTTCTGCTCATCGTAGCGATTCTTCTCTTTATCGCGGTATTGGCGGGCAAGGTGGCGTACCGTCTGGGTGCGCCCGCCCTGCTGCTGTTCCTCGGCGTGGGTCTGTTCTTCGGCTACAAACTGATACTGTTCGATTCGCCCGAACTGACGCAGTTCATCGGAATGCTGGCGTTGTGTATCATCCTCTTTTCGGGCGGTATGGACACCAAATTCTCCGAGATACGACCCGTACTCGCCCCCGGAATAGTGCTTGCGACTGCCGGAGTGCTGCTTACGGCGTTCATCGTCGGCGGGTTCGTCTTCCTGCTCGCCCCGTATCTGGGCTACGGGTTCACGTTCCCGCTCGCGCTGCTGCTCGCGGCGACGATGTCCTCGACCGACTCGGCATCGGTCTTTTCGATACTGCGAACCAAGAAGCAGGGGCTGCGCGAACATCTGCGACCGCTGTTGGAGTTGGAGAGCGGCTCTAACGACCCGATGGCGTACATACTCGTGATTCTGCTGGTGCGCATGCTCTCGCCGACGGAGGAGACGATGGGCATCGGGGCGAGCGTCGGCATGTTCTTCGTGCAGATGATTGTCGGCGCGCTCGCGGGCTACGGATTCGGACGCGCCGCGGTGTGGACGATAAACAAAATCAATGTCAGCAACGCTTCGTTGTATTCGGTGCTGCTGCTGGCGTTCGTGTTCTTCATCTTCTCGTTCACGTCGCTCGTCCGCGGCAACGGCTATCTCGCCGTCTACATCGCCGGACTGGTCGTCGGCAACCACAAACTCGTCCACAAACGGACGGTGGTGGCGTTCTTCGACGGCTTCACGTGGCTTTTCCAGATAGTCATGTTCCTGACGCTCGGTCTGCTCGTCAATCTCGACGAGATGCTCGAATGGAACACGCTTCTTTTGGGCATTGCCGTCGGAGCGTTCATGATTCTGATTGCGCGTCCTGCGGCGGTGATGCTCTGCATGGCTCCGTTCCGCAAGTTCTCGTTCAAGGCGAGGGCGTATGTGTCGTGGGTCGGTCTGCGAGGCGCGGTGCCGATAATCTTCGCCACCTATCCGCTCGTCGCGGGCATCGAGAGCGCGCAGACGATGTTCAATGTCGTGTTTATCGTAACGATAATCTCGCTCGTGGTGCAGGGAACGCTCGTCAGCGGAATGGCGAACCTGCTCGGCATGGCATACGAGGAGCCGGAGAGTTCGTTCGGCGATGCGTTGCAGGACAGGATGAAGTCCGATTTCTCGGAGGTGTCGGTGAACGGACAGATGCTCGCGTCGGGCAATACGCTGAGCCACATCACGCTGCCTGAGAATACGCTCGTGATAATGGTGTGCCGCGACGGCGACTACTTCGTGCCGAAGGGGCAGACCGAATTGCAGGTCGGCGACAAACTGCTGGTTCTGTCCGACCGCAACGAGGAGTTGCAGACGCAGTATAAGGAGTTCGGGCTGGACGAGGTGATAAAGTTCTGATTGCGGTGCGTGATAGTCTCGGAAAACCGCCGGTTTTCCGAGAGAACTGGGAGAACTGGGAGAACTGGGAGAACTGGGAGAACTGGGAGAACTGGGAGTTCTGGGAGTTCTGGGAGTTCTGGGAGTTCTGGGAGTTCTGGGAGTTCTGGGAGTTCTGGGAGTTCTGGGAGTTCTGGGCTTCTCCCTATAATACTTATATTACCTATATTACCTATTTCCCAGTCCTCCCAGTCCTCCCAGTTCTCCCAGAACTCCCACTCCTCCCGGTTCTCCCGCTCCTTGCTTTACTCCACCTCCCATGTGTCGCCCGAGCGCAGGAGGTCGTCCACACAGCGTATCGGACTCGAAGCCTTCACCTGTTCGACCTGCTCGGCGACCTTGGCGTCGTAGACGAACTCCTCCTCCACGTCGCGGATTACGCCTACCGCGACAGGATAGTCGGGATACTTCATCGCCGCCAGCATTCCGTGCAGCGTCGTGTCCTTCTCGTGGGCGTCGTGCGTCAGTATGTCGTCTATCGTGTAGCCGTCCTCGCCGATGGTTACGACTTTCAACCGCATGTTCTCGAACACCAGTCCGCGTTCGTTGTTCGCGCCGAAGGTCATCTTCTCGCCGTGCCGCAACGTAATCGTATTAGCCTGCCGCGCAGCCTTGTCGCCCGCGAAGTCGGCGTGGGTCTTGTTGTTGAATATCACGCAGTTCACCAACGCCTCGACAATCGACATCCCCTTGTGCTTCGCCGCGGCGACGAGTACGTCTTTCGTCAGTCCGACCTCCATGTCTATCGTGCGGGCGAAGAAAGTACCTTTCGCGCCAATGACGAGTTCGCCGGGGTTGAACGGATGTTCTATGGTGCCGTAAGGCGAGGTCTTGGTAATCTTGCCGAGTTTGGTCGTCGGCGAGTACTGACCCTTGGTGAGACCGTAAATCTCGTTGTTGAAGAGAATCACGTTGAGGTCCACGTTGCGCCGTATGGCGTGTATGAAGTGGTTGCCGCCTATGGCGAGCGAGTCGCCGTCGCCCGAGCATACCCATACCGAGAGGTCGGGGTTGGCGACCTTGATTCCCGTAGCCACGGCGTTGGCGCGACCGTGGATGGTGTGGAAACCGAAGGTCTTCATATAATATATGAACCGCGACGAGCATCCGATGCCCGAAACGAACGTGAACTTGTGGTGCGGCTTGTCGAGCGCGTCCGCCACTTCGGGCATCGCGCGCTGCACGGCGTTTAGTATCGCGTGGTCGCCGCAGCCGGGACACCATTTCACCTCTTGGTCGCTCTTGAAATCAGCCGGAGTGTATCTGTATTCTGCCATATTTAACTATTGTTCTGTCCGTCATGTTGAGCGGAGCGAAACATCTGTTTCAGTCTGTTTTAGATTCTTCGCGTTGCTCAGAATGACGTCTTGTGTAAAATCGTATTAGAGTAAACCGTTGAATTTCTGTTTGAGTTCGGCTACCGTGAACGGCAGTCCCTCGCACTTGTCGTACTGCTCGAACGCGAATTGCGGGAAGTTCTGGCGCAGGTAGGCGGCGAACTGCCCCTCGTTGAGTTCGCATACGACGATTCGGTCGAAGCGTCCGAAAATCTCCGCCACGCCCTTCGGCAGCGGGTTGATGTAGTTGAAGTGGCACAGCGAAACGCTTTTGCCCTCGGCGCGCAACTGCTGTACCGCGCTTTGGAGATGCCCTTTCGTGCCGCCCCAGCCGACGACGAGCAGTCTGCCGCTCTCGTCGCCCTCGACGGTCTGCCGGGGCAGTTCGTCGGCGATGCGCGCAACCTTCTCGGCGCGGACGTTCACCATCTGCTGGTGGTTCGACGGCTCGTAGGAGATGCAGCCTTTGAGCGCGTGCTTTTCCAGTCCGCCTATGCGGTGTTCCAGTCCCGCCTTGCCCGGGAATGCCCAGCCGCGGGCGAGGTTTTCGCCGCGCGCGTAAGGCATGAAGTCGCCCTCGCACTCCTCGACTATCGGCGGCACGATTGCCGGATAGTCGCTCATCGACGGTATGCGCCACGGCTCCGAACCGTTGGCGATGAAGCCGTCGGTAAGCAGTATGACGGGCGTCATGTGTTCCATCGCGATTTTCGCCGCACGGAACGCGTAGTCGAAGCAGTCGCTCGGCGACGAAGCGGCGACGACAGCCATCGGACATTCGCCGTTGCGCCCGTAGAGAGCCTGCATCAGGTCGCTCTGCTCGGTCTTGGTCGGCAGTCCCGTCGACGGACCTCCGCGCTGCACGTCGACGACGACGAGCGGGAGTTCAGCCATGACGGCGAGACCCATAGCCTCGCTTTTGAGCGACAGACCCGGTCCCGAAGTGGTCGTTACGGCGAGATTGCCCGCGTATGCCGCACCGATTGCCGTGCAGATGCCCGCGATTTCGTCCTCCGCCTGAACGGTCTTCACGCCCAACTCCTTGTGCTTCGCCAACTCTTCGAGAATGACGGTAGCCGGCGTGATGGGGTAGGAGCCGCAGAAGAGCGGACGACCGCTCTTTTCGCTCGCGGCGATGAAGCCCCACGCCGTCGCGACGTTGCCGTTTATCGAGCGGTAGGTGCCGCGTTCGAGTGCCGCCGGAGCGACGGTATAGGTGTTGGCGAACTGATGCGTATTGGCTGCATAGTTGAATCCCGCGTCGAGAACACGCTTGTTGGCTTCGGCGACGGCGGGATTCTTCTTGCCGAACTTGGTGTCGAGGTAGTGCCGCACGTGGTCGAGCGGACGGTTATATATGTAGAGGCATATTCCGAGTGCGAACATGTTCTTGCACTTGACCACCGACTTGTTGTCGAGACCCGAATCGGCGAGCGCGGTGCGCGTCATGGTAGTGATGTCGGGGACGACGACGTTGTAGCCGTCCAGCCCGAGTTCGGCTATCGGGTCGTCGGTCGCGAAACCCGCCTTGCGAAGCCCCTCTTCGGTGAGCGTGTCGCCGTCGATGATTACCGTCGCGTCCTTTTTCAGCCACTTGCGGTTGGCTTTGAGAGCCGCCGGATTCATCGCGACCAGAACGTCGCAGTAGTCGCCCGGATTGGTGATTCGCTCCGAGCCGAAATGTACCTGAAATCCCGAAACTCCCGCGACCGTACCCTGCGGCGCGCGGATTTCGGCTGGGTAGTCGGGGAAGGTCGAAGTGCCGTTGCCCGCCAGTGCCGAGGTTTCGGAAAAGAGAGTTCCCGTGAGTTGCATGCCGTCGCCCGAATCGCCCGAGAAGCGAATGACGACATCGTGCAGACTTTCGTTAGGTTTTTCCATTTTGAGTTAAGAATGTACGAAGTTTTTAGGTTTATGTATTATGCAAAGATAATAAACAGTTTTGTTTTTCGGCGGAATTTCGCGAAAAACTTTCGGCGGCACACTTTAAGGACTTTAAAGTCCTTAGGGTCTTTAAGGTCGGGGGCGGGCTTTCGGACGCCGCTGCCGGAAAATTCCCCGCCGACGCACAATTTTTCTGTCGCTGCGGCGTTATATGCGTGTATCCGAGATATTTTGGTTGCCTTTAACCGTTAAACCTAAAAGATATGAGATTTTTGAAACTGGCTTTCGTCTGCCTGCTGTTCGTCTCGTGCGACAAGCATGAGGATTCGGGCAATTCGGACTACGGCGTGTTCTCGTTCGATTCCGAGGGCGGCGTCGTGTATGTCGATTCCTCCACGCGCTCTTTCGACCTGAAATGTCATTACATCGAAATGCCGTCGAAGGAGTTGTACGGCAAATGGCCTCTCGTCGATTTCGACGCGGAGAGAAGCACCGCGGTTCCGGGTGTACATTTCGTTTATACCCCGATTCGTAAATTTTCGGGCAGCGGCGGAGCCGAACTGACCTATACGTTGGAGTTGATTCCCGAAAATATCACGGAGGACGTAGACCTTATCTTTACGACGCGCCCGACGATGCAGGGAGTCGTGTATGACGAGAAAACGGGTTCGGTTTCCTATTTTTCAGGATTGCACATAGACCCCGGGACGGGCGAAGAATACGAGTATGACTATCTGCCGGTTTACGACGGGTTTATCGGCGAGACGGTGATTCTGCTGCGTCCGCTGAAATAGGGCGTGCGAGCGGTATCGAACGATGCAGCCGAGAAGATTTCTTCTCGGCTGCGCTGTTTTTTATAAGGTCCTTAAAGACATTAAAGTCCTTAAAGTCCCTAATGACTTGCCATTTGAAAAGTCCCCCTTTACAGAAAGGGGGATTAGGGGGATAGGTAACAAGAAGAAAATAATTCTCCTGCGGTCGGTACTGTAAGTACATTGCATGGACGGTACGATGGATTATCTATCTTATTGAGTTCATCCTTATGCTTGCCTTGACGAGCGCGATTGCGCGGACGCGGCTCACCTCGACGTCCTTGTCGGCGTGGTGCGGATTCTGGCTGACGAGTTTGATGCACCCCTCGCGGTCGGATTTCTGAATGTATTTCACCGTTACGTACTCCTCGCCGTCGATGTCGATGGAGAGCAGGTACATGTCGCCCCAGAATACGTCGCCGATGTCGCGCAACTGCTTGTAAAGCACTATGTCGCCGCTTTTCAGCAACGGGTACATCGAATCACCCACGACATATATCGCCCCGTCGCATTTGGGCAGGTTCGGGATATGGATGTAGTTCACCGGAACGCTCGACTCGCGGTCGTTGAACAGCGGTACCAGACCCGCCGTACCCTCGATGGAGTAGAGCGGCACGCTTTGCAGCGGCAGCGAATTGTCGGTGCGGTGGCGGAACGCGTTGGTGAGGTTCGGCTCGGCATTGAACATCTCTCCCTTGCCCGTCTCTATCCAGTCGGGATTCACGTTCAATTCCTGAACAAGAATGTTCTTGTTGCGCGACGACAGTCCCGTCTTGCCCGTCTCAATCATCGAAAGCGCGGTTTTGCCGATGCCAAGTCGCTGTGCGAGTTGTTCTTGTGTCAGTCCCAACTCTTTCCGTATCAGTTTTAATCTACTCTCCATATAATTTCTATCGGAAAATATTATACAAAAATTGAACCTTGCGCGATACAAAATCCAAATATTGGATATATCTTTGCACTGCAAAGTTAAAAAATTTAATCCGAACGAACAAATAATTCAGTAATTTATATAAATCAAATGCCGGATTCGTCATTCTGAGCGGAACCGAAGGTGCAGCGAAGAATCTTTTTCAGATGTTTCGCTTTGCTCAACATGACGAATCGGGTCGGTGTTAAGCCGGAAAACGAAAACCGATAAACAATTTATATCCTATGTATTGTCTCAAACCCGAAATCTACGAAGAACTCTCCTACGTCGTCCGCCGCTCGCTTGCCGATAACTGCTATTTCAGCGGCTGGGCGGAGGTTGCGGACGGCGACGTCGTATGCCGTCTGGTCGCTTCGCTGATAATCTGGCGGCGCAGGGTCGCCCCGCTGTCGGACGAACGCGATACCATCGTGAATGTCGTGCCGGTGTGGTGGGAGTGCCGCACCTCCGTCGACGGTGCGGAGGTTGAGAACGACTTCGACTTCGAAGAGTTCCGCTGCGCCATGATTGAGGAGTAGCCGACCGTCCGCCGCCGCCAATCAGCCTTTCTCGGAGCGATGCCTCCCGCGCGGCGGCTTCACACACTCTTCGGGGGACGCCCGCCGTTCGCATCGGAACGCCGTCCCCTAATTTTTTGCCGATAACGACTTTAAGGACTTTAAGGACTTTAAGGACCTTAAAGACTTTAATTCATAAGCCATGCCCAATCCCCCTTTCACCGATTTCGCGCTCGGGGTGTATCCGTTCCTCGAACTCGAAAACTTTCACAAGACCTATTACCGCCTGCTCGAAGCCTTTGCCGAGGGTCGTGTGCGCAAACTCATTGTTACGATGCCGCCGCAGCACGGCAAGAGTGTCGGGGCGACCACGCTGCTGCCCGCCTACATGCTCGGTCTCGACCCCGATTTGCGCATCGCAATCGCGTCCTACTCGGCGTCGCTCGCGTCGAAGTTCAACCGCCGCGTACAGCGCATTCTCGAATCGGAGGAGTATGCCGGGTTCTTCCCCGAAACGACAATCAAGCGCGGTTCGAAGCCTGCAAATTACGTGCGCACCGCCGACGAGGTCGAAATCGTCGGTCGCGACGGCGCACTGCTCTCGGTCGGTCGCGAAGGCTCGCTGACGGGCAACCGCGTGGACTGCTTCATCCTCGACGACTTGTACAAGGATGCGATGGAGGCTAATTCGCCCATCATACGTGAGAACTGCTGGGAGTGGTATACGTCGGTGGTGCGCACCCGCATGCACAATGCGTCGCGCGAACTGATAGTCTTCACACGCTGGCACGAGGAAGACCTGATAGGCGAACTGCGGCGGCTGGAACGGTGCGTCGATTTCCGCTCGTGGAGCGACTTGGACGACCTGCCCGCCGATGCGTGGCTCTACCTCAATTTCGAGGCTCTGAAATCGTCGCCGCCGACAGAAATAGACCCCCGCGGCGAGGGTGAGGCTCTGTGGGAGGAGCGGCACAGCCGCGAACTGCTGCTGTCGAAGCGCAGGCTCGACGCCCTGAAATTCGAGTGCATGTATCAGGGGCATCCGTCGTCGCGCGAGGGGCTGCTCTACGGCGAGTCGTTCGCCGAGTACGATGTTCTTCCGCGGGACATCGTGCGTTGGGGCAACTACACCGATACCGCCGATACGGGCGACGACTATCTGTGTTCGGTCTGCTACGGCGTCGATACCGACGGCGTCGTATACGTCTATGATGCAGTCTATTCGCGCGAGCCTATGGAGGTTACCGAAACCCTCGTCGGCGATATGCTCCGCCGCACGCCGACCCGCTTCGCCGCCGTCGAGAGCAACAACGGCGGTCGCGGATTCGCGCGGACGCTGCAACGGCTCGCACCGAACGTGAAGGTCGAGTGGTTCCACCAGTCGGGCAACAAGGAGGCGCGCATACTCTCCAACTCGGCTACGGTGCTGCATTCGCTGTGGTTTCCGCGCGGATGGCGGGAACGGTGGGGCGAACTCTATGCTCATCTGACGACCTATCGCCGCCAGTTCCGCTCGAACCGCTGGCACGACGCGCCCGACGTGCTGACGGGCATCGTCGAGCGCGAGATTGCAGACCACCGCAGTTTCGCGGCGAAGCGGGTGAGGTTTATCGGAGGGTAGACCCCGCGCAAAAAAAGACCCTGACGACCTTAAAGTCGTTAGGGTCGTTTGCGTGATGAAGCGTCCTCCCTGTTACAGCAGGTCTTCGTAGCGGGCTATCGGGGCGGCGTCGAGCGTCGAAAACTCTCCCTTGCAGTACTTGAAGTATCCCGCCACGGCAATCATTGCGGCGTTGTCTGTCGTGAATTTCAGTTCGGGGATGAACGTGCGCCAGCCGCGCTTTTCGCCCTCGGCGGCTATGCGCGAACGCAGAACCGAGTTGGCTGATACGCCTCCTCCTATGGCTATGTCCTTGATTCCGTACTCCTTGGCGGCGCGTATCAGTTTATCGACGAGAATATCGACTACGGTGTGGAGCAGCGACGCGCAGAGGTCGCGCTCGTTCTGCCGTATGAAATCGGGATTCTCGGCGACGGCGTCGCGCAGCGTGTAGAGGAACGACGTTTTCAGACCCGAGAACGAGTAGTCGAACCCGTCCACATGCGGCTTGGCGAAGCGGAACGCCTTCGGGTCGCCCTCCTTCGCCAGACGGTCGATGACGGGACCTCCGGGGTAGGGCAGTCCCATGACTTTGGCGCACTTGTCGAGAGCCTCGCCCGCGGCGTCGTCTATCGTCGTGCCGACGATGTGCATCTCGAACGGCGAATCCACCTTTACTATCTGTGTGTGTCCGCCGCTGACAAGCAGGCAGAGGAACGGGAATTCGGGGTGCGGCAACTTCCGGTCGGGCATATCGACGAAGTGCGAGAGGATATGTCCGTGCAGGTGGTTCACCTCGACCATCGGGATGTTGTGCGCGATGGCGAGACCCTTGGCGAACGAGGTGCCGACGAGCAGCGAACCGAGCAGACCAGGTCCGCGCGTAAAGGCGATGGCATCGATTTTGTCGGGCGTTATACCTGCCTCTTTGAGTGCGGTGTCCACCACAGGAACGATGTTCTGCTGGTGGGCGCGGGAGGCGAGTTCGGGAATCACGCCGCCGTATTTTTCGTGTACCGCCTGCGAGGCGATGACGCTCGACAGAAGGGTTGTGTCGCGCAGGACGGCGGCGGAGGTGTCGTCGCACGAAGATTCGATTCCGAGGATGGTTATTTCCATTGTCAGTGCGGTTTTTTGTCGTTTATATTTCGTAGTTCGGTCGAAAATACCTAATTTTGTAAGTTATAAAATAGAAACTGTTTTGAACTTTATTGCAACATGTTTTCAGTTTACAACATACAAAGTTTCGGCTTCTTTGAGGTTCTTTTCGGCATATTTCTTTTCCGTATTCTTGGAAATAGCCCGCTATTACCTGCAAATATGCAAAAGAAATCTGCTCGAAAATCACTCTCAAATAATCTCGAAATAAAATTCAAAACAGTTTCTTAATTTTCGTACCCGTGCGCAAAGTTATGAAAATATCGGTAAAAGTGTTATCGGCGATACTCCTATTGCTGATAATTTTACCCGTTTTGCTCTCTTTGCTGCTCGCCATTCCGTCGGTACAGAACTATGCCGCCGATTTCGCCGCCGATTTCGCGTCGAAGAAAATCGGCACCCGCGTGAGCATCGACCATATCACCGTCGGTCTGCTCAACAAGGTGCGCGTCCGCGGATTCTATGTCGAGGACCTCGACCGCGACACGCTCATCTATGCCGGCAGCGTTACGGCTTATGTCGGCAGCCTCAGCGGCATCACCGACCGTCTGGTACTGAACGTGGGTCGCGTGGAGGACGGCAAGTTCATCCTGCGCGAAACCGAACGGGGTACGATGAACGTCAAGGAAATCGTAGACCGCATCAGCAGGAAGCGCAACGGTCGGTTCAAGATGCTGATACGCTCGCTCGACGCCGTGAACATCGATTTCCGCATGGAACGGCTCGTGCACCGCAACCCCGAGTTCGGCGTGGACTATGCCGACATGCACCTGCGCGGCATAACGGGGCATATCGACGACTTCACCATCGAGGGCGGGGCGGTCGGCGGCGACATAGCGTCGATGACCTTCACCGAACGCTGCGGACTGCGGGTGGACGACCTATCGGGTTCGTTCCTCGTGGACAAAGGACTGATTGCGCTGGCTCCGCTGCATGTCGCGGCGGGCAACTCCGATATATTCATGCCCGAACTGACGCTCGCGGGCGACGGCTGGGGCGCGTACAAGGATTTCATCCGCAACGTGCGCATCGACGCGACGGTCGAGAAGAGCCGCGCCGACACGGAGGATGTCGGATGCTTCGCCCCGTCGATACGGGCATGGAAGACGTCGGTTTCCGATGCGACGCTCTCGATGCACGGTACGGTCGCCGATTTCAGGGGCAGGATAGACAATGTGCGTTTGGAGGACGGCGGCACGCTGCGCGCCGAAGCGACGGTACGCGGACTGACGGACGTCCCGCGCACCCGTTTCGATATAAAGGTGCGGCGGCTCGACGCCTCGACCGGCGAAATCCTGCGGCTGCTGGAAAATATAGCCCGGCTGCGGATTCCGCAGCAGGCTGAAAAATATGCGGAGCGGACAAAACGCCTCGCGATGTCGGGCGCGTTCCGCGGAACGGTGAAGTCGTTCGCGGCGAACGCTTCCGTCGCGCTGGGCTGCGGCGGACGCATCGAACTGTCGGGCAGGATGTCGCCCGACGGAGGAGGACGGGTGATTGCGGCTGATGTCGGAGGCGAGAACGTGCCGCTCGACCGCATAATCGGCAGCCGCCTGCTCGGCGACGCGTCGTTCGCGACGAACGTCTCGGCGACCGTGGACGGCGGGCTGCGCAGTGCCGAGGGCGGCGGAACGGTCTCGGGACTGCGGCTGAACGGACACGAATATACGGGCATCTCGTTCGACGGTCGGCTGGACGACGGTCGCCTGCGGGCGTCGCTGCGGACGGAGGATTCGGCGTTGGAGAGCGACGCTGTGGCGGTAATCGGCTTCGGCGGCGCGGAGAGGACATACGATGCCGTGGTGAACATAGGCAAAGCCGACCTCTTCGCGATGAACGTCAACCGCCGCGACAGCGTCTCGGTGCTGTCGGCGAGCATCGGTCTGTCGGTGCACGGCGATTCGCTCGATGCGATGAACGGCGAATTGAGCATCGCCGACGCTTCGTACCGCCAGGGCGCGTCGGAGATAGATTCCGACATAGTTTCGGTTACGGTCGAGAGCAACGAGGATACGCGGACTGTGAAACTGACGTCCGATTTCGCCGATGCCGTGTTCGAGTGCCGCAGCCGCTACGGCGACGTGGCGTACTATCTCAAAAATCTGCTCAACCGCTATGTGCCTGCGATGTACGACGATTCCGACCGCCGCACAATCGAGCGGCGCAGCGAGGATTTGCGGCGCAACATCGCGCTGCTGTCGGTTACGACCAAGCGGCTCGACCCGCTGTTGGGCTGCATAACGGGCGAGGACGGGCTCGAAGTCTCGGAGGGTACGCTCGTGCAGGTGTTCATGAATCCGGCGAACAACCGCTTCGTGATGCGCGGCAGGTCGGATTTCATAGCCAAGGACAGATATATGGCTACCGAACTGAAACTCAATATCGACAACCGCAATGATTCGCTCGCCATGCGGCTCTCCGCCGCCGACCTCTATGCCGGTACGCTGCATCTGTCGAACGTCGGCGTGGACGGAGGCGCGAAGGACAACGGCGTGGACATCTCGGGTTCGTTCGCCGACTCGGTGCGCAACGTGCAGGGGCGGCTGGCTGCGCGGTCGGTGATTTCGCGGCACGACGGCATGCGCCGTATCGCCGTGCGCCTGCTGCCGTCGTTCGTGTCGCGCGGCGACGAGGTGTGGAACATATCGTCGGACGGCATCGACATCGACTCGTCGCGCATCGCCGTGCGTCGGTTCTTCGTGCGGAGTGCCAATCAGGAGATGTACATGAACGGCGTGGCTTCGCGCAGTGCGAACGACTCGCTCGTGATGAAGTTGCGCAATTTCGAACTCTCGCCGTTCACGCAGGTGGCGAACCGTATGGGATACGAGATAGGCGGTCGCACGACGGGTTTCGCCAAGGTGAAGTCGGCGTTGCGCGACAGCGAAATCGATGCGCATATCCTGCTCGACAGCGTGGACGTTAACGGTATACGGATTCCGAACCTGCTGCTCTCGTCGTCGTGGGACCTGCGGCGCAGCCGTGCGAGCCTCACCGTGGCTACGCAGGAGCGGCGCGACACGCTCGTCCGCGGATTCTTCGCTCCGTCGAAGATGCGCTATTATGCGCGGCTGAAAATCGACAGCCTGCGCATGGGGCTGCTCGACCCGATGCTTAAAGGCGTCGTGTCGCAGACGAAGGGTACGGCGCAGGTCGATTTGGTGCTTAACGGCGAGCGGCGCGCAGCCGATTTGTCGGGCGGCATCGCGGTGCGCGATTTGAGCACCATGGTCGATTACACCAGGTGCGTCTACCGCGTTCCGTCGGCGGACATCCGCGTGAAGAACAACCGTTTCGTCGTCAGCGACGCTCCGGTCTACGATGTTGCGGACAACCGCGGCTCGCTCGACATGAACCTGAGCCTCGCCCATCTGTCGAACGTCGAGTACGAGTTCGGAATGAAGATACGCGAGATGCAGGTGCTGAACACGACGCGGCAGGACAACGACATGTTCTACGGCAGCGTGTATGCGTCGGGCAACGCCACGATAAAGGGCGACAAGTCGGGTGTGATGATGGACATCGTCGCGGCGACGGAGGGGAAATCCGAATTCTTCATGCCGCTGTCGGGGCAGAGCAACATCTCGAACGCCGATTTCGTGATTTTCGAGTCGGCGGACAAGCCCGATACCACGGACTATCTCGTGCGCAAGAAACTGATGTTCGAGCGGCGGCAGAAACGCCACTCGTCGACGCGCGGCACGATGGACATCACCATGGCTCTCGACGTGCGGCAGAATGCCGAGGTGCAACTGGTCATCGACCCGACGGTCGGCGACATCATCAAGGGTCGCGGCGACGGACTGCTGAACCTGCGCATAAATCCGCGCAAGAACATATTCGAGATGTACGGCGACTACACGATAGAGGAGGGAAGTTACCTGTTCACGTTGCAGAATATCGTCAACAAACGCTTCGTCATCGAATCCGGCTCGACGATTCAGTGGACGGGCGAACCGCTCGACGCGATGCTGAACATCGATGCCGTCTACAAACTGAAAGCGTCGTTGCAGCCGCTGCTCGAAGGCAGCGTGGCGCAGAGCGGAATCTCCTCCCGCGGCGTTCCCGTCGAGTGCGTCATCCATCTGAAAGACCGTCTGACGCATCCGACCGTAACGTTCGACGTGATAGTGCCTAACGTCGATTCGGACGTGCAGTCCGTAATCGCCAACGCTTTGAGTACGCCCGAAAGCCGCTCGCAGCAGTTCCTCTACCTGCTGGTGGCTAACAGTTTCATCTCGGAGTCGATAACCAACAACGCTTCATCGTCGATAGGCGAATCGACGGCGGCTACGACGGGATTTGAACTGCTGTCGAACCAGTTGAGCAACTGGCTCTCGACCGAGGACTACAATATCGTCATCCGCTACCGCCCGAAGACCGAGCAGACGAGCGACGAGGTCGACATAGGCTTCTCCAAGGGGCTTATCAACAACCGTCTGCTAATCGAGGTCGAGGGCAACTACATCGCCGACAAGTCGCAGGTGGTGAATGCGAGTTCCAACTTCGCCGGCGAAGCCTACGTTACGTGGCTTATCGACAAGGCGGGAACGCTGCGTTTGAAGGGCTTTACGCATACGATAGACCGTTTCGATGAGAACCAGGGTTTGCAGGAGACGGGAATAGGTATATATTATAAGGAGGATTTCGACAATTTCAAGGATTTGCGCCGCCGTGTGGCAGCCCGTTTCGGCAGCAAACGCCGCCGCGCCCGCAAAGCCGCCGAGACCGAAAAACGCAGGACGGAGGCGGCACAGGCGGAGACCCCCGCTAACGGGGACGGGTCGTCAGGTGAAACCCCGCCCGCAAGGCGACCTTGAAGCCCATAACGACCTAACGACCTAACGACCTTAAAGACCTTAAAGACTTTAAGGACTTTAACGTCCCTAATCCCCCTCCGCCGAGCGTGAAAAACAAAATATGAACTTAAATAAAGAACAAAAACTATGATTAAACTTTTGCAAGTCGCCGAAGCGGCGGAGAACGCCGCAGGCAGAATGAGTCTTTGGGAACTGTTCAACAACGGAGGTTGGCTGATGTGGGTGCTGCTGCTGCTCGGCGGTGCGACGATTTTCATCTTCGTGGAGCGTTTCCTCGCTATCCGCAAGGCGTCGGTCATGGACATGAACTTCATGAACCGCATCCGCGACTACATTTCGGACGGTAAAATCAAGTCGGCTGTCGATTTGTGCCGCAAGACCAATACTCCTATCGCCCGCATGGTCGAGAAGGGCATCGAGCGTCTGGGACGCCCTATGGCGGACGTGCAGAACGCCATCGAGAATGTCGCCAACCTCGAAGTGTCGAAACTCGAAAACGGTCTGCCGTTCCTCGCGACCATCGCCGGCGGTGCGCCGATGATTGGCTTCCTCGGCACGGTACTCGGTATGGTGCGCACCTTCATGGATATGTCGGCGGCGGGCGGTACGGTCGATATGGCACTGCTCTCGGGCGGTATGTACGTGGCGATGGTTACCACGGTCGGCGGTCTCATCGTCGGCATTCCGGCGTATTTCGGCTACAACTATCTGGTCGCACGCATCGAGAAACTTGTTTTCCGTATGGAGGCGAATTCGATAGCATTCATGGACATTCTCAATCAACCGGTTCAAAAATAGGCTGCCATGGCAATTAAACGAGGCTCGAAAGTCGATAAGTCGTTCTCGTCGTCGGCGATGACCGACCTGATGTTCCTGCTGCTGATATTCATGCTTATCGCCACGACGCTCATCAACCCGAACGCCCTGAAACTGATGCTGCCCAAAAGTTCGAACCAGTTGAAGGACAAGGCGATTACCACCGTGTCGATACAGCAGAGCGGCAAGGGCTACAACTACTACGTCGAGTTGGAGAAGGTGGACGGCATGGCGTCGCTGCACTGCGACAAGACGGTGGCGGTGGACGAAGTGGTCAAGGTGATGAATATCGCCAAGGACAACGACTATAAACTGATATTGGCTACCCAGCCCTAACATGCTCTTTAAGGACTTTGACGACCTTAAAGACTTTAAGTAACAAGATGGTGAAGAATACTCATTTGGCTGCGATTGCGACGATGCTCTATGCCGCGGTTTTCGCTGTGGCATTCGCGCTCGTGTCGTTCGAAATAGGGGCGGATTCGACGCGTAACGCCGATGCGATACTCGTCGAGTTCGTCGAACCCGAACCGCCCGCCAAGCCCGAGCCGCCCAAGCGTGTCGCCGAAGCACCGCGGCACGAACATGTCGCCAAAACCGACAATTCACGGCAGGTAACGGGTACGGACGAAAAGACGCGCACCGTCAATCAACGCGCTCTGTTCAAGACCAATAAGGGTGGCACTGATGCTCCCGAGAATGCCGGCAATCCCTATGCCCGCGAGGGCGAGAAGGACGAGGCGAAGGGTACGGGCGGCGGTCTGAATCCGTCCGGCAACGAGTTTCTCGACGAGGGTCTGCAAGGTCGCGGACTCGTCGGTGCGCTGCCGCTGCCCGAGTATCCGGCGGGCAACCGCGGCGGCAAGGTCGTCGTGCGTGTAACGGTGGACAGGACTGGCAGCGTAACCGATGCCGTCTACGAGCCGAAAGGTTCGACAACCTCCGATGCCGCGCTCGTGCAGGCAGCCCTGAAAGCCGCCCGCCGTGCGAAATTCACCGAAAGCCGTGCGTTCATTCAGGGGGGGACTATTACTTACCTTTTCAAAATGAATTAGATTTCGCGACATGGGCGGGGAAATCCTGCGTTACGCTTGCTCGCCGATGCTCACATACGATTGTATGCTGCGCTTCGGCTCGCGTCGCAAGCCTTGTCTTTCCCCGCCCCTGCCGCGAAATCGTTGAGAACATGGCTCCGTCCTCTCGCCGTTCGCAAGCCTTGCTTTTGCGGCTCT
>QWCY01000835.1_pt1 | contig 48744 bp, 44 predicted proteins | sample 1972631 | NCBI WGS metagenome assembly QWCY01 (sample SAMN09866696, study PRJNA288562) | Human gut metagenome isolate pre1_stool, whole genome shotgun sequencing... | isolation source: gut | host: Homo sapiens | place: USA: California
GCAGGAACTTCAACCGACCAAACTGCCGGAGGATACATATCGGGAGCTTCAGCTTCTGGCGCGGCAGTATTACCAGATGACCTCCCTTCTGATCAAAGCGAAGGTCGATTTTAACGCCATCTGTGACCAGGTTTTGCCCGGTATGCAGGAGCTCATGAGCGACCATGCAGGGCGGCACAAGCTTTCGGACTTTGTCCTGCGGTATTGTCACACCACTCACATCCTCGAAATGGGAGAAACGCGCTTTCGGAAGGATTATTGCAAATGGGCGGAAAAAAAGGGATAGTAAGATCATTCCCGATCTTTTGTGCGAGGAGGCTGCGCGGCGCTACCGGGCGGGTGAGAGCATTCAGGTCCTCTCTCCGGTGAAGACCAAAACCGACTTTTCCGTACAGGCGCTCAACACGCGCCTGCAAAATGAAGTCAACCCGCTGACAGCGGAAAAGCAGACATGGGGAGGATTCCGTGACGGCGACCGTGTCATCGTTACGCAGAATAACTCCTATTACAACATCTGCAACGGCGATGTCGGCGTGCTGTATATTCGCGGAGAGAAGCCTCACCGTGTCGCCACGCTTGCGGTCAGAGGCACGTTGAAGACCTGGCAGATCGACTGTGTGGAGAAATACGGCGCTGCCAATGACGACGCGCCCCCACCGCGCCTTGCGCTCGCCTATGCGTTGACCGTGCACAAAAGTCAGGGCAGCCAGTATGACACCATTCTCATGCCGGTGAGCATGGCGACTGCAAAAATGCTGTATCGCAATCTGCTTTACACCGCGATCTCGCGGGCGGGGAGGGAGGTGATCCTCGTGGGAAACCGCGAGGCAGTGAACACCGCGATGCAGTGCATCCCGTACCCGCGCAAGTCCAAGCTCGTCGCCCGAACCAATCTGCTGCGTCTCGGGCGCAGCGCGTGAGGCGGCGCTGCCGCGGGGCGCAGGCTCGGCAAAAGTAGCATTGATGTGAATAACTTCGACAGAAAAAAAGTTTTTCACATCAATGTGAAAAACTTTACTTAATGCCGGAGATGTGCTATCATGGTTTCAAGGTGGTGACAGGATCATGGAGTTAAAAAACAGATCGCAGTACCTTGATAAGCTCATTTCCGTTCAGGATATGGAGGTCATCAAGGTCGTGACCGGAATCCGGCGCTGCGGCAAATCCAGCCTGCTGAAATTGATGATGGCACATCTGCGGGAACAGGGCGTCATGGAGGAACAGATCCTCTCGATGAACTTTGAGTCCATGCAGTTTGCAGACATGGACAGTAAGAGCCTGTATCAGTATGTGATGGAGCGAGCCCCCAAGGAAAAGCGGCTCTACCTGTTTTTAGACGAGGTGCAGAAGGTTCGGGACTGGCAGGATGCCGTGAATTCCTTCCGTGTGGATTTGGATTGCGACATTTATGTGACCGGCTCCAACGCCTACCTGCTGTCCTCCGAACTGTCCACGTATCTGTCCGGGCGCTATGTGGAGATCAAAATGCTGCCGCTGTCATTCCGCGAGTTTTTGGACTTCCACGGCTATCTGCTTGATGAGTACAAAGCGCCCAATGGCACGATGAAACAGCGCGCCAAGGGAAAAGACGGCGAAGCGTATGAGCTGCGCGACCTGTTTGAAGCCTACGCACAGTTTGGCGGTATGCCGGCGCTGGCCGAGGCGGAGCTGGATCAGGAGCGCGCCAATATGCTGCTGGACGGCATTTATTCTGCTGTTGTTGTGCGGGATATTCTGGAACGCGGCAAACGGAAAGAACAGCGGGCCGTTACCGACGCGCTGCTGCTCCGCAAAATTATCCTGTTTCTGGCTGATAACATCGGCAACAACACCTCGGCGGCGTCCATCGGGCGCACCCTTGTCAGCGAGGGCCTGTTGGATGATGGCAGAAAGACCAAGCCTGCGGTGCAGACCATCTCTGCCTATATCGACGCACTGTTGGAGTCCTATATCTTTTATGAGGTCAAGCGTTTTGACATCAAGGGGAAGGACTATCTGCGGACGCTGGGCAAATACTATATCGTCGATCCCGGCCTCCGCACCTATCTGTTAGGAAACCGGGGCGGCGATGTGGGACACATTCTGGAAAACATCGTTTATTTTGAACTGCTGCGGCGTGGTTATGAGGTGGCTATCGGCAAGGTCGGTGAAAAGGAGATCGACTTCATCGCAACGAAGATGAACGAGAAAAGATATATCCAAGTCACCGACAACATGAACGCCCCCGAAACCCGCGCACGGGAGCTTGCACCGCTGCAAGCTGTGCAGGACAATTACGAGAAGATCGTGATTGCCATGGACTGCGACCTTATCAGCGATGTGGACGGTATCAAAATCGTAAAGGCGCTGGACTTTTTGCTCAACGAAGGGTAATTCCATGCCAAAAAGGGAGGCTGCGCTTGTGAAGCGCAGCCTCCCTCTATTCCGTTCTATCCCGCGTCCTCCGGTTCAAAGGGGCGAAGGGCGTGGTAAAGCTTCTGTCGCTCTCCGGCGCTACGGTACGCGGCAAGGGGGCGAAACGGCGGACGTTTTCCCGTCTTTCTCTGCTCACGGTAGCGCAGCAGCAGCACCGCGGGCGCGACAGGCAGCAGGAGGGGATGCTCCTTGCAGGCAGGCCAGTGGGTATGGCAGGTCTCCACGCCGGTGCGGAAGAAACTGACCAGTCGATTTTCCGCCCGTCCATCGGTAAAGAGCCGCTGCCCGTAGCGTTCTTCCTTGCAGCCGAAGTTCCCGGTGCGCAGGATATCCGCAAGCAGCGCGCGGCACAGCGCCTCATCCGCGGTCATGCACCACGGAGCGTCCTCCCGCGGCAGGCCAAGCTCCTCCACGCAGATGCGGGTGACGACCCGTGCGAAGGGAAGCAGTCCGAATCGGGACAGCTTTGGCAGCAAGTCCTCCCACCGCTCCGGTGTCATATCACGGTGGACAAACACCGCCCAATCGCAAAGCTGCCGCAGCCCCAGTCCGCTGCTTGTGATATGCTCCAGCTTGTGAAGCAGCAGCAAGACAGCCTGACGCTCCGGCGGCAGGACGGGAAGACCGCCGCGAAGCACTCCTTCTCCCGCGGCATTTCGGAAATACTCGCGTAAAGGCGCGCCGCTGTCGCCCGAGGGGATGCCGGGCGGCTCAAAGTGCAGCTCCACGAGGAATTGCTCCCGATGCATCGAGCGGTGGAACGGATGCTCGTCCTCCGGCGGACAGTAACCCCTTGCGCAGAGGATCGCCTCCGCTTTTTTTACATCGGCGGGGAAGAGCAGCAGGTCAATGTCTCCGGCGCAGCGCAGCTCCGGCCGGGGATAGCACGCGGCAGAGGAGCTGCCCTTTAAGATCACGCAGGGGAGCCCTGAAAGTGCCTTCAGCACCTCCTGCTGCTCGCCGAGGAGCTGCTCGTTATACCACATGGCAGAGAGGACCTCCTGCCGCCAGGGGACGGCTGTCTCCTTTGGGATAGCAGCTCGCTCCCGCTCCGTCAGGCAGTCATAGACCAGCAGATGAACGCTGTGGCTGGCGGCCTCTTCAAAAATGCTCTGCCAGTCCGCATCCGGCGGCAGCGGCGTATCCTGTCCAAAAAGCGCGCGGCGCAGGAGGGCCAATAAGCTCTGTTCCGTATCCGTCATCGGGCTGACACCTCCAAGCCGCAAAAAAGTTGAATACAGTATAGCAGAAAACAACAGATACAACAAGCACCTGATTTTCCGCGTCTCCGACCATGGACGTTCTATAGGATCGCGCGGAGGGGAACACGGTCGAATAATTGAACAAAATCAAATTTTTGTTCAATGTAGGGGAGGGGCGCTTGCCGCAGTCCGGCAAGCGCCCCTTTTTTTATCCTCCCCATTCCGACAGACTGTGCAGCGTGATGTTCTCCGGCTTTTCCACCGCTTTCATCGCTTCAATGGCGGCAGTGCAGTCTGTGTAAACGTTCAGCTTCTCGCTGCGGTTGAACTGCGGGTCGACCGCAAAGCCTGCGTCCGAGGGCCGCAGCAGCACCAGCGCCGAAGCACCGGGGATCACGCACTCCTTCAGCAGACGGGAAACGTTCGCGCCGAGGATCACCGTATGATACAGCCCGCTGCCAAGCTGCTCGTCCTTCGCCGCACCTGCGTAGGCCCCCTCGCCGGAAACGGTCACCGTTTTCGTGCCCGCGTTGTAGCTCCAATATGTCCCGGGGCCAGCGATCTTCGGGTTTCCCAGCTCCTCCGGCACGTCCATCCCCTGCATATTGTAGGCAGGCGCCGACGCTGCGGCATATTGGTACTCCGTGCCCGCCCTTGCGTTGATGTAGAAATAGTTGAAGCCCGCACTGTTTCCCGGCGAGACCGTGTAGACCATGACCGCGCCATTCGGTTTTGTGAAGGTCGCCGTCCCCTCCTCGATCGAGGGAAATCCGATCTTCAGCGTGACGCCGATCTCCGCGAACGCCTTTGTGAGCAAAAGCCCATGCTCTTTTATGTCTTTTTGCGGAATGCTGTTGCAGGTATACCAGCCCTTTTCCGCGCAGAGCGCGAGCTCGTCGTCCATCAGGCGGCAGAAGTTCTGATAGGCCTCCTCCGTCACGGTCACGGAATCGTCGAACAGCTCCCAGAAAAAGCTCTGTGTATACGCCCTGTCGTAGGCGTTGCCCATGGAAAAATGCCGCTGGAGCCGCTTCAGCAGCAGATACTTGTACTGATTGGATGTATAGCTCATACCTTGCCCCGCTTTCTTCTGATGCTGCCGTACATCTTGACCGCGTGGCGGAACTCTCCAAGGGAAAAGTCCGGGAAGAGCGTTTCGGTGAAGTAAAGCTCTGAATAGGCGGACTGCCAAAGCAGGAAATTGGAGAGCCGCTGAAAGCCGCCCGTGCGGATGATGAGGTCAGGCTCGGGAAGATCCTGATACAGCGCCGCCGTGATCTCCTCCTCCGTCCGCGCGCCCTTGGCAACGGCGTCCACGATCTCCATCCGCCCGGAGTAGTTGCAGCACAGATTCAGCGTCAGGCCGTCACAGTGGGCGGTCTCGCGCTGGATGCGCTCCATTTTTTCGATGCTCTCAGGCGGCACGCGCTTGTCCGTCCCGGAGATGAGCACGCGGATGTTGTTTGCCGCAAATTCCCGATACCGTTCAAAATACCGGTTCGCCATGGAAAAGAGCGCGTCCACCTCCTCCTTGGGCCGATTCCAGTTCTCCCACGAAAAGCAGTAGACGGACAGCGTGGGGATGCCCATGTCCACGCACCAGTGCATCAAGTCCTCCACCTTGTTCAAGCCCTGCTCGTGCCCCAAGGAGCGCTCCAGACCGCGCTGCTCCGCCCAGCGTCCGTTTCCGTCGGCGATGACCGCAACATGGTTCAGCCAGTTCACGATTTCGCCCCCTTCTCGGCGGTCGCCGGATAAACGGCGGTCACAACGCCGCTGTTCGCAGCATTGCTGACGCTCGCCGCGCCCGCTGCCGTGAAGAAGTTCTCCGCCACGCCGTCAAATGTATATCCGACCTTTGCCTTCAGCGTGATGGTCGCCGTGTAGACCGTAGCGTAGTTAAATGCCACAGCGCTCGGCGACCACGCGACCGTGCCGGTGAACTGTCTGCCCTCCCGGACGACCTTCGCGGGATATTTGCGCGCAACCGGCGCGGGGATGCCCTCGATGACGGGCTCTGTCACCGTGACACGTTCCGCCTCTTCAAGCCCGAAGATGGCGACGGTCAGTTCCCGGCTCGGCGCGTTCACAGCGGAAATGGTGATGGTGGTGAAGCCCACCGTGTTTGTATTCTTGTTCGGAGCGGTAACAGCGGTGTTCACAATGGTCAGCGCCGCTGCGATCACTGCTTGCGTGTTGACAGTGGAGGAATCGGACGGCAGACCGAGCTGCACGCCGTTTTCGCCGATCTTGTAGCCCTCGGCGGTCAAGGTGTAGGTCGTCCCCTGCTCGGCGGTGTCCCAGCCGGTGAGCGTGAACAATACCGGCGCGCCGACCACATAAGCGGAGCTGCCGCCCCCGCTCTCCTCCAGCGTGCCGACCAGCTTCTGCCCCTTGGCGTAGGCGGTCTTGCCCTTGCGCACGTCGCCTGCCGCCGCCGTCGCGTCGCTCGTATCCGTCCCGGTCTGGATATTTGCGATTTTTTCCGGCATCTGCGCGAGCGTCATGGCGTCTGTGCCGCCGTTTTTTGCGCGGATCGCGTCCGCGATCGCCGTCAGCTTGTCAGTAAGTGCCATTTTCGACCACCCCCAGCCGTCTGTCGATGTATTCCCGCATGGCGCTTACATCGTCCTCGGTCCAGTAGTCCACGCCGCGAATCGGCGTTTTGCCGTCCACGCCGTCCTTGCCGTCTGTCCCATTTCTTCCGTCTGTCCCGTCCTTGCCGTTTACGCCGTCCTTGCCGTTTACGCCATCCAGTCCCTTCGGCAGCGGGAATTCGCTCTCCTTGTAGCTGTGGCTCTCCAGCTCCCACACCATCCAAAGGCCGTTTTCACCGGGGATGGGCGGGTGACCATTCATCTCCCGAACATTGGACTCCAACCGGGTGAACTCGCTGGGCGAGGCCGGCCAATCCCCGTCTGTCAGGCTTTCCGCCACAAAAACGCTGATCACATTGCTGTGCTGTACGGTCACGCCGTCGGTGCGGAGCGTTCCCACCAGCTGCAAGCTGTACCAGCCCCACAGCGCCAGATGCTTTTCCGTCAGCACACAGCCCACGTCCCCCTCCATGGGGCTCAGGGGAATGGTCTCGTACCAGTCCCCCTTCCGTACCCGCATCTCCCAGTCATAGCCCTGCGGCGTGCCGCGCACCAGCAGCACGCGGGAAAGATGGTCGTACTGGCGTGCCAGAATACTGCCGTCGTGTGAGATCTCCCAATCTTTGAAATAAATCATATTTGCTCCCCCCTATTCTTCTATTATTCATCAAATTTTGGAAGAACGCTTCCGACCTAACTCTCAGAATCACGACACGCCATCAATATGCAGTAAAAATTTTTTCGTTATGACATCATTTCGACCATTCTCCTCTTGACGGCATGACATTATAATGTCATAATGTTAGCAACGAGCGGTTGCTGCGGGCCAGCCCGCAGCCGTGCAAAATGATTTCATCTGGAATTTTCAAGGAACGACATCAAACGACGCACAAACGGAGGTTTCGTCGATGGAACAGGAAAAGAAGATCAAGCTGCTGGTCTACGCCACGGAGGACGAACGGGCACGCATCAAAATGGCCGCGGCCAAGCTGCACATGAGCATGAGCCAGCTGATCCTGGACAGCGTGCTGGAGCAGGTCGCCAGCATCGAGGAGCTGGAGAAGAACGGGGGTAGCCAGATATGAAAACGATCGCTGTCATGAACCAGAAAGGCGGCACCGGCAAGACCACCAGCGCCATCAATCTGGCAGGCGAACTGGTCCGCCGGGGCAAAAAGGTCCTTATTGTGGACATGGACACCCAGGGCAACGCCACCAGCAACCTCCAGCTAACGGAAGTTCCCCCCTACACCCTGACCGACGTGATCGTATCCAAAAGCGCCGTCCTGGCGGACACCATCTGCCACACCAGCATCGAAAACCTCGATCTCATCCGGGGCGGCGGTCTGCTGGCGCCGGCGCTGGCAGCCATGCAGGAAATGCCCTTCGGCAGGGACACCACCCTGCGCCGCCTGCTGCCGCAGCTTCCCGATACATACGATTTTGTATTCTTCGACTGCTCCCCTTCTCTCGAAAGCCTTTTTAACATCAACGTGCTGGTCGCCGTTGAGTATGTTCTCATCCCCATCAAGGTGGACAAGAACTCCATCGAGGGCTATGACGTGATGCTGGAAACCATCCAGTCCGTCCGCGAGATCGCCAACCCCGACATTCGCGTGCTGGGCATCTTTATGACGGCGGTGGAGGTCTGCTCCAGTCTCGATAAGGAAATGATCTCCCACTTCCCTGCCATGCTGCCCGATCTTGCGTTCCGCACCTTCATCCGCAAGAATATTGACGTCAAAAAAGCGCCTCTGGCGCTTCAACCCCTTTGCTTCTTCTCTCCCCGCTGCGCCGCGACTGTCGACTATGCCGCTTTGTGCGACGAAATGCTGGAAAGAATGGGGGGCTGATGAATGGCGAGCAAGAAGAATCCCTCCATTTTCTCCACGCTGCAAAAGACCACCGCCAATGCCAGCGCCGTGAACGGTGAATTCACCCACCAGATCCCGCTGGACGCGCTGGAGGATAACCCCCTGAACCGTTTTTCCATGGCGGAGGATGAGGAATTCCTCTCCACCATGCACTCCATGGAAAAGGACGGCTTGCTGGAGGATATCATCGTCACCCCGTCGGACACGGAAGGCCGTTACCGCATCATCAGCGGTCACCGGCGCGTCCACGCCTCCCGAAAGCTGGGCCGCGCCACCGTGCCCTGCAAGATCCGCCATTACGACAGTAAGCTTTCCGAACTGCGGGCGCTGATGGGCGCCAACATCCACCGCCGGAATATCTCCGCCTTCGACATGGCGCGCCAGTTGGAGACCCTGCGCAGCACGCTGGCAGAAGAGGGCGGGCTCCCCGATAATGTGAAGGAGCAGTCGGAGCTGATGGCATCTCAGGTTGATCTGAGCCGCGCCACCGTGGAACGGTATCTGGATCTTCTGAATCTGGATGAGACCGTTACCGCGTGGGCGGAGCATGGGCAGATGACCATGACTGATGCCTATGAGCTGGCTCGCCAGAAAAATATCCATCTTCAGCCCGTCGTAGAGGAGTATGTTGCCCGGAACGACGCCAAGGGCGACCTGCCCGCGCTGGTGCACCGCGCCATCGCATGGGCAAAGGCAGCCGAACTCCCCCCTCCCCCGGCAAAGCCCGCCCAGAGCGCCAACCCCCTGCGGACGGTCGACTCCTTCGGAAGATCGGTCCGGCGCAGCATCGCCCAACTGAAGGAGCTGGATCTCAGCACGGACGTGGACAAGGACACCGCCAGGAAAAAGCTTGACACCTGCCTTGAAAATCTGGAGGAGCTGCGCCGCACCGTGGAGACGCTCAAAATGGTTTTGGACGACTGACCTTCTGAAAGCAAACTACATCAAAATCAGTTTTCATATAAAAGTATCCGACTTGTGTCGGATACTTTTTTCTTTTCCGGCACCGCCTTTTTCGCCGCTGCGAGGAAAGTCGCTCCCCCCTCTCCCCTGCTGTCCGATGGCGAACGCGCTGGCAGTGACGGGGAGGACGCCTCCCGCAAACCGACGAATTCCGACTCGGTTTCGTGCAGCGCCTCTCCCCCGCTTTCGCCGAATTCCGACTTGGTTTCGTGCGGCATCTCCTCCATCTTCTCGACGAGTTCCGACTTGGTTTCGTGCGCCCGTTTTCCTCTTTCCCCGACGAATTCCGACTCGATTTCGTGCAGCGCTCTCCCCTGCCTTCGACGAATTCCGACTTAGTTTCGTGCACCCACGCTTCCCTGTTCCAGCTGATTTCCGACTTGGTTTCGTGCAGACTTCTTTCGATTTCTTGCCGAAATCGGAACGCCTTCCCACAAAAACTCACGTGAGACTTGTCCAAATTCACTACATCTGGTGTTTTAATCACGCGCCGATATCCAATCTCTTGAAACTGATTTTCTTCTCATCTGCACGTTTTCAAGTCGTACTTTCCCAAACATCTGCCTAATACATCATGCACGAGAGCACGTCGGAATTCCGAAAATTACACACAGCGAACTGCACGTTTCCAAGTCGGTCTTCCGCCCTTTTTCTCATCACTCCGGAAAAGCTCAGAACGGCAGCGGCGACACTTGGACAATTTTCTCTTTGTTTTTTACAAGCGATATTCTCTCGCGAAAAGGAATAAATTTTCCGCTCTGTTTGACCGAAGGATACAACGCCTCCCTCGGCGGCGCTGAATGGTAGAAACAGTTCTTTGGACAAAGCCGGACAAGTCACACGTGAGACTTAGGAACTCGTCCTGTTTCACACCTGATTTCAGAGAGGAGAAAAATGTTATGTCTACCACTTGCATCCCCCCTGCCCGCCACATCCGCACGGACGATATCCCGGAGGAGTACCGAGACATCGTGGACGCCATCGGTATGGAGGCGTTCGTCCACCTGACGCTGCTGTGCGGCGGACAAACGCTGTACGTTCCCAAGCGGGAATCGCTGGAGCGCGGCGCCCGCGATCGGGACATTCGCGCCCTGTTTAATGGCTCTAACTACCGAAGTCTTGCGGCCCAATTCCGCCTTAGCGAGCGTCAGATCCGAAAGATCATCAACGGCAGCCGCTGCTGACGGATAAATAACGCGCCGCTCGGACAGGTCTCACGTGAGACCTGTCCGAGCGATGAGAATATTTTTCTCGCGATTTGCGAAAAAAAACTTTTTCTTTCCCTTTTTTTCAACTTATGCTATACTAAGGTTCTAAAAAAGCAATCTTTTCGCAAAAGGAGGGTCGCACCATGTCCCAGTTCCCCGAACCGGCAGAGCAATTGAAGGACACCCCCCTGCGTTTTCTGGAATCCGAACAGTTTCAGGAAATGCTGGATACATACAATAAGCTGAAGCCGCTGGAAAAAGAGCACCCCAGAAAGTTCAAAAATCAGATGAACGTCTTTGACTTCGGCGACATTTACCCCCTGATGGACAGTTATCTTCAGACACACGATCTGTCTTCGCCGGAGGCGGTGGCAGAGGCGGTGACCATCGGCGCGTCGGAGACCGTCACGTTCGCCGCCACGCTGCTGGATATTTTTGATAAGACCGTCACCGCGAGGGTGCAGGAATACGATGTGCTGGGCAACAGCCCCGCCACCTATTTCATCTGCGGCGTCTGGGCGAATATGAAGCGCGGCAGGGAATTTCATCCCTCCTCCAACGGCATCACCGTGACCTATTCCGAGCCTGACGCCTACGGCAACCAGAACATCCGCTACCGCAACAAGGATTATGAAATGACCATCATCTTTGAGGCCGTCGCGGAATACACGAAAAATCTCTCCTGGACGGCGCACCGCCTGCTGATCTACACTCTGATGCGCGGCAACGCTGACAACTGGCGAAACAACACCGCGACCTTCTCCATTGAAGAGTACATGGACTGGGCGGGTCTGCGATCCAGAGACGCCGCCTATCGCCAGATCAAGAAGGATATGCAGTCCATCACGGGCATGAAGATCACCGCGGAATCCTTCAAAAAGTATTTTGAATCCTTCTACATCACCCATCTGGCGACCGAGGCATCCATCAAAAAGTACACCGGCGAGGTGCGCATTTCCTTCGCCGAGAACGTGCGCCACTTCCTGACCCAGTATTACCAGCTGATCCCCGACTGGATGGGGCATCTGAGCGAAAATGCCTACCGCATGGCGTTTTATCTCTTCTACCGCGCGCGGAAAGCGCCCGTCGATGACGACGGCAGCTTCCGCGTAAAAATTCAGGACATCATCCACTACATCGGCCTGCCGACCAAGGAGGACGTCAAAAACCGCAACTATGACGAGGCGATCATCCGCCCGTTCAATAAGGCAGTGGAGGAGATCGAGGACGTCTCGGGCGGCTCGATCCACATGGATTTCGACTATGACGACATCAATACCTTCCTCGGCGGCAAGATGAACGTCGGCATTGACGCCACCATGCAGAGCTACATCCAGCAGATCGAAAAAAACAAGACGGTCAAGCAGATCGAGGCGAAGAAAAAGCCCGCTAAAAAGCCGCCCCAGAGCACGCAGTGACCCCTCCGCAACTGCACGAAACCACGTCTGAATTCACCGAAATTCTCGCCGCGCGCGGAAGAGAATGCAAAGCATCCGTGGAAAAGATATTCACAAAAAGAGGAAATTTGACGACAAAAGTCCGATTTTCCCACCAAAACGCCTACTTTGCACGCAAGTTATCCACCGTCTGTGCCCATCCTGTGAAAAAAACGAGGGTCACAGCCTGTCCAATTCCGACTTCGAGCCGTGCTAAGACGACTTCATTTCGTGCAAAGCCGACCTCAAGTCGTGCAGGAGACCCAAAATCACCCAAGCCATTTTTCCATGTTTTTCAAACTTTTATACAGATATTTTCTGTCAAATCATACTTTTATCTTTATTTCATCTAATTTTTTTCGGATTTTCTTTTTTTACCGAAAATCTCCTTATTGATATCTTAAGATATCTTACAGACCTCGCGGGAATCGCTCCTCCGCGGGGTCTTATGCTATAATAACGACAAGAAAAGGAGGCGATCCTATGCCGGACACCTTTAACGACCTGCGCTCGCGCATCGTCGATTATCTCTACGACCGGGGCATTGACCCGCAAAAGCGCTTTCGCTGCCTAAATCCAAAGCATCTTGACCGCGATCCCTCCATGGGATACGACGCAAAGCGGCAGAAAGTACACTGCTTTGCCTGCGGCGCGGACTATGATCTCTTCGATCTGCTGGCAATCGACGAAAACCTCACCTCGCCGCACGACGCTCTGGCGCTTGCCAGCAAACGCTACGGGCACGGCGACGCGGGAGAAGCGCGCCCCGCTGACCGCCTGAGCAGGGAAACGCTGCCCGCCTCCTACCCCGAAAGCTGCTTTTCTCACCGCCGAAAAACCGATTATTTTGCCAAACGCGGGCTTTCCGACGCCACGGTGACGAGATTCCGCCTTGGCTACGACCCTGAGCATGACTGCGTGGTGCTGCCATGCGAAAACGGGCGCTGCGTGCGCCGCGCCGTCGCGGAAAAGCGCTATCTCAACGAGAAGGGGCAGCCTTCGCCGCTCTTTCAGCCGGAGCTGCTGACTGCGGGCGGGGAAGAGCCGGTCTTCCTTTTGGAAGGCGCCTTTGACGCGCTCTCGGCAGAGGAGCTGGGCTATCGGGCCGCCGCGCTGAACGGCGCGGGCAACCGCGAAAAGGCGGCGGCTCTGCTGCGCGGACTGGATCGCCCCGCGCCCATCCTGCTGCTGACGGACAACGACGCGGCAGGGGAAACGTGGGCAGCCGCCCTCGCCGAGGAATTCCCCTGGCTGTACCGCTGCCCGGGCGTTCCCACCGGCAAGGATCTGAACGAATTTCTCTGCGCCGACCGCGAGGGCGCGGCGCGATTTCTGGCGCAGGCGGTCGAGGGTCGGCAGGCGCAGCAGCCGCCCCCCTACGCCGAGACCTCCGCCGCGGGGCAGATGGAGGCATTCCGCGCTTATATCGAGGCGCAGGCAAAGCGGCCCGCGCTCAAAACCGGCTTTGAGGGGCTGGATCAGACGCTGGACGGCGGACTTTACGACGGACTTTATGTGATCGGTGCGGTCAGCTCGCTGGGCAAGACCGCCTTTTGTATGCAGATCGCCGATCAGCTTGCCATGCAGGGGCGCGACGTTCTCATTTTCTCCCTTGAAATGATGACATGGGAGCTGATGGCTCGTTCCGTTTCCCGCGAATCCTTCCTGCTCGACACCTCCGCGCGCCGCCGCCTTGCCAAGACCGCGCGCGGTGTTTTAGACGGCAGGCGCTGGGCGGGCTACAGTGCGCAGGATCTCGCGCATCTGGAGCTGGCGCAGACGCGCTACGCCTCCTATGCAAAGCACCTCTATTTCCGCGAGGGCGACCACGAAACGGGGCTGGACTACATCCGCGCGGAGGTCGCGCGCCACATAGCCGAGACCGGACAAAAGCCCGTGGTGCTCATCGACTATCTCCAGATCATCGCCCCGGTGGACGTCCATTTCACGGACAAGCAGAACCTTGACCGCATCGTCTGCGCGCTGAAAAAGCTCTCGCGCCAGCACGGGCTGACCATCCTCGCCATTTCCTCCTTCAACCGCGAGAATTATAATCTGGAAGTCTCCATGAACGCCTTCAAGGAATCCGGCGGCATCGACTACTCCGCCGACGTGCTGCTGGGACTTCAGGCGCGCGGGGCGGGGCGGCCCGGCTTCAACATCGACGAGGAAAAGCGCAAGGACCCCCGCGAGCTGGAGCTCAAGATCCTCAAGAACCGCTCCGCCGCGCTCGGACAGCCCATCCCGCTGCGCTACTATTCGGCGTTCTCCTGTTTTGAAGAAGGATAGGGCGGTCTCACGTGAGACTTGTCCGAGCAATTCGCGGCGATTCATTTTCGAATGTAAGACCCCTGGAAGGATATAGAAAAAAAAGCAAGAACTGCTTGCAAAAAGAGAAAATATCTGATAGACTTTATGTAGACTGTATTACTGTCAGTACGTGCGCCTATCCGCACGCCCGGACAGGGACAGGTTTTGGATGCTGCGAGCAGCGCTTGGGGCGGAAACGCTGACACCCTTTTGCGGTACTCGAAGATCATCAGTAAAAAAAAGGAGTGGTTAAGAAGATGAAAAAGCAGCGTATCTTGAGTGCTCTGCTGGCATTGTGCATCGTCTTTTCCCTGGTGCCCACAGCGCTGGCGGAAAAAGCTGACGATTTCACGGACGTCAGCAGATCCGACTGGTACTACCAGTTCGTAGACTATGTGACGTCGAAGGGTTACTTCAACGGCGTCGCGGACAAGACCTTCGCCCCCGCGGATAACATGACCCGTGCGATGTTCGTCACGGTCCTGTTCCGTTTCCACGGTGCGAAGGGTGATCGCAGCCAGAGCGCATTCACCGATGTGGCTCCCGGCGAGTGGTACACTGATGCCATCAACTGGGCGGCTGCCAACAGGATCGTAGACGGCGTGGGCAACGGCAAGTTCGCCCCGAACGATCCCATCACCCGTGCGCAGATGTGCACCATGATCGAGCGTTACCTCGACCTCTATCGCAAGGCCTGGAAGGTGACTCTGCCCGAGAGCGGCTCGCTCTCCGTCATGGTCGACGAGAGCGCGATCCCCGCGTGGGCGCTCGCCGCGGTCAAGCAGTGCCAGCGTCACGGCTTGGTCAACGGCTTTGAGGACGGCACGTTCCGTCCCAACGAACTGTCCACCCGTGCGCAGGTGGCAGCGGTGATCTACCGTATGTCTTACCTCGTGCAGAACGCGAAGCCGGATAACACCCCGAGCGTGAATCCTCCCGTGAATCCCCCGGTGAACCCCCCGGTGACTGCCTACACCTACGCCCTGTATTTTGACGCCAACGGCGGCACGCTGAACGGTGCGTCTCCCGTCTCCATGACGACGACGAGCACCACTTACAGCTTCCCCGTGACCGCTACCGCCACGCGCGACGGTTACACCTTCCTGGGCTGGTCGACTGACAGAAGCGCCACGACCGCGACATACCCCGCCGGTAGCACCGTCACGCTGACCGCTGCCTATCCCATTATCACCCTGTACGCCGTCTGGCAGGCGAAGGCGCCCGTGGTCGTTTCCGAGGACCTGATCGGCAATGCCGTTCTCAAGTCCGTCAAGCAGGTCAACGACAGATTCAGCGACATGAAGAACGCCGTTGTCAGCGCCGTTGATCAGGTCAACAAGGACAACAAGTACCTGACGGACGCGCAGCTCCAGCAGGTCAAGAACATTGTCAAGGATATGGTCAAGGTCGAGGATGTGAAGGCGAACTTCCCCAGTGACCCCAAGGCTGAGCGCGAGGTCACTTGGAACGTCGCTCTCGAGGTCAAGGACGGCCAGGTCGTCTCCGCCATCGAGCAGGCGAACAAGCTCGCCAACGCGATCATCACCGGCACCACGAGCAAGCCCACTCCCGACGATATCGACGGTTTCCTGACCAGCGTTAAGAACGCTGTCGAGTCCGAGACCGGCATCGTGCTCACCAATAAGTCCCTGAGCGAGATCAAGACGCAGGTCGTCGACCTTCTCAAGAAAGAGGGCAAGAGCCTGTGGGCGAACTTCCACGACGGCAAGGGCAACTATGTCTGCGGCAATGTGGACGTTGTGTTCAACGGTAAGACCTACGCCACCATCAAGGTCGGCGACGGCAACACCACCCTCGAGGGCAGCAAGTCCCAGATCGCCAAGGAGCTCGGCACTGCCATCTCCAAGGAGATCTACAAGCAGATGAAGGCGCAGGGTACTGCCTACACCGACAAGTTCGAGTTCAATATCGACCTGAAGGTGAACTTTGATCGCTCTGCCAACGCGGACATCAAGGCGAAGACCGACAATTACACCTACAACTATAAGCTCGTCGTGACGCCGAAGCTCAACAGCAACGGTCTGCTCGAGTACAAGTACGAGGGCAATGAGAACTATCTGCGTCTCAACATCAGCAAGGACATCCAGAAGGCTTATAACGACGGCCTCGACCAGATCGCCGCGCAGTTCACCTATAACGACGGCACCAAGGATAAGGTCGTCGCTGAGGCCAAGAAGGGTCTGCAGAAGGAGATCCCCGCCCTCTACAAAGAGGTCACGGAAGCGCTTGCCAAGTACGACATCAAGCTGACGAACACCACTGTCGAAAGCATCGAAAATGCTCTGATGCCCGTGGTGGAGAGCTGGGTCGATACCAACTGGACGGAGATCGTTAAGTCTACCACCAGCGGCGGCACCCTCAAGGGTCTTGACAACACCGCCCTCATCAACGCCGTGTGGCCTCTGATCGAGCAGGACATCAACGCGCTCGATGTGAACGCTCTGATCGAGAACCAGATCAGCGAGAAGCTGACGGAGAAGATGATCAACGAGGCGTGGATCGTCGATAAGGCGAACAACAGCGGTACGCTGAAAGATGCGAAGGATCTTGTTAAGGGGTTTGATGCGGTCACCTTCGAGCCTGCCGGCGTAACGCTGGATATCCAGTCGGTCGCTGACATCAACTTCCTGCTTGCTCAACCCGAGATTAAGGCTCATGTTACCAAGGGAGGCTTTGGCGCCACGATTACGCTCTCCGGTAAGGGCGGTAAGCCCTTCAGCGATGCCCTCAAGCAGGAGATCGTTGACACTGCGACCAAGGAGCTTGACACTGCGCTGAATTCCTCCGCCACGCTGAAGGATCTACTGGCGAAGAACCCCGGTCTCAAGAATTACCTGATCTACAGCGCGCTCGTGCAGATGGGTCTCACCTTCGATACTGAGAAGGCCGCCAATGCTTCTGCGCTGGATAACCTGAAGCCCACCATCAAGGACGAGGGCAAGGCAAAGCTTGCCGAAAAGCTGAATAATAAGCTTGGCGCGATCGATGTTTCTTCCATCCTGAACGACGGCTCTGCTGAAAAGGCGGAGGCTCAGAAGAAGATCGACCTGCTCAACAGCCTGAAGTTCGATGCCGCCAATGGCATCCAGACCAAGAAGGCAAGCGAGCTTGCCGCCGCGCTCACGAGCCAGACCATGAAGGACATCGTCGGCAGCAAGGGCGACACTTATGTTGCGCAGTACCTCGGCAAGATCGTTGCCAAGGCGCAGAACCTGCTGCCCGACGGCGCGAGCGTGACGGTCAACGGCGTGACGCTGACGAAGAGCGATCTCACGGCGCTTGGCAATGCCAAGACCTCTCTCGAGGCCGTGACCGAGCTTGCGAACCTCATTGAGAAGTTTGGCGATCTGAGCATCAACGACTTCGCTGACCCTGCCGGTCAGAAGGTGACGGTCAACTACAACACCCGCAGCGCCAGCGCGAACCTCATCATCAACGTCAAGTAATTTGACGACGTAAGACAGATCCATCATTCGGACCACCTCTTCCCGGCGGGGCAATTCCGCCCCGCCGGGGGAGGGGGAGCATAAAAAAAGAGACGTTAGGCGCGTCAGCGGCTCATTCGCGTTTGAGAGCCTGGCGGGTCTGTCGTCTCACAGTTTTGAAAAGCACTGATTCAAAAATAATTTCTGCCCCGAAAAACAAGAGAAAGGAGGGCGCGCATGAACGAAAAGCTCCTGCGATACCTGCTGGAACAGCAGCTTTTGACCGCGGAACAGGCGGACGAGCTGCGTCGTGCTCAGGAGGAAACGAACAAGTCCATCCGCGAGCTGATCTTGGAGCGCGCCATCCTGCCCGAGGAACAGGTCATCGAAGCCCTGTCCTCGCTGACCCGCACCCCCGTGGTGCACCTTTACGAAATGGCCATCCCCATGGATGTCCGACAGGCGGTTCGCCCGGATATCCTGCGTACATATACAATGATGCCCTTCCAGTTTGATCCGGAGGACAGCGGCACGCTGTATGTCGCCATGAACGAGCCCATGAACATGAAGGGGCGCGACATGGTCGCCATTGCCAGCAAGTGTCGCATTAAGCCATTTTTAGCGACAACATCCGACATTCTCGTGACCATCGACCGCTGCTACGGCAGCGAGGAGATGCAGGAGGCTGCCGAGCTTTACACCCAGACCAACGAGCGGGAGAGCGCCTCTCTGGAAGATCAGGTCTTTCAGGAGGATGTCAACGCCTCCCCCGTGGTGGTGTTGGTGAACTCCCTTGTGGAGCAGGCGGTGCGCCAACGCGCTTCCGATATCCACGTGGAGTCCGGACCGGACAAGGTTCGGGTCCGCTGCCGAGTGGACGGCGTGCTGTACACCACCGCCACTTACGACCTGCAGCTGCTGCCCGCCATCATCGCGCGCATTAAGATCCTCAGCAATCTGGACATTTCCGAAAAGCGCAGACCGCAGGACGGCCGCTTTTCTATCCTGGTGGACCGCCGGGAATACGATGTGCGTGTTTCCACGCTCCCCACGGTCTATGGCGAAAAGTGCGTGATGCGACTGACGCAGAAAAAGGCGCTGCGCCGCAGCAAGCGCGCCCTTGGCCTGACGGGGTCGGAACTGGAAAAATTCGACGAGATCCTGCGCCATCCCAACGGGATCGTGCTGGTCACCGGACCTACCGGCTCGGGCAAATCCACCACGCTTTACACCGCATTGAACGAGCTGAACAGCGACATGGTGAACATCGTCACGGTGGAGGACCCCGTGGAGGCGAACGTGGACGGCGTGAATCAGGTGCAGGTGAATCCCAAGGCGAACCTGACCTTTGGCAACGCCCTGCGTTCCATTTTGCGTCAGGACCCCGACATTATTATGATCGGCGAGATCCGCGACCGGGAAACGGCGTCCATCGCGGTGCAGGCGTCCATCACGGGTCACCTCGTGGTGAGTACGCTGCATACCAACGACACTGCCAGCAGCGTCACGCGCCTGCTGGACATGGGTGTGGAAAGCTACCTCATCGCCGACGCGCTGACCGGCATCATCGCCCAGCGCCTTGTGCGCCGTCTTTGCCCCAACTGCAAGCGGCGGCACGCTCTTTTAGAGCATGAGTTGGAATATCTGGGACTGACGCCGGAGGAGAAGGACAGCGCCGAGGTTTACGAGCCGGTGGGCTGCCAGCGCTGCGCCGGTACCGGATATTTCGACCGGATCGGCATTTACGAGATCATGGAGATCACGCCCCGTATGCGCACGATGATCTCCCACCGCTGCGACACGGGCACGCTGCGGGAGACTGCCATCGCCGAGGGGATGCACACCCTCCGCGAAAGCGCCCGCCGCCTTGTGCTGGAGGGAACGACCTCCATCAGCGAGATGCAGCGCATCAGCGTTGAAAATGTGGCGGAAGAAACTCATCCTTTGGAGGACGGCGCATGATCGACCTGGAAACACTCATTCATGACGCGCTGGAGCGCAACGCCTCCGACATTCACCTCACGGTGGGGGAGCCCCCCATTTTTCGACTGGACGGCGAGCTGACCAACTTTGGGGAGGTCCCGCTGACCGAGGCGGATACCACCGCCTATGTGCAGGAGCTGATCACGCCCGGGCTTCTCAAGGAATTTCATGAACTGGGCGAGGCGGACTTCGCCGTGACCTATCACGATTTGGTGCGTATGCGCTGCAACGTGTTCCGTCAGCGGGGCATGACGTCGCTGGCGCTTCGCCTGCTGCCGCTGCGCATTGCCACCGCCGAGGAATTGGGCCTTCCGCCCGTGGTGGTGGCGCAGGCGGATAAACCCCGCGGACTGGTGCTCGTCACCGGCCCCACCGGCTCGGGCAAAAGCTCCACGCTCGCGGCGCTGCTCGACCACATCAACCACACCCAGCGCCGCCACATCATCACGCTGGAGGAGCCGATCGAATACCTGCACGCGAGCGATCAATGTATCATCAATCAGCGCGAGGTCGGCGCGGACACCGGCAGCTTTGCCGCGGGACTTCGCGCTGCGCTGCGTCAGGACCCCGACGTGATCTTAGTCGGCGAGATGCGCGATCTGGAGACCATCTCCACCGCCATCACAGCCGCCGAAACGGGCCATCTGGTGTTCGGCACGCTGCACACCAAGGGCGCCGCCAACACCATCGACCGTATCATCGACTCGTTCCCCGCCGAGCAGCAGAACCAGATCCGCATCCAGTTGGCGGACGTGCTGGAGTGTGCCGTGGGCCAGACCCTCCTGCCGAAGATCGGCGGCGGCCGCACGGCGGTATTCGAGATCATGGTCGTCACCCCCGCCATTCGCAGCATGATCCTGCAAAGCAAGACCTTCCAGATCGTCAGCGCCATCCAGACCGGCAAGCGGTACGGGATGCAGCTTTTGGACGACGCGCTGGAGGATCTGGTCGACCGTCACGTGATTTCGCTGGAGACTGCCCTCGCCGCCGCCAACGAGCCTGATAAATTCAAGACAGGGCGGCAGACCTGAGAAAGGAGGGCGGCTCCATGCCCGGATTCAACTATACGGCGATCAACCGAAACGGAAAGCGCGTCCGCTCCTCTTTGGATGCGTCGTCCATCGAGACCGCGAAAAGCTCCCTTCGCGGCGCCGGTTATACGATTTTAGACATTAAGGAGCAGACCACCCTCAACCGCGATATCGAGATCCCGTTCCTCGGCAAGCCCAAGGCGAAGGACATGGCGGTGTTCTGCCGTCAGTTCGTGTCCATCCTGCGCGCGGGCGTGTCGGTCGCGTCCGTGCTTTCCATGCTCGGGCAGCAGACCGGCAACAAAAAGCTCCGCGCCGCCATCCGCGAAATGCAGGCGGACGTGGAAAAGGGCGAATCGCTTGCTACTTCCATGCGCCGCCATCCCAAGATCTTCCCCGCCATTCTGGTGAATATGGTGTCAGCGGGCGAATCCTCCGGTAATCTGGAGGAATCCTTCCGCCAGATGGAGCTTTATTTCGACCGCAGCAAGCGCACCAAGAGCAAGGTGACCAGCGCCATGATCTATCCCTGCGTGCTGATCGTGGTCATGATCGTCGTGCTGATCGTGATGATGACGAAGATCATCCCCAACTTCCTCAAAACCTTTGAGGAAATGGACGCGGAGCTGCCCAAGCTCACGCAGGGCGTGATGGCGGTCTGCGAATGGTTCGAATCCTGGTGGTGGGTGCCGCTGCTGGTGCTGGTGGCGCTGATCGTGGGCGGCGTCCTGTTTCACAGGACCGACAAGGGCAAGCACTTTTTCGGCTGGCTCGCCCGCAAGACGCCCGTCGTGGGCAACCTGACGGTGAAAACCGCCTGCGCCACCTTCTGCCGCACGATGGAGGTGCTGATCGGCTCCGGCCTGACGCTGACGGACAGCATGGACCTTGCCGCCAGCAACATGGGCAACATCTACTATCTGGAGGCCATCCGCGACGCGCGCGGCATGGTCGCCGAGGGCACCCCCCTGCGGGAGAGCCTCGTGCGGACGGGTATTTTTCCGCCCATGGTGTCGAATCTTGTCGGCGTGGGCGAGGAGACCGGCGACCTGCAAAGCATGATGGGCAAGGTCGCCGACTACTATGATGAAGAAGTAGATGAGGCCACCAAAAAGCTCCTCAACCTGATGGAGCCTGCCATCATCATCTTCATGGCGGTCTTCGTCGTCATCATCGTGCTGGCCATCTACCTGCCGATGATCAACATGACCAAGGCATTCGACAAATACCTGTAAATCCGTATATCCAAGCCGTGTATTCAGGAGCGGGAGATAGGGACCCGCGACGCATGGCGATGATATAAAATCCGACGCAAAACAAAGAAAGGAAGAACACTCCTATGAAAAAGTTTGGTTCCAAGTCCGGTTTTACTCTCGTTGAGCTGATCGTCGTCATTGCGATCCTCGGCATCCTCGCCGGCATCGCCGTCCCCGCCTACTCCGGCTACATCAAGAAGGCCAACGAGGCCGCCGACTATACCCAGCTGGACGCCATCAAGACCGCCGCTGTCTTCGCTTTTACCGATAAGCAGGTCAAGGATGAGAAGTATGATGACGTTGACGTTGCTAAGATCGAAGTTACCTCGGCTAAGGCGATTAACGTTACTTCCGTAACCGGTACTGCCGTCACCGGTCTCGATATTTCTGCTTATTACGACATGTCGAAGTTCGAGTTCAAGAGCAACACTGCATCTGCAACGTGGCTCAAGACGGCGGTTGAAGCCAGCGGCGACACGGCTGCTCAGGCTGCTGGCTGGACGCTGACCCCGAAGACCCCGACTCAGAATCCCCCTGCTGGTAAATAACCCCCACCACTGCACCACCCCCAAGCAATTTGAAACAACGCCCTGCCCGTCCGGTATCCCTATCACCCGGGCGGGCGGGGGAGACCCCTGAGCGAAAAGGAGAGATTTCCCATGACCTGTCTTTTGCTGCTGCTCTGGACGGCGCTGGGTCTGTGCGTCGGCAGCTTCTGCAACGTGCTGATCTTCCGTCTGCCCCGTGGAGAGGAGTTCGTGAAAACGCCGTCGCACTGCATGGCCTGCGGCCACCGTCTGCGCTGGTATGAGCTGATTCCCGTGGCAAGCTGGCTGATACAGGGAGGGAAGTGCCGCGCCTGCGGGGAGAAGCTCTCCGCCCAGTACCCCGTGGTGGAGGCGCTCAGCGGCGGCGCGTGGCTGCTCGCGGCGTGGCTCTATCAGGCCGAGCCGCTGCGCGCGGTGCTGTATTCGCTGCTGTTCTCCCTGCTGACGGTCGTGGCGCTCATCGACTGGCGCACCTTCGAGATCCCCAACGGGGTGAACCTTGCGATCTTCCTGCTGGGCACGGTGCAGCTTGCAGGCGATACCGCGCACTGGAAAACGTATCTCATCGGCATGTTCTCGGTGAGCCTCTTTTTCCTCCTGCTGTGGTTCGTGACGAAGGGCAATGGCCTTGGCATGGGGGATGTGAAGCTGATGGCGGCGGCGGGCTTGCTGCTCGGCTGGCAGCGCATCCTGCTTGCGATGATCCTCGGCAGCGTCTCCGGCGCGATCATCCACTCCGTCCGCATGAAACGCGGCGCGCCCCGCAAGCTGGCGTTCGGGCCGTATCTTGCCGCCGGGATCTGGGTCGCGGCGCTGTGGGGCGACCGGCTCATCGCGGCGTACCTCGGTCTTTTTGGGCTGTAACACGGGAGAGAAACAGGGCAGGCGCGGACCTGCCCGCGAGAGAAAAACAAGAGCCTGTGGGAGGGGCAGAACCGTTCTTCGGGACGGCTGTGCCATTCCCACAGTCCGGGAGGGAACACTTATGAGCAAGCAAAAGCTGAGCGGCAGGGCGCTGGTGGTGCAGATCACCGAGCGGGAGATCCGCATCGCCCAGATGACGCTGGGCAGCGACGCCATTTCCACGCAGGTCATCCTGCCCACGCCGCCGAACGCGGTCGAGGACGGTCAGCTCGTGGGGCTGGACGCCCTGCGGGACGCGATGGAGCCGGTTCTGCGGCAGGGGCTGTTCCGCCGCTGCCGCAAGGTGGTCTTTTCGCTCTGCTCCACGCAGGTCATCAGCGAGAGCGTCACCGTCCCCGCGGTGAAAAAGCAGCAGCGCCTCGGTCAGATGCTGCTGGCGAATATGGACGAGTATTTCCCCATCGACCCGGGCGAGTATCAGCTTTCGTGGGAGAGCGTGGGCGTTGAGGCGCGCGAGGACGCGCGTCATCTGCGCGTGCAGCTCTGGGCGGTGCCGCGCGCGATGCTCCACCGCTACTACGCCCTTGCCAACAGCATGGGGCTGAGCGTTGCCGCCGTCGATTTCTGCGGTCACAGCCACGCCACCGCCGTGGACGCGGACTTTGCCCTGCCAAAGCACGCGAAGTCCTCCGTGGATACGGACGACGGCGTCTGCCTCTATATCAACGCCGAGAGCGAGCTGTTGCTGCTGACCTTCGTCCACAACGGGCAGGTGAAGCTGCAGCGTCTGCTGCAGCGGGGCTATTCCCAGCAGGACGACCTCAATGAGGCGGGCATCGTGCTCGACTACTTCTCCGCCATGCCCGGCCGCGCCCGCCTGACGAGCGCCGTGCTTTCCGGCGGTCAGGGGAAGGAGGCGGGGCTTGCCCCGGCGCTCGCGTCGCTGCTGAATGTCCCCGTCGAAATGGCGGAGACCGACTACGGCGCGCAGTGGCTGCTCTGTCAGGGCGCGGCGCTCACCGCCCTTGACTTTGGCGACCCGGAGCTGAACCACATCACCGGCGCGCGCGCACCCATCAACCGCGCGTGGCAGTACGGTCTTGTGTTCCTTGGCGGCGCGGCGCTGACGGCGTCCGTACTGCTGCTGCTGACCTCCAAGCTGTCGTGGAGCACGGAGCTGGACGGTCTGCGCGCACAGCAGGACCGCCTGACGGCGCTTGCCCAGCAGAACGCTGGCTGCGCGGAGAACTACCACAACTATTCGAGTATGTACGACGCTTACAGCGCCGACTGGGACATCGTATTCGACTCCGTTCGGACATATAACGACAACCTTGAACTGGTGCTGGGCGAGCTGGAGGCAAAGCTCCCCAAGAAGTCAACGGTGACCGCTCTGAGCACGACCGAGTTGTGTCTTGCGGCGCAGGTCGCCTTCCAGAGCAAGGAGGACGCCGCTTATTTCCTCGTGGCGCTGCGCGACGTGCCCTTCATGACCCTCAACACCGTTTCCAGCCTGACCATCGGCCCGCGGGAAGCCTACTCCCCGGACAAAATGATCGCTGCGCTGTACGAGGAAGCGGGGAAGGAGTCCCCCGTGCCGGGCACGGAGGAAAGCGCAGCGGATAGTACCGAGGAAAGCAGTACGGAAGAACCTCCCACTGAGGGCGGCTATTCCCTCGATGAGCTGTTCCCCAACGCGTCAAACGGCATCACCGGCAAAATGATCAAGGACGTGCTCCCGCTGCTGCGTGCCGCGGGCGTTGACGAAGCGACCATCCAGAAGATCGAAAGCTACGCCGACATGATGGAGAAGGTCGGCATGACCATTTCCCCCGATAACCTTGATTTCCTGCAAGGTCTGCTCCCCGGAGGCGGCGGCAGCAGTGGAGGCGGCACCGGCGGCACTCCGAGCAACCCCGGCACGACGACGCCGAGCACGCCGAGCACCCCCAGCGTTCCGAGCCGTCCCGGCAATTCCGGCACGCCGGTCACGCCTACCACGCCCAGCAGCGGCAGTACGTCCTCTGCTTCTGGCATTGAGTCTGCCGATATTGCAAAGCTGCGTCTCAGCCTGCAATACCTGAACTCCAACCAGCTGGACGCGCTGCAAGCCGTCTACGGCCCGGTGCAGCAGTATTCCTTCCCGCTCGACAGCCTGCTCAAGAGCGCCACTGCCGCGCAGGAAAAGGCGGCGCTGCGCTCGCTGCTGCAAAACGATCCTGCCGCCATGTATCAGTTTTTCCTGCTGATGCGCGAGGATATCGCCCGTGAGGAAAAGGACCAGATCCTGTACGACAAGATCTTTGACGACATTTGGAAAAACGCCGATCAGCACCGCATGTTCTATGAGAGCGACGATGTGATGCTGAACAAATATCTGCCGAACCTGCTGAATATCCTGACTGACAACAAGACGAATGCCAACGCAGCGATCGCGCTCATTCGGCAGAATCAGACGCTGAGCGGCAAGCTCGCGCTCCATCTTGCCAAGGAAATGGGCGAGCTCCGCTCGGTCAACACCGCGCTCGACCTTGCGATGCTCCAAAAGGAGATCAACAGCGGCGCAGCGTTCCAGCGGGATGCCGCCACTGTGGCCGCGGTCAACGCGCTGCTGCGGAAGAATCAGCAGACCTCCGGTACATCCGGCACCTCCGGCAGCACGGGCATGGATGAAAACGATCTGCTGATGTGGATCCTGATGAATCAACTCAAAAATCAAACCGGCGGCTCAGGCATCCCGGATATCTTCAACACCGGCGCTTCTCAGACGCAGAAGCCTGCCGACAACCGCTATTACCTGACGGTCGTGCTGTCCTATGACGAGTCCTTGATCCAGGCGGAGCAGACGCGCAAGGGTCTGGATCGCGACGCCAAGGTTGAGAAAGTGGAGGTGGGCCAGTGAAAGTGATCGGTAGAAACTGGAAGGCTGTCCTGTCAGTCCTGCTCTTGTTGGTCGCCGTTCTGGTGTATGTTCTGGGCTACCGCCCCCGCAGTGAAGCTTACGTCATGGAGCGGGATCAGTTAAATGCTCAGATCACCGCGCTGCAAACCACCATCGTCGAAAACGAGATGTACAAGGACGTGCAGGATCAGCTTGAGCCGGCAGAGGCCGCGATCGAGGAAAGCCGCGCCGCGCTTTATGAGAACTTCCCCGCGGATATGAAGGAAGAGGATCAGCTCCTCTACCTGCTGTATCTGGAAAAAACGCTGGGGACCGGCAGTAAGGAGCTGGGCTACACCCAGAAACTGCACGATATTTTCCTTCAGCGCTTCGGGAGCGGCGGCGACATCGAGTTTTCTTTCGGTGAGATCACGCCGATGCAGGCCTTGAGCGATGACGCACTCCTTGAGGGCTTGAACCTGACGGTGTACTATCACGCCTCCTATCAGGAGTTCAAGAACATGGTGCACGCGCTGGCAACGGATGAGCGCATCACCTCCATCCGGTATGCCACCTTCAACTACGACAGCGAAAAAAAGCTGCTGGACGGGCAGATGACCCTGACGCTGTATCTGATGCCGTCCGCTCAGAACACCTATGAGGAACCGGGCGTAACGCCGCCCGCGACCGGTAAGACGGACATTTTCAACTGACCCATTGGGAGAGACAAGGCATGAAAAAGATCGGGAAAGAGAGAACAGCGGGCTTTTCGCTGCTGGAGGTCGTCGTGGCGATCGCCATCATCGGCCTGATCTCCGCGCCCATCTGCACGAGCCTCATTCTGGCAGGACGGATTAACGCCCACAGCCAGGCCGTAATGGAAGCCCATTTGAACGTCCGTACCGCCGTGGAGACCCTGATGCAGGATGGCGTCACGCAGCCAAGCGATAACTACCGCGCAGATGAGTTCCCCAAGGTGACGATCAAAACGGTAAAAGACGGCGACAACCCCTATTATCATGTCACGGTGTCGGATAAGCGCACGGAACCGCTCGTTACAGTGGAAACCTATGTCCGCGCCGTGTCGCCGGAAGGCGGTGGCGCATGAAAAAACTCCGAACAGACAACGGCGGTTACGCGCTGGTATATGTGCTCATCGTCGTTCTGGTGCTGTGCGCCGTCGCCGTGTCCGTCTGCACCGCGGCGCTGAAAAATTATCAGGCGCAGGAGCGCTCCATCCGCCAGACGCGGCAGCTCTATCAGGCGGAGGGCGAGATCGAAAAATTCGTGGCGCTGGCGGAGGACGTAAGCTCCTTGCAGGATTCCGCGGAATACGACTCGGAAGATGATGCAAAGGCAGAGGCAAAGGCTGCATATGTTGAGCACTTGAAGACTTTAGCGGGCGGCTGCACCCTGCCACCTGATGGCACCGATACCGACGTCGAATTCTGCACCTTTACCCTTATCCGCGCAAACGATGCTGTTCGCATCGAGACAAAGATCAAAATGAAACTCGCATACGAAGTACCCAAGAAAAAGGTGCAGGAAAAACAGCCCGACGGAACGTCCAAAGAAGTCATAAAGTACACCGCCAAGGTCAGCAAGGCCACGCACCACTACATCACCTACACCATCACCCACTTGACAGCGGAAGGGGAGGCGAGCGGATGAAACGAAACAACAGCGGCTTTACCATGGTCGAGCTGCTGGTGACCGTCGCTGTCAGCTCCATCGTGCTGGCAGCCGCAGCGTCGCTGATGCTGCTCGGACTGCGGGTGCATCAAACGACGCAGAAGGAGGCGGGCGAGCAGCAGACCGTGCGCATCGTGCTCTCCGCGCTGGAGGATCTCTCCGCCAGCGGCAAGATCTACCGCGTGGAGCCGCTCTCCGACGGCTGGCAGCTACAGGGAAAGACTGCCGACGGCACTCCCGGCGCGGTGCTGCTGCGCTACAACAGCGGAACGCTCACAAGCGGCACGAGCGGCGATCAGGTGCTGCTGGACAACCTGCGCGGCGCGCAGGTCATTCTGGACGGCAGCCTCGTGACCTTCACCTTCGCGACCGCGGCGCACAGCTACAGCACCTCCGTTTTCTGTCGAACCGGGATCGAGGGCGACAGCGTCGGCAAAGAAGAGGCGAAGGATATCCTGACGAAAGAGCCCACCCTGCCGGAGTCCACTAAATTGTCCGAGAAGGAAAAGGCGGCGCGTTTCGCGTTTTTAAAGACGCTTGCCGGCCAGTACGACAGCAGGGGAGAGATCAAGGGCGGCAGCGATTACACTTACTTCTCCCAATGGTACATCGACGGCTACGAGGGTCACCCCGGCTGGAACCGATACACCCCCTGGTGCGGCTGTTTCCTCTCGTGGGCAGCCGATCAGCAGCGCGATACCATCAACGGCGATCCGCCCAAATTCGCAGACGTGGACAAAGGCATGGCGGATTTCAAGGCGCAAAAAAACAAGTGGCGCAACCCCAATGACGCCAACAATATGCCCATCCCCGGCGACTACGTCTTTTTTGACTGGGACGGGGGCAGCGACCCCGACCACGTCGGCGCGGTGCTGTGCGTGAAGGGCGGTTTCCTTTACACCATCGAGGGCAACAGCGGCGGCAGGGTCGCCGTCCAGCGCTACTCTCTGGGGGATTCGCGCATCGTGGGCTACGGCGTGCTGAACTGGAAGACAGAATAGGAAACCACAGAGTAATCATCTGTTCATATAATTCTCAAAAAGAAAACAAATATATTGAGGAGGATACAACATGAAAAAGCAAGTAGGAAACAAACTGCGCGGCAGCGCAGGCTTTACGCTGGTAGAGCTTATTGTGGTCATCGCGATCATCGGCATTTTAGCCGGCGTCGGCACGGTGGGCTACGGCGGCTACATTAAGCGCACCAACGAGGGTCTGGACGAGACCCTGTATAAGAACATCATCTACGCCGGTGAGATCGGCAAGTATGAGAACCCCGGCGCATTTGCCCGCGTTAAAGTTACTAATGGAAACGCTACCGTTACTTCCGACCATGGCGATAATGACAAGGAAATCGTTGAGCAGTGGCTGAAAAACGCCTTTGGCTCTGATTGGGCAACCTCGGTGAAGTACCGCACGTCTAAGTATGCGGACGACAGCAATTACAATACGATCATTCTGCCCATCCAGGAGCGCGAGCTGACCGATGACCAAAAGAAGCTTCTTGCCGATTTCAAAAACTCCAATCTGAATGGTCACGGAGTGGAATTGGCAAATACCTGCAACGACATTTCCAAACTGTTTACCAATTGGCTAGGCAGCGACGGCGATCTGACCAAATGGATGCCCGAAGCCGACTATACGAAGATAACAACTGATCTCGAAAATAAGCTGGGGAGAAAGCCCACCCCTACGGAGATCGCAAACGCCACCATTCTTTATGTCGCTTCCAAAGCGCAAGAGATGAACAAAGATGAGTTTTTGAATGACGTAATAAAGAATCCCGAAAGTGTACTGACCGATATTTATCTCAAAGAAAACGACCCGCTTACAAAGGCAGCTCTTCTGTATGGCACCATGACCGCCTATGGCAACTCGGACTATGCAAGTGAGACGTTCAAGGAAAAGCTTAAGACGACCAAACCTACGAGCAAAGATGACATTAAAGATCTCCTTACAGCCCTGATGGATGATGGAAATAAAGGCGGTAAGCCGCAAGATTATCTGCAAAACGAGAATAAGGGTGCTAAGGCAGACATGAAGGCGTACCTTGGCGCGCTGCAGATCATCGACGAAAGCAGAAAGAGCGGTGTTGAGTTCAACATTTCCAGCAACACTGCCTTCAACGACGACCAGACGCTTGCCCTGCTGCAGTCGATTCTGAACTCTAAAACCTAAACATGGCTCTGCTCACTTGGCTCTCTGACCATGCGCTTATTCTGCTGCTCGGCTGCGGGACGCTGTTCAACGTCTACTGGCTTCACCGCTGCCGCGAGCGGCTGCATCTGCGCTGGCTTTCTGTGCTGCTCCTTTCCGTGCTGCACACGGTTCTCGGCGTTCTCAGCGTGAAGGTGTTCGCGCTGTTTGAAACCGGAAATTTCAGCAATATGAGCCTGTTCGGCGGCGTCTTCTTCATGCCCCTGTTCTATTGGGGCGTGGCGAAGCTCGCCAAGCAGAAAACAGCGGATGTATTCGATGTGTTCACCATTTGCCTTGTATTCACGCTGATGTGCGCCCGCCTGAACTGCATTATTTCAGGATGCTGTCTGGGGGCGCACATCCCCATCGAGGGGCTGACGCATCTGCGCTTCCCCACACGCGAGCTGGAGCTGCTCTTCTATGTCCTCCTGCTCTCGCGCCTGTGGCGCAAGGTACTCTCCGGCAGCGCGCGGGGCATGATCTACCCCATCTATATGATCTCCTACGGCATTTTCCGCTTCGTGACCGAGACGCTCCGCGTCTCGGACCGAACGGACAGCATTCTGCATGTTTCCCATCTCTGGGCACTGCTGTCACTGGGGATCGGCATCAGCATTTACGGCGAATTGCGAAAAAAAGAGAAAAAAACTGGAGGACGACGGAATGGTTAAACGAATTGGCAGGCGCTTTGTGTCGCTGCTCCTGACGTTTGTCACAATACTGACGATGCTTCCGGCGATGACGCTGCCGGCGCTGGCGGCGCCCAGCGGAACCGTGACCGGTTTAGCCGACCAGAACATTGGACTGAGTTTTAATGGCACTGCGGACAACGCGTGGTCCGCCAGTAGCACGCAGATCATCGGTAAGGCTCGGTCTACGTCTGGGTCAGGCTGCGGCGGTGGCAGTAACTACCGTTCTACGCTGACCATCAAAAACAACAAGACCACAAAGGCGACGCTGTCCTTTGACTATACCGTCGTGGTAAGCGAAGGTACGATTCTGGTGAACAACGAGAGGACCACCACAGCCGGCAGCTTCAGTCAGGAGCTTGGAGCCGGCGGCACCGTTGAGGTGGAGATCGAATCCGGCAGTACCAGCGCCGACACCATGATCACCATGACCAACGTGAAGCTGGTAAGCGATGTCAATGCAACTGCGACTTTCGTGCCTGCTGAAAACGGTACTTATACAGTAGACGGAAAACTCATTACCGAGGAATACAGCAACACGCAAAGTTCCATGACTGCTTATCAGGTATTGGCGACCCCGGCGGAGGGCTACCGCTTCAAGGGGTGGTACGATGTGGCCAGCGGAAAGTGCATCAGCACCGATGCCAAGACCGCCTTGAACTTTGACAGTAACCGTACCATCACGGCGCGATTCGTCAGCAAGGAGCTGGCGCTCTTTGAAACCGGCGGTCAGGTGTTTGACGACCTGAACGACGCGATCGCGGAGGCGCAGAAGAAACTGCCCGCTATCATCACACTCGCCGAGAGCGGTAAGATCACGGGGAACTACACCATCCCCAGTAAGGTCACCCTGCTGATCCCCTTCGATGCGGCCAAGACCTGCTATACCAGTACCCCGACCGCCATCACCTCTACCCCGACCGCTAAGCCCTTCCGGACGCTGACCATGGCGGCGGGCAGCTCCCTCACCCTTGCAAGCGGGGCGGCCATCAGCATCGGCGGTCAGTATTATGCCGCCTCAGGCGGCGCTTCTGGCAAGATGGTCGGGCCCTATGGCTACATCAAAATGGAGTCCGGCAGCGCCATCGACGTGCAGTCCGGCGCAAGCCTGTACGCATGGGGCTTCATCTCCGGCAGCGGCTCTGTCACTGTACAGTCCGGCGGCTCTGTCTACGAGTGGTACCAGATTCTGGACTTCCGCGGCGGCTCGGCATCTTCTGACATGGGCAACAAGGTGTTCCCCTTTAGCCAGTACGCCGTGCAGAATGTGGAGGTACCCCTGACCCTGCACGCCGGCGCCAGCGAGACGGTGTATACTGCGGTATACGCCATAAGGAAAATCAACCCCACCTCCATTCCCTTTATCGGTGACAAGGGTATGTTTAAGCTGGTTTCCGGCAGCCTGACCAAGGCGTATGACGGCGCCACCGACCGCATCCATTATACCATCGACGGTGTGGCGGAGGTTAACAGTCTGAACCTAAAGCTGGCAGGCGCGAGCGTCAGCTCCAGCAGCTATGTTCTGCCATTTACCAACAATATGACTGTTGATTTGACCTCGGGCAGCAAGCTGTCGATCAACCAGACGGCGTCGCTGCTGCCCGGCGTGGAGACCACCATCGCCAAGGGCGCCGAGCTGGTGGTGTCCAGCGGCAAGAGCATCTACATCTATGACCGTGACGAGTGGGTCGCCGAAGACTTTGTTACCGGAGGCAAGTTCAAAGCAGTGCTATATGCCCCCGGAAAGCATTATAACCGCACAAATGCAGACCTTAAAGACGTTAAGATGGATGTGAACGGCAGTGTAACGGCTATTGGCGCCATCTACACCACCGCAGGCGGTGCGGACATCTGCTCCAGCGCTGGTACCGGTGTCTATAACCAGCAGGGCACCCCCGGAACGGAGCCCAAGACGTATCAGTACACGCAGATCAAATCCAGCGTGACGCCACATGAGATCCCCATCACCGCTGCCAAGCTGCACAACGCCGACGACAGCTACACTGAAACCAATAATACTGTAGCCAAAGCCGGTGATACCTTTACCTACTGCAAAGGCCAGGAATGCGGCGGCGGCAAATGGGTGAAGAACCTGCAAGTCGCGGCGATCATTGACAGCACCGGCAAGCAGACGCCATATCCCACCCTGCAAGAAGCCGTGACTAAATTCCTGCAAGGCAGCAGCAACACTTACATCAAAATGCTGCACAGCACCACCGAGGATATCAAAAACATCACCAAGGATCTCTATCTTGACCTGAACGGCTGCACGGTGAAGGGCGATATCACGGTAAAGAGCGGCTATAAGCTTTACGGCATGGACAGCTCTGCGAAGGCGGACTATACTACCGCCCCGAAGGGCAAGATCGTCGGCACGGTGACGGGCTGCGCCCCGACCTACCAGACGCCGGGTGATACCAACGATCGCTATGTTGCCATTCTGAGCGAAGAAAACGGTACATCGACTCTGTCCTTCCACCGCTTCAACATCTCCGTCACCGGCTACCGCTTTGAGCTGAAGGCCCCGGAGTGCGCGCTGTTCTTCATCGGCAAGTTCCAAGGCGACAAAGCCGCAAAGGATTACCTAACGTCTCTGGGCTTCACGCTGAAGGATGAAAATGGCAAGCAACTCGGCGAAGCCAATTATGAGTTTACTGCCGGTAAGGTCTTTCCCGATATGCCCGCTGATGGAGAGGAGAGCGATAGCGAAGTCGTTTGCAGTGGTGACGCCTATCTCTTCGAGGTGTATCTGAAGCGTTCCTTCGACAAGGCGAAACCCGAGGGCTACACTAAGGAGATCTCCGCAACCGCGCAGGCAACCTTCAAAAACAACGGAACGCAGCAGAGTGATCCGCAAAATCTGAGTTTCCAGGACGCCTGGCAGAATGCCACGGATCTTAATGAGACGCAGCGGGCGAACCTCAACAAATTCCTTGAAGCGCTCGGTATCAAAATCCAAGCGGAGTAAATAAGCATGATGAAAACTATTAAAAACCCTTATATCGCTCCGTCCGCCGAGTTGATCCTGCTTGCGCCGATGGAGGCGCTGGCCGCTCCGGGGTCGCAAGAGGACGAGGTTGCCTTGAAGCAATGGGGCTACAAGCCCTTCACCGTTGCCAGCGTCACGAGCAAGCGCACCTACTGGGGTGAGAACGGAAAGATCTACAAAAAGTAATGCGTTACCGAATCGCCGACCTGATCGTTGAAATGTCCCCCAAGGGACGCACGGCTGCCCAGGCGGAGGTCTATCGGACCTCCGCCCGCGGCGGCGCGGCGGATATCACCATCCGCGTGGGCGGCGCGCAGGCGCTGTCGCTCTGCCCCGAGTTGGAAACGGAGGACCTTGCGGAGTACATCGCCACGGGCGACTGCTTTGCCGTGGGGCTTCTCTCCCATGAGGGGATGATGCTTCACGCCTCTGCGGTGGAATACGGCGGACAGGCCGTGTGCTTTTCCGCGCCGCCGGGCACGGGGAAATCCACCCACACGGAAAAATGGGTGCGCCTGTTCGGCGCGTCCATTCTGAATGACGACAAGCCCGCCCTGCGCCGCGAAAGCGGTGTGTGGCAGGTCTACGGCACGCCATGGTCCGGCAAGGAGGCGCTGCATCAGAATCGCAGCGCGCCCCTGCGCGCGATCTGCTTCCTCTTTCAGGGGGAGGAAAACGCTTTACAGCCGCTCACTCCGGCGGAGGCTTTCCCTCTGCTGCTGAGTCAGACCCCCTTCCGTTTGCATCGGGAGGATATGGACCGGCTGCTTGCCGCGGCAGACCGTCTCCTGCGGGAGACGAACGTGTTCCGGCTGATTTGCCGGAATGACGACAGCGCCGCCTATTTTGTCCGGGAGAAACTGTTTCCGGATCAAGCCAAAGCCATCGATTGACAGGAGGCAGTACGCAAACGCCGTGCTGCCCGCTGCCAGTGGACGGAAGCGGCACAAAGAGTACCGACTGATCTGCGGCTTTTTGTGCCGCCTTTAGACTATTCAGGCGGTCTCTCGCCAAAAGGGGCGGAAAGCCCCGTTCAAGATCTGTCCAAACGCAGACAGAAAGGGAAATACAACCATGAACGAATCCAACATCAACCGATCCAGCGACATTCCGGAGATCGACCTTTGGAAGCTGCTGCTGCTTTACCTCAGGCGGTGGCGGCTGATCCTGCTGTGCGCACTTGCCGCCGCGGCGATCTCCCTGATCTACACCGCCAATTTCATTACGCCGCTGTATCGTGCCAACGTCACCATTTACGTCAACAATATAAAGGCGAATCAGCAGGTAGATTATATCAGTGCGGCCAACCTCGCGACCTCTCAGCAGCTCGTCAACACCTATGTCAATATCATCCGCAGCGATACCGTGCTGGAAAAGGTGGTAAAGAACGCGAAGCTTGATTACTCTGCGGCTGAGATCCGCGGCATGATGACGACGGCGCAGGTGGATGAGACCGAGCTGTTCTCGGTGTACATCTCCCACCCCGATCCGGAGATGGCGGCAAAGATCGCCAATGCGGTGGCGACCGTCGCCCCCGGGGAGATCGAGGAATTCGTCGAAGGCAGCTCCACCAAGATCATCGACCATGCCAAGGTGCCCACGAGCCGCTACACCCCAAGCTATCAGAAAAATACCCTTTTGGGCTGTGCGGTGGGTTTGCTTCTCGCGGTCGTCTATGTCACGCTGCTGTATCTGATGGACGTTCGCATCAAGAACGAGGAAGACCTGACGCAGCTTTTCGACCTGCCCATGCTGGGGCAGATCCCCTCTTTTGCGGAGAATGAGCGGAAAAAGGCGGGTCTCAGCGCACAAAAAGCCGATGAGCACGGCGGAGAGAGGTAAGGCGACATGAAAAAAAAGCATTTTTCTCTTCTGTGGAGATCCCGGCGGCACGACGCGCCGGATACTGCCGCGATCATGGAAGTGGAGCGGAAAAACATCCTCTCGGAAAAGAGCGATTTTTTCATCCGCGAGTCCTATAAGACCCTGCGGACCAACGTGACTTTTTCCCTGGCGGACGAGACGGCGTGCAAGGTCCTGATCGTGACCTCCGCCATGCAATCCGAAGGAAAGAGCATCACCGCACTCAACCTTGCCATCTCCTATGCGGAGATGAACCAGCGCGTCCTTCTGATCGACTGTGACCTGCGCCGCCCCAAGCTGGCGCGGCTGCTGTCCGCAAAGGACAAGTTGGGACTGAGCAACCTTCTCATCCAGCCGGAGCTGCTGGGAAAGGCCGTCCACGATTCCGGCATCGAGAATCTTGACGTCATCTTTGCCGGTGACGTGCCGCCCAACCCGTCGGAACTGCTCGGTTCCTCCCGCATGAAAGCGCTGCTTGACAGCTTGCAGGAGAACTATGATTACATCATTCTCGATACGTCTCCCGTCAATCTGGTGACGGACGCCTGCGTTCTGGTGCCTGAGAGCAGCGGCGTGCTGTTCGTGGTACGTGCAGGTCTTTCCGAGCGCGGGAGCGTCCTGCGCGCGGTGGAGCAGTTAGAGCGCTCCCATGCCAAGATCCTCGGCTTTGTTCTCAACGAAGTGACGAGGGAGAGCGGATACTACGGATATCGGAAATACGGCTATCAGCGCCACCGCTACGGCTACGGACGCGGTTACGGCTACGGCTATGGGCACGGCTACGGTTACGGACAGGAGAAGCCGGACAGCGGGGAACGGAGCATCCCATGACCGATCTTCACACCCATATTCTGCCCCGCATGGACGACGGCGCGCCGGACACGGCAGCCAGTCTTGCAATGCTCCGCATGGAGGCAGCGCAGGGCGTTACGGGTGTAGCGCTCACCCCCCATTTTTTCGGGACAGGGAGAGCATAGAGCAGTTTCTCGCGCGTCGTCAAGCCGCTTGGGAGCATCTTTCCGCAGCGATGGAGAAAACCGCCGAACCTTTTCCTGACCTTGTGTTGGGTGCAGAGGTGGCATGGATGCCAAATATGAACCATTGGGACGATCTTGAGGCACTGTGTCTCGGTTCGAGCCGTTATTTGCTGCTGGAACTGCCCTTCACCCCCTGGAGCGGCAGCATGATCGACCAGCTTTACTCTCTGGCGGCACAGAGCGGCGTTACGCTGGTGCTGGCGCATCTGGAGCGGTATCTGGGGCGGCAGAAGAAAGAGCACATACAGGAATTGTATCGCCTGAACGTCCCCATCCAGCTCAGTGCCGGGTGCCTGCTGCATCCCGTGGAGCGATGGAGGCTCCTTCGGCTGATCGGGAAGGGGCAAGCCTTTTTCCTTGCCACCGACTGTCACGACACGCAGCGCCGCGCACCCGATCTCGGCCCTGCCACAGATGCCGCAAGAAAGCGGATGGCGGGGGATGCGCTCAAAACGCTCCTTTGCCGCAGCGACGCGATCTTCACCGCAGCGCGCGCAGAACAGGAGAGGGAATATGCGAAGAAATGAGAATTTCATCCTGCGCCGGGTCGCAGATATGTCGGTCATCGTCCCTTTGGGGGCGGCTGCCGAAGCGTTTCCGGGAATGATCTCCGTAAACGAGACCGGCGCATTTTTATGGGACCTTTTGGAACAGGAACAGACGCTCCAAAGCCTTGGAGACGCCTTGTGCGCCGTGTATTCGGTCGAACGGGAGCAGGCGGAGGCGGACGCAGCCGCCTTTCTTGACAAGCTGAGACCCGTCGGCGCGGTGGACGGTCTGTAAGATGCAGGTCCGGCAGATCCCCATGGCGCAGCTGCGCGAGCTGATCGATGAGCAGCTTGCGCACGGAGAAGCGCTCCTTCCGGTAACGGGAAACAGTATGTGGCCGCTTCTTGCCGGCGGGCGGGACATGGTACGTCTCACGCGGCTCGATCGCCGCGTACAAAGGGGCGATATCGTCCTCTATCAGAGGGCGGACGGCAGTTATATCCTGCACCGCGTCATCCGCCTGAGCGCGTCCGGCGATTGCATCTGCTGCGGCGACGCGCAGTGGGAGCGGGAGCAGGTCGATGAGGCGCAGATCATTGCGTACGTCACCGCCTTTCGCCGCAAGGGACGCTGGCGGGAAACCGCCCGTTCCCGCCGCTATCGGCTTTATGAACGATTCTGGGTCCATACCTTTCCCGCCCGTCGCCCCTTGCTGAGGCTGCTGCGATTCCTTCAGCGGGCACGGAGGGGACTGATACGCGGGAGAAGATGAGATGAGTCAGTCGAAGAAAAAGGCGGCGGGCGCGTACAAAGCGCCGCTCACGCTGCTGTATGCAGGCATCGCCGCGCAGGCGTTCGGCATCGCGGCGCTTGCCCTGGTGAGCCGCCGGGTGCTGGACGAGGGCGGCAGGACATGGGGGGGCGCGCTGCTCTTTCTGGCGCTGGCTCTCCCGCTGCTCGACGGCGGGCTTGACCTGCTTTCCGGCAGGACGGTCGACCGCGCGGCGGTATCGCTGCGGCGCGACACGCTTGATACGCTTTTGAGCAAGGATGCGGAGGCATACAGCCGCTACCACAGCGGGCAGGTCTTCAGCCGCCTGACGCAGGACGCTTACACCGTCTGCGAATGGCGGGTCGTCGGCCGCCCCCAGGTGGCGGGGCAGCTCATCCGACTGCTTTGCGCCGCATCCGCGCTGTTTTTCGTCAATATCCCCCTTGCCCTTGCGGTCATAGGCGCGGGCGCGCTGGCGATCGCCGGCGGGCGGCTGCTGCGAAAGTATCTGACGCGGCGGCATCTGCGCGTGCGTCAGGCGGAGGAAGGTCTGACGGGCTGCACGCAGGAGATCCTGGAGCATACGGAGCTTCTGCGCAGCATGACGGCGGGGGAGGAGGCTGTCCGCCGCTTTGAAGGACGGCAGAAGGAGTGGCTGCGCGAGCGCAAGCGCCTGCGCGTCTTCTCAACGGGGGTCGGAACCGGGTTTTCCGCCGTATTGCAGCTTGGATACGCCGTTCTTCTTGTCTGGGGCGGCATCGCCATTCGGGAAGGAAGGCTCTCCTTCGGCGACCTTGCGGCGCTCTTACAGCTCCTCGCGATGTTCCAAAGCCCGCTCACGGGCTTGTCGGGCGTTCAGTCCCGTCTGGCAGCCGTCCGCGCGGCGGAGGCGCGGCTTGACGAGCTGTATTCCCTGCCCGGGGAGGCACCGGGACAAGCGGCGGCGGAGGACGACGTCTTTCGCGCCATCGTATTTGAAAATGTCACCTTTTCCTATGAGGGTGAGGAACAGCCTGTTCTGCGGAATTTTTCCGCGCGGCTGCCGCTCGATCGCTGGACCTGCCTCACGGGAATATCCGGGAGCGGAAAAAGCACGCTTTTCCGCCTTATTCTGGGGCTGTACCACCCGCAGCAGGGCCGGGTATACCTTGAAACCGAGCGGGGGGAGCTCCCTTGCTCCGCTGCCGTGCGGGGACTGTTCGGCTATGTCCCACAGACGCCCTGGCTCTTTTCCGGCAGTATTCGCGAAAATCTGCTGCTGGCAAAGCCCGACGCGGATGACGCCGCCCTTTGGGAGGTGTTGGAGCGAGCGCAATGCGGCTTTGTCCGCGACCTGCCCGACCGCCTTGAAACCGTCCTGAGCGAAGAGGGGGGCGGTCTGTCAGCGGGACAGCGCCAGCGCCTTGCCATCGCCCGCGCGATGCTTTCCGCCCCGCGCTTTTTGCTGCTTGACGAGATCACCTCGGCGCTGGACGAGGATACGGAGGCACAGCTGCTGACAGAGCTGACGGGCGCGTATCCGGCGGCGGTATTCGCCACCCATCACAGCGCCCTGCCGGGCAGGCTGCACAGCGAGACGCTGCATCTTGAGGGCATTGTCTGAAAAAGTAGAAACGTGATTCTTACAACTTATTATACAATGGAGGATGAAGATGAACATGAAACGGAACATTGCGAGAACGCTGGCACTGATGCTGGTGCTGTGCACGCTGCTGTCGCAGACCGCGCTGGCAGCCACGACCTATTATGTCGACGTGACCATCACCGGTCCCGACGCCGACGGCGTGGAGCGGACGCTCAGCGCTTCCTCCAGCCGGTATGGCACGATGAGCACGCCCCTTGCATCGGAGCTTGCCTCCGTCGTCGACAGCAAATACGGCGAATTGGAGAGCATTTTCGCCGGAACCGGCCTCAGAACCATCGTGGACACGGGCGCCGAGGCGTTCCGGCAGGGCGAGAGCGCGTGGAATGCGTACGTTGAGAAGTATTATGACAGCGTGGACAGCGCCTTCAAGGATACGCTCAAGAGCCTTTCCTCCACCTTCGCAAACCTCACGGTCGACCGCGTCAACCGCGTGACCTATCGGGACAACGGCCGTCTCTACACCGTGACCGTGACGCTCAAGGCCTACACCACCGGCTCGGACAGCGGCGTGAATCCGCCCGTCGTGCCCACGCCCGACGGTCACAAGGTCGTTGTGGATCCCGTGCCGAACAACACGCTGCGCGCGGACAAGAATACCCTGCCCAAGGGTGGGACCGCCGTCATCCGGGACAGCGCCGCGTCGAACGGCTATGTCCTCTCCGATCTGGCGGTCAAGGATGTGAGCGGCAACGACATTCCCGTGAGCAAGCAGTCTGACGGCGTCTACACCTTCACCATGCCCGAAAGCAGCGTGTCCGTTCGCGCCGTGATGGTCGCCGACCCCGATATGACCGGCATCTCCAAGCAGCTGAACACCGATCAGGACATTGCCTATATGCAGGGCATGGCGGACGGCAGGTTCTATCCCGCAAGCTCCGTTACCCGCGGACAGGTGGCGCAGATCTTCTACCGCCTGCTGAAGGAGCAGAAGGTTTCCTCCAAATCCACCTTTACGGACGTCCCCGACACGCTCTGGTGCGCCGAGGCGGTGAATGCCCTTGCCTCTCTTGGCATCGTGGAGGGCGTCGGCAACGGCAAGTTTGCCCCGAATCAGCCCATCACCCGCGCCGAGTTTGTCACCATCTGCGCCCGCTTCACCCAAGTCTCCGCGAGCGGAGAGACCTTTACCGACGTGCCCGCCAGCCACTGGGCGTTTGACGCCATTTCTACGGCGGCGTCCTTCGGCTGGGTCAACGGCGTCGGCAACGGGCAGTTTGCCCCCAATCAGCACATCACCCGCGCGCAGGCAGCCGTTCTGCTGAACCGTCTGCTGGGCCGCTGCATGGCAGGTCAGTCTTACGAGAATGCCCGCCAGTACCCGGATGTCCCCCAGACCCATTGGGCGTGGAAGAACATCTGCGAGGCGTCTGACGGCGTCGCCCTCCGCTGAGCGGAGAATTCAAAAGAGTACGGTAAAAGGCAGTGGAGAGACTGCCTTTTACCGCAGATCCATGGGGGCATAGTATGAAAACGATTCAAAAAAGCGTACCCGTCCAGACGGTGCTCTTCCTCCTGATGGACGCCATTTTCATCATTGTGGCGGGCGGTCTTGCGCTGCTGGTGCGCTTCGACTTCGACTTTGAGCAGGTGCCTTCCGGATATCTTGAGCCGTGGTTTCGTGCTCTGCCCGTTCAGTTCCTGGTCACGGCGGCGGTCTTCTGGCCGCGCCGGATGTACCGCTATCTCTGGCGCTACGTCAGCGCCCATGATGTCGCCGAGATGGTGATATCCGTCGTCCTCGCCTATTGCGCGTTCCATGTGCCGGCGGCGCTTTTCGGCTATCACCAGCCGAGGAGCGTGCTCTTCATGGAGCTTTTGTTCCAGCTGTTCCTGCTGGTGGGCGGGCGCTGCACCTTCCGCTTTCTGCGGATGTTCGCAAGCTCCGCCCGTCAGGCAAGGCAGGAGGAGGGCGAGCGCGTCATGCTCATCGGCGCGGGCGAGGCGGGGCGGATGCTCCTGCGGGAGATCTCCGTCACGCCGCAGCTAAAAAGCCATGTCTGCTGCATCATCGACGACGACAAGAGCAAGCAGGGCAAGTACATCGGGAACGTGCCCATCGTCGGCGGGCGGGAGAAGATCCCCGAGATGGTCAAAAAGGAGCGGATCACACAGATCGTCCTTGCCATCCCCGCAGCGTCTGCCAAGGATAAGAAAGAGATCCTGAACATCTGCCAGAAAACGAGCTGCCGTATACGGAGCCTGCCGGGAATTTACCAGCTGGTAAACGGCGAGGTGAGCATGGCGGCGGTGAAGGATGTGCAGGTGGAAGATCTGCTTGGCAGAGAGCCGATCAAGCTGGACACGGCGATCCTGACGGATTTCTTGCAGGGTCAGACCGTTCTTGTGACCGGAGGCGGCGGCTCCATCGGCAGCGAGCTTTGCCGTCAGATCGCCAAATATCAGCCCAAGCAGCTCATCATTCTGGATATTTACGAAAACAATGCTTATGATATCCAGCAGGAACTGCGGCGTGTATGGGGCGATCGGCTGAACCTGCGGGTGGAGATCGCCTCCGTGCGAGATAAGGAAAAAGTTTACAGCCTGTTTCAGATGTATCACCCTGACATCGTGCTCCATGCGGCGGCCCACAAGCATGTCCCGCTGATGGAGGAATGCCCAGAGGAGGCCATCAAGAACAACATCTTCGGCACATATCATGTGGTGCGGGCGGCGGAGAAGTACGGCGTCAAGAAATTTGTCATGATCTCCACGGATAAGGCTGTGAATCCCACCAACTTCATGGGCGCGACCAAGCGCTTCTGCGAGATGATCCTGCAAAGCAGGACGGACAGCCCCACAGAATTCTGCGCAGTGCGGTTTGGCAATGTGCTTGGCTCCAATGGCTCTGTTGTGCCCCTGTTCAAAAAGCAGATCCAGGAGGGCGGCCCCGTCACCATTACGGATAGGCGCATCATCCGCTATTTTATGACCATTCCTGAGGCTGCCCAGCTGGTGCTCGAGGCGGGCGCCATGGCAAAGCGGAGCGAGATCTTCGTTCTGGATATGGGCGAGCCGGTGAAGATCCTGGAGCTGGCGGAAAACCTCATCCGCCTGTCCGGGCTGGAGCTGGATAAGGATATCACCATTCAGGAGATCGGCCTGCGCCCCGGCGAAAAGCTCTATGAGGAGCTGCTGATGCGCAGTGGAACACTCTCCAAAACAAGCAATGAGAAAATCTTCATCGAACAGCAGCAGGACATTTCAAAGGACGTCATCATGGATGACCTGCTGCGGCTGGATGAAGCCGTCACCCGCGACATACCGCCTCAGGATCTGATCACCATGCTACGGGAGATGGTCCCGACATATACTTCCCCGGAGGAGATCAACGGTCGAGCAACGGCAGAAGTCTCATAACAGGCGTTGGAACTGGTGGATGAGGAAAATGGACCTCAAAAAAGTGGAGGAAACGGCTTGAAACGGCGTAAAACCATTCTCTGCACCATTCTTGTACTGCTGGCGGTATCGCTGGCGGGGCTTTTCTGGTGGCAGCGCGATAACTTAAAAGCGATCCATGCCGCGACGCAGCATACATCGGCCGAGCTGGAGGAAAAGCTGGAGGAAAACCAGCAGATGATCGAAGAGGCGGTGCGCTCGGCGAGCGAGGTCACGGTGCGCGAGGTCACGGAGGAGGAGCGTCAGGCGCTGCGCGACGGCTCGATGACGCAGGAGCAGCTTATGGAGCGCCTGACGGGCAGCGGGGGAGGGGAACCCTCCCAACCCGATGCGGAGAGCGCTGTCCCGGCAAGCCGCCCGGAAAGCGGCGGCAAAACGGACGCTGCACCTGAGACGCCGGACGCGACGGGCGCGGGCGAGAAGAGTGAAAAGAGCGCGGAAAGCAGCTATCAGAAGGAGTTGTCGGCGCTCATCGCCAAGGTCTACGTCCTGCGCGAGGAGTACACGCTGGCGCTCGATACGATGTATGCCGACGCCAAAGCGGAGTATCTGGCGCTCCCCGCGGAAAAGCGGACAACGACTCAGCTTGCGAAGATGGCAAAGGGCTATCTTTCCCGGGCGAACGCCTTGGAAAAGGAGTGCGACGGGAAGATGGACGAGGTCATCCGCGCCATGGAAACGCTCATCCGGGACAACAACGGCGATCTCACGCTTGTGGATACCGTGGTCTATACCTATGCCAACGAAAAGAGTCTGAAAAAGTCCTGGTATATGACAAAGTTAGAGCAGAAGGGACTGCTTTGAGCAAAAAACGCGAAATCGGCAAGAAACAAACGGAAAAGAGAGGAACATGAGCCATGACGATATTGGTGACGGGCGGCACGGGTTTTATTGGGAGCCACACGGTGGTGGAGCTTCTGAATGCCGGCTATGACGTTGTCATTGCAGACAATCTGTGCAACTCCAAGGTCGAGGTGATCGACCGCATTGCGAAGATCACGAACAAACGGCCTGCTTTCTATCAGATCGACCTGTTGGACAGCGCTGCACTTGAAAAGGTCTTTGCAGAGAACCGTCTGGACGCCGTGATCCACTTTGCCGGCTTAAAATCCGTCGCGGAGTCCGTTGAAGACCCCGGAAGATATCTCGACACCAACCTGACGTCCACCTTCCACCTGCTCAACGCAATGGAAACGCATCAGGTGTACAAGCTGGTGTTCTCCTCCTCCGCCACGGTGTACGGCACGCCCGAGACCATGCCGAACCGCGAGAGCGATGTTGTCGGCAAGGTCTGCTGCCCATATGGGTTCAGCAAGTACCTCAACGAGCTGCTGCTGCAAGATTTCGCGCGGCAGCGCGACAAGTTCCGCTTTGCCTCGCTGCGTTACTTCAACCCCGTCGGCGCGCATCCCTCCGGGCTCATCGGCGAGGACTGCGGGCAGAAGGCCCCCAACAACCTTGCCCCCTACATCACCCGCACCCTGCTTGGGCAGTTCCCGTATCTGAGCGTTTACGGCGATCAATACGATACCGCGGACGGAACGGGGGTCCGCGACTACATCCACGTTGTCGATCTGGCAAAGGGGCACATTGCGGCGCTGAACTATCTTGAAAAAACGGACAGCAAATATGACGTTTTCAATCTGGGGACGGGCAAGGGAACGACCGTACTGCAGCTGGTATCCGCGTTTGAAGAGGCATCGGGCAGGAAGGTGCCTTACCGCATCGTCGGCCCGCGGCCGGGCGACGTGCCCTTGAGCTTTGCCGCCGTTGAAAAGGCAAAGAACATCCTTGGCTGGACGGCGGAATATGACTATAAGGATTGCGCCAGAGACTCCTGGAACTGGCAGGTACAAAATCCAAACGGCTACACAGAGGAGGGCTAAGCGTTCCGCACGGCGCTCTTCCCGCATCCGAGCAAAAAATCCCCCGTAAGCGGTTCATTTGATCGCTTACGGGGGTCGTTTTTATCATGTGCCTGTCCGATGGGGGAGGGCGCTTCATTTCTTCGGGGCGAACAGCAGGTCCAGGATCGGGGAAATGTTTCCGCTGTCCGCGCCGTTTTCCAGAATACCGGCGGCGATTAAGCCCTCCTGATTCTGGCTGAGCGCCTGCATCGCGCTGATGTAGCCGTCCAGATCCTTGTTGATCTGCGCGCTTTCATCCAGCGGTTCCGTGCCGGTAATATATTCCATGAATTGTGGCGTCATGCCGACCTCGTCCTGAACAAACGACCCAAGCTGCCCAAGCGCGGCAAGGATATCACTTAGTTTTTCTCCGCCATCTCTTCCGCTATTGGCGGCAGCGGCGATCTGCTGATTGACATAGTTATAATACTGTTCTGCATTGTATTCTTTGTCATCTACGGTCGTTGTCCAGCCCTTCGCTTGCTCGGAATGAGCAAAGGCGGTCATGATGCCGTAGATCGCTCCCACATTTCTCATTGTCCCGGGGATATCGCCAAAATCTACAAGAGAATTTGTATTACCGGAGGCAAGCGCTTCAACCAAGTCCTCTTTAACAAGAAAACCGCCAGTTTCTTCGTTTTTGTCCGTTGTCATCCGTGCAGTCAGCAGCAGCGCTGCATTTGCCAGTCTCTGCTTATCAAGCTCGCTGTAGTTTTCGTTTTCATCCGGTTTTATCCCCAAGGTTTCGAGATTCATACCGGCAGTTTGAAGAACACTCGCAAGGAAATTGCCCCCACCAAGGGCAGAATTCAGCGCATTGATCATTCCGCCCACATTGCCGGTGAGGTCGTTCATGGTCATGCTTTTGCCGCCGAAGGTCGAGGCGCGAAATGCTTCGAGCTGCTCCCGCGTAGCCGTAAATTCATAGTCCTGCCCGTTGATGCTATAGTGCAGGACCGTATTCCCGTCCTTGTCGGTCGCCGCGGTGAGCACCGCGCCGTGGAAGGTGCCCGTCACCCTGTCGTACGCGAGGTTCGTATACAGCTTGAACCGGCTGTCCTGATTGCCGGAAAAATACTTCTGAAAGAATTCACCTTTGCGGTCGACCGAGGAGATGACCTGAGCCACCCTGCCGTCCTCGGTCAGAGACGCCGCGCCGCCGGAGGGTCTCCCGTCATACTGCCCCGCGTCGTAGGACGCGGATGCAAAGGCCGTGTTCACCGCGCCGAGAAGCTGCAAGTCCGCCGCCTCGTTCGCCTTTTTCACATAGCCCGAGTACGCCGCCGAACCGACGCCGGCCAAAATGCCCATGATCGCGATGACCACGACAAGCTCGACCAGCGTAAAGCCGCTCTGCCTGTTTTTGTCCATGACTGTTCCTCCTATTCCTGTTTTTTTCTCTCCTTCCCCGCCGCGGGGAGCGTTCGTTGCCTGTTCCAACGGTTCGCGCCCATCGCCCCCTTGATCGTCCGCGCCTGAAACGTGCGCGGTTTTTTCTGCCGCGCACATCCGTGCGGTCAATAAAGCTTATTTCATTATAGCCAGCTCGGATTTTTTTGCAACATTTTAGCGTATTTCTGTATTTTTTCTTAACTTTTGCAGAGTTTTGTCGTAAGAAGTCCCGCGTTTCGCGCCGACGCGGGCAGAGCTTGGCGGCTTTCGCGCAGAAGAAGGGGGGAGATTTTCAAGAATAGGATTCAAGAGGCACTATTTTCGAACCTCAGCACACCTCCCGAAGAAGTCCTGTGTCCGCAAGGGTCACGGGACTTCATGCGTTCTGCTTCACAGCATCCCGCGCGCAAAATGCGGAACAAAAGCGGAACGAGTATGGAACAAACATTCCGCGTCGGTACGGAGCAAGGTTCGCTTCGCCCCGTTTCCGGAAAACTCTTGATGCGCATGGATTTCCCGCGATCCGAAATCGCTCATTTTCTACAATTTCACAATGTGTACATTCCGCCAAAAGTTGCATTCTAAGCAACTACACTTCTCATGAAAAGTTGGATTTTCGTCATCCGTACTTTCCCTCCTTTTCTGATTCCCGCGCACCGGCACACTCCGTCATTTTCCGCAAACTCCCCATGTGTACCTTCCGTCAAAAGTTGCGTCCTAAGCAACTGCGCTTTTCATGACAAGGTACTGTTTCGGCATCTGTACTGTGTAAAAAACGAAGGAATCCTTTTGACCATTTTTTGCAATTTCCCGCTGCCTGCCCTTATTGCCCCTATGTGACGGAAGCGTCCGACCGAAAGCCGGTATAAAGAGGGAAGCGCCGCCGTATTGCGGCCCTTTCCGCTGTTTCGGTCATTGCCCGGCAAAGTCGTTCCAAGACATATCCCCATTACGATGACCATGCTGGCCGGGCCAACATTCTTCTGAACGCCCGCGTAGATCATGCCATACGGGGCGATAACGCAAGAAAACGAAAGAAAATGTGCTTATTCTTCTTGCAAAGGTACATTTATTCTGATACCATAGTAAAGCAACATAAATTCAATATAACACTTATAGGGAGCGATTGCTTTTTGGCAAAACGCTCTCTCGGCTTTGCGTCTCTCTATGAGGGTGAAGAATTTGCGTGGAAGCAATCGAGAGCTGCGTTTTCCGTACGCGGCTTCGGTCTCGCACTTTTTGTAAAATAGGTTCAACAAATTCATAGGGTAGCATTAGTCGGGAAGGAGATTACCATGAAACTGAGTTCGATTAGAAAAAACTGCTTTCGCGCGTTAGTATGCCCCATCCTCGCAATGAGCATCTTGATGGTTTTCTGTATCCCGATCCAAGCCGCGACAACCTATACTATCGTAATTTTTTGCTGATCCGTCATAATGTCCTCCTTCACGTTCGGGTCAGCCGACAGAATCGGTGTGCTTAGTATTATTTTACCATAGTTTTGTGTCGCTGTCATTAACAAGCCACCTCCCGGTCAGAAAAAATGAGCCGTTTTACCTTGGCGGTAAGCGGCTCGGTTCCGTCACAGACGGTTTCAACGGTGTACCATGTGTTTCCGATCTTGCGCTCCACGGCTTTGCGGAAGGGACTTCGCCTGTTCCAATAGGCTTCGCATTCCTGCAAAAAGGACTCCGGCGGGTCAAAAATCGGATCAAAGTAGCTCTCATGGTCAAAGACCCTGCACAGGTCGACGAGCACATCCTCTCTGCCCTCCATTGCGGCACGGTTGATTTCGTCAATGTTGATAATTTTTCCCATATATGATTCCTTTCTCATAATTCTATTTCGGTTTTGCGGCTGTGCAGTTGTGTCTGCTGCCGCTCCTGCTCATGCTGCACTTCATAAATGTTGTAGTGAATGGCCCAGAGCCTTTTGACGTCGGTATAAAGCGGCGAAAGCTCCGTTTGAATGTCCTTGTACTCCTGCTCCAACCGCTCACGCTCTCTGCACCATGCGGTGATGGGCAGCTTGCCATCCTTGAAATACGGTTTTAGCTTGCGTTCCGCCATATAAAACGTCCGCAGCTCGTCATCGTGTTCGGTTTTGTACTTCTGCCGAGATTTCTCGAAGCGGATGGATTTCAGCTTATCCGCAGCGGACTTGCTGGATTTGTAGTAGTCCACCATACGCAGCAACTCGTCTACTTCTTTGATACGAGTCTGCTTTGCTGATGCAGATTTTTTCAGCGTGTCAATCTTGTCCTGCATGGTGTGAAGCGTAGTTTCCAGATCGTCCACGGTGTAAAGATTCTTGGATTGCAGAAAGCTGAACGCCTCGGCATAGCGCTGCAAATTGGCGTTCTTCGCCTTGTTGCTGTACGCACCCTTGTTGCGATTGGCGCAATGCAGTGCCAGCAGATCGTTGAGCATGGGCGTCTGGGGCTTGGCAAGCTCGGCTTTTACGTCCTTCATCCAGCCGATCAGCGCGGCGATTTTCTCTTTTGCCTCTCGCAGCAGCGCGTTGGTTTTCCGAATGAAGCGGTTGAGATCGCCCTTGTCGGTACGGATACCCTTTGCCTCCATTGCCCGGACGGTGGGACCTTCGTGCTGGGTGGGAATTTGCTCCACGCCCTGACGGGCAAAGCTGCGATGGTCGATGCGG
>QWCY01000850.1_pt1 | contig 48302 bp, 38 predicted proteins | sample 1972631 | NCBI WGS metagenome assembly QWCY01 (sample SAMN09866696, study PRJNA288562) | Human gut metagenome isolate pre1_stool, whole genome shotgun sequencing... | isolation source: gut | host: Homo sapiens | place: USA: California
ATGCGCATACAGAAGTCTAAAGACCCCACGCTACGCTACTCCTATGCCAAGAAGTACTACAACGAGGGTAAGTATAGCCGTGTGGCAGAGCTAATGGTCGACGTCTTACCGCACTACGAAGGGACGCAAGAGGGCGCACAGGCTCTCTACATTATGGCCGATGCACTCCTACAGAACAAGCAGGAGTCGAGTGCTGCTGAGTACTTTCGCAGGCTGTACAGCAAGTACCCACAAGACCCGAGAGCCGCAGAGGCTCACTACAAGACGGGACTAGCGCTCTATCGTATAGCTCCCGACCCACGCCTAGATCAGTCGGTCACCTATAGTGCGCTCAAGGAGCTACAAGGCTTCTTAGAGGCCTACCCTCAGAGCGAGCATCGTAAGGAGGTAGAGCAGATGCTCTTCGATCTGCAGGACAACCTAGCCAAGAAGGAGCTGATTACCGCAGACCTATACTATAATCTAGGCACCTACCTAGGCAACAATTACATATCAGCCATCATCACGGCCCGCAATGCGCTCAAATCTTATCCCTACACCAAGCATCGTGAGGATCTACTCTTCATCATTGTAGAGGCTTCCTACCAGCAGGCGATCAATAGTGTAGAGAGCAAGAAGCAGGGACGACTACGCGAGGTCATAGATGCTTACTATAACTATGAGAATGCCTTCCCCGAGGGGAAGCACCTCAAGCGTGCTAAGACACTACGTGATCGTGCACAGCGCATGATCGTCAGCTAGACAAAGGCTGCGAGACGAGGTAGAGCCCTCTCCCGCACCATACTCACATACTAAGACTCCACTTTTCGCATTATGACTACAAAGAATAAGAAGCTATCCGTACCACAGACTACGATCACCCGCTCCCTCCCAGAGCTTTGGGAGCAGACGGGAAATATTTACGAGACTGTACGTATCATCTCCAAGCGCGCTAACCAGCTATCCGTAGAGATGCGCGATGAGATACGAGAGAGGATACAAGAGTTTGCCAACTACCAAGAGACTCTCGACGAGACCCCAACGGAAAATAGTGAGCAGATTGAGATCTCTAAGTACTACGAGCAGCTACCCAAGTCAACGCTCGTAGCTACCACCGAGTTTCTCAATGGTGAGGTGTACTTCCGTCTTCCCAATGAGGAGTCACAAGACTAAGTAAGGCAAATCTCTAGATCCTACCTTCACTATGTGGCAACGCATTCAGACGCTATACCTATTCCTCAGTGGGGTGACGGCAACCCTACTACTGCTCTTCACGCTCTTTACTGTCACGCCAGCTGGCCAGGAGACTGTCTATGCGGCAACCTTCACAGGACTCATCGTCAGTGGGTGGACTAGCATTAAGTACTTTAATCTAGTATCCTTCGTCCTGACCTCATTGGTGACGATCCTCTCCTTTGTGACGATCTTCCTCTACAAGCGTCGCAAGCTACAGATCCGCCTGACGATCATCGGTCTCCTCCTGATGGTAGCTGCTATCGTAGCTTTTGCCTATATGCTCTGGCGACAGGCTGATCTTATGCAGGCAACGACCCAGATACGCTTTTGGATCATACTGCCGATCATCAATCTACTATGCCAGTATCTGGCTATGCGTAACATCATCAAGGACGACATACTCGTACGTGCCTCCAACAGACTACGCTAGTACAGACTTCGACCTAGACAGCTCTCGTAGGAGCTTCCCTCATTCACCCACCACCATTCACCCCTCTTTCCTATGGCAATCATCTTCCCTGACACGTCACACACCTTTGGTGAGTACCTACTCATCCCTGGGCTGACAACGCCCGAGTGTACTGTAGACAAGATATCCCTACGCACCCCATTGGCTAAGTATCGTCCCAGTGAGGGTGAGTCACGCATCAATCTGAACATCCCCTTCGTATCGGCTATTATGCAGAGCGTCAGCAATGATACGATGGCTATCGCCCTGGCGCGAAACGGAGGACTATCCTTCATCTTTGGGTCGCAACCCATCGAGGAGGAAGCCGAGATGGTGGCTCGTGTCAAGAAGTTTAAGGCGGGCTTCGTACGTAGCGATGCCAACGTAAGTCCTAAAGATACACTTGCTGACGTGCTAGCTATCACCCAGCGTACGGGACACTCTACCATAGGAGTGACTGATGACGGCACCCCCGATGGTGTCCTATGTGGCATCGTAACCAGTAGAGACTACCGACTATCGACAGACCCTCTCGATCGCAAGGTAGCTGACTTTATGACTCCCTTCGAGCGTCTGACCACAGGACGCAAAGGGATCTCGCTAAGCGAGGCAAACGACATCATCTGGGCGCACAAGCTCAATGCGCTCCCGATTATTGATGAGGAGCAGCGACTCTGCTACTTCGTATTCCGCAAGGACTACGACAGTCACAAGGAGAACCCGCTCGAGCTACAGAACCCGCACAACAAGACGCTCATGGTCGGTGCAGGTATCAACACCCGCGACTACAAGGAGCGCGTGCCAGCACTAGTAGAGGCGGGAGCAGATGTACTCTGTATCGACTCGTCTGACGGCTTCTCAGTATGGCAGAAGGAGACCATCGCTTGGATACGTGAGCAGTATGGCGACAGCGTCATCGTAGGTGCAGGCAATGTAGTCGATCAAGACGGCTTCCGCTACCTCGTAGAGGCTGGTGCAGACTTTGTCAAGGTCGGCATCGGTGGTGGCTCTATCTGTATCACACGCGAGCAAAAGGGCATCGGGCGTGGGCAAGCCACGGCGGTCATCGACGTAGCCCAGGCTCGTGACGACTACTACCGTGAGACTGGCATCTATGTACCCATCTGTAGCGATGGAGGTATCGTACATGACTACCATATGACACTCGCTCTAGCTATGGGTGCCGACTTCCTTATGATGGGACGCTACTTCGCACGCTTCGACGAGTCTCCCACGGAGAAGCTCCGCATCGGTAATAACATTGTCAAGGAGTACTGGGGCGAGGGTTCAAACCGTGCTCACAACTGGCAGCGCTATGACGGTGGAGGCACCTCCACGACGATGAAGTTTGAGGAGGGTGTCGACAGCTATGTCCCCTACGCTGGTCCGATGAAGGACACACTCGATCAGACACTCAGCAAGATCAAAGCAACGATGAGTAGCTGTGGCACGGTCGATCTGGAGTCGCTCCGCAAGCATGCTAAGCTCACACTCGTCTCCTCGACCTCTATCATCGAGGGAGGCGCACACGATGTCATTCGCAAGGATCGCACCTAATGCGTGTACGCTTTAATCAGTAGAGCATCTGCTCTCCTGATTAGTAGATAATCCCTCCTCGCTGAAGTATCCTGTTTAGTGTACTACCCCGAGTTACTCACAGTCGTAGGTCCTACCGCTTGCGGTAAGACAGCTCTAGGTGTAGCTCTAGCTGAGGAGCTACATGGGGCCATACTCAGTGGCGACAGCAGACAGGTCTTCGTCGGTATGGATATAGGTACTGGCAAGGATCTAGATGCCTATACCACGGAGCGTGGCTCCATACCTCATTACCTTATCGATATTGTCCCAGCTGGGCAACCGTTCAACCTCTTTGAGTATGCACAGCTCTTTGACAAGGCGTATCACGAGGTGGTCTCGCAGCAGCTCAAGCCGATCTTCGTCGGAGGGTCAGGACTCTATGTCGAGCAGGTGCTACAGACGAGACCTATGCACCAAGTGCCACCCGACTCTGCACTGCGCCAGGAGCTAGAGCAGCTCAGTCTAGCCGACCTGCGAGCTATACTCAGTCGCTATCCACGCATAGAGCATGTAGACCCGAGCTCAGCACGCAAGTGTATCCGAGCCATTGAGGTAGCACGGCACTATGCGCAGCATCCTGAGCAGTATCAAGCTTACCAAAAGGCTCTCCGTGAAGCTAAGCAGCAAAAGCCACCACTCATCATCGGGCTACGCTTAGCTCGTCAAGAGATCATACGACGTATAGACCAGCGACTGCGGAGCAGACTGGAGGAGGGAATGGTTGCTGAGGTGGAGCGCCTGCTCGACGAGCAAGTCCCCGCTGACACGCTCATTGCGTATGGTTTGGAGTACCGCTTCATCACCTTATACTTACAAGGTAAGCTCAGCTACTCCGAGATGGAGGAGCAGCTAGCGACCGCTATTCATCAGTTTGCCAAGAGACAGATGACTTGGTTCCGAGGTATGACCCGCCGTGGACTCCCTATACATTGGATCGACGGACATCAGCCAGTCACCCACCAGCGAGACCGAGTGCTACGACTAGTTAGGGGGTTGTAAGGTCGGAAGCGTGCTAGAGCAAGCCGTTTCTCCAAAGGTAGATGATGCGCTCCGTGACGGCGTCATCCTCTACATGCTCTGGGTCAAACGTCATATCTAAGTTACCTCCGTATAGCTTTGCAAAGGCGTTGTACCACGTAGCGGTAAATCCGCCATAGATCGACTTAACGATCTCATACCCCGTCGAGCCAGTCTCTCTATTTACCAACTTGATGAGGAGTAGTCCCTGCCCGAGAGTCAGATCCTTCATTCGTGGTGTATACTCCTTGACCAAATCCTTCTTGACACGAGCCAAATGCTCACGACGCTCACGCTCCGTGGGGAAGGTCTCCACATATTCGTACGTCTCGATGATCATACGGCTCAGCTCCTCCGCAATAGGAAGCACCTTCTTGACATCTCGCACACGTCGCCAGTAAGCGTAGCGCTCTGACTTCGTGAGAGGCTTATGAGGAGTCCCAGAGACTCTCACTTCAGGTAGGAGTATGCTGACGATATCCTCCTCAGAGAGTGTATCAGGAGCCTGTACAAAAGACTCATCCATATTGCTGTAAATCGGGGATACATCAGCACCCTTTAGGCTTTTAGCGGAGAGTAGTATGAGGGGTAGTAGCAAGCAGATAGAGAGCTTAGTCAAACATTTCATAGTTACAAATGGGGTGTCTTATAAGAGAATTTGTTACCTTTGACAACCAATAGGAAGCACCTGACAAAGGTACAACTAATTAAAGTTCCTCAGACCAACCTATTGACGAATGAAGTTATGTCTTACAAATCTATACTAACCAGCTCTCTGCTCCTCCTTGTCGTCCTCTGTGGATGCTGCACCTCTAGTTGCGTCTACAAGAAAGGGTCTAAGACGATGTCGCAACAAGAGGTCAACTTCACGGACTTCACTGCGATCAATGCCAATCGAGGTCTCGACCTTGAGATCACACAAGGCGCAGAGTACTCAGTGTCAGTCTCGGCTCCTGAGAAGTATATGGACGATGTCCAGATAGAGCAAAAAGACGAGACCCTCTACATTAGCTTAAAGCAAGGTGTCAAGTACCCCTTTGACTCTGACGACATCACCATACATATCTCGATGCCACACATTACCAAGATAGATCTAGCGGGTGCTACGGAGGCTTGCTTCATCGGGCGGTTTGAAGCGCCACAATTCACAGCTCATCTGTCGGGCTCCTCAGAGATAGATGATCTTACCATCAAGGCAAAAGAGATAAGCATCGAAGCTTCTGGAGCGAGCGAAGTGTCTGGTACTGTACAGGCCAAGCGAGCTATGGTGAACCTATCGGGAGCCTCTGATGTCGATCTGATAGTTAATCAGCTAGGTCAGATGACTATGCAGCTCTCAGGCAGCTCACAAGCTGAGCTAAAAGGAGCTATCGCCAACCTGCAAGCTACACTCTCAGGCTCCTCTGAGATTGATGGCGAGGAGCTAACCGTTTCAGATCTAGATCTCTCACTAGCTGGAGCCTCCTCCGCAGAGATTCACAATAGCAATAACCTGCGCTATAAGTTAGCTGGAGCCTCTCAGCTCACCATCTACGGCTCTCCTAGAGTCCTCGACTCGCAGAGCGATCGCTCTTCGTCAATTAGGATGCGCTAGTCGACACTTGCTTACGTCATACCTTACACCTCTTACCACACAGTCCAGAAGCTATGGCCGCCATCAAAAAGCTTATAGGTCGCCTCAAAGGTCGTATCAAGCGTATGAGTGCAGAGCACCCCAAGCGGGCGCAAGCCTTCCTATGTGGCTTGATAGTCTTGGGGATGGGTATCTATACCTTTGCCATAAGCGACTCCAACCTCGGCAAGCAGCTCCGCTACTCGCATCGCATACAAGCACTCACCGATGAGTGCAAGCAACTCGAAGAAGCATACCGCAGTGACAGCATAAAGATAGACAGCTATAAACAGGACAAAGCTTCGCTAGAGCGTATCGCTCGTGAGGAGTATCGTATGCAGCGCCCTGAGGAGGTCATCTTCTTCATCAAGGATCGACCCGCTTCGGAAGAAGATGAGGACAAATAAGCTTACTTAACCATCTCCCCCCACCATACCCCTCTAACTAGCACACTATGTCTCAGCAAGCATCCTCTCGCCAACGGGCCATCAACATCTGCTATAAGCTTGGACTCATTCTTATGTTTGTGAGCTTACTCCTACATCTCTTCTATCCAGGTGTACTCTTTGGCTATCTACTCATAGCCGGATCGCTACTCTACACGATGAGTCAGGCACTCGTGGACAAGAATGGCGTAGACCTGCGCACGAAGCGTCTACGAGGCATAGCGCTCCTAGCGGGCGTCCTCTTTGTCGCAGGCTCTTACCTCTTCATCGTCGAGCAGTCATACTGGAGACTCGTACTTATGATTGCGTCAGTCTTACTGCTCTACTCGAATACAGTACTCCTATATCATAAGCCTCACAACCCAGAGGATCATCAAGCAGACTAAATTCTCTCCATGCCTCCTAAGCCCTCACAGAATATCCGAAAAGCTCCTCAACGGGAGCGCATCTACAGCTTCACGGCAAAAGAATCGGGAGCACTCCTCGAGCTACTCTTCGCACTACTCCCAGAGTTAAGTCGCACCACTGTCAAGCAGTATCTGCGCAATCGATGTGTCGTGCTGGCGGGAGTGACGACCACGCAGTTTGATGCACCCGTCGCTATGGGAGAGACCATAGAGATCTACAACGTAGGAGCTGCCGAGGAGTTGCAGCATCCGCTCATAGAGGAGCTATACCGCGACGAGCAGTTCATCGTCCTGCACAAGCGTCCTGGCATCCCTACCATCTCTGTCGGGGGTGCCAGCAAAAGTAGTCTCTTTCAAGTTCTGACGCATCATCTCAAGAAGGTCGATCCCAACGAAAAGATCTTCCTCTTGAATCGTCTCGACCGAGACACCGAAGGGATTATCATCGTAGCGCGAGACAGACAGCTACAGCAAGACCTGCTCGCTGAGTGGCGTAGTTTCGTCCTCTCCAATAGCTTTGAGGCAGTCGTACTGGGTACACTAGAGACCAGCAGTGGTGAGCTGACGACCCGCCCGACTAGGGACAAGAAGAGAGGCACCGACAAGCGTCACTCTGCTGCATCACCTGCTAAAGGCAAGAAGCCAGCCACCTTTAGAGCCAGCTACGAGGTACTCTCCACAGGCCCTTATATCACGAGAGTAAGCCTCTCACTACTCACGCGCAATAATAGTATCCGCTCCACGCTCGCTAGCATAGGGCACCCGCTCCTTGGGGATCGTCGAGCCAGTGAGTCCATCGCACCAGAACTCAGCAAGTACCTAGCACTACGCACTACCGAGCTAACCATCTTCCACCCCATAAGGCGACAGAAGATGCAGTTCACCCTAGACACACCGCTTGTCAACCTAGATAAGATCGCACAGACACGTCTTACTGCAGCCCAAAAGGAAGCTCTTCTCATAGAGGAGACAGCGTCTTCTAAAAAGTAAAAGACACACTGACAAGCAGCAACACAACTAATATCACTCCGAATAAATTATGAAGCAGCGCATAGCGTATATATTCCTACTCTTTAGCATTCTCTTCTCCTCAGCGCCCAATCTTACAGCGCAGATGGGGGGAATGATTAACCCCGTCAAGTTTTCTCACAAGATTACCGATGATGGTAAGCAGATAGCGACCGTATCCATCACAGCTCGCATTATGGACGGATGGCATCTCTACGATCAGAACCTCCCCAAAGGAGGACCCGTACCACTCGTCTTTCACACCGACAAGCTAGTCGGAGCAAAAGCGCTCGGGGGCTTTAAGGCAGACAAACAACCCGAGAGCTACATCGACGATATCTTCGAAGTAGAGGTCAGAGAGTTTGCGGGAACCGTTACTTTCTCTCAGCAACTAGAGATTACCGACCCCAAGGCGTTCGTCTATGAGGGTTACCTCAAGGGACAAGCCTGCCAAGACAACTGCGTGCAGGTAGAGTACGACTTTAGCTTTAGCTCCAAGCAGCTCTCCAAGGCGATGCTAGCTGTTGTAGCAAGCGAGCCTTCAGCGACGGCCACCGAGGAGTCCACTGCAGAGGCTGAGACCGACAGCACTGAGACGGCACAGCTCGCAGCTACGGACTCGCTCTCCACTGCTACGACCTCAGCAAGCTTCTCTGAGGCAAACTACTGGGCGCCTGTCGTAGACCAACTCAAGGCGTATGGTGACCGCAACCAAAAGCAGTCTACCGCTGGTCTTCTGTACATCTTTATCTACGGCTTCCTCGGAGGTCTCATCGCACTCATCACTCCTTGCGTATGGCCTATGATTCCGATGACCGTGAGCTTCTTCCTCAAGCGCACCAAGTCTCGCAAGGCTGCTATACGAGATGCTATGATCTACGGACTATCTATCATAGTCATCTATGTAGCTCTAGGACTCATTATCACCGCTATCTTTGGTGCTAGTGCCTTAAACAACCTAGCGACCAATGCGGTCTTTAACATCATCTTCTTCCTCATACTGGTTCTCTTTGCAGTCTCCTTCTTTGGAGCCTTCGACCTAGTTCTACCAGCTAAGTGGACCAACAAGATGGACTCCAAGGCAGACAGCACCACGGGTCTACTCTCCATCTTCTTTATGGCGTTTACCCTCGTACTCGTCTCCTTCTCTTGTACAGGTCCTATCATCGGTACCCTCCTCGTACAGGCTGGTACCTCAGGCGAGATCGTCGCTCCAGCTATCGGCATGATCGGCTTCGCACTAGCACTAGCACTACCCTTCTCGCTCTTCGCCATCTTCCCCAATATGCTCCAGAGTATGCCAAAGAGTGGAGGCTGGCTCAACTCTGTCAAGGTAGTCCTCGGCTTCCTTGAGCTGGCGCTCTCGCTCAAGTTCCTCTCCGTTGCCGACCTCGCTTACGGATGGGGCATCCTAGATCGTGAGACCTTCCTCGCACTCTGGATCATCATCTTCGCACTGCTAGGCTTCTACCTCCTGGGCAAGATCCGTCTGCCACACGACACACCTCTGGAGAAGATTAGCGTCTCTCGACTCTTTATGGCAATCATCTCCCTCGCCTTCTCTGTCTATATGATTCCAGGTCTGTGGGGCGCTCCGCTCAAGGCTATCACCGCCTTTGCACCGCCACTCTATACGCAGGACTTCAATCTGTATGATGGTGAGGTGCATGCTAAGTTTGACGACTTTGACGCTGGTATGCGCTATGCTCAGGAGACGGGCAAGCCTGTCCTACTAGACTTCTCAGGCTTTGGCTGTGTCAACTGCCGTGAGATGGAAAACTCCGTCTGGATCGACCCAACCGTCAAGGGGCTTCTCGAGGACGACTACATCCTCATTACCCTCATGGTCGATGATAAGACCGCGCTACCTAACGTCATTGAGGTAAAGGAAAACGGCTCTGTCAAAAAGCTCCGCACCGTTGGTGATAAGTGGAGCTACCTACAGCGAAGTAAGTTTGCAGCCAATGCACAGCCTTACTACATCGCCATCGACCCTGCGGGCAACCCGCTGAGTGCATCGTATGCCCATGACACCAATATCAGCAACTATATCGACTTCCTCAAGGGCGGCCTCAAGGAGTACGAGAAGCGTCAGAAGGAGCTGGCAAAGTAACCACTCCTCCTAACAAATAGTCCCTTTAAGGAGAGAGTCTCTACCGCTACGGCGATAGAGGCTCTCTCTTTTTGTCCCAATATTTCGTGTCATTGAGTCGTGCGTCCGTACAGGTTGTCACTCGTAAGATTTGCAGCGTTGAGGGGCTTCACCACTTGTTCCAGTGGATCACCTCGTCGGGACTCTTGCGCTTCTTCTCACGGGTCGGCTGCTCCGAGTAGCCAATGAGGATGTCTAGAACCACCTGACGCTTGTCTGGTATGCCCAGCTCCTTGCGCACGGCAGTATCGTTGATCCAGCCGAGTATGCAGCTCCCGACACCCTCCGCCTGAGCTGCGAGGACGATGTGTGCCACGAGGATACCTAGATCTATGGGGCGATAGTCCACCTTCATCACGCGGCTACCCATACGGGCTACCCAGCGCCCACGCTCCGCTACGATCAGTAAGTGTACGGGCGCCTCGAGGGCAAACTTATTCATATTGGTCACCCCCTTGATGACCGCTTGTCCTACACGCTGCGCAACTTCTGGCTCAGAGACCGCTACGATACTCCAGGGTTGCTGATTGGTTGCTGAGGGTGCCAGCAGGGCATTGTGCAGGATGCGCTCCAGCACCTCCTGCGGTACAGGACGGTCGGCAAATCTGCGATCGCTCTGACGCTCCCGATAGAGAGCGTATAGATCTTCAGGTTTCATAACTACAAGGATTTAGTCAAACGAACGTAGGCGTGCGATATACTTGCCCAAGATGTCAAACTCGAGGTTGACCACGCTCCCCACCTTAAAGTGACCAAAGTTCGTATGCTCCAGTGTGTAGGGGATGATCGCCACCTCAAAAGAGTTTTCCTGCGAATTGCAGACGGTGAGGCTCACGCCGTTGACCGTCACGGAGCCCTTCTCGACCGTCATATAGCCCTGGCGCATCATCTCACGATCCACCTCATAGACAAAGGTAAAGTAGTGACTGCCCTCCATCTCACGAATGGCCGTACAGCGAGCCGTCTGATCCACATGCCCCTGCACAATATGACCGTCCAGACGACCACCGAGCATCATGCTGCGCTCCACGTTGACATAGTCGCCCACCTGTAGGAGGCCTAGGTTGCTGCGGTCGAGTGTCTCCTGAATGGCAGTCACCGTGTAGCCCCCCTCCTCGAGCGAGACGACGGTGAGGCAGACGCCATTATGTGCGATGCTCTGATCTATCTGTAGCTCTGCGGCAAAGTCGCAGGCGAGTGTGATGTGCAGGTTGCTTCCTTCGCGGGTTAGGCGGCGCACCTGCGCCATACCTTCTACTATTCCACTAAACATATATCTATTCGGTTTGCTCTATTGATTGGTTACTTCGCAAAGATACGAAATCATTGCTGTCTAGTAAAGGCTTTTCCTCTAGACCAGTGATCGTAGCACTGGCACCTTGCGAATCAAAGCGGTGACTCCTAGCGAGATGAGCGCTATGAGGAGGATGCGCAGCGGGACGCTTACGGCAGGGCAAGCGGTCAGTGTGGGGAGGAATAGCTCGAAAAGCTTGAAGACTACCTGTAGCACCGCAAAGTGTACCAGGTAGACCCCCATCACATAGGGATAGAGCCTACTTGCCGAGACAAGGAGTCGTGCCGTGGGGCGCCATCGGTAGCAGAGGGCGAAGAGCGAGATGATCTTGAGAACAACCAAAGGCTGGAAGTTGACGCCCACCCTCCCTAACAGTTGGCAAGGCACATAAATGAGTAGCGCTCCGTGCAGTAGCATACTACCGATGAATAGCGTCAGGAGCCAACCTTTGCCAGGCAACCGACTAATGGTGCGAGAGATCAGATAGCCCGCTAGGTAGTAAGGAAGGTACTGCACCCACCAGAGCAGGCAGATCTGCTGAATGCCGTACGAGCGGTAGTAGATGTCTACAGCGAGCGCTACGAGATAGCTCCCGAGCGTCAGGATCAGTAGTCCTCGATTGCCCCCATAGGTAGGGCTATCGCTACGCTCGATCCGCTCACAGAGCCTGCGCAGCATAGGGGTGACCACGTATAGTCCCGCTAGCATCACAAGGTACCACAAGTGATACCATTGGAAGGCAAGCCACGCCTGCTCCTTCGCACAGTGCCAGAAGTAGTAGCCCACCGACCAGACGAGTAGCGGCAAGAGTATCTTGCGCCCTACGCTACGCTTGTAGAAGTGTGCCAAGCTCCCGATCTGCCGCTCAGGCGACAGCATAAAGGCGCCACTCAGCATCACAAAGAGCGGCACGGCGCCCACCGAGAGCGCATACCACGGAGCAGCCTGCCAACGCTCTGACAGCGAAGACTCTCCCACAAAGTAGCCACCAGCCGTGTGGATACCAATCACCATCACGACCGAGAGGAGCCGTAAGAGATCCAGCCCTTGGTGGCGTAGCGTCTGCTCCGACATTTTCACCCAGAGACTAATTACGCAAGGCAAGCAGCATACGCAGGAACGTGTCGAAGAGCACCATCTTCGTCAGCACGTTGCCTCGGATCTCTCGCATCGCCTCCTCGAGGAGCCGGTAGCAAGCACCCATCGCCTTATTGTTGACCCGTAGCTCTCCGACATGCGCTTCGCCACGGAGCGCACGGTGCCACTGTTGCCCCATCAACTGCATCAATAGTTTGAGAAAGGCTACCGCTCCCTCACGACCTGTCTTGTCTACCTCCTCACTGAGCAGCTTCAGACGCAAGATGTCAGCTCGTAAGGTCGCATCGTACCACTGCTGCGCCAGTTCTTGTAGTTTGTCTTGCGAAGCGGAGCTGTCGAGTAGCCGTAGCGCATCGCTCAGATTGCCGTCCACTAGGGGGATCATCGCCTCAAGGACGTCAGTCGCCAGCTCGGGGTGTAGCGCTTTCAGCGCCTCTCTCATCTCCTCCTCCGTCATCGGGGGCAGCTCGAAGCGCTGCACACGGCTCAGAATCGTATCGAGGAGACGATCCGAGTGTGCCGACACCAGGATAAAGAGCGTCTCTGCAGGAGGCTCTTCGAGCGACTTGAGGAGCTTATTGGCAGCAGCATCGTTCATGCGCTCAGGTTGGTAGATGATGATCGTGCGCCAGCCCCCTTCGGTGGTTGTGACGGAGAGACGAGACAGGAGACTATTGATCTCATTTACGTAGATGACTGGCTGACTATTGCCCGCCTCTAGCACCTCGAGCCAGTCCTGATCGGTGATATAGGGCGATCGCTCGAGGAGCGTGCGCCACTCGTCGAAGTAGCGCTCCGTCGGAGTCTCGTCTTGTGCTGCTTTGATCACGGGATAGACGAAGATGACATCGGGGTGCGCACTGGCTGCGACCTTCTTGCAGGAGGCGCATGCGCCACAAGAGTCCTCGTCCGTAGGAGATTGACACTGTATGTACTGCGCCCAGGCCCACGCTAAGTGAAGCCCTGGGTAGCCCTCCTGTATCTCCAGTAGCACTGCGTGGGGCATCTGGCCCGATCGGGTTAGGTGGACGAACTGCTGCTTGAGGGCTCGGTATCCATATATATCGGCAAACTGCATGACTGCGCTTTCTTCTCTAGATTGGTAAAAGGGTTAACGGGGACTTCTCGATGTACACTCCTCAGCTCACGAAATGACTACACGCTGACCGCTAAACTGCCCCAGCATCCGGCGTATCTCCTGCCATGTGGATAGCTCCTGGAGGAGTGGCTGGTAGCTCGTGTAGTCCGCCTCTGGGTGCTCCTGCTGTAGCGTCTGTATCTGCTGCGAGATCTGCTGACAGCGCTCCTCAGCGTACGCTAGCTTGTAGGTGTATAGCACCTTAAAGGTCATATCTCGCACCCACTCATCGGGGACTTCTTCGTCCTCGTCATCTGACATCTGTAGCTCCTCGCGCGCCTTACGAGAGAGCCGGTATGGGGTAGCGTAGAGGTCCACCGCCAGTGCTGCCACCTGCGGGATCTCCGAATTGCAAAGGAAGGAGCCACAGGAGTGCTTCGACTTACCATCTTCCGAAACGCTCAGTTCCTCCAGCATCATCTTGTTGCTATCGTTGAGAATGCGCTTGACGAGCGGGTGCTCGATGACTATATCGTCTTGCTTGAGCTCCTGATAGACAAAGTTAGCCACAGCAACCTGTATCACCATAGGCTCTGCCCCCTCACCCGCCTCCTCATCTTGCACAGAGATCTTTAGCAGCCGCTCTCCATAGCGTACCACTAGGCGGATCAGATCCAGTGCTTCATTGCTCATCGGTGCATCTAGAGGCGAGACCTCTTGCGGGGTTTCTTCGGTAGTAGGCTCTTCGGTCGTCGCTGCCGCTGGGGGAGCATACTGATAGACCCGTCCACGGCTAAAGCGCTCCTGCTTGATCTGCTGCAAGAGTAGATCCTCCGCCACGCCATACATCTGAGACATCTGCTGTATGTAGACGACCCGCTCGAGGCTGTCGGGGATCGCAGCAATGCTCTGCAAGATGTCTCGCATCAGCTGCGTCTTGAGCTGCGGATCACTCGCCATCTGCTGAGCGTAGAGCTGAGACTTGAAGGTGAGGAAGTCCTGCGCATGGGCAGCAAAGTACTCCTCCACCTCTGTGCGACTACGCTTAGAGACAAACTCATCAGGATCCTCTCCATCGGGTAGCACTAGGAGCTTGATCTGCATTCCCTCTCCGAGGAGCATATCGATCGAGCGCAGTGCCGCTTTGACACCCGCCTCGTCACCATCGAAGAGTACCAGCACATTACGTGAGAAGCGTCGCAAGAGCTGTATCTGACTCTCCGTGAGTGCCGTGCCCGAGGTCGCCACCACATTCTCTATCCCCACTTGGTGCATAGCAATCACATCAAGATAGCCCTCAACGATGATACTCTGATCTAGACGTGCTATGGCACGCTTCGCCTGATAGAGACCATATAGCTCACGGCTCTTGTCGTAAATGATGCTCTCGGGCGAATTGATATACTTGGCAATCTTGTCCGCCTTGCGCATCGTGCGTCCGCCGAAGCCGACGACCCTTCCCCCTACATTATATATGGGGAAGATAACCCGCTCGTGATAGCGATCAGCACTCGGGCGACCCTCATTCGAAGCGTAGAGTAGACCCGTCGCCACAAAGCTCTCCATATCATAGCCATGCGCCTCGACATACTTCGCTAGAGCACGACGGTCATTAGGCGAATAGCCCAGCCCAAAGGTCTGTATCGCCTCCGACCGGACACCACGCTGCGTGAAGTAAGGCAGAGCTATATCCAGTCCCTCCTCACTACTGAGGAGCTGCTCGGTAAAGAACTTCGCTGCCACCTCATTGGCGAGGTAAAGCGCCTCACGCTCACTCTGTCGCTGTTGCTCCTCCTCGGTCATCTCCCGCTCTGGTACGGGGATATTATACTTCTGAGCGAGGTAGCGGAGCGCCTCGACGAAGGAGCAGTTCTGTATCTTCATAATGAAGGATACTGGCGTGCCACCTGCGCCACAAGCGAAGCACTTGCAGATATTCTTAGACGGAGTGACGATAAAGGAAGGGTGACGATCCTTGTGAAATGGGCACAGCCCCACAAAGCCCGAGCCCTTGCGCCGTAGATGCACGAAGTCCTGCACCACATCATCAATGCGTGCCGTATCTATGATCAGTTGTTTGGTCTGCTCATCAATCATCTGTCTACTTCTCTTGCTCTGCAAATGTACTCATTTCACGTCAAAGCCTTCGTCTCTAGTGACCGATTGTCACGTAACCTAGGGGTGACACGCTAAAGACTTTTGCGTCGTCTCCACGTGGGAAACGCCAAATCTCCACGTGGCTATTTTTTATTCTCCACGTAGGCGAGGAAAAATTCTTCGGACATATCATTTGATTCCTCCGAAGTTTCATTTCTCCCCTACGTGGATATTTTTCATTCTTCACGTGGAGATTAGAAAATCCTCACGTGGATATTTCCATTTTGTCAAAGAGACCTGTCCCACTACGTCGCACCTGCTATAAGCCTACACATCAGGGGGTAACGCAAAGGCGACCTTATCCTCAAGAGGTATCGCCAGTAGCATTTAGAGAACCTTCGCTATAATTTTTCTCGTCATTCGTACACGTTAGAGTTGCTTTGTATCAATACTTTTTCATACCTTTGACAGCAAGTATAGCAAGATGGTATTCTCAGCTCTCACTCGGGAGAGGCTTTATTCGGAGCATCTGCCAAGAAAAGCGAGCTGTGAGACTATCTTCCTTTACTCTCTAATCACTAAGCATTATCAACCACTTAATAGTTCAACTATGAATAAAAAAATCCTACTTCTATGTACGGCTCTTGTAGCTCTATTGAGCTTCAACGGGGCCAAGGCACAGGTCAAGGATGCTAGCATCACCGTAGGTGGTGGCTTTCAGTATGAATTCCTTGACGATGCTCTCAACATCGACAACGCTATGCTATGGGGTCTGCGCGCAGGCTTCGGCTTCGGTCCGATTGTAGAGCTACGTGGTGTCTATGATCGCTCTTTCGGCATCAAGTCTAAACTCAGCGATCCTAATGGTGAGTGGAATGTAGATCCTATCTTCAAAGATCAGATGAGCGAGCGCAAGATCGACATCGAGCGCTACGGAGCTGAGCTTAAGTTCAACCTCCTCGATGGCTACATCCTAGCACCTTATCTACTCGTCGGTGGTGGTATCCAAAATATGAAGTACGAGCTGCCTATCGCTGATAAAAAGATCGAGACGATGAAGACTGATCACCTATACTTCTCTGGAGCACTAGGCTTTAAGGTCAATCTAGCACCTCGTGTCGCCCTCAACCTATCAGGTAACTACCTAGGCTTCCGCACGGATCTACTTAACCCATACGTCAATCTAGCAAAGGCTAATGACAAGGTAGACAAGCATGGTCTAGCTCTGATGAACAACTTCTCAGCTCGTGCTGGTCTCTCTGTCTACCTCGGTGGCTACGACCCCAGAGGTGGTAACGAGGTAAGCCGTGCTTACAGAGACTTCTTCTCCAATGGATTCAGTGGTATGGTCTTCACGATCGAGCCTTCTATCCTATATATGGACTTCAATCAGAACTCTTACTGGAACACACGCGACTCTTGGTTCTATGGTGGTCAGGTAGGTGTAGACTTCAACAACACCTTTGGTGTACGTGGATTCTACTACCAAGCTGGTAAGCCTGGCAAGAAGCTCAACTTCGACTTCGACAAGGAGCGCGCTATGTATGGTGGTTACTTCACCGGTCGTCTCAACCTACCTCGTGGCGTGACACCTTACGTCAACCTCGGTGCGGGTTACCTCTATGCCAAGCTCTCTGAGGAGGCTACAGAGCTAGACAAGGCTAACCTACATGACGTTGTCTTCGGTATGGCTGGTATCGGTCTAGAGGTACCCCTCTTCCGCTATGTCAGTCTGTTCGGTAGTGCTAATTTCATCGCGCACCCAGCTCCTGGCGTCAAGACAGCTTCTGTCACAAAGAGCTCTGAGATCGTTGCTAAGAATATGGCTTATCAGTGCGGTATACGCTTTAACCTAGGCAAGCCCGCTCGTCACTACCAGTTTGACACTGAGGAGGACAAGACTACGCAAGAGCGTATCAACGAGTACCGTGAGTACCACTACTATGGTGAGAACCGTGACGATGAGTATGTACGTATGACTCCATCTGAGATCGAGGATATGGCACAGCGCATCATCGACCGCAACCGTAGCAAGAAGGGTCACTCTTGCCAGCAGGGCAACGTCTACCGCCAGCCCAACGATGACGCACTCACTCCACTAGAGCGTGAGCTAGTACATGCACTCATTGGCAACTCTCCTCAGTACATCGCTCAGCAGCAGATGCTCGCTAATGAGCAGGTAAAGGCTCAGAGCGGGACTACGACGACTGAGCTAACTGAGCAAAACGAGAAGATCCTCGATCGTCTCGATGAGATTGACAAAAAGATTGAGAAGAACGATGCTCGTATGCAGCAGTATCAGGCTACACAGCCTGCAACAACTGTCGTAACGACACCTCCTACGCACCCAGCTTACCAAGCTCCAGCTACATCTTCTGCTGTAACTATGGACAGCAATGCAACTCCAGTTGATAAGACTTCCAATAGTCTCATCCGCTTCAACTCTGTAGGTCTACTCGTAGGTACCAACCTCGTAAAGCCTCAGGAGGAGAACCTCTTCGGTACTTTTGCAATCGGGACACGCGCTTATATGCCTATCAGCAATACGAACCTAGACTTCGTTCCTGAGATCTTCGTAGGCTTTGGTAAGAAGACTACCCTGGGTATCTCAGGCAACGTTGTTTACAACTTCAACTTCAAGGAGCTAGGTGACTTCGTACCTTATCTAGGTGCTGGTGTCGGAGGCTTTACAGATACGAAGCTTGGTGTCAACTTCCTCGTTGGTACCTCTTACAAGCTACCACAGCTCAATAGTGCTATATTCCTAGACTACGGTCTACGTCACTCATTACGCAATCATAGCGTATCTCTCGGATATCGCTTCTACTTCTAATCAATTATCACTACAACAGTATGACTAAGAAATCATTTATAGTCGGGCTGTGCGTGATCCTTCTATCAGCTGCTGTCTCCACACCTGTGGAGGCACAGCGAGATAGACGTGATGCACCTCGCCAAAAGTGCGACCGTACAGAGCGCATTGAGAAGGGCGAGCGTGGTCAACGTGAGAAAGAGGTAGTAATGACAAAGCAGGAGCTAGCCATGCTCATCAATGCGATTGTCACCGCAGCCGAAGAAGATGAGATGAGTAACGCTTGTCCTCAGCAACGTGACATAACAATCACGAGCAATAAGGACAGAGACCTACTCTATCTACTCCTACAGTATCACAACCTCAACGCTATGAAGGCGTCAGCGCCAATCTATACACAGCCTGGACAGCCTATCAACGTCGGAGGACAGCTATACTACCCAGCTGGTAGTAATCTCGTCGTAACTCAGGGTGCTCAAGGCGCTCAAGCTACAAACGATGCCGACAAGATCAAAGCTCTCGAAGAGGAGCTAGCTCGCCTCAAGGCTGCTCAGCAAGAGCCTCAGCGTGACGATGACCAAATAGCTCAGCAACTGTCTGCTCTACGCGATCAGCTCAACGAGCTCGAGAAGGCTTCTGAGCAAGCTCCTGTCTACAACTACGACAACCGTCGGGTGATCCACCAAGACCGCTCACGCAACAACGTACAGCTCAGTCGTAGCGTTTTCTTTAAGGTCAACTCGGACGTAATCAACGCAGAGGGTCTCGAGGCAGTGCGCAACGTTGCCGACTTTGTCATCAACGACCCACGCGCCCTCGTACTTGTATACGGCTATGCTAGTATCGATGGCCCCGTAGACTTCAACAACAAGCTCGCTGCTAAGCGTGCTGCTAGTGTCATCAAGGCACTCCAAGAGGCAGGCGTACCCGCAGCTGCTATCAAGCGCTACGACAACGGCGTCGACACGACACCTGCTAAGCGTACCGATGCACGTCGCGTAGATATGGACGTCATCTACTAAATAGACTGCATACACTACCCCCATCAAGGGTAGCGCAAGCAATCTTATATATAATTATAGAGAGGAGGAGAGCTCAGATGAGCCCCCCTCCTCTCTCTTTCTATCCTCACAGCCAATCGCCAACAGCCAATCGCTAACTAAGACAATTTGTCACAAGCTTCCACCCTTTGGCACATCTGTTGCTTGAGTCTCTCAGAATCAAACCTTAAAAACATGAACATAGATAAGTACACCATCAAATCACAGCGGGTGATCCAAACGATGATCGCCCAAGCGCGACAGCAGGAGCATCAGGCTCTAGAGCCTATATGCCTCCTAGATGCGCTACTACGTGAGGGACGTGACGTCATCGAGTATGTCGCTACCAAGGCGGGGGCTTATATGCACCAGATAGAGCAGTCGGTAGCACAGCAACTAGAGCGTCTGCCTCACGTATCTGGTGGAGAGCCTTACCTCTCTAACCAGACGAACCAAGTACTCACCCAGTCGGAGCAGATAGCTAGCGAGATGGGTGACCAATACATAGCCGTGGAGCATATGCTCCTAGCACTACTCAAGGTGTCGAGTGACGCTCGTCAGTTACTCCTCGACGCCGGTCTGACTTACGCTGACGCTGAGAGCGCAATCCGTGAGCTTCGCAAGGGACGCAAGGTAGACTCTGCCACGAGCGATCAGCAATACAATGCCCTGGGCAAGTACGCTATAGACCTTTGCGAGCGTGCTCGTGAGGGCAAGCTGGACCCGGTCATAGGTCGTGACGAGGAGATACGTCGTGTCCTACAGATACTCTCTCGCCGTACGAAGAATAATCCTATCCTCGTCGGTGAGCCAGGTGTCGGTAAAACCGCTATCGCCGAGGGCTTGGCGCATCGTGTCATACGTGGCGACGTACCTGAGAACCTCAAGGACAAGCTCATCTACTCACTTGATATGGGAGCTCTCATAGCAGGAGCAAAGTATCAGGGAGAGTTTGAGGAGCGTCTCAAGTCTGTAGTCAATGAGGTGACCGCCTCCGATGGACAGGTGATCCTTTTTATCGATGAGATCCACACGCTGGTCGGTGCGGGAGCTTCGCAAGGCGCTATGGATGCGGCAAACATCCTCAAGCCTGCCCTCGCACGTGGTGAGCTAAGGGCTATCGGTGCCACCACCCTCGATGAGTACCGCAAGTACTTTGAGAAGGACAAAGCGCTCGAGCGCCGCTTCCAAATGGTGATGGTCGACGAGCCTGACGAGATGAGCAGTATCTCTATCCTGAGAGGTCTGAAAGAGCGGTACGAGAACCACCACAAGGTACGTATCCAAGATGACGCCATACTGGCTGCCGTGCAGCTTAGTTCGCGCTACATCACAGACCGCTTCCTCCCCGACAAGGCGATCGACCTCGTGGACGAGGCGGCTGCACGACTACGCATACAGATAGACTCGATGCCCGAAGAGCTAGACGAGCTGGAGCGTCGTATCAAGCAGCTAGAGATAGAGCGCGAAGCGATCAAGCGTGAGCACGACGAGCTTAAGCTAGCAGCACTCTCCAAGCAGATAGCTGACCTAGAGGAGGAACGCAATGCGCTGGCTGCTCAGTGGCATGGAGAAAAAGATCTGGTCAATGAAGCGCAGCAACTGAAGGTAGAGCGTGAACAAACATCTATCGAGGCGGACAAAGCGGAGCGACTAGGCGACTACGGTCGCGTGGCTGAGCTACGCTACGGACGGCTGAAAGAGATAGACGATCAGATAGCCCAGATCAATCAGAAGCTTGCCGAGCAGCGTGCCTCTGGCACCGCACTGATCACCGAAGAGGTGACGGCCGAAGACATCGCCGACATCGTAGCTCGCTGGACTGGTATCCCCGTAAGTCGTATGCTGATGAGCGAGCGCGACAAGCTACTCAACCTAGAGGCGGAGCTGCACAAGCGTGTCGTTGGTCAGGAGGAGGCGATCACCGCCATTGCCGATGCAGTGCGTCGCAGTCGCGCGGGCTTGCAGGATCCCAATAGACCGATCGGCTCCTTTATCTTCCTCGGCACGACAGGTGTCGGTAAGACGGAGGTGGCCAGAGCTTTGGCGGAGTGTCTCTTTGACGATGAGCATATGATGACCCGTATCGATATGAGCGAGTATCAGGAGAAGTTTAGCGCCACGCGTCTCATCGGAGCGCCTCCTGGCTACGTCGGTTACGACGAGGGCGGGCAGCTCACCGAGGCGATCAGGCGTAAGCCTTACTCGGTCGTGCTCTTTGATGAGATTGAGAAGGCTCACCCTGATGTCTTCAACCTACTCCTCCAAGTACTGGACGATGGTCGATTGACGGACAACAAGGGTCACGTGGTCAACTTCAAGAACACGATCATCATCATGACCAGCAATCTAGGCTCCGACCTGATCCGTCACAACTTCGAGCACATCGATGAGCAGAACCGCGAAGAGGTCATCGAGCGCACCGAGGAGGAGGTCAAGACGCTACTCAAGCAGACGATCCGTCCTGAGTTTGTCAACCGTATCGACGAGACCATCGTCTTCACGCCACTGACCAAGGCTCAGATCGCTCAGATCGTACGTCTACAGCTCGACAAGGTGGCTCGTACACTCCAGGAGAATGGCGTGACGCTCCACTACAGCGATGCTGCCATCGACCTACTAGCCGAGCGGGGCTACGACCCCGAGTTTGGTGCACGTCCCGTCAAGCGTGTCATACAGCGTCTCGTCCTCAACGAGCTCTCGAAGGCGCTACTGGCTGGCACCGTAGAGCGCACGAAGCCTATCACGCTAGACGTAGGGGCTGACGGACAGCTCACCTTCCTAGACTAAGCTAGACTAAAGGGGCTAGACAGCTTCCTACACTTTGCTGCCACTTCCTAGAAGTGTAGCACAAATAGATCAAGAGCACAACTCACAAGACTGTGGGTTGTGCTCTTTTTTCGTACATTTGTGGGGACATATGACGTTTCCCTCTCTATGTAATTGTGCGTTTTAGAGATGCCCACGACTCCAAGCACTACCCCCACGGAGCAATTGGATAGGCTCCTGAGGCAGTTTCCTGCACTCTCCCCAACTTCTCAGCAGCAGTTGACCGCTCTCTATCCGCTCTACAAAGAGTGGAACGCACGTATCAACGTCATCTCCCGACGAGACATAGACAATCTCTACCTGCACCACGTGATGCACTCACTGGCGCTCGCTTGGCTTCTGCCCAACGAGCCGACCAGCTACACCATCGCTGACGTAGGCTGTGGCGGTGGCTTCCCCAGCATCCCGCTAGCTATCCTATATCCTCAGTACCAGTTCCTGCTGATCGACAGCATTGCCAAGAAGCTCCACGTAGCTCAGTCCATTGCTGACGAGATAGGTCTGACCAATGTCTCTACGCATCACACCCGCGTCGAGAGTTGCGACCTACGCTGCGACTACATCGTCTCACGCGCTGCAATGCCCTTGGGGCGTCTCTACGACTACACACAGCATCTCCTTCAAGGCTCACGAGCTCCCCGCTCCGGTATCTACTGTCTCAAGGGCGGCGACCTCAGCGAGGAGATAGCGCAGTCAGGCGTGACCGCACAGCTCACGGCGATCTCCACGCTTGCCAACTATCCCGACTACTATCAGGACAAATGGATCGTCTATGTCGCTAAGCAGGACAAACGAACCAACTAACCGAAAAGAACTATGAACTGCGAAGTAGCTACATTCGTATGTAACGTCATACAGGAAAACACTTACCTCCTCTCGACCAGCGACGGTCACGCTGCCATCATCGACTGCGGATGCGCCACCGCAAGCGAGCAGGAGCGTCTCGCACAGCGCATCAAGCAGTGGGGGCTGACCGTAGACCTGCTCCTCTTCACGCACCTGCACTTCGACCATCTCTGGGGCTTGACCTGGGCACTCCAGACCTTCCCCGAGGCAAAGGCGTATGCACACCCTGTCGAGCTAGCGCAGGCGGTCTCTCCCGAAGCGCAGATGCGCGCTTGGGGCTTTGAAGTACCAGAGGGAGCTTTTGATCTCTCGCAGATCCGCCCACTGCCGAGCGATGAGCCACTACGGCTCGGCGAGTTGCCTATCTACGACCTCTTCGTGCCAGGACATACGGCAGGACATGTCGCTTACTACCTGCCGAGCGAGCGGATCGTCTTCACGGGCGACGTACTCTTCCGTGGCGACATAGGTCGTAGTGACCTCCCAGGCGGAGACTACCAGACGCTCCTCCACAGTATCAAGACCCAACTGCGTCCCTTGCCTGACGAGACCATCGTCTACCCAGGCCATGGACCACATACAACCATATACAACGAAAAAAGTAATAACCCTTATATCAACTAAAATAGATGGATACAAGAAACTTTGCCTATCGTCACATAGGCATCTCCGAGGCTGACCTACCTGAGATGCTCAAGGTCGTCGGTGTAGACAGCGTAGATGCGCTGATGCACAAGGTATACCCCGAGGGCATCTTCCTCGAGAAGCCTCTCGACCTACCCGAGCCGATGACCGAGCGTGAGCTCAGCGAGCATCTCTTCGAGCTAGGGTCTCGCAATCGTATCTTCACCTCATACATCGGTATGGGCTGGTATGATACCGTAACCCCACAGCCTATCATCCGCAATGTCCTAGAGAATCCCGTATGGTACACCAGCTACACACCTTACCAAGCTGAGGTATCGCAGGGTCGTCTCGAGGCGCTCTTTAACTTCCAGACAGTCATCACCGATCTGACGGGACTACCTCTGACCAACTGCTCGCTACTTGACGAAGCTACCGCAGGCGCTGAGGCTGCGCTTATGCTTTACAACGAGCGGTCTAGAGAGCAAAAGAAGGCGGGTGCCAACCAGCTCTTCATCGACAAGCGCGTCTTCGCCTCTACGCAAGCAGTCATCCAGACACGCGTCCCTCAGCAAGGTATGGAGATCGTCGTGGGCGACTACGAGACCTTTGACTTTACGGACAAAGTCTTCGGAGCGATCATTCAGTACCCAGACGAAAAGGGAAGCATTCACTGCTACCACGACTTTATGGAGCGTGCTAAGGCTACTGGCACACGTGTAGCCGTAGCGGCCGACCTGATGAGTCTCGTGCTCCTCACACCTCCAGGCGAGTGGGGCGCAGACATTGTCTTCGGTTCGGCTCAGCGCTTCGGTATCCCGATGTACTTCGGAGGTCCTAGCGCAGGTTATCTCGCCTCTACGATGGACTATAAGCGCACCATCCCTGGACGTATCATCGGTATCTCCAAGGACACCTACGGTCGTCCCGCTTACCGTCTAGCGCTCCAGACACGTGAGCAGCACATCAAGCGTGAGCGCGCCACCAGCAACATCTGCACCGCACAGGCTCTACTCGCTACGATGAGTAGCTTCTACGCTGTCTACCACGGGCCCGAGGGCCTACGCCACATCGCTCACCGTATCCACGCTTATGCAGGTTACCTAGCTGAGCAACTCGAGGCGATGGGCTACAAGCAGCTCAACGACAACTTCTTCGACACCCTATACATCGAGCTACCCGAGGGTCTCACCGCTGAGAAGCTCCGTGAGATCGCACTCGACTGTCAGGTCAACCTACGCTACTACGAGGATGGTCATCACATCGGCATCAGCATTGACGAGACCACGCTCGAGAGCGACCTCTCAGTCCTCCTCTACATCTTCGCACAGCTCCAGGGCAAAGAGGGCGACATCGAGGGCGTTGAGGTCGACGAGACGAAAGTTTACTTCGACAAGCAGTTCGCTCGTCAGAGTGACTTCCTGCAGTATGACACCTTCCAGAAGTATCACTCCGAGACCGAGCTGATGCGTTACATCAAGCGACTAGACCGCAAGGACATCTCGCTAGCTCAGTCGATGATCTCGCTAGGCTCTTGTACTATGAAGCTCAACGCAGCTTCAGAGGTGGCACAGCTGAGCAATCCACAGTTTGCCAATATCCACCCCTACGCTCCCGATGACCAAGTCGAGGGCTACCTAGAAATGATACGCAACCTGTCGGCTCTCCTCTGCGAGATTACTGGTATGAAGGGTGCTTCGCTCCAACCCAACTCTGGTGCTGCGGGTGAGTACACTGGTCTGCGTGTCATACATAGTTATCTACAAGCTACCGGTCAGGGCGCTCGTGACCTCATTATCCTACCCGCCTCTGCACACGGCACCAACCCCGCCAGTGCTGTACAGGCAGGTTTTGACACGATTACCGTCCGCACCGCCGACAATGGCGACATCGATATGGATCACTTTATGGAGCTCACCGAGCAGTACAAGGATCGTATCGCAGCCATCATGATCACCTATCCGAGTACGCACGGCATCTTCGAGAGCAATATCCGCACCATCATCGACCGCATCCACGAGATCGGCGGACAGGTCTATATGGACGGTGCCAACCTCAATGCGCAGGTAGGCTGGACCAACCCTGGCTATATGGGAGCTGACGTCTGCCACCTGAACCTGCACAAGACCTTTGCGATCCCCCACGGTGGTGGCGGTCCTGGTGTCGGTCCTATCTGTGTCGCTGAGCACCTAGTACCCCATCTGCCCAAGCATGTGGAGCGCTGGTCTGACGCTACGAACCAAGTGTCGGCAGCACCCTTCGGTAGTGCAGGGGTCTTCGTCATCACCTACGCTTACATTCGCCTCCTTGGCTACGAAGGCTTGCGTCAGGCGACCGCTATGGCGATCCTCAATGCCAACTATCTGAAGGCACTCTTCCACGACAACTACGGTGTCGTCTATACAGGCGACCGAGGCTTCGTCGGACACGAGATGATCCTCGACTGTCGTGGTGTCAAGGCTCAGGCAGGCGTCGATGAGGGCGACATCTCCAAGCGTCTGATGGACTTCGGCTATCACGCTCCGACGGTCTCCTTCCCCGTTCACGGCACGCTCATGATCGAGCCGACCGAGAGCGAGAGCAAGGCTGAGCTAGATCGCTTTGTCGCTGTGATGAATCAGATTTACCAAGAGGCTCAAGATATCGCTTCGGGCAAGGCCGATGCTACGGACAACGTAATCAAGAACGCACCTCACCCTCAGTACGAGGTCTGTGCCGACGAGTGGCATCACGCTTACACACGTCAGCAGGCAGCCTTCGCACTACCCTATCTTGAGGAGAATAAGTTTTGGGTCAATGTGGCTCGCATAGACAACGGCTTTGGCGACCGCAACCTGATCCCTGCTTTTTGTGCCTGCACACCAGAGATCATCGATCAACTCAATAAATAAACGACCCTATGGCTAGTTTCAAGCAAGAATTCAAAGAATTTGCCCTCCGTGGCAACGTTATGGATATGGCGGTCGGTATCATCATCGGAGGAGCCTTTGGCAAGATTGTCTCCTCGCTCGTTGATGACATCTTGATGCCGATCATCGGACTCTTTACTGGGGGCATCAACTTCACCGACCTGAAGTGGGTCATCAAGCCCGCAGAGATCAATGCTGCTGGCGAAGAGATCGTTGCAGCTACAACGCTCAACTATGGTCTCTTCATTCAGAACGTCGTAGACTTCCTCATCATCGCGCTTGTCATCTTTATGATGATCCGTGCGATCAATAGTGTGAGGAAGAAGCAGGAGGAGCCCGAAGCTCCCGCACCTGCTCCCGAGCCCTCTGACGAGGTCAAGTTGCTGACCGAGATCCGCAACCTACTCGACAAGAAGCAGTAAGCCGACTCAATCGGTAGGCTACAGAACTAAAGCACCGCCCTCGTAGGTCACTCCTACGCAGGCGGTGCTTTTTTGTCTCTTGTCACTTCGCAGAGATCTCCACGTGGCGAATCGCAAATCGCCACGTGAGCAATCGAAAATCCCCACGTAGGCGAGAATCATTTCCTCCGAAGTTTCATTTGATTCCTCCGAAGTTTTATTTCGTCTCCACGTGGAAAATGCTTCTTCCCTACGTAGGGATTTTCGATTTCTCTCGTGGAGATGCAGGGAGGCGATCTCAAGCCCCCTTAAAGGGCCGAAACGCTCTCGGTAAAGGATCAGGGAGCAAAGCTGGACTTTTAACTCCTTCTCACAGCTCCTACCGATAATTGATGAGAGACACAGGCTAAAATACCTATTAGTGGTTATTTCATCGGGAATGAAGCCGACGTACCTTTGCAGAGGTTTTTATGCTTCCCCTATGAGTAGGTCTATCCGTAGAGTTCTTCTGTCCTACATACTCTTTTCGTTGCTCTCCTGGAGTCTATATGCTCAGGGTGCCCGTCACACCCTCACAGGAGTGGTATGCGAAGCGTCTACTGGCGAGCCGATAGCCTACGCTTTGGTGGCTCTCTCTGCTGAGGGACGCAAAGATGTGGTAACCTACACGGATGATGACGGGCGCTTTACCTTTCAGTCGGTACTAGCGGGACGATATCGCCTACAGGTGCGCTATACGGGTCTGCGCAAGGAGCTGACGGTCACCTTGCAGCGAGACCAACACCTACGTATCCCCTTTAAGCTGGAGCAGACACTAGGCGAGGTGGTCGTGACTGCGCAGGAGGGACGACAGCTGACCAGCTCCTCAACGATTGAGCGGGCAGCTATAGATCATCTGCAGCCTAGTAGCTTCTCCGACCTGACGGCACTACTACCTGGTGGCAAGAGTAGCATACCTAATATGAGTGGTGTCAATAATCTCTTGCTCCGTGAGACGGGCACTATCAATATGCAGGGCAATAAGACAAACAACCAAGACTACGCCATCAGTTCGCTAGGTACCCTCTTTATGGTAGATGGAGCTCCGCTCAATACGGATGCGGATATGCAGTACACAGCCTCGCCGTCTGGCTCGCTCCTAGGTGCTGGCAAGGTCAATGTGAATCGAGGTGTGGATATGCGCACGCTGCAGACGGACAATATAGAGCGGGTCGAGTTCATCCGTGGTATCCCCTCCGTAGAGTATGGCAATATCACCTCGGGTGTGGTGCTGGTGCATCGTAAGCGACAAGCCTCGCCCGTGCAGAGTCGCTTTAAGGTAGATGGCTACAGCAAGCTGGTCTCAGTGGAGAAAGGGTTTGCCCTCACACCCTCCCAGCGCCACATCCTCAATGGTGATGTGAGCTATCTAGATGCTAAGCCTGACCCGCGTATCCCCTTTGAGACTTACCGGCGCTTGACTGGTTCGCTACGCTATCATGGTACGAGTAGTGACCAAGTGCACAGATGGGAGGTAAGCGGAGACTATACGGGAACCTTTGACAAGAATAAGGTAGACCCCGACCTCTCCTACGGACGCACCGACGAGTACCGCACAGACTACAACCGCATAGCACTCACCTCACGCTATACTTACGCTCCGTCAAGCCACAGGGAGGGCTTACAACGGGTGGAGCTAACACTATCCGCTGCGCAGCAGTTTGACTACCTACACCAGCGCCGTCTCGTGGCTCCAGACCGTATGTCTATAACCCCTACAGGCGACCAGGCTGGCGAGCACGAGGCTAGACTGATCGGCGGGGAGTATATAGCGGACTATGTGAGTGATGGTAAGCCTATGACGCTTTTTGCTAAGGGGCAGACACTATATAACATAGAGTGGGGAAAAGCTTCGCATAGGTTGAAGGGGGGCTTTAACTATGACCTATCCAAAAACTTCGGTCGCGGGCAGGTCTACGACCTTTCCTATCCACTCTTCCCCAAAGCGTGGGACACTCGTCCACGACCCTACTACCAGATCCCAGCCTTGCAGCAGCTGGCACTCTATGCGGAGGATCTATATAAGCAGCCGCTCGGAGCGCATACGCTCCAGCTAGAGGCAGGCGTACGACTCTCCATGCTCTTAGGCTTAGCACCACAGTACACGCTGAGCTATAAGCCTTACCTAGATCCACGTGTCAATCTGCGCTGGAGCTTGCCTGCCTGGGAGCTGCTGTCACGAGACCTCAAGCTCTCACTCGATGCCGGATGGGGGCTGACGACTCGTATGCCTACGCTCAACTACCTCTACCCTGACCCACGCTACGTAGACATAACGCAGCTAGCTTACTACGACATCAACGCTCCCTATGAGCGCAGTCTATACTACGTCCGCACCTACATAGAGGATGCGACGAACTACAAGCTACGTGCTACACGCAATCAGAAGCTAGACCTACGTCTCTCGGCCGAGTGGGGACGCAACAGGATCTCCGTGAGTTACTTTCGCGAGTTGATGACCACAGGCTTTAGATACCGCTCCACAGCTCAGGTCTATGCCTATAATAAGTATGACGCCTCGGCGATCGACTATACCCAGCTGACGGGACAGCCCGACATATCTACCATTCCCTACACTCCCGCTGCGCGTATCGAGTCGACAAGTCGCCCTGAGAATGGCAGTATGATCCGCAAGGAGGGGGTAGAGCTACAGATTATGACGGAGCGCATTCCAGTGATCAATACCAGTCTGATCCTAGGGGGCGCATGGTTTCGCTCTACCTACTCGAATAGCGTACCGCTCTTCTATGCCGTCTCTGGAGTCTACGGAGATGTGATCCTATCGGATCAATACTTAGGCCTCTACAACTGGCAGGATGGATCGGAAAATCAGTCGCTCTCGACCAACCTGCTCCTCGACACGCAGATCCCGCAGTGGGGACTTATCCTGACGACCGCCATAGAGAGTACTTGGCTGGTCTCTCGTCGTCGCCTCCCCCAGGATGGTCGTCCGATAGCTTACCTAGATGTGCACGACGGTAAGCTGCACCCCTACACAGCGGAGTCAGAGCAAGACACCTATCTGCAGCATCTCTTGATACGCTACAGTGATACGCTCTTTAAGCCGAGTCGCATACCTCTAGCTCTTGGGGTCAATCTAAAAGTATCCAAGCAGCTGGGAAGGCTCTTTACGCTATCTCTCTTTGCCAACAACGTCTTAGACTACCTGCCCGACTACAAGGTGGGGAGCGCTACGCTCAGGCGTACTGCCACACCTTACTTTGGCATGGAGCTACGCATCAAAATATAATCAATCCAACAAATAGATCTCTATGAAACGATTACTGTATATACTCCTCTTACCAGCCCTGCTGGTCGCTGTGACTGCCTGTCGTCCAGACCCTGTCACACCAGACAACCCCAAGGAGCAAAAAGCCATCGCTTGTCTCTTCGAGCGCACACAGCCTGATGGTGTCACTGACTTGACCATACAAGAGGAGCTCCTCACGATACACAATACCTCCACGGGTCAAGACGTGGAGTATAAGACGCTAGAGGGTATCAAGCTGGCTCTAGGTCTGTACAACCTAAACTACACAGCGACCTGTCGCTATAAGCTACACGGGGTCGCAATGGAGGGACGGCTGGTCGCACAGATTGAGAATATGGAGGTGACCGACCAAACGACCGCCCCACTCAAGCTACGCTTAGAGCTCCGCATCGTGCCTACCGTTCAAGACTTTGTCATTCAGGAGATATTCTTTACGGGCACACTGACCCCTGCAGGCAAGCAGTATCATGGGACCAGCTATGTGGTTCTCTACAACGGGACAGACAGAGTACTCTATGCTGACGGGATCGCCTTCTGTGAGAGCGGGTTTAACCCCACACGTAAGTTTGACTACAAGCCAGACATACGTCAAGAAGCTATGGCGGTACACGCCGTCTATGTCATCCCTGGCAGTGGTAAGGAGCACCCAGTGAAGCCTGGCGAGCGGCTGATACTCTGTGATATAGGCATCGATCACAAGGTGAATAATCCAAATGCTTTCGACCTCTCCAAGGCTAACTTCGAGTGGTATGACGAGTCTAGCTCACCAGCACACCAAGACTTTGATAGTCCTACAGTGCCTAACCTAGATAAGTGGTACTGCTACACGAAGTCCTTTTTCATCCTACACAATAGAGGCTTTGCATCGTACGCTATAGCTCGTATGCCGATAACCAAGGAGGAGTACCTCAAGGACTACAAGTATGACTACACCTACGTCTTGACACACAATGGAAATAGCTATGACATGTCAGGCTCGTGCTATAAGCTACCCAACGACTGGATCATAGATGGTGTCAATTGTAGTGTCGAAGCGGTGCATCAGTGGACGATCCTACCTGAGACGATAGACGCTGGATATACAAACTGTGGTACGGTAGACGGACAGAAAGATCGCTACTTCCACAGCGTACGACGTAAGTACCTAGGCAAGGATGCCAAGGGACATATGATCCTGCAGGACACCAATAACTCGTTTGAGGACTTCAACCCAATGGTCACGGTCTCACTCATTGAAGAGCAAGGTACTGCGATCAATGCTAAGGGTACACCCTGCACGACTAAGACTTATGATGGGGTCGTGCCTATTGAGCAGTAAGGTCTCTTCGATAGACTATGGTGCATCATTCTTCAGTTTGTCTTAGCAGATCTCTTGCGCTCTTACTCTGTCTCCTAGGTGTGCTTACAAACTCGCTCTATGGACAGCAGCAAGAGCCAGAGAAGATCTCACTACCTGCAGATACCCTCTCGGTGGCAGGGTCGCTCCTAGAGCAGGGGCGACCTGGCTACGACCTGTCGGTATCGCCAGTAGTGTCGCCACTCTACTTTTTCTCAGAGCGAGGCTCTCGTACAGACCTCTCTCTGGGCGGAGCTATGCGGCGAGATGGAGGCGAGGCGATGATCCCGCAGCTGGGCAAGCAAGACATCGATGGATCGGTGCTTATCGAAAGTGCTTTGCGTCAGCACAACAACTTCGCTTGGGGTGCTGCCTCCTACACTTATCGTGCTACGGAGGGGATACGCTTCAACGAGACAACAGACTACCCCCTCCTCACACCCTACGTCATGGGAGACACGGCGCATACAGCGCACCTGCACCAAGATCTCTACACCTTCGGCGCAGGTACGGTGCATCGTCTCGGCAATTGGCTCCTCTCCCTGACGGCGGACTATCGTGCCACCTTTGCCTACCGTACGCAAGACCCTCGTCCTCGCAATTTGGCTACACGCTTAGAGGGGCAGATCGGCATCGGCTATCAGCTTACCGACTATGCGCTAGCTCTAGCAGGGACGCTAGGTCGCTACAAGCAAAATAACCAGGTAAACTTCCTGAGTGAGCTCGGAGTGGCTAGTGAATATCACTTTACGGGCATCGGGGGAGACTACTACCGCTTTAGGGGAGGCAATACGTCGCTCTTCTATCAAGGGCTGTCTTATGGCATCTCGCTCGGGCTAACCCCTACCAGCGAGTCGCATCAAGGCTTCTATGCTCTGGTTGCGTGGCATCTGCTGACGACCGACCGTATCATACGAGAGCTCAACAACCTCCCCCTCTCGACACTCTCCAGTCACACGATAGATCTGCAGGCGGGATACACCGCCCGCTCAGCACGACTGGGACGTTGGGGCGTAGCGCTCTACACACAGGGCGACATACGTCGAGGTGCTGTCCATCTCTTCGGTGATCCTAAGGGAAATATCTACCCACGCATAGCCACGGAGCGGTCATACTATGGCCAGACCTTAGAGTTTGGAGCTAAAGGCTTTTGGTCTAAACGAGGCAGTTCCTGCACCCCTTGGTCTTGGGGTACAACCCTCTCCATGGGTTACCGACTACATGAGGAAGACTTGCTACCTCAAGCAGAGCGACTCTTCTACCATCTAGGAGGGACATTGGCTCCGTATGTTAGCTTTCATCGCGGGCAGTACTTTGTCTCTCTGACTCCTACTTATAGTCTCTGGTCGCAGACGGGACACCCTTCGCTACAGTTAGCACCTCAGCATCAGCCTATACCTACTTATGCTGAGACACTGGAGCGAGCCTTCCAGATAGCTAGTTCCACGCAGATGACCTATGGGCTATCTATGACTCACGGCTATCAGCTTAGCAGTAGATATGCGCTGTGGCTCTCACTAGACTACCTCCATACGCAGACGAGTCTGTGCGGTAGCAACTACGGAGCCATACGCTGTGGCATCTCATTCTAATGGCAAAACAGACTAATCAAACAATCTAAATATCATCAGTATGCGAAAACAACTACCAGTATTACTTATACTCCTCACGCTCTTCTGTACGGCGAGTGTGACGATAGCACAGACTCCAGACGAGGGCGTCGCAAAAAACTTCCTCTGGTATCGCCTTATTTCCAATAGCGTAGAGCGTCATCAGATACCTCAGCAAGTGGTCGCCTCTATGGATGGCAATCTCTTTGCGAGCAATGCCTTCTATAGTAAGGAGCGCACTGACGCTAGCTCGGTCTTCAACTTTGACGCATCAGACGATGCTGACAAAGCGACCTCCTATGGCGATGACGGCTCGGCGGCCAACGGCAACACCGCCCTCACTATCTATAAGATGACTCCTGAGGGCAAGCTACTCTGGTACATATACAACAGCCGCGGAGAGATAGCAACCAATGTCAACTGTATCACGGCTACTCCCGACGGAGGCTTTGTGACCATCTTGATGGTACGGGATGCTCAGTCCAAGTCTAAGAGCGATACAGACACGCTGCGTCTGGTCCAGGCTGACGGCAAGCCTTACGATGTAGAGATGAAGTCTCTATTTGTTGGAGTTGGCGATGATGCCTCCGCAGGAGCTACGCGTCGCAAGATCATGCCACTCCTTGTCAAGGTTAGTGCTGCGGGACAGATCGAGTATCACAAAGCTTTCGAAGTAGACCACACCCCTATGGCCGATGCAACTCGCTATAGCTACGGGACCCCTACGGGCTGCGACTTTAAGGGCACAACTATAGATCCCGAGGGCAACGTCTATGTCTGTGGCTTCGTCCGCACGGCCATAACCATCGGCGAGACAACCATCAAGGCAAAGAACAATGTCGGGTGGAATGGTGACTCACAGAAACAGATGGGAGACTTCTTCGTCCTCAAGTTTGACAACAAGGGTAACCTCCTCAAGCATCTCACCGAGCAGGGAGACCCCATAGGGCGCTCTATGCTAACGGTCATCAAGTATCAAGACGGCAAGCTCTATGCGGCTGGACGTTTCACAGGAACTAAAGAGAAGACCCCCATAACCATCGATGGCAAGCAACTCATCCCTAGCGATAAGGAGAGCCTTGTCACCCTCTGCCTAGACACAGATCTAAAGGTGTCGTGGATCTCTCAGATTGATATCAAGGCTGTACCCGAGCACACTTCGACGCTTGCTTTTGTCGATGGGATAGCTGTCGGCAAGGACAAGGTCTACATAGCGGGACGTGGTGCTGGAGCTTTTTGCGATGCCGAGGGAAATGTGATCCTTGAGCAAAAAGTCAAGGGACACAGAGGCTATGCTCTAGCAATAGACAAAGCTACAGGCAAGCCCAATGCAGAGTGGCATACGCTCCTCCCAGAGAAGGGGATCTCCAACTGTACGGCTATATCCACTCAGGGAGATCGTGTCATCTTGCATGCCTATGCTCTAGGAGGGCAGACCTATTATCGTGTGCTGGATCTCAACCTCTCTGAGGGCTCCGTACAAGACTACCCTATGGTAAGTAAAGCTATGACCTCATTCGGAGGCGATGTCGTAGCCAATAGCTATGTGGCAGGTGTGCGTTGTCGCAATAGTGCTAAGCTCCTTACGACCGAGGGCTATAAGGAGATGATATACAAGGATTGGTTTAGCCTCTTTGTTGCCCACAAGCTCCCCTTCCCCTCAGTCTCTGCTAGCTGCAAAGCTATCCACCTATCAGAGGGCAAGGGTACCCTACAAGTCCTAGCGTCTGACCTTAAAGATCCGATCCAAGTGACATGCTCTGGCGAAGGCTTTACGGCACAGCTCAAGGAGCTACCCGCTACGGGTGGCGCTCTCGAGGTACAGTTCAAGACAGCTGTCACCAAGACGCCCGAAGAGCGTATCGGCAAGCTCACCCTCACTTCTGGTGGAGCTAGCTACGAGGTCTACCTCTACGCAATGACCGAGACAGAGCAGTACATCAAGGTATCTCAGAGCGAGATCGACTTCACGATGATACCTGTCGGTGAGCATAAGTCTGTCGATCTGACCGTCACACAGAAGAACCTCATGAGCGCTATCACCTGTACGATCGAGGGTGAGGGTGCTAAGTACTACTCTGTGGACAAGAGCGAGATCGCCATCTCCAATGAGCCTGCGACCCTCAAGGTAACCTACACGCCTGACAAGACCATCGCAGCTAATGCCAAGGCTACAGCTCAGCTCGTCCTAACCTCTGGCGGTGTCAAGACGATTGTCACACTATCTGGTCAGACCAATACAGCTATTGAGGAGGTTGCAGCAGCCAAGCTCACTATCGCTACCGCTGCTGGTACGCTCTACGTACACAGTGATATGGCTCGTCCAGTAGCTATCTACACGTCAGCTGGTGAGATGGTTGCGCAGCAGCTACTCTCTGGTGATATGGAGCTCTCACTACCTGCTGGTATCTACTTCATCCAGACAGATCGTGAGGTCTATCGTGTCTACATCCCCGCTATCTAATCTGTCTCGTTCCTCTTCTCCCTATGTGGAGGAGAGGAACTATCCTCTTTATATAAGCAACTCTGTGAAGCTCGCACTTCACACCCTATTGCCTCAAAACACAATTATCACATCAACACAGTATGAACAATAAACTATCTCTCGTGCTTCTCGCAGCACTACTTTCCTTAGCCCTCATAGGCTGCAACAAGCAAAAGCAAGATCAGACCGCAACCGCAGAGACGGAGGCTCCGACCTATATGGAGGTAGACGCACTCCTCGCCTCTGCCGATAGTCTCGTCGGTCAGACGGTTACTGTGCAGGGCATCTGCACTCATCTTTGCAAACATGGTGCCAAGAAAGCTTTCCTTATGGGCAGTGACGACACCAAGGTGATCCGCGCTGAGGCTAGTGAGGAGATGGGCGCCTTTGCCCAAGAGTGTATCAATAGTATAGTCACCATCACAGGACAGCTTGTCGAGGATCGTATCGATGAGGCTTATCTGCAAAATTGGGAGGAGCAGCTCAAAGCTCAAGCCGCCAAAGAGCATGGCGAGGGCAAGGCAGGCTGCGCCAATGAGAAGAAAGCTCGTGGCGAAACGGCCGATACACCAGAGGCTCGTATCGCAGACTTTCGCAAGCAGATCGCTGAGCGCGAAGCTCAGGAGGGCAAGGCATACCTCTCCTTCTACCACATCGATGCTACAAGCTATCAGATAGAGCAGCAGTAACATATCTGAAGCTGAAAGATCTCTATGAGAGTAAACTTTAAGGCAGTAGGTAGGAGCGTGCGTCGCTGGAGTAGATTACTACACCGTGACCTCTCCTACCTACTTGCTGCACTTATATTCATCTATGCCCTGTCGGGTCTCTATATGAATCACCGAGACTCGATCAATCCACACTACATCATCACCCAGCGGGAGTGTCAGATCCCGCTAGAAGAGCTGCAAGGTGCTGCACGTCTTGACGCACCCGCCGTTCGCAAGCTCCTAGACGAGATAGACCTGTCGGGTAGCTATACCAAGCACTACTACCCAGACGACCACACGCTCAAAGTCTTCCTCAAGGGACGTGCCACCCTACTCCTCGACACCTCAACCGGGGTAGCCGTCTACGAGTCGATCGAGCGACGCCCGCTCATCAGCTCTATGACACAACTGCACTACAACCCAGGGCGCTGGTGGACGATCGTCGCTGATGTACTAGCCATCGGTCTTATCCTCATCACCCTCACGGGACTACTCATCGTGCCGGGGAGACGTGGGCTCATAGGCCGTGGAGGCATCCTCCTCTTGATCGGTCTGGCAGTACCACTACTCTTCCTCTTCTTATAAGTGTAGGCGGCAGCCCCTGCTACCTAAAGAGTAGCCCACACCCACCCCTTATACCACTTAACTAATATGGACAACTTAATCGAGTGTCACAACTTGACCCACTACTACGGCAAGCGATTGATCTATCGTGATCTCTCCTTTGCCGTGCCTCGTGGTCGCATCCTCGGTCTGCTTGGTAAAAACGGAACAGGCAAGACCACAACGATCAATATCCTCAGTGGCTTCCTCCGACCCAAGTCGGGCATCTGTCGCATCCTAGGCGAAGACATAACCCGTATGCCCGACCAGCTCAGACAGGATATCGGGCTGCTCATCGAGGGGCACGTCCAGTATAGCTTTATGACTATACGACAGATAGAGCGCTTTTACGCTCCCTTTTACCCCAAGTGGCGCAGGGAGGCTTACTACGAGCTGATGGAGCTACTCAAGGTCACCGAGAGCCAGCACCTCAGTCGTATGTCTTGTGGTCAGCGCTCACAGGTCGCTCTCGGACTGCTCCTAGCGCAAAACCCCAAAGTCCTCATCCTCGATGACTTCTCGATGGGACTAGACCCGGGCTATCGCAGGCTCTTTGTGGACTACCTGCATCACTATGCCAAGGAGCAGGGGACCACGATCTTCCTCACCTCCCACATCATCCAGGATATGGAGCGTCTGATCGATGACTGCATCATTATGGACTACGGCTCTATACTCCTGCAGCGACCCGTTGCTGAGATACTAGACGAGGGGCGACTCTACAGATGCACCCTCACAGACGATCGTCCTCTCCCGGAGATCGACGGGCTGTACCACTTCGAGGCGCACCACAGACGTGGGGAGTGCTACTCATTTCTCCCCATGCCAGAGGTCGCCGAGCGACTCACTCAGGCTGGCGTCCCCTACCAAGATCTCACAGCACACGAGACGACGCTCGAGGATGCCTTCATAGGACTCACTGGTAAGTATTAACGCTATCTATATGTTTGCCTCTATAATATATAAGGAGTGGCTCAAGCTCCGACTATACGCACTACTATCGACACTCGTCGCACTAGCCGTGCCGCTCTACGGCGTGATACGCATACACCGAGCCATCGCCCTACAAGGTGCTGACCATATCTGGCTCGTGATGATACAGAAGGGGGTCGTCTTCGTAGAGAGTATGCGCTACGTACCTCTCATCCTAGGCTTGCTCTGCGCCATCGCTCAGTTTGCGCCAGAGCTCTCTCGTCGTAGTCTCAAGCTCACCCTGCACCTGCCTCAGTCACCGCTCCGATCGACCTACCAGATGCTCGCCTGCGGGGTGACGTTGCTGCTATGGCATACCTTATTATACATAGGTGTCCTCTTCATCGGACTAAAAGGAGTCCTCGCTTACGAACTCCTCGCCTACGTCCTCTCCGCCACACTGCCGTGGATCTTGGCAGGCTTCCTCAGCTACCTCCTTATGAGCTGGATACTCCTAGAGCCCACTTGGCGCAGACGTATCCTCTACACCCTCATCGCTGTACTCCTCATGCATCTCTGCTTCATCTCACCCACAGCAGGAGCTTACGCACCCTTCCTACCTACGCTACTTATCTACACCATCCTATCCTCAACACTCGTGTGGCTCTCCGTGAGCCGCTTCAAAGAGGGGAGACAAGACTAGAATACTATGAAGCGCATAGCCACAATACTCCTATACATCACCATAGCACTACTCATCGCCTGGCAGATCCCCTGGTGGTACAACTCCCTCCGAGCCGATGCAAGCCGTGAGCCATTCACTATCTATAGTCAGCTACTAGGCGACTTTATCATCACAGGTTATGATGAGGGAGCGATAACCTACCGTAGCGGTAAGGGCGTGCAGTATAGTCGTGAGGAGGTCGACAGCTTACTCCCCACCTTCTACTACCGCCAGCTCCTGACTGATGGACGCCTGCCCGACACGCTCTACGGAGAGGCGATGACTCCACAGCTCATACAGCGGAGTGGCGTCACCTTTCGCAGTTCGCCACGCACCCTCTCTGCGCCTGGTGTAGCTCTCTACCCCCTCCTTGAGAGTGCTTCGCGGAGAGTCAAGCTGGAGATGCCCGAAGATCTCTTTCGCATCACAGAGCAGGCGATCGAATTTGTAAATATGCAGAGCAATCAGCTAGACAAGACGAAGAGTGCTAGCTACACGAAGCTCTTTCAGGAGAAAGGCTTTGCCTTCCCCGCACAGCGGGTCGCTGGCAATGCAACTGCACAAAAGGAGTATGACAACGGCTACCTCCTCATTGATCAGCAGGGTAAGCTCTTTCACCTCAAGCAGATGGCGGGCAAGCCCTACCTGCGGGCTATTGACTTGCCCGAGGGCGTAGAGGCTGCCGAGGCATTCGTCTGGGAGCTACCTAGTCGTCGGCATATCGGTCTCGTCTCTACCCGAGACCATCAGCTCTATCTGATCGAGCGTGAGGGCTATCGACTCTGTCGCCTTGAGATACCCTCGTGGGATCCTCACCGTGAGGATCTCACCATCATCGGCAACGACCTAGACAGCTACACCCTCAAGGTTTCCACCGCCGATGCCACAAGCTACTATGCGCTAGACGCTACGAACTATACGCTACTGAGCTCGCTACAAGTAGATCACCCTGAGCGGGCTATGCCGGGGCTGCACTTCACCTCGCGCCTAGATGGCTGGGTGAAGCCACGACTAGACTAACCGCAGGCTCCCTTCTGACATCTTCAGGAGGGAGGAGCCTCTGTGAGCCTATTCATCTAGGGCTAACTCCTAGTTTTGTACTGCTGGGGCACTCAACTCTGATATGTTATAGTATAGCGTCCTCTATGCCCCGCAGCACTTTCTCTTAGCATAAACTGATCTCCACGTGGCGAATCGCAAATCGCCACGTGGAGAATTTCTATTGTCCACGTAGGCGAGAAACATTTCCTCCGAAGTTTCATTTGATTCTTCCGAAGTTTTATTTCGTCTCCACGTGGGAAATGCTTCTTCCCTACGTAGGGATTTTCGATTTCTCACGTGGAGAGCTGGAAATGCTTGTGAATCATTGCTAGATTTTACCTACAAGCAGATTGGTATATGCTCGGTGCGTGGGGGGAATGTGCGGTCAAATCTTTTTTTTCCTTACCTTTGGAGCTAGATTATATGTTAGGTGCTACCGAAAGGTCTCTACTTCATCTGCCGAGACCTATGGCGAAGCGCCCGACTCTCAGACTGAATCTATGAATCGGACTTTACTAAATACCCTCCAGATGCCACTCCTAATCTGCATCTTATGTGCATTGGGACTGACCTCTTGCAACGACAACTACTCGACCCTCGGAGGGAGTCTGCGACCTGAGCGAGATCTCGTCACGGCTCGGGGAGACTCGCTAACCTTTACAACGAAGACAATACGACTGGACTCTATATATAGTCGTAGTGCTATCTCGCTACTGGGACAGATCTCCGATCCCGTCTTTGGAGACTTTGAGGCGTGCTATATCAGTCGGGTGCAGTGTGCTCCAGGCTTCACCTTTACACAGAAGCCTGTCAAGGATCGTATCGACTCGGTTACGATCGATCTTTCCTACCTGAGTGCGGTAGGCGACACCACCACGTGGGGCAAGGCGCAGGTCTATGAGATCACGCAGCCACTGCCCAAGAGTCGCTACTCGGTAGACGACCTAACGCCTTACATACAGGGGGCTAAGCTACTCGGGGAGCTGACTTACCAACCGGCCGACACGACGGGCATCAAAGGGCTTACGATACGAGTACCGAATGAGCTAGGAGAGCGTTTTCTAAAAGCTTCGCGTGAGCACCCCGAGTGGTTTACCTCGCAAGAAGCCTTTGAGTCCAACCTACTCCGTGGTCTCTACGTCACCTCGACGACAGGTACGGGCCATATCCTCTCGGTCTACTCGACCGCTCTCCGCATCTTCTACACCTTTGAGACGACACAAAAGTCTTCCAAGGGCGAAGACTCGACGGTCTACAAGCCAGCGTGGGAGATCTTTAGCAGTAACAAGAGTCTCTACGCTCTGAATAGTCTCAAGCACAGCCATATCGAGGAGCTACTGAAGCCTTCAGCTGATGGCAAGACCTATATCAAGTCTCCCGCTGGGGTCGTCACCAAGCTCTCCTGTAGCAAGGAGGAACTCAGCCGACTGCTCCACGAGTATGAGGCTATGAGTAAGGATAAAGAGGACTTCGGATGGGTGATGAATGAAGGCAAGCTACAGATATCGGTAGACATCCCCAACGTAGATACACACTTCAACCCGCCCCCTCAGCTACTTCTCATACCGCAGGATAGCGTGGCGCACTTCTTTGCCCAGAGCATCACCAATCCTCTGCTCGCCTCCACTTCTTTTGTCTCTGGTCGTTACAGCGTCTTGGAGCGCAACTACACCTTTAGCAATATCAGCCACCTCATTGAGGCGCATATGCGAGGCAATATGGAGACCGATGCAGACGGCAGTCACCGTGTGACTAGAGACTTGGAGCTACTCCTGATCCCCGTAGCCACAGAGCTGGCATCGATGTCTGGGTTGGCTGGTCAGACGGTTGCTATCACCAATCTGCTCTACCCCTCAGCCGTACGGCTCAAGTGGGGTGACAAGGGCTTTAAGCTGGGAGTCATCGGGACTGGGTTTTATAATCGACGATAGGTCGAAAACGAAACAGATTAGCGACAAAAGGTATGTCTAAAGAAAAAGAACAGATCAAGCTCAAACTGATCGTGATGAACTTCCTCCAGTTCTTCATCTGGGGGGCTTGGCTCATCTCTATGGGACGCTATATGGGCAATGTGATGCAGTACGATGGGCAGGAGGTCGGCGGACTCTTTGCCACGGCGGGCTTCGCAGCAATCATCACGCCCGCACTGACGGGTATCATCGCTGACCGGTGGATCGGTGCCGAGCGGCTACTCTCGATCTGTCATTTACTTACGGGAGCCTGCCTGATTGCTGTCGGCTGCCTACCGGTGGGGACACCCTTTGCGACTACCTGGCTGGTCATCTTTGGGGTCAATCTCTTCTTTATGCCTACCCTATCGCTCTCCAACACGGTCGCATATCATGCGCTCGGCACGGTGCAGGCGGACATTGTCAAGGACTTCCCCCCGATACGTGTCTGGGGTACCATCGGCTTCATCGTAGCGATGTGGCTGGTCAACCTATTTAAGTGGATGGACAGCCCGATGCAGTTTAACCTCGGCGCCTTTGCAGCCATCGCCCTAGCGATCTACGCTTGGACACTACCAGCGGTACCGCATGGAGTCAAAAAGGCGGAAGAGGGTCGCCGCTCGCTCCTATCCATACTGGGGCTGGACGCATTGGTACTCTTTAAGAATAGACAGATGGCGGTCTTCTTTACCTTCTGCATACTCCTCGGAGCAGCGCTCCAGGTGACCAATGCTTATGGTAATATGTACCTCGATCACTTCAAGGGGGTCGCTGAGTATGCTGACAGCTTTGCGGTCAAGTATCCCAACATCTTGCTCTCTCTGTCCCAAATCTCGGAGACGCTCTTTATCCTAGCGATCCCGTTCTTCCTAAAGCGCTTTGGTATCAAGGGAGTGATGACGATGAGCTTCGCAGCGTGGTTCCTACGCTTCGGACTCTTCGGCCTAGGCGACCCCGGGATGCCAGGCATCATCGCACTCGTGCTCTCGATGGTGGTCTACGGTATGGCGTTTGACTTCTTCAACATCTCAGGCTCTATGTTTGTCGATCAGTCTGTCTCACCCTCGATGCGCGCTAGTGCTCAGGGACTCTTCCTCTTGATGACCAACGGACTAGGCGTCGTGATCGGCTCGCTGGGTGCTGGTTGGGTCGTAGAGCACTTTACCACAGCAGGCGTGACTGAGTGGACGACTGTCTGGTACATCTTCGCAGGCTATGCACTTGTCACGGGTCTACTCTTCTGTATTCTCTTCCATCCCAAGCAGCTTTCGAAAGCTCAATCCGCTTAGGAGAGAGGAGAAATCCTAAAAACCGTCCGAGTCCGCTAAGCTATGGCTAATCCAATCGGCAATGCACTCAGTGTCATGGGCGAATACACGCTCCTCATGGCACAAGTCTTCAGAAGGCCTAAGAAGTGGGGTATCTTCTTCAAGCAGCTGATACGAGAGATGGCTAAGTATGGCCTCGACTCGATATGGATCGTAGTGCTTATCAGCTTTTTCATTGGTACGGTGATCACGATCCAGCTATCGATCAATATGAGTTCGCCACTCATTCCCCGCTTTACGATAGGCTACGCTGGGAGAGAGATCATGTTTCTCGAGTTCTCCTCCTCTATTATGTGTCTTATCCTCGCGGGCAAGGTGGGATCTAGTATCGCCTCGGAGCTAGCGACTATGCGCGTGACCGAGCAGATAGATGCGATGGAAATAATGGGTGTCAACTCCGCCAACTTCCTAATCCTCCCCAAGATCCTCGGTCTGATGCTTTTCATTCCAGTGCTGAGTATCATCAGCATGGCGACGGGGCTAGTGGGTGGATACATAGCCACTTACTTTATTCCATCAATTACTCCTTCGGACTTTGAGATGGGACTGCAGACCTTCTTCGTTGCGAAGAATATTTTCTACTCGATCATCAAGTCGCTCGTCTACGCTTTTATCATTGCCTCGGGTGCTAGTTACTTCGGTTATACAGTCAAGGGAGGCGCCCTCGGCGTAGGACGCGCCAGCACCAATGCGGTGGTCTCGAGCTGTGTGCTGATCCTTCTAGCCGATGTCGTACTCACTAGTCTATTGTTTATGTAAGGCTATGGGAGAAGGAACTAAAATCATCGAAGTCAGAGGACTCTGCAAAGAGTTTGACAAGAAGGTGGTACTGAATCGCATCGATGCCACCTTTAAGCCAGGAAGCATCAACTGCATCATCGGGCGTAGTGGCGCAGGCAAGACAGTTTTGCTCAAGAGTCTCATAGGTCTCATACAGCCCACGTCGGGGGAGATACTCTTCGATGGGCACAATATGATGCTCTTGTCTAAGGAAGAGCTCAAGCGCCTACGACAAGTGACGGGCGTGCTCTTTCAGGGGTCAGCGCTCTTCGATAGTATGACCGTCTTGGAGAATGTCCTCTTCCCGCTGCAGCTCTTCTCCAAGCTATCGCCACGAGAGCGCAAAGCACACGCTATGGCACTCCTCGATCGGGTCGGACTAGAGGGTGCGCAGCGTAAGTTCCCCTCAGAGATTAGCGGCGGTATGATGAAGCGTGTCGCTATAGCTCGTGCCGTGGCGCTCAACCCGCACTACCTCTTTTGCGACGAACCAAACTCTGGCCTAGACCCTACCACCTCGGCATCAATAGATAAGCTACTCAAAGAGCTCACCGAGGAGTACCAAATCACGACGGTAGTCAACACGCACGATATGAACTCCATCAAGACTATCGCTAATCATATCCTCTATCTAGACAAAGGGCAGGTCGCATGGCAGGGAACGCGTGAGGGACTCAGTGGCGACATTCCTCTCTCTCTCAAAAACTTTCTTTACCTTTGACCTCCCCGCTCCTTTTTCTCTCATTGACCAATAAGATGACACACGCTAAGCGATATATAGGTTACCTCTTCCTCCTCACCCTTCTACTCTTATGGAGCTGCAAAGACCACAGCAGCGACTACTCCGCCCAAGGTATCTTCGAGGCGGAGGAGATTGTTGTCTCGGCCGTCACCTCGGGCGAGCTACTGCGCTTAGACATCTCTGAGGGAGACCAGCTAGAGGAGGGGCAAGTCGTAGGACTGATCGACACCACCTTCCTAGCGCTACAGAAAGATCTCGTCGACACGCAGCAAGCGACGATCGACGCTGCGGGACAGATCAACGCTTCCACCCAAGTAGCACCTCTAGAGGCGCAGCTCAAGGCGCTCAACAAGGAGCGTGATCGCTACGCTCCGCTCGTAGCTCGTGGCGTCATAGCACAGCGCACACTGGACGAGATCGATGCTAAGATTTCTGCTGTCAAAGGGCAGATAGCTGCCGCCAGAGCGACCATCAGTCAGCAAAACCGCTCCACCAGTGGTAGCGGCGATGCGCTCACCGTACAGGAGAGTCAGGTCGACCAGATGATCTCTCGGAGCTTCATCAAGGCGCCTATCTCGGGGACGGTACTCACCGTCTACCTGCATCAAGGCGAGCTCGCAGGACAGGGTATGCCGCTCTTTCGCCTAGCCAACCTACAGCAGATGTATCTGCGCGCATACGTCACGGCGGAGCAGCTCCAGCACGTTACCCTCGGGCAGCAAGTCTCTGTCTATAGCGATATGGGCGAGGAGGAAGCTCAAGCCTACACAGGAGAAGTAGTATGGATCTCAGACCGAGCTGAGTTTACTCCTAAGAACATACAGACGCCCGACGCCCGCGCCTCGCTCATCTATGCGATCAAGGTCCGCGTCCCCAACGACGGCAAGCTACGCATCGGACAGTACGGACGTGTCGTACTAGATCAATAGCCTATGTCTGTAGAGCAGGCGATCCAACCAGCAGTATCTTGTCAGGGCGTATGCAAGAGCTTTGGCAAGACCGTTGCGCTTCAAGGCATCGACCTCACGCTCTCTGAGGGGTCGCTCCTAGGGATCATTGGCCCCGATGGAGCTGGCAAGACAACCCTCATACGCATCATCGCCACGCTCCTCAACCCCGACGCTGGCGAGGTCTCCGTCTTAGGGCACGACGTCAAACGCGACTACCGCCCGCTACGTCACCAGATCGGCTATATGCCTGGTCGCTTCTCCCTTTATCAAGATCTCACCGTACGGGAGAACCTCGAGTTCTTCGCCACCGTCTACAAGACGACCGTCGAGGAGAATTACCACCTCATCGAGGACATTTATAAGATGCTCCTCCCCTTCGAAAAGCGCCCCGCCGGCAAGCTCTCAGGTGGTATGAAGCAAAAGCTAGCGCTCTCCTGCGCACTCATTCACAAGCCTCGCCTCCTCCTTCTCGATGAGCCAACGACTGGCGTCGATCCCGTCTCACGCCGTGAGTTCTGGCAGATGCTCTCCAAGCTGCGCGAGCAAGGCGAGATCACGATGATCGTCAGCACCCCCTATATGGACGAAGCTGTGCTATGCGACCAAGTAGCCCTGATGAAAGATGGTCAGATCCTCTCCATAGACACCCCCGACGGGCTCGTCTCAAATATGGATCGAGCCCTTTGGTCCGCCACCGCAGAGGATATGGGGGACCTACTCCTCAAGTTACGCAGTCTCAATGGTGTGCTCAGTAGCTTTGCCTTTGGCGAGGCGCACCACTTCACCTTCGATGAGCAGGTCATCACCCCCGAGGAGATCCACACGCGCCTCCTAGAGCAGGGCGTCCGGGGGCTAAACATCCGCAAGATCCCCCCCTCCATCGAGGACTACTTCCTCATCATCTCCCAAGAGTCCTAACCCCCGCCCCATGCCCTCCACTGAGTATAGTATATTGGCCAATAAGCTCACCAAGCGCTTCGGCGACTTCACCGCTGTCGACGAGATCACCTTCGATGTCTTGCCAGGCGAGATCTTCGGCTTCCTCGGAGCCAATGGTGCTGGCAAAAGCACCGCCATACGTATGCTCACCGGACTGCTCAAGCCCACCTCGGGCTATGCCGAGGTAGCAGGCTATGACGTGCGCAAAGAGACCGAGCAGATCAAGCGAAACATAGGCTACATGAGTCAGAAGTTCTCCCTCTACGACTACCTATCTGTCGAGGAGAATATCTTCCTCTACGGACGCATCTACGGTCTCTCGCGACGCATCATACAGAGCCGTATGGAGCGACTACTCGAGGAGCTCAACTTCTACGATCAGCGCAAGCTACGTGTGGGCAGCCTACCCCTCGGGTGGAAGCAGAAGCTGGCCTTCTCCGTTGCCATCTTTCACCGCCCCAAGATAGTCTTCCTCGATGAGCCTACGGGAGGCGTAGACCCCGTAGCACGGCGACGCTTCTGGGAGCTTATCTACAACGCAGCCGCCGAGGGCATCACCGTCTTCGTCACCACACACTATATGGACGAGTCGGAGTACTGCGACCGCATATCCATTATGGTAGATGGGCAAATCAGAGCCTTAGACACCCCACGAGCCTTAAAGCGACAATTTGACTGTGACTCGATGGATGAGGTCTTTTACCAGTTAGCCCGCGGTGCCAAGCGCTCTGAGTAGTCCCCCTCACAGCGAGACGTGTAACGACAATACGTGTAACCCGCTGTAGGGACGCACGGCTAGTGTCTAGCGGGAGGGCGTCCGTCCCCGTTAAAACCACAATGCTGTAACCTTTGACACAATGGACTCCCTCCGGCTGGACACTATCGAGCGTCCCTACATTATCGTTACACGTCAGTAGCTTCGCCAGTCGCCTCTTTGTGACAAATTGTCACACACCCAGCCGTTGGCTCACCCTTTGCTAGATAGTTAGTGCAGGTCACCCCGAGAGATCAGGAGTCCTGCACAGAGTAAGCATATAAACACCTATTAAAATCAATACTACTATGACACTATCAAGAAGAGACAACAACTGGATGCCAGCCCTATGGAGCGACCTACTAGACAATAACTGGATGATACGCCCTAACGCCACAGCACCCGCTATCAACGTACTAGAGACGCCCGACGAATTTTGCGTAGAGCTAGCAGCTCCAGGTATGAAGCGCGAAGACTTCAACATCGAGATCAACGAAGAGCACGACCTAGTCATCTCTATGGAGCGCCACCACGAGGAGGAGCAGCACGACAACGAGCAGAGCCGCTACCTACGTCGCGAGTTCTCCTACAGCAAGTTCGAGCAGACCCTCATACTGCCAGACAATGTCGACGAGGAGCGCATCCAGGCACGTATGGCCGATGGCGTCCTCACCCTCACGCTCCCCAAGATCAGCGAAGAGGATCAGCAGAAGGCTCGTCGCACCATCGCTATCGAGTAGTAGCGCCACACCGCTAGACCAGAGCCCCCTGCTCTAGTCTCACCATAAAAATCTAACACACCTAGTAGCCCCGCTTGGTTCGCACCGAGTGGGGCTACTTGCTTGTAGGGCTTTCTGACCGCTTCCCCTGTGGCAAGGATGTCGCTGATCAGCTTTCCAAAAAAGTTTCCAGCCTTGGAAAAATAAATTTCCAACGTTGGAAATTTTCTTTTCCTCCCTTGGAAATTTTATTTTCCACCGTTGGAAATACCGAATTCCAAGCGGGGAGCGGTTTTTGGAACTCGTATCCGTCACACAGCAGCACGATACGTGTAGCCCTTTGCGTACTTACATTTCGTTACTCGTCTCGTTTTTGCCAGGAGCCTTGCGGGGGTAAGTTTATATATTCAATTAGTAAATGCAACTCATACCTACAAAAAATGGATCGCACCCTAAGCACAATCCAACATATTATTCAGAGAAGCAGAGAGAGAAAAGC
>QWCY01000855.1_pt1 | contig 48096 bp, 43 predicted proteins | sample 1972631 | NCBI WGS metagenome assembly QWCY01 (sample SAMN09866696, study PRJNA288562) | Human gut metagenome isolate pre1_stool, whole genome shotgun sequencing... | isolation source: gut | host: Homo sapiens | place: USA: California
GAGTAGGAGTAGGTATCGCAGGCTCGATCAGCTACTCTCCCAGCTATACGACACCCACTGCTCTTGTCCCACCTGCCTAGCTGCTCACTCTGACGCAGATGAGGAGGAGCGAAAGAAGCCACAGAGGACTCCAGCACCGCAGATCCCTGAGCGAATCCTCAAGCGCGCCTATAGGGTGGTAGTGCGCCAGGAGGAGATGACTCCTGACACACTACAGCAACCTGAAGTCAGAGCGCTGATACAGCAGACGGCTGAGGTGCTAGGAGCTCCTCTGGATGACGCTGCCATCGAGTACAAGATACCTGATGAGATGATGCGCTCACTCAGGGAGGATGTCTTCGTCTTCTCAGGCTTCAAGACCTACCACCAGCTCAAGGAGGCTTCCGAATTACTTCTAGACGAGCAGGGGCGTGTCAAGAGCTTCGACAAGTTCTACCAAGACGTCTCGGCCATACGAGAGAAGTACAATCGCAACTGGCTCCACGCTGAGTACAACTTTGCCGTAGCCTCCTCGCAGATGGCGGCTAAGTGGGCAGAGCAGTCGGCCGATGCAGATATCTGCGACCTCACCTACAGCACCGCTGGTGATGACAAGGTGCGCCCCGATCATGCAGCACTCGATGGGGTGACGCTACCCGTGGAGGATCCCTTCTGGTCGTACGCCTACCCGCCTAATGGGTGGAACTGTCGGTGCAACGTCATACGCTCGCTCAAGGGTACCCGCCCGCTCTCTAACTCCGAGCGGTGTCAGGAGACCTTTATGCAGACGACCGAGGGGCGCGAGGAGATCTTTCGCTATAATCCTGGGCGAGACAAGGTACTCTTTCCCCCGCACCACCCCTACTACGGCAAGCGTGGCTACAAGCACTGCCTCAACCCCCACCTCGCCACCTCCCTAGGCGATGGTGAGGAGTGCCAGATACATAGCAAACTAGATGGAGGGGAGGAGCTAAAGCAAGTGCAGGCTAGCGCAAAGGATGCTGTCAGAGAGAAGAAAGCGCAAATCGATCCCTTCAAAGGGAAAGCAGTCGATAGTAGCAATGCTGTCACAGGGCTGATGCTCATCTTGCGTAGTTCCCTAAAGAGCATCCAAGAGCATGCTGTAGAAGACGTCAACATACAGCGCTGGCTATGTGATTACAAAGTTGGCGACCCTATAGAGATGCGCTACATCGGTTGGGGCAAGCTACGTCAACGTGCTGATGGTACCATTAAGCATATTCGTGAAGCTGCCTGCTTTACCTATTATGAGACAAAGATTGGGGGAGAGACTTACTACCTCAACTGCAAGGTACACCTAGACTATAACAACAAAGAGGTGCTCTATAGCATAGAGCGGAACAAGCCTAGCGACCTCCTAGAGGGAGAGCCCGTCATATAAAGGCACAAAAAGAGGACTCCTCTAAAAGCCCTTACCTCGTTCACGACGCTTAGGTGAGACTCACATTAGAGAAATCCTCTTTCTAGGTGCAAAGGTAGCAACTATATCTGAGACAAGCAAATATGTGGTGATGCACTAATCTATTTGTACCTTTGCTGAGCAGAGTCAATCTATGGAAGACAATGATATGGACACACAGGTAAAGTCAAATCAGCTCATCATATCCTTTGGCAATGAAGCTAACGAGATTGAGATCGAGACGCTTCTCTATTCATTGCTATACACCTCTAGCATCGTGCAGGAGACAAATCGGGTGATAGACCCCGAGAAGCAGATTGAGATCAAAATAAATGCGCTCGCCAAGGGGAGCTTTGAGGTACACATAGAGCTTGTGGAGCGGTTGTTTGCCTCTCTATTCTCTCAGTCTAGTATCACCTACGTCGCTGGGCTGACTACGATCGTAGGGGGGCTGTACCAGCTCCATAAGCACCTGAAGGGACGCAAGCCTAAGAAGGTCGAGAAGGAAGGAGAGAAGGTGTGTATCACCAACTACGAGGGCGAGCAGACGGTCGTATTAGAGCAGACGTACTATGTCTACAACAGAAGTCCTAAGGTCAGACAGTCTGCTGCTAAGCAGTTTGATACGCTCTCGAAAAACGCAGATGTCGAAGACTTTACCCTGCGCTCTGAGAGGGGCGAGGACGTACACATCGAGCGAGACGAGTTTGACACGCTCAGTAGAGAGATCCCAATCCGAGAGGAGCAGCCCGAGCCTCAAGTCAATATACTTAGAGAGCAAGAACTCCTGATCACGCGTCCCAGCTTTGTCAAAGAGCTGAAGTGGGACTTTGTGTATAACGGGCAACGCGTCAGCGCACGGATGGACGAGGGGGTCTTCAGGCGGATTGTCGAGGAGGGAGAGCAGTTTGCCAAGGGAGACAGGATGCTTGTGGATCTTGAGGAGACCCGATACTGGGATGCCGAGCTAGGTGCCTATATGATCACCAAAGAGAGCTACAAGATCAAGGACTATATCAAGCACATCAAGGGGGCTAGTGACAGCAAGCTCTTTGATGAGGTGTAGCGTAACCCTCATAGAGCAAGTAGAGAGCCACGGGGAGCGATTGTCCTCGTGGCTCTCTGTCGTATAGGCTCTCAGTGCTAGCCTCTCAGTATCTGGTCGGTCAGCGCGCGCAGGAGCTGGAAGAGGTTGAAGATGAGCTCTCCGTCGTACTCTCCTGAGGCGATGGCGTCTTGTGTCACATCGAGGAGCGCCCCAGTGACAGCGCGTAGATCGTTGCTGGGCAGGGAGAAGTAGATGAAACCCTTGGGGGGTATTGGCTGTTGGCTGTTGGCCGTTAGCTCTAGGCTGTCGGACTCTCTTTTAGTCTGTCTCTCCATGGCTACTCGTCGGCTTGATCCTCTTTGTACTGCTTGACGATCTCCTGGAAGATGTCCTGAAACATGCTCATCACCTCGACATTGCTGAGTGCTCGGCGGGTTAGGGTGCGCTTGAGCTGCTCTTGGTTGCCGAAGAGGGTGCAGCGGGCGTTTGCGTCGTCCTCGATGATGAGGAGTGCATGGCGTGTGGACCAGTCGCCCTCGAGGTACCATCTGTTGATCAGGTCGCCTAGCTCGCTGGCGCTCATCTGGCTCACCCGGCGGGTGATGTATTGCTGTGATATACGTTGTATTAGGTTCATAGTGGTGTGTGGGATTAAAGGTTATCAAATAGTGGTGCTGTGAGTGCCTCTTGGCGCTGCTGTAGCTCTGCGCGGGCTACGATGTAGTGGGCGAGGGGCTCGTCGCAGTAGTTGACCCGATAGTAGGTCATGATGCGGTCGGAGTAGCGCTTGGTGTAGTAGGACATGGAGGGGCACTTATATCCAGAGGCGCTCTTGAGGAGGTCTTGGAGCGGGTACCAGACACGACCTCGTATGATGATGGGGTCGATGCCGGCGAGGGGGGTAGGCATTAGCTGTTGGCCGGGGGCCGTTGGCTCTTGGCCGTTGGTCGCTAGCATTTGGCTTGCCTCGTCGAGCTCGGTGAAGCGGCGGCGCAACTCGTGCATCTGATTGCTGACGCTCTCCATGAGTCGTGCCGTGCGGCGTAGGTAGGTGCCGGAGGGCTGGCTGTTGGGGGTTGGCTGCTCGCCAGTGCGTAGTGCCTTGAGGAGAGCCTTGACGCCTGCCTTGAACTGACGTGCTACGGGCTTGCGCGACTGCATCAGCACTTCGTAGAGCCCCTGCTCGGTCAGTAACCACATCTCTCGTCGCTGACCTGAGGCAAAGATTGTTTCCCTCAGCTTTTCATCTTCGTCCACCATGTCTATCATTACGCTGGCTTTTGAGTGATCTAAGATCTCCGCGACCTCCTTAGCGAGGAAGAGTGGCTCGGCGGGGGTGCCGTAGACGGAGAGGGAGACGCCACAGAGCTGTGTGGTCTGCAGTAGCTCGGTGAGCTGTGGGCGTCGGGTGGGCTCGTTTTGTGTCTGAGCTGGACGGTTGTCTTGGTTATATGACATAACTGTTTGGGTATAAAAAAGTGGATACTCGCCTGTCCTGCTGTCAAAACCACCAAGAGGGTGTTTGTGCGCCATTACAGCTAACACACAGGGGTGCGAGTATCCAGTGATTGGATTCGATTATGTGCTGGACGGGTATAAAAATAGCCCTCGACCTATGTAGTGGTGAGGACTTTACACCGTCCTCTTGGTGGTTTTGACACTGCAAAGATAGAGAAAGCATTTGAATTGTGCAAGAGAATGAAAGTTGCTACCTTTGCGGAGCAGCCGTTGGCTAGCCAACAGCCAACAGCCAACAGCCAACGGCCAATAGCCAATAGCCAAAGTATATATGATGGAACTAGATAGTCGCTCTATAGAGCATGAGCTGGCTCGCAAGCTGGCGGTGATTATGTCGAACGAGACAGAGGCTGCCTTCCGGAGTAAGGTGTGGGACGGTGTGCGGTGGGCTCCTGTGCGTGTGGCTAATCCTCGTGGGTCTCTGATGCTGCGTACGGGTGCTCTGCGCCGGTCGCTGAGCTTTGTGGCTCGTGGTAATGTGGTGGCTGTGTCGTCGTCTATGCCGTATGCTTCGCTGCATAATGAGGGTGGTCGTGTGGTGGTGCCGGTGACTGATAAGATGCGTCGCTACTGGTGGTGGCAGTACCGCAAGAGTGGTGGTCGTGATGTGCGCTACAAGGCTATGGCGCTCTCTCGCAAGTCTCAATGGACTATCTGTGTGCCACAGCGACAGTTTGTAGGTGTGACGGATGAGACGGATCGCCAGCTAGAGGCTCAGCTGGATGAGATGCTGGGGGAGCTAGATATTAGGATTTAGAGGTTAGAGATTAGAGGTGCTTGGAAATAGTCCGCGGATTGTTTGTCGATAATCCGCGGACTATTGTTTGATAATCCGCGGACTATTTTTCGGTAGTCCTAGGGGTGCTGGAAAATAGACAGGTGTCTATTGATTGATAGACAGCTGTCTTTTGATTGATAGACAGGTGTCTATTTTTCGATAGTCCTAGGGGGGGCTAGAGGCACTAGTGCCTCTGGTGTGTCTAGTGGCACTAGTGTCTGATTTCTAGCCTTTTTGGTCTCTATCCTCTCAAGGGGTCAGGCGGTGGGGACATGCGTGCGGTGTACTGGTCTCGTATCTGCTGGTGTGTGGTGGCACTGCGTGCGAGATAGTCGGTGATGTCGGTATGTGAGGGTACCTGGCGGTCTAGCTGCTCGTCGAGGTAGTTGAGCTCGCTGCGGAGGGTGTGTCGCATCTCTTCGATGGTCTGTACCATGATGCGTATCTCGGGGGGTGTGGGTGTGATGTGTCTCATTTGTGTGTGGTGGGGTTAGAGGTTTGATATGTTGAGTGGTACGATGGTCCAGGTTTGTGTGTTGGGGTCTTTGACCTCAAGTCTTACGAAGCTGCGTGATATCTCGGGCTGGTAGCTGTCTTGTATGATCTGGACGCCTCGCATGAACTGTGGGTCTCCGACCTCCTCGGCTATCTTGCGTAGCTGTAGTACGCGCGATGCTTTGATCTGGCCTTTGCTATTGCGTGAGAGTAGCTGCATGACGGCCTTGACGAGAGCCTGTGAGTCTTGGTCTCGTGCTAGGCTCTGTATGTAGGTGGTGACGAGCTGTATGCCGTCCTCGACGGTGTCTCGGTAGCTGTCGATGGTGTAGTTGCCGATGGTGATGCGCCGGGTGCTGTCGGAGTTGGTGAAGGTGTGTGTGTACTGCCCTTGTGGCTTGGAGAGGCCGAGTGTCTCGGTCTTCATGTCGATGACTGATCGGAAGTTGCTCATGACGGTCTCCTTGATGGTTGCCATATCGGTAGATAGCTGTGTGAGCATGTCTGTGGCTGCATCTATCTCGTCGTCGACGAGCTGTGCGTAGGTGTCTCGTAGCTCTTTGTCTCGCTGGTCTCGCTGGATGCGTGCCTGATAAGCTCTGAAGGCTGCTAGCTCTTCGGGTGAGATGGTGGTCTCGGGAGCTGTGGGAACTTGTGTTTGGTCTGTCTGTGTCATAGTTTTGTACTGTTTGGATTGATATTATGATTGTTTGGGTGGTAGCAGGGGGGAGGTTTGGTCCTGTCTCTGCTGCTGTATGAATCGTATGTCTCGAGCCTTGCGTGTGAAGGCTCCGTATAGCGCTCTGAGCTTGTGGGGCGGTATGTCGTTGTATCGTGTGACGCCTGCTGCTCTGGTGGCTATGGACTTGATGAGCGCTATGTTGGTGCGCTGGTATCCGATGAGCTCGATGTAGGCTCCTATGGCTGCTATGAGTCTCTTGCGTAGGGGGTCTAATGCGTTACGGCCGTCACGCTTGGCTAGCTCGCTGGAGAGTGTGCTGCAGAGCTCTATGAGCTGTGGCTGTGTGAGCTGTCGTGAGGATGTGACTCCGAGTGATGCTAGGAGTGTGGCTCTCTGGTCTTCGCTCATGGCGAGCATGCTGGCGAGTGTGTGGTACTGCTTGATGAGACGCTTGTGTGTGGCGTCTAGTATCTGCTCTGAGGGCTTGCTCATGGTAGTAGGTCTAGGTGGGTGATGTGTAGGTGCTGGCAGGGATTGTCTGTGGAGATGCAGCCGCCATTGACTGCAAGCTCGTACTCTAGGTACTCTCTGAGCTGGCTGTCTGATGTGGCTATGGGAGCCTGTATGGTTACGGTGAGTGTGACGGTGCGTCTGTGTGGTATGATGCGCTGCTGTGATGTCATGTGTCTATAATGCTTTAGTGGGTGAGTATTACTTGTTCTGTCGGGTCTCTTGCTGGGCTTTTGTGATGGCGTAGACGGCTCGCTTGACTTTGCGCAGGTCGTGCTCGGCCTCTCGTACTATACGCTCTATGTGTTGTGGCGATGTGATGCCGTTGGTCTGGCATACGGCTGCTATGTCTTCGTCACTGATGAGTGGTAGGGCTATGCACTTGCGTCCTAGTCGGCTCCATATCTCTTCGTACCCACGCTTGCCTAGTCTCATGCCTCGCTCTAGTCGGCGCTTGAGATAGTTGGTGGATGAGAGTACGATGCCACATCGCCACTCGAGAGCGTTGTAGATGGAGATGAAGAAGTAGAGGACCTGGTCTGTGAGCTTGTCGGCCTCGTCAAGTATGATGAGCGGTCTCTCCTGCCGGCTGAGCTCGGTGATGATGTCGTCGACCATCTCTGAGACGGTGGAGCCGGCACTGTCTACCCCGATGACCTGTAGGACGCGGAGCATGAAGCTCCTCCGATTGAGATACTCGGCACAGGTGATGTGGTAGACGTTGCGCCCTTCGTAGGCATATCGTCTCATGGCTTCGGTCTTGCCCGATCCGGCATCACCTGTGATGGCGAGTACGAGGCTGTCTTGCTGTGCGTGCTCTAGGAGGAAGAGCATGGTCTTGTAGGCTCCTGTCTCAGCTATCTGCCATCCGGTCTGATCGGTGGTGGCTAGCTGTGCTGAGAGTGTGCGCCAGAGGGCATCGGAGATGTCTGCGTCTTTGCCAGATAGGATCTTGGAGATGGTGGCACTGGAGACTCCCTGGAGTGTCTTGGAGGCTTTGTTGATCGACCCTCTGCGCTCTACATAAGCGCTGAGACTGGCTGTGATGCGGCTCTTGGTCTCTGGGGTCATAGTGGGTTGTGTCATACGGTCTATTTGTATAGGTACATATATATAATGTGTCTTGTCACCATAGGAGGTCGTAGGGTGTGTCTGTCTGTGTAGAGGTCTCTACCTCGAGTGTCTCTAGAGGCTCGTCGGTATAGTCTGCCTCTAGAGGATCGGGTCGTAGCTCACGTGAGCGCTCGTCTTTGTGCTGCCCCTTGCTGTCTACGAGTACGAGTCTGCCTAAGAGACCTTTGATCTGCTCGTACCCCTCGAGGGGGAGCTGCTGCTGTGTGGCATTGATGACGGCTGCTGCTCTCGTGCGGTGGTCGAGTAGCGCCTGACGGGTGTCGCGCTCTAACTCCTTATTGTAGGTCATGACTCGCTCTAGCTCTCGTGCATCTCCTTCGGTGCGCTCGATGAGTGCCATGGGCTGCACATATTTCTCCTGGAGCATGTAGCGGAGTGTGCCCTCGGGATTGACCGCTAAGACCTCGGAGAGGTCGTCGGGATCGTACTTGATGAGCCAGTGCTCACTGCTGTGCTCTCGCCATGAGCGGTCGAAGGTGTCGTACTCTCTCCTGATGCCTAGCAATGTGGGGCGCACTCCTTGTGGTGATATGGCGAGCGTGCGCTGGGTCGTCTCTCCATAGTGTAGCAGATAGCTCTCGCGACTGAGCGGTAGACGATGCTGTGCGGGGAGTGCCTCGAGGAGCTCCATATACTCATCGTGCTTGAGTGTGCGCTCCTGCTCTATGATGTGAGAGATCTGTGCGATGATGCCCTGGCGGTCGGGAAACTGCTTGCGCAGGGCATTGAGGGCATCTACGTTGGGCTGCTTGCCGTCTCGTGTCGTGATGCCTTTGCCAGCCCAGTTGCTATAGGTCTGGCAGTAGGTGGTGTTGAGGTAGTTAAAGTAAGCCTCCACGGGCTTAGCCTTGGCATTGCGTACTCTAGCTGGTGTGACCCGCTCAGCTACGGCAGCATAGAGCGGTGACAAGGTTTTGATAGCGTAGTGGTCGCTCTGTAGCTGATTGGTGCGGAGCATTTGCCCTGTGAGCTCACGGGTGTGCAGAAGGGCATTGCGGAGTGCCTCCTTGATGAGGGCTGGCGACTCGTGCTCGCCGATCGCATAGCCTATGGGATAGTTGCACGATACATCTAGCACGACTACGACTGTCATACGATTGTGATAAGTCGTGACGCGCTTGCCATTGGTGCTCTGATAGAGTAGCTCGCAAGTCCATCCGTCCATACTCCACATAGCTAGTGCCGAGGTGGGACGCTTGCGCCGTACTGTCATAGTCTGCTCACTCCGATATCTAGTCTCACCCTTGCGCCCATAGGCTATGAGACTCTGATGATCGATGCGCCAGGTGCGTACTGTGGAGGCACTAATCTGTGGCCATGACTGCTGGTCTGAGATGACGTTGTAGAGGCGAGCAACCATCGTGTCGTCTAGATTATTGTAGTGTGAGAGCAGGTGCAAGAGGAGTGATACTTGCTCCTCGCTATCGACCTTGCGAGCATTACTATTGCGATAGCCTCGATGTATCAAACTCTCGTAGCCTTGCGACTGGTAGAGCTGACACTTGCGCTGTAGGCTACGGGGATTGGTGGGTAGGTCGTTGACCCAAACATCCCGCAGACGCAAGGCACTCTCTGCCGCCTGCTGCCAAAAGGACTGCAGACTCACCTTGCCCTGCGATTGTAGCTGCTTGAGGAGCTGGATGATCGCATTGAGTACAGCGCAGTTGACCGCATAGAGCTGTTGCCTAGCAATGGGTAGATGCACTCCAGGCGACACCTCATAATCACTATAATAGCGTACCGCAGCACTATCTATCTCGATCAACTGGCTCAGAGGCTCCGCAGCTCGCTCCTCAGCCTCCCTATCACTGATGCGCTGATACACCTGCACTCGGATAGGCTCGGGCAGACTCTCTACATCATAAAGTGCCTCACGGCCATTGCCTCCCGTCTGCACCCGACGCACTCGTCCTCGCTGACAGAGCTTGTACAGCCTGTCTGCGCTCATAAACGGAACAATGTCAGAGTGCCTCACTCGGCAAGGTGCAGTGCTGAGCATAGCTTACTAAAATGAATTGTGCAAGTACACTAGAAGCAAATTCGTCTCTCCTCTACCCTCGCTGAGTCGGTCTCTCGTCAGCCTCGAAGCTCTGGCTCGCACGACCTGTTTCTGCAACGGGATAGTCGTTCAAGTACTGAGAGACTATCTTACGCACCATAGTTGATGACAGCTTGTACTCCGCAGCTAGTAGCGTATAGAGCTGATTCTCACTCATCTGAGCCTTCTTATTCGTCCGATGCTTACAGTAGCTGTAGTAGATGTCGCTATTACGTCTATAGCGAGCTAAATCCGATTGTGGTATTAGTATTCTCATTTTTCCTACCTTTGTTGTAACTAATAGTTCTAACCTTTGGTGCAAAGGTAGGAAGTATTTTCGAATCACGCAAGTAAACTCGCAAGTATTTTGCAATCATTATGCAGACGTTGAAAGATAGACTCCAGTGGCTCATTGATCGTGAGGGAGTTACACGATATAGACTTAGTCAAGCGACAGGGATATCACAATCGACATTCACTCGGATACTATCAGATGAAGAGGGGAAAACGACGATGATCAGACGCAACATAGATAAAGTCGCAAGCTATTTTGAAGTATCTTCAAAGTGGCTTGAGACAGGTCGTGACGACTCTCTACAGGCACTAGAGGAAAACACTCCCCATCAATTGACAGAGGAGGAGTTGACCATTGCGAATAATATGGGGCTGGTCTTAATACCAGAGTATGAAGAGCCATTTAGAGGAGGAAACAACGGAGAGCCTCTATTGGACGATGGCAACGTAGTCATAGGATATTGGACACTCAATGGTATCAAAGCCGATATGATTATCCCCGTATCAGGCAACTCAATGGCTCCGACCTATCCCGCTGGCTCTAGACTAGCAGTCAAGAGACAGTTCTTCCGACCAGATGAGCCCTACTCAATTCCATTCGGAGAGATCTTCGCTTTTACATTAAAAGGCGAAGCTCCTGAAGACGCTGCCTTTGGCTTCGTTAAGAGACTACGCAAGCACCAAGACCCAGAGCGAGCTCACTCATACTGGATCGCTCACTCAGACAACCCAGACTATGATGACTTCGAAATACGTATCACCCAAATCGGAAGTCTCTGGCGCGTACTTGCAGGTATCACCATAGGATCATAAGCCCATCTCACATTCGATCAACCGCTAACGCCACACTCAATCGACTGCTCACACCAGGCAAAAATCGGCAGAATGAGCAATCGCTGATAAGCTATAAGGGTAGCTCACAGATTTAGTTTGACCTTGACGCAGCCCCACTCTCTATTCATTTACTTCCATCTCTAAATCCTCACCGGACTAGCACAATTCATATGCGACATTTTGTCACTCTCGCTTAGAGTTGCACGGCACTAACCACCTATCGTTGTCCAACCAACTGTCCAACCAACTGTCCAACCAACTCCAAAACACCGCCCGATTATGTTTAATTCACAATCGCCACCTCTTAGCCATTTAGCTCTTCACTCTCTCTGATATTGACGACTTATTTAACGACCATACAGATCCCCCTAAACACCTTATAAAAGGTCGCCCAAATGCCTCCAAATAGCCGACAAGAGCGTGTCAGCAACATCTAGCACGCATTAGTTTACCCACTTTAATGCGCACTTCACCCATTACTTTAATGGTGCTTTAACAGTGCCGTTAAATATTCAAGCCAACTTCAAGTCAATTCAAGCAAAATGTACTTTTCGTTTTGCACAAGGTAGCCCTCTCTCTGCGAGAAATTTGTATCGCAACAGGCTAACAATCATACGATTATAAGATCACACAATCAATATCTACTTCCTAGGCTATTGTACTTTTTGTTTTCTCGCCCCTAGAAGTTTCATTTGATTCTTCCGAAGTTTCATTTCTCGCCTACGTGGAAAATGTTTTCCCCCCACGTGAAGATTTTTGATTCTCCACGTGGGGGGCTATTCTTTTTGAGACGACAGCGCCTCGATGTTTAGAGATGCTATATATAAGGTGTCAGGTTGCTTGGGTCGCTCGCACTATATGATCTAGAGCGTTATGAGGCGTGCTGCTTGCCTTATGGTTAGAATATATTGCCCTGCCGGCAATGCGCTTACATCTAGTGTGGTAGCACCGTCTATTGTCGCTCCCTGCGTGAGTATCTCACCCTCTAGGCTATATAGACGATACACCTCGCCAGCAGCGGTGCCGTCGAGGATGAGCTGACTGCCACTCCTATATATTATAGGTGTATCTGCTGAGGGTAGCTCGCTTATAGAGGTAAATGTGCGCTCATGTATCGTGCCAAAGTCTTGCCACACTTCGCGCCCCTCGTAGTCAGCTCGAGAACCTGTCGGGACGGTGAGCTTAGCTTGAGCCAGTGTCACACCCATAAACGGATTATTCCCTAGATCTGGAGGCGTAGTGGAGGCTGAGATGAAGTTGGTCAGACCGACACATAGCGCAAACGCATCATTGCCTATCCGCTCTACTTGTGAGCCTATCTGAATGCTTTGGAGTGCGGGACACCCGTAGCACACAGCGGGGGAGATCTGCGTCAAGCTATTGGGAAAGCGTATCTCTTTGAGTGCATCGCAGTAAGCCAAGAGCTTGCTTCCTAGGCTGTCTAGCTGCTCGGGAAGGGTGATGGTGCGCAGTGTGGTGCAGTGACTGAATGCGCCCTCGCCAGCATAGCGCAGACTCTTCGGTAGCTCGAGGCTCTCGAAGCCTACGCAGGCTCTGAAGGCTTCACGCTCTATGACTTTGAGCTGCTCCAGCTGAGGCAGTGCTGTCAAGGCTTGACAAGCTCGAAATGCTTCCGCCCCAATGGTGTCTAAGCTCGTGGGGAGCTGCATCTGTCTGAGCGCTATGCAGTAGGCAAAGGTCTCAGCAGGCAGACTAGATAGGGTTGCTTGCATATCGACCAGCTCGAGGTTGCTACATTGTGACCATACGCCCTCACCGAGTTGCTGCACGGAGGCGGGTATAACGACCTGGGTGAGTGCGACACACTCCTTGAAGCTCCCCTTGCCTATCCGCTCTAGTCCATCGGGGAGGTCGATCTCGCGGAGTACTTTGCAACCACTGAAAGCGAAGTCTCCGATCTGCTTGAGTGCTTTGGGTAGGGGGGCTGTGGTAAGCAGTGGATTTTGGCTGAAGGCATACGCTCCGATCTCAGTCACGGTGCGGGGTAGGGTGATGCTGGATAGACTAGCGCAGTTGCAAAATGCTCCATCACCGATGCTTAGTAGTCCCTCATCGGGGAGGTCAACCTGAGTCAGAGCAGCGCAATCTCTGAAGGCGTCCCGACCGATGCTATCTACCGATGAGGGGATCTGTACGGAGGCTAGTTTTTTGCAGAGCCGGAAGGCTTGATGTCCGATGCGCTTAGTGCCTTCACTGATTGTCACTTTGGCTAGGGTGCGGCAGTAGTTAAAGGCGTTGTCACCGATGGTGATCAAGCTGGCAGGTAGCTCTAGAGAGGTCAGCTTACCGCAGTAACTGAAGGCGGTACTCCCCAGCTCTTGTAGGCCCGTGCCAAACTGTATCGTGGTGAGCCCTCCGCACTTGTAGAAGGCTTTGAAGCCGACTCGCTTCAAACTGTTGGGGAAGGTGAGCTCCGTGAGCTTCGAGCAGTTCATAAATGCCTCGTCTCCAATCTCCTCGAGTCCGTCGGGGAAGGTTACCGCCGTGATATTTCGATTTCCTTGGAATACTTTGGCTCCGATCTTTGTCACTGACTGGGGGATTACTATTTGCCCAGTCGCATCGGGCCATGCCGTGAGTACTCCCTGCTCGATCGTTTGAGCCGAGAGTAGCGCTCTACTCGAGGTGAAGAAGAAAACAATGAGGAGTATACTCCCGATAACGCTCTGCTTGCTCGCTAGATTGTTGAGTGGATGATGTTTCATATCGTTTTTTCCTTATTGGTGTGACGAGATTTGTTGATGACACAAATGTACAAATTCTCCTTTAGAGCCACAGCTTGGCAGGTTCCCACCTTTTCGCTAGTGCATACAAAGAGCTTCCCGTGTACAAGGGGGAGCTTGCCACGGGAAATGTGCGGCGGAGCACAGAACAACCTGTCATTTGCATCTTGAGATACTTTTTCTATATTTGCGATGTAGGTAAACAATTTATCTATGAAGCTTTGATTTAGAAGTCTCCCTCAGGCTCTTTCCATAAACAAAGTCTTCTAACCTCGAGAAAGAGCGTATGATGTATCTATGTTTAACAAAAACATCATAATCTCTCGTGTCTTAATGACACTACTCTTCGCAGGATTTCTCTTTTCCTGCAGTGTAGTTACAGCGTTTGCTCAGAAGCAGATCGTGCCTAAAGTTGAAGTCAATGCAAGAGTTGGTATCGGTGTCTCTCAGACACCTCAATATGTAAGTCCTGTGGTGTATGATGAGGGTTTGACTGTATTAGGGCGCATTAATCCCCAGACGTGGGTTGGCGTTGAAGCGTCACTATCTAGTTTTCGCTTCAATATGCCAGCTGATAAACTATCGCTTAAAAATCCCTACTCTAGTATGCTTTTTATAGGACCATCGCTCTTCTATAAGTACGGAGGAGGTAATGGATGGGAAATAGTAGAAGGTCTCAGTATGGGCTACACTTATCTCTTTCCAAATAAAGACCTGCAAGCCCCATCTGCTGAATATGAGACTCTATTGAAGGCTCAGCACGGATATGGGATGAATTTCTCTAATGAATTTCGTTACGCCTACCGAAACGTTTCCTACGTTGGATTAGGTTACAAATTCCAAATGAGAGGACTTTTGGTGGGTGAGTCTGACTCAAAGCAGAGACGAGGACTAATCTCTGGAATACCTTTTATATCACTCGGCTTTAGATTCTAAACTGATGCGCTAATTGAAATCGATTCAGAGGTAAACACTAACCATAGGTGTTTATCTCCTACTCTCGTATTTACCATTTTCTCACACCATCGTACGTGCGTTTTTCGTGCGTCTTCTCTTGCCTTGGGTTATAATGCGCAGATTTGCGAAGTAAGAGAGCCGAATGATAATTCGTACATTTGTAGCCTGACTCAATGAAGAAAGAAAAGTAGTACGATTCCTATGAAAAACAGATTCCGACTAGACAGTAACTTCTCATGGTTTTGCTCCTTTATTGCCGCTTGGGTGCTGATGGTCTCTCCTCTAGGAGAAGCCTCTAGTGAGCTTCATACGCAGATGGCAAAGAGTCTAGCACTCTCGGTCACGTTCCTATTGATCGTACTGGTCGCCTGGGTGTGTCGCAAGATCAATCATGGAGACTACCCAATCATAGGCATCAAAAAGCTCCTCAAAGTTTTAGGCGCCAGCTATATACTCTCTCTGTTTAGCTTCTTATTCTGGTTAGATAGATATTGGATCTACGCCTTTGCGTTTCAGCTACTGCTTATAGTCTCTCTCTGGGTCGGAGAAGTTAGTAAGCTACAAAAGGACTAGACGATTTTGCGTCTATCGAGTTAGCTATGCATCTCATCGCACAGGCTCGATCTCACGACACCCCGAAACATAGTAACCCAAGGACTGATGACAGAAAGAGCATCAAACAAAATAGGGACGGACACGAGGTCCGCCCCTATTAGGTTAGTGGTCTGTGCGTTTGGTAAGACGACTAGAAGGCGGTCCAGCCTGCCATCCAGTTGCCCTTGCTAGCAGGGAAGGCACCGATCTGAGCTCCCATAAAGTCGGCTGGAGTACCGAAAGGAGCCTTCATACCGAAGGTAGCTGCGGAGTCTTTGTTGACCACCTCGATGATACCTGTGGTGGGCTTGGCGGAGCCGTTTTTGATCTCAAAGGCTGAGTCAAAGCCGTGGAAGGAGCTACCCTCGATCTTGCTATGCTCCATCTTGTCGGCATCAGAATCGAGGACGAAGCCCTTAGGATAACCAGTGAGGATACAGTCCTTGAGGGTGATCTGACCGCCACGACGTACACGAGCTGCGTACTTGTAGGCATCGCCCTGGAAGTTGTTGTGGACGTTGGCTACACGGGTAGCTGCACCGATGATAGAGACGTTGGTCAGTGTGGGGTGTGTCTTAGGGATCAGAGAGAAGGTCTCGTCCTGAGACTTAGCATTGTTGTCTAGCTCGATGCCGTTGCTGTCAGACTTACCCTTGCTGTCGGAGTGTGTCGAGGCGGGGTTGGCAATAGCGACACCGTAAGTGATGCTACCAGTGAAGCCGTTGTCAAAGTCAAAGTTGTCATCGTCGCAAGCGTAGGAGACGAGGTGGGTCGCATTGACACAACCACCGAAGAACTCGAAGCTGTCGTCTAGCCCCCAGCTGACCTGGATATGGTCTAGCGTGGTGCCACGACCTACGCCACCGCAGGTGAGACCATTGATCTCGTTGCTGTCGCCTAGGATGAAGCCAGCGTACTCGATGCGTACGTAGCGCAGTACACCGCTATTGTCTTCGTCGTCATCGCCACCATAGCGATACTCCTCGACACCCTGGTTGAGACCCTCGATAAACTGAGCGTCGGTTGGTGTATTGACCTTAGCCTTACCTAGTAAGATGACTCCACCGAAGTCTCCAGGAGCGGGGCGACCAGCGTTGTTGTCGACAGCCTTGGAGGAGGTGAAGACGATAGGCTTCTGTGCGGTACCCTCGGCCATAATCTTAGCGCCACGAGTTACGACGAGTACGCCTGTAGCCCCTGATGGTGTGGGCTCCTCGATGATGGTGGTACCAGCATCGATGGTGAGCGTCTCATTGGCGGGAACGGTGACGATGCCCTTGAGTGCGTAGACCTTGTCGGCTGTCCAGTGATTGTTCTGACCATTGATGCGTCCCTCGATGACTACGAGCTCCTTGCCACCGATGGTGCGACCAGTGACTTTGTTGTTGTCGCCACCACCATTAGGCTCATTGCCTGTTTCGTCGCATGAGGTAAATAGTGCTAGGCTCATGAGGGTAGCCATCACGAGGCTTAGTAAACGGATTGTCTTGTTCATGATATTATGATAGATAGTTGAAGTGTTAGTATCTCTGATTCTTTAGAAAGTCCAGCTGACGGAGGCACTCAGCGAGATGCCGTCGCGGTACTGGTAGACGATGTTGTCGTGACCTGGGTCGTAGTCGCTAGAGGTGCCATGCCGCATCGTGTCTAGGATCTGATTATTGTCAGCGGCACGCTCGAAGTCGTCTACGTGGTTGGTGTAGATGATGTGCTTAGCGTTGAGTAGGTTAGAGCCATTGACCTTGATGGTCACACCATACTTGGGGAAGGTGTAGGAGAGCTGAGCATCGAGCTGACTGAAGGGCGCCTCGTACTCCTGCTCGTAGGCTTGGTTCGTATTGAGGACGAGCTTGCGTCCGGAGCGGTTCATAGTAAGGTTTGCCCCAAAGGTCTCGCTCTCGTAGGAGAGTCCCACATTGTACATATAGGGCACCTGACTGTACATCGGTCGGCGCTGCGTGACAGGTACCCAGCGCAGTATGCCGCTCTCGTCGGCACGTGAGACCATACCGGTGACGATGCTCTGGGTGAAGATCGCATTGGCGTTGAGGTAGAGATGCTCGAGCCAGGAGCCTAGGGGTATGAAGCCGAAGTTCTTACGTAGCTCTAGCTCGACACCGTAGCTGTGCGCTTTGTTGCTATTCATCAGCATGTAGAAGCGGGCGAAGGAGGCGGTCTTCTGTGCGATACGCTCGATAGGCTTGTCTAGGTAGCGGTAGAATCCACCGATGGAGATAACCTCGCCAGCGCCAGGGTACCACTCGACACGGAGGTCAGCACCGTCTACAGTCGTCGAGATGACGCTCTGGTTGAAGATCTCTCCACCGAGGAAGGGATCGTAGAAGCGGTAGGCTGTGCGCTCCATAAATTGCGGGCGCACCGTGTTGCGGCTGTAGCTCAGTCGTACGTTGAGGTCTTTGATCGGTGTGATCGTGAGATTGATCGACGGCATAATAGCCACGGGCTTCTCCTTGCGATCCTGCTCGACGATGTTTAGCTCGCCCATCGACATAGAGGGGTTGCTCAGCTCTTGGTAGAGGTAGTGCTCGACACGCAGCCCCCATACGAGGCGCAGTAGCTCGCTGTATCGGTCATCGAGCATAGCGTAGACTGCATTCTGGAAGACCCGTCCGTGGTACATACGTCCGTCACCCTGGAGACGCTTGAGATCCCAGGCGAAGCCGCCGTCGCGCATATTCTCCTCCTTGATGAGGTCAGCGATCGTGCTGGTTGTGAAGTCAAAGCCTCGTGTGTTGAAGAGGTGCATCGAGAGCTCCCAAAACTCAAAGCGATTCTCCTTGAAGGCGCCTTCGTATCCTGCCTTGAACTTATGCGTCCAGTCATTGCCAAAGAGGTCAAAAGGTAGCTCCACATTGACCTGCCCATTGAAGTCTCGCTCGTGGTTGAGGTACCAGGCACGGGTCAGCGGGAAGAGCGACCCCGACTGCACACCCACCTGATTGTAGAAGTGACGCGCTCCAGCCTCGTCTAGTCGGCTCACCTGCTGTGTGAAGGCGGCGTCCTTCTGATTGCGCTGTACGTAGGTGTGTGCCAGCGCCCAGTCGAGACGAAGTGACTCGCCTAGCTGATGCTTACCGCTGAGCTTGTTTTGCAAGAGGTCTTGGAAGGTAGGGTAGTTGACCTGCTGTCGGTAAGGATTGCTCTTGGGGTTGGGATCTTCGTCGCTCAGACCAGTTAGCTCCGAGAGGTCGTTGTCATACTTATGGGTGTAGGTATTGCGCAGGCTGAGGCGGTTAGTACCCCGCTGCCAACCGATGTTGAGGACGCCCGCAAGGGTTGTGTTGTACTTGTAGTTAGCGCCACTATTGCGTATGCCGGTATCGACAAAGCTCTCCTGTACCTTATTATATTGCTTGGCATTCATCCACTCGCCACGCTCTATGTGGTCGATGATGGTCTGCTGCTGTGTATTGCGATAGGTGAGCGAGGCGATCAGACCGAGCCGATGGTTGCCGCTCTTGTTGAGATCCCAGCTCTTGCCGAGAGAGACTTGGTAGTTCTGTGCGAGCGGGGTCTTGCCTTCCTCGATGGTAAAGTTGTCGGTGGTCAGTCGCTTGCTCTGCTCGAAGAGCTCAGGGACGGGGTTGTACGGGTCGAAAGGTATTTCGTGGAGTCCCTTAGGTAGAGTGCGTCGCCCATCGTCATAGCCGAGCCAGTCCCACTTTCCCCTGATGCGGTACTTCTGCGTTTGGAAGGTGCTGAGCGAATTGTAGCTAGTGCCAGCGCTGATGGAGATAAAGTCCTTCGTCGGTATGTCTCTCGTGGTGATCTGTATGAGACCTCCTGAGAAGTTGCCACTGACATCTGGTGTAGCGGTCTTGAGGACCGTCACATTGTCTATGAGCGAGGTAGGGATTAGGTCAAAGCCGAAGGCCTTTGAGTTGCTCTCCGTACTGGGTAGCGGGATGCCATCGAGCGAAGCTTCGTTCCAGCGCTCACCCATACCCCGCACGGCAACATACTTATTGCTCATAGTGGTGACGCCCGTGACACGCTTGAGTGCCTCGCCGAGGTTCTTGTCGGCCGTCTTGCCGATCATCTCGCTTGATACGACCGTAGAGAGCTGAGGCATACTCTGCTGTATCTTCATCGCACCCGCTGTGTTACTGGTCTTGTAGGAGCCGGTCACGACGACGGTGCCGAGGACATTGTCTGCTATGGCGAGATCTACTGAGAGACTGGTCTCTTTGCCAGCGGTAATGTTTACCTCTTGGATTTGCTTGGTCTCATAGCCCACGTAAGCGATCTCTACGGTATAGGTGCCAGGGGCAAGCTGTAGGGAGTAGTTGCCATCGAAGTCAGTAACCTGTCCGCCACCCGTCTCGATGATGCGCACGGTGGCTCCGATGAGTCCCTCGCCGTGCTCGTCGACGATGCGCCCCGTGAGGGTGCCTAGTCGTAGATCAGCCTCGCTGTGAGGAATGGGCTGCCCGTGTGGCTGAGCCGTTAGTGCAGGGCTAACCGCTAGGAGTGTCAAGAGGGTGAGCGCCAGGGTGAACGTATAGGAAAGAGCCTTGTATAGCATACGAAATATCTTCTGTTTCAAATCTTACGTTGCAAAGGTAGCTTGGCGATGTTATCATACGGTTACTCGTTTGTTTCGTTTTTGCTGACAAGGGGGGCAGCTCGCTGGCTGACTATAAGAAAAAGAAGGAACTCACCGTCGGTGCGTTCCTTCTTTTTCTATATACTATATGTGTGTCTGAGCTAACTGGCGTAGATAGCGTCTAGTCGCTGGCGCAGGGTGTCAATGTCGACATCGACGTCGATGACTCCGTTTTGCGCTAGAGAGATCTTGCCACGCTCCTCGCTGATGACGATGACGAGGCAGTCCGTAGCCTGCGAGAGTCCTAAGGCACTGCGGTGACGCAGGCCCAAGTCTTTCGAGAGGTTGGGATCGTTGGAGACGGGGAGGATACATCCAGCGGCCCGTATGTCGTTATCGACGATGATCATAGCACCGTCGTGGAGCGGGCTGTTTTTGAAGAAGATGTTTTCGATCAGGCGAGCATTGATCTCTGCCTTAAAGACCTCTCCCGTGTGGAGGTAGGCGGTCAGTTCTTGCCGCGCCTCGATAGCGATGAGGGCACCCACCTTCTTGCGCGCCATATTCATACAGGCTAGGACAAGTGCTGCGACACAGCGCTGCTCCTCCTGAGCGCTCTCATCTCCCTTGAAGACCTTTCGCAAGAAGCGCCATCGGTGGGTACTGCCCAGCGTGATCAAGAAGCGTCTTATCTCCTCCTGAAAGATGATCACCAGAATGAGCATCCCCGTACCGACCAGCTCGTCAAGGATACCCCCCAAGAGGATCATACCGGCCCACTTGGAGACGATGACCCACACGAGGACAAAGGTGAAGATACCTAAGATCAGCGCTCTCGAGGCGGTCGCTCTCAATGTCCGATAGACATAGTAGAAGAGCAGTGCCGAGAGGATAATGTCAAAGAGGTCGACAAGCGTAAAGGATAACCAGTCTAGCGTCACAGTCCTAAGTCTCTAAGCGTAATAGTTAAAGGGTCTCTAGCGGTCTCTGCCAGTGGGTGTAGCTGCTCGCCCCCGTAGCGTCGGGGAGGTGCTTGCGGATCATATCAGTCACCTGGATCGCCTCGACAGCGAGACGCACATCGTGGGTGCGGATGATCTGTGCGATGCCCTCCATCAGAGCATAGGTGTGTAGTACGTTGGTCGCATCGCCTGAGTGCATAGCGTCTGCTCCGATGACTGTCTGCACCATACGCTTGCGCGAGAAGCCGACCAGCACAGGTTCGGCAAACTCTTGTAGCGCCTCTCGCTGATGCGTCAGTAGGCGGTAGTGGTCGTCCATACTTTTGCTAAAGCCATAGCCTGGGTCGAGGATCACATCTTTCACACCGCAAGCGTGGAGCTGCTCGAGACTGCTTCGGAAGTAGTCCGCCACGCACACCTCGACAGAGGGCTTGTAGTCTACCACTTGGTGCATACCCTCGACACTATGCTCTAGGTGCATCAATATGTAGGCGACGCCCAGCTCCCCCACGGTGCTGTACATCTTCGCATCAGCCTGACCGCCCGATATGTCGTTGATGATCTCCACGCCATACTCCTCGACGCACGCCTTCGCCACGTCAGCACGGTAAGTATCTACCGAGATAGGCAGGTCGGGCGCTTCGGCACGGATGATCTCTAGTGCGTGGCGTAGTCGACGTAGCTCCTCCTCGCCATCGACCAATTCGCCACCTGGGCGTGTCGAGCAGGCGCCAATGTCGATGATCCGTCCGCCCTCCTGGACGATCTCGTGGGTACGCTCAGCGATCGCCTCGGCGGTCTGCTTGCGACTGCCAGCGTAGAAGGAGTCGGGCGTCACATTGAGGATGCCCATCACGACAGGCTCCGACAGGTCGAAGGCGCGGTCCCCTAGATTGAGTATGTAAGACATAAGCGTGTCAGGTCTTGTGGGTTGTTGTGATCGCTCCTCGTCACTTACTATATAGTAGTGGCGAGGAGCGGTTGCTTTTATCGATTAAAGTTTAGCTTGGCGCATATCCTTTGTCTCTGCCAAGGCTTTGTGGAAGGCGAAAGCCTTCTCTAGACAAACGGGGGTCTGTCCCTCCGAAGCCTGAGCTAGGTAAGCACGTAGCAGTGGACGGTAGTCAGGATGGGCGCAGTTCTCTATGATGCGCTCCGCACGCTGTCGTGGAGAGAGTCCTCGGATGTCAGCGATACCGTACTCGGTGATGAGTACCTTGACCGAGTGCTCGGTGTGATCCACGTGGCTCACCATCGGCACGATGGCACTGATGGCACCGCCCTTGGCGGTCGAGGGCGTGGTGAAGATAGAGATGTAACCATTGCGGGTGAAGTCGCCCGAGCCACCGATGCCGTTCATCATCTTGGTGCCTAGGACGTGCGTCGAGTTGATGTTGCCGTAGATGTCTGCCTCTAGAGCGGTATTCATCGTGATGACCCCGAGACGGCGCACGATGCCTGGGTTGTTTGAGTACTCCTCTGGGCGCAAAAGTAGCTTGTCCTTGAAGAAGTCCCAGTTCTGATAAATGTCTAGGATCACATTACGACTGACTGAGAGCGAGCAGCCCGAAGCAAACTTAACGCGTCCCTCCTTCATCAGCCCAATGACGGCATCCTGGATCACCTCGGTGTAAACCTCAAAGGGTGGGATCTTCGGGCTCTTACCTACGGAAGCTAGGACCGCATTAGCAATGTTGCCGACGCCACTCTGTAGCGGGAGGAACTCACGAGGGATGCGACCTGTGCGGATCTCCTCCTCGAGAAACTTTGTGACATTCTCTCCGATCGCCTGCGTCACCTCATCGAGCGGTGCAAAGCCTCCGTCATCGTTTGGCTCGCTGGTCTTGACGACCGCCACGACCTTCTTCGGGTCGAGCTGTACGTAAGGTTTGCCGACACGATCGGAGGGCTTGTAGATAGGCAGCTCACGACGTGCGGGCGGATCGAGAGGCTCTGCGATGTCGTGGAGCCCACGTATCTTGGCGGGGTGACGGTCATTGAGCTCGACGATGATTCGGTCTGCAAGGCGACAGATAGTGGGTAGGATACCGACACCCGTGGTGGGTACCAGCTGACCATCTTCCGTTAGCTCAGCAGCCTCGACGATAGCTACGTCGATCTTGCCAAAGAAGCCAGCACGCATCTCCTGCGCTAGCTGCGAGAGGTGCATATCGCAGTAAGCGACCTCACCGCTATTGATCTCAGCACGTAGGTCTTTGTTGGACTGATAGGGCGCTCTAAACTTGATTGCGTGAGCACGTGCCAAGGCTCCGTCGAGGCGGTCGCCGGTCGAGGCGCCCGTGAAGACGCTTATGCGGAAGGGTCTCCCCGCCGCATGCTCCTCCTCAGCGTAATGAGCTATCGCTTGTGGCACTACCTTAGGGCAACCAGCTGGTGTAAAGCCACTGAAGCCTACCTGATCGCCATCGTGAACTAATCTCGCTGCCTCTTCGGCAGTCATGATTGGGTAAGACATACTATATATTGGGTTAAGTGTTTGTGCTATAAGAGGGCGCCACCGCCTCACTGCGGTTGCGTTTCTCAAAGGTACGGAAAAAAGAGATTAGACCTTAGAGGTTAGAAGTTAGAGGATGGAGGCGATCGGAACTATCAGAGCTATCGGAGTGATCTGAGTGCTAGTGTCCCTAGCCAATGGCTTTTAGTCAGTCGCCAAGAGCTGACCGCTTTCCTCGGTAGAGATTTTGGATTTCCCACGTAGCGGTTTTTTATTCTCCACGTAGGCGCAAAATAAAACTTCGGAAGTTTCATTTGATTCCTCCGAAGTTTTATTTTGCCCCCACGTGGAGATTTTTTGTTCCTCACGTGGTTGTTTGAAATTTCTCACGTGAGGATCAGCTTTTTTGTAGGAAAAGCGTCTTGGGGCATATCCAGCTAATCGCTAGAACTGGAAGTAGATGAAGGGCTGCACACCACTGCTCTGGAACTGGACGACGAGCAGCACGACGAGGGCGAAGAGGAGTGCCTGACCGACGAGCGGCATACGACTGATGCTGCGCTCGAGGGGACGGAAGGCGCGCTGCGGGACGAAGTGCGCCACGAAGCCTAGCACGATGAGCGTCACGACGAGCCAGTAACCCTCGAGGAACTGTGGGATGATCTCGGGGTGGAACTCATACCGTATCATCTCAAACATCTGTCCGATGCCCTCCATCGTTGGCATTCGAAAGAAGATCCAGGCGAAGCAGACGAAGTGGAAGGTGATGAACATGCCTAGGTAGCGTCTGAACCGTCCCATAGAGGCTCCGTCGGGACGTGCCCACGGGCAGATCTGCATATAGAGCTTGTGCAGGGCAAGGGCGACTCCGTGCATACCACCCCAGAGGATAAAGCGCAGGCTGGCTCCGTGCCATAGTCCGCCGAGGAGCATCGTGACGAGGAGATTGAGATAGGTACGTAGCCGACCACGACGACTCCCCCCGAGCGGTATGTAGAGGTAGTCCCGTAGCCAGGAGGAGAGGGAGATGTGCCAGCGTCGCCAAAACTCGGTGATGGTGGCGGAGCGGTAGGGCGAGTCGAAGTTGATATTAAAGCGAAAGCCGAGCCACAGGGCGATGCCGATAGCCATATCGGAGTATCCAGAGAAGTCGCAGTAGATCTGGAGTGCGTAGCCGTAGATCGCCATAAGGTTTTCGAAGCCACTGTAAAGGGTTGGGGCGTCGAAGACACGATCTACGAAGTTGAGCGAGATATAGTCGGAGATGATCGCTTTCTTGATCAGTCCCGAGAGGATGAGGAAGAGTCCCTCGCCAAACTCTTTTTTGGTGACCCATACAGGCTTGTAGATCTGCGGGATAAAGTCTTTGGCACGTACGATAGGCCCCGCCACGAGCTGAGGAAAGAAGGAGACGTAAAAGAGGTAGTCCACCCAGCGTCTCAGCGGACGTATCTCGCCTCGATAGATGTCGATGACGTAGCTGAGCGACTGGAAGGTGAAGAAGGAGATGCCGACGGGGAGGAAGATGTCGAGCGGTCCTAGCTGTATCGTGCTTATTTCGGTGAGTCCGACCAGTCCTCCAAACCACTGGACAAGCGGTGTGAAGAGTTCGAGGAGGAAGTTGGTATACTTGAAGTATCCGAGCATTCCGAGGTTGAAACAGAGGGAGAGGGTGAGCCAGCGTCGCTTGACTTTGCGCTCTGGGGCGGCTGCTATGAGGTGGCCGATGATGAAGTCGACCGTGGCGGTCATAATGAGGATCATAGCGTAGTAGCCGCTGCTCTTGTAGTAGAAGAAGAGCGAGAAGCACACTACATAAATGATCCGTGCCAACGTCTGCTTACGCAGTAGATAGTAGAGCGGCAGGAAGAGCAGGAAGAGGACCAGAAAGAGTCCACTATTGAAGAGCATCGGAGCTGAGCTATCGTAGGTGAGTAGCTCGGCAGCTCGTGAGAGATAGGGGGTGAGCATACGGGGTTAGTCTTCGGAGGCTTGAGAGGTGACGTGGGGGGCGTGCTGGCGCCACTGTGTGTAGTCGTTTTGGAGAGCCGTGGCGATCGCTGCCCCTACCTTATTATAGCCAGCAGCGGTCAGATGGACGCGATCACCTGAGAGGATGCCACTAGAGAGTAGTTGCGCAGCACCCGCCTTCCCCCCGAAGTGACTGAAGAGGTCGATGTATCCGCACCCCAGTTTCTGAGCTTGCTGCTGTAGCTCGTCGGCAATGAGCTGGCAGTTGGCATTAGCACGGTAGCTGGTGCGGTATCGTCTACGCTTGCCCCGCTGGCGCACACGCACCTTGCGATAGCAGTAGAGTGGCGAAGTGAGGACGATGGCGCAGTCGGGATTGCTCGCTTGGAGCCTGCGTACCAGTCGGGCGACCTCCTCGCCAAAGTGGTTGCGGTCAAACTGCCGTGCGAGCGACTCATTGGTACCCAGCGAAAGGATGATCAGCTGAGGCCGCAGAGTGGCGACAGAACTGGTAAAGCTCCCCTTGCTGTAAGTGTAGTAGGTAGCACCATTGTAACCAATCGTATGAACGAGCGCACCGCCGCTGCTACGCTCTAGGCTAGCGCCATACCAGACGGACGAGGCAGGAGCGGTCACCTGTGCCGAGCTAACGTAGCGACCCACGAGGAGCGTGTCGGTGACGATCTGCTCGGTAGTCAAAGTGTCGTGAGCGATCCTGCTAGCGCTATGACCAGCTAAGGTGAAAGGTTGCGTCCCCCGCTGACGATAGATGACAATGCAGTCGAAGGTTTGTCCGCCGCCACACTGCAGTGTGTAGGTGATGGCACCACTCGCCCTCGTCTGTAGCACCATGCCTGTAGGGCTCTCTCGGTCGTAGTCTCTCTGGGTGATCTTAACGCCCGACGTACCTGCTGAGGAGGCACGTATCACCGTGTGGATCGGTGGATTGGTACCCAATAGGCGAAAAGGGCCTACCCAGCCGAGGCCGCCATCGCCCCAACGCTTTGTAAAAGCTTGACGGATCGGCATCGTGAAGTGTCCCGCCTGTATGTGCGAGTCGCCTAGGTGAATGATCGAAACGATCTGCCTAGTCGCTCTTGCCTCGTCACAAGCGGCCCAAAGCTTATCGAGATAACCGTCGGGGGCTACGAGCTGTGGCACCCGCTGTGCCATAAGCGTCTGCGCCATAAGGAGTAGGCTCCCTATGATGGCACAACTGATGCGTATCAACCGACTACTCCTCATCGCCAATCAGATCTGCTGTGAGTAACTTGGCGAGCTGTCGCCCGCCCGCCATAGAGACGTGGGTATAGTCTTTTGCTGCCCACCCTTTGTCCACAAAACCTTGGATACCACCGAGCGACGCCATCGCCTCATGCGTATTCCAAAAGAGTAGTCCGTAGCGCTGCGCCAAGCGGTGCTGTATGCGGAGTACACGAGCCACCCCATTGAGCGGGTGGATCTCTCCCTCCCGTAGCGTGGCGCGGTCAGAGAGCGACATGAGTAGGATCGTGGCGTGCGGGTAGAGCTGCTGGATATGCTCGATGCTCTTAGCCATAGCAGCGTAGTACCAGTCGTAGCTGTCGTCATTGTCCTGAGCGCTCACCACATTAAGCCCATAGGAGAGGATGATTAGGTCGTAGGGGCGGAAGCGTGAGAGCTGTGCCGTCAGGGTCGAGGAGACAGCGTTAAGCTTTGCGCCAGAGGAGCCCCGGAGACTGTAGTTATCTACGGAGACACCCGTTGCACCATCGAAGCAGACACCATAGAAGCGTGTGCCATCGCCCCCCTCGGTAGCAATTTCAACCCGCTTGACACCACTATGTGGCAGGGTGTACTCGGCGAGCGCTCCGTGGCTAGCGGGTAGCTCGACAGGTTGCTGCTCGCCTCCGTTGATGCCGTAACTGATCGTCACGGGGATCGAGTCGCTCACGTAGTGGAGCGTCACGCGGTCGGCAGCACTCTTTAGCTTGTAGCTTGTGGAGGCGGCAGCGGTAGCTGTGGCAAAGGTCTCGGCTAGTGTGAAGAGCGTGCGAGACTTACTCTTATTGGCGGAGGTCTCCTGCCAAGCTCCCTCGAAGCGCTGCTGGATGCTCTGCCTAAAGCGAGCCACTGGTGAGGTGAGCGCTACGTAGCCCACCCCTTGACCGCCATAAGTCTGCTGGAGCGCTTGACGAAAGGGAGCCACCAAGATGTCGCCCTCGATAAAGGAGTCACCGACGAAAGCGATACGCACCGCCTTCGTATGTCCCTCCCGCAACGCAGCCCGCAGACGGCGCAACGCACTCTGCCCCTCGGAGTAGTCCATCAGACGGCTGGAGAGCTCTAGCGGAGGAAGCGTGTCGATCGCTACTTGCGTACGATTGGTCGAGTCGTCTATGGCGGTTGTCGAGTCTGTGGGAGTAGGCTCAGGATCAAATGGATCTTCAGACTCCTCTAGAGAAATGGAGAGCGTCTCTGACGACTGAGTTGCTGTCGTGTCGAGTAGATCACTCAGCGGGTTAAATGCCTTGACCTGGTAGCCCGCAATAGGACCGACAGCGACCAGCAGCTCCGAGAGTCCATACGCTAGCAAGCAGCCAACGAGGAGCAGCCCAAAGCTACGGTAGAGATGATTCTTTCTTTTCATAAGCTATGAAACGACACGCTAGAGCTTGGCGTTAATGCTTGGCGTCTCTTCTATCCGCTGCCTCTTTGCGCCGCGCCTCTTGGAGTAGCTTGTCCGCCTCAACGAGCTGATCGTAAAAGTGTGCTCCGAAGGCGGCTATCAGCGGTTCGCGCACGAATTGGTACACCTTGATGCCGAGCTTGCGGCCTCGCTCCACAGCCGCCTGACAGATATCCCAGCGGTCGTAATGTAGAGAGGAGAAGTACTTGAACTGACGCACACGGATCGGATAGAGCCGACAGCTGATCGGCTTCTCCAGCTGCACCTCGGGATGGGTCGAGGCGTACCACTCGATGGCGCAGCGCACCCCTTCGGGGGGCGTGGGGTGGAGCGTGAAGGCGCAGTTCTCGCCGTTCACTATAGAGAGTACCCGCTCGCCAGTTATATCTATGTAGCTCACCCCCTGATGATGGATCAGCTCAGACGCTTCGGGCGCTAGGTGCGGCTCAAGGAGCGAAAGGTGACGCTGATAGCTGCGACACTCACGCTCTGTGGCGGGTGGACCCGCATCGCCATACACACAGCAAGCGCCACGGCATACGGCATAGTCGCAGGCGAAGCACTCCTCAAGGATCTCAAAGCTCACCACCTTGTCATCAATCTGTATCATCTCTCTGCGGGTGTTAAGGTTATCATCAAGGCTTTGCCCTCCCCTCGTGCTACCTGCATCGGGAGGGTCTCGGCGGGAAGCAGTAGTGCCTCGTGGGGAGCTAGTTGCCACTGCTCCGTATCGTCACCGTTTAGCAGCAAGCTCCCAGAGATGCCGACGAGGATCGCACAGCTCGCCCCATCGGTGGTGATGGTCTGAGCCGAGTCTGGTGTGGCTGTCACCTCGTGACAGACGAAGCGTGGCGTACCTAGGGGTAATTGGCGAGAGTCCAGTCTGTGCGGTCCTAGGGTAGCTGTGCGGAGTGCCTCCTCGATGTGTAGCGTCCGCCGGGCTCCCTCGTCATCTACTCGGTCATAGTCGTAGAGCCGATAGGTCGTGTCGCTCGTGTCCTGCACCTCGATCAGCATCGAGCCAGCCCCTAGTGCGTGGATCGTGCCAGCTGGTAGGGCAATAGCCTCTCCAGGTCTCACTGGCTCCCAGTGCAGGTAGCGCATCAGACCACCACGCTCGATGGCGGAGCGCAAGGCGTCGGCACTCATCGGTTCGGTCAGCCCGAGACAGATACGACTCGTCGGCTCCGTCTCTAGGAAGTACCATATCTCATCTTTGCCCCCCTCTTCGGGCGATGGGTGTACCTGCACCGAAAGGTCGGTCGCGGCGTCCAGTAGCTTGATCAATAAGGGGAAAGCTCCACCGCATCGTGCCGTCTGTCCTCGCCCTAGTAAGCGGTCGCCATAGCGAGCTACTAGAGCATCTAGCGAAGCTCCCTCGTAGTCGGCACCCTCTGTGGGCGTCTCCTGTCCTGCTAGTGCTGAGAGTAGCCACACCTCGCCAATCTGCTTGTCGCCTCCCGTAGGCGCAAGACGACCTCCACCCCATATCTTGTGATAGTATTGGGGCGTACAGCGTATTGGCGAGAGCTTACGAGACATATATATAATAGGAGATGTGGCGAGGGTTACTTCTCTTCGTCCTCTGACTGCTCTAGAGCACGGCGCTCCTGCTCGGTGCGGTAGTTCCTATGCCATATCCAGGCGAGGAGTGCGATCACCACGAGCGTGCCGATGCTAGAGCCTACACGGACCCAGTCAAAGGGAGTGCGTTGCAGGATCCAAACCCACACGTTGAGGGCGATCCACCAGATGAGGAGGAAGTAAAGCTTGAGACGGTCTCTGCGAAACATGGCTAAGCCTTCTTCTCGGGTGGCACCTGACGTACGTAGTGTGCCATCTCGTGGGGGATGATCATCGATAGCTCCATAAAGCCAGCGTACTCCCCATTTTCATACCACGGAATTTGGTAGATGAGCTTCTTCTTGTCGCCCTTTGTGATGGTGTAGACATGCTTCGTCTGGTGCGCCATCATATCGGCCAGCATCGAGCGAGCTGGCTCGGGGTGGCAGTCGAGGACATTCTTGCCGATCAAGCTCTGACCCGGCTTGAGATTGACCTGACGCGACTGCTCGTTCATCTCTATAATGCGACCCTCACGGTCACAGATCGTGACCGCTACATCGGCCTCTTCAAAGAATGGTATCATGTGATTGGAACTATAAGTTAGTCGTGATGGTAAGGCTCTCCCCGCAGTATCGTGCAGGCTCGGTAGATCTGCTCGACCGCAAAGAGACGTACCATCTCGTGCGTCAGGGTCAAGCGACTGAGCGACCAAGCTTGCTGTCCGTAGCGCTGCTTAAACTCAGGTGTAAAGCCGTAGGGACCGCCCACCACCAGGAGAAGTCGCTTAGCACCGCTATTCATATAGCGCTGTAGCTGCTCCGCCCACTGACGACTCGTGTACTCCTTGCCTCGCTCATCTAGCAGGACCACTAAGTCACTCGGAGCGATCACCGAGGCGATAGCCTCGCAGGTCGCCTGCTGCTGATTAGCTATGGAGGCTTGCTGCTTGCGCCGCTTAGGGTCGGGCAAGATCTCAATGTCGAAGGGGATATACCCACCGATGCGCTGCCGATACTCCTCGATGAGGCGGTGTAGCTCTGGCGAAGAGGTCTCACCTACTACGAGGAGTGTCGTACGCATATGATGTGCAGAGCTAGCTCTTAGAAGGGTAGGTCGTCAGCGTTGTCACCAGCTGAGGGATCGAAGGAGCCGCCAAACTGATTTTGCGTCCCTGCCTCAGGAGCTTGCGAAGCGAAGCCCGTGCTAGGAGCTGAAGCTGAAGCGGCATTACCTCCTACGTAAGGTGTTTTGCCCGCAAAGGGATCCTCCTCAGGAGCTGGCGCAGCTGCGTTTTGGTCTACCTTAGAAACGTTGTAAGCAGTCACATCGGTGTACCAGCGATCCATATACTCCCGGCTCTCTACATCAAAGCGAACCTCGACGAAGTCACCCTCTGTGAGCGAAACCTCATCGATACGGTTATTCCAAATGTTGAAGCAGATGGTGCGTGGGTACTGCGAGTCAGTCTCTATGACAAAAGCCCCCTTGCGCCAAGCGTTGCCCGCCTTGCTGACACCCTCCTGTACAGGGAGAATGCGTATGACGGTGCCTCTAGCGATGAGTGGATTGGGGCGGTTATTGTTGCTGTCCATATTTAGTCTATAAGTTATTAGTTGTTAGTCGATAGTTGTTAGTGGAGAGTTAGCGAAGTGTCGGAGCAAAGCCAATGATCTCTCTGACCTCCTCGATGGTCTTGCGAGCGCTCTCACGTGCCTTCATAGCGCCTTCGGTAGCTACTCGGTGTAGCTGCTCCTTGTCGCTAGAGAGCTCTCGGATTCGCTCTCGGATTGGAGCTATCGCAGTGAGCAGATCAGCTGCTAGTTGCTTCTTCAGATCTCCGTAGCGTATCGAGCAGTCCGCATAGCATTGGCGAAAGTGTGCCACCGTCTCAGGCGCAGAGACTAGATCCATAATGGTGAAAAGGTTTTCCACCGGCTCCGAGGGCTTGCTGTTTGGCTCCGTAGGGCCAGCGTCCGTGACAGCTCGCATCACCTTCTTCGTGATTGCCTTGTCATCCTCGTAGAGATAGATTGCATTGCCCTCACTCTTGCCCATCTTGCCCGAGCCGTCGAGTCCTGGCACCTTGATCGGCTTAGACATAGCGGTCCACGAGGCAGGTTCGGTGAAGTACTCCACATCGTAGATTGTGTTAAAGCGACGTGCGAAGCGACGCGCCATCTCCATGTTTTGCTCCTGATCCTTGCCCACAGGCACCTTGACGGCACGCTGCAGTAAGATGTCGGCCGCCATAAGGGTCGGGTAGGTGAGTAGCCCAGCATTGACATTGTCTGGCTGCTTGCGCGCTTTCTCCTTAAAGGTGGTGGTGCGCTGTAGCTCACCTAGATAAGCGTTCATATTGAGGTAAAGGTATAGCTCCAGTACCTCTGGCACATCGCTCTGACGGTAGAGGACCACCTTGCTCGGATCGAGACCACAAGCGAGGTACTCAGCGAGGATTGTGTCTGTATCCTGCACGATGTCCCCCGGGTGTGGGTGTGTGGTGAGCGAGTGCCAGTCAGCGATAAAGAAGTAGCAATCATACTGCTCCTGCATCTCTAGGAAGCTACGCATAGCTCCGTAGTAGTTGCCTATATGTAGATGACCGGTAGGTCGGATCCCGCTGACGACTCGTTCCATACTGTGAATGTACTCTCTATATTAATGTATCGTTATAGCGCAAAGGTAGTACTTTTTGAGGTCTCTGCACTTCAAATGCTCCAAAAACAAACGTAGGGAGTCTGCATAGCATCTCCCTACATAAGGTGTGGTGACTCGGGTGGGATTCAAACCCACGACCTTCAGAACCGGAATCTGACGCTCTATTCAGCTAAGCTACCGAGCCTCGTCTTATCGCCACAAAGGTACGAAAAAGAGATTAGAAGTTAGAGGTTAGATGTTAGAAGTTAGAGATTAGATGTTAGAGGGCTGATTACTCCGACACCTCTGATTCTTCCGATTCGTTCCGATTTTCTTCGATTCCTACGTGGAAAATAAAAAACAGCCACGTGGGCATTTGACATTCTCCACGTGGAGACGATTTGATTCTTCCGAAGTTTCATTTGATTCCTCCGAAGTTTTATTTCGTCTCCACGTGGAGATTTTTTGTTTCCTGCGTGGCGATTTGTCATTTCCCACGTGGAGATCGACTTTTGTGTGTGCTCTGTGGTGAATTTTCGCTACCTTGGTCTCCCGTTAGGGTGCGTGTGAGGTTATTCGATGAGACTACCCCGCAACACGACTCCCTGATACTTAGCTACTAACTAAAACTAAATACGCAGTGAGACGAAGATTACTACTCTGTGCTGTCGTCCTCGGGACGACCTTGATGATGCCTATGATGGCACAGCGCCTCACACCTCCTGTGCCGTGCTATAAGACGGGTTTTGAGGAGATGGAGACGCAGACATTTGTGGATGATACGGTGGAGATAGAAGGGGTGCGCTGGCGCATCGTCAATGGTCGCATCGTCGATGACCCCAAGGCTAATATACCCTTTGGTAAGAAAGCGCTCGAACTGACGGCAGGTTACGTAGGTGACGTGCCAGCGATGATAGAGGCGTTAGACCCAATCCGTGGAACGCAGGTCTCTGTCTCTTATATGCAGGGGTGGACCGACGCTTTGGTCTCCAACGCAGGCAAGAGCTGGTTCGCTCAGGAGTCTTTCGATGGAGGTAAGAATTGGTTGGAGAAGGAGCTCATCTTTGACGCCACAACGATCTCGACAGACCTGTACGAGCGAATTGATCCTGATGCTGAAGCCTTTCGCTTTAGGATTATCTTCAATGATCCAGACAAGACGAAAGGTGTGGGGTGGCGTATCATGCTGGACAATATAGCCTTCTACGATACGGGCGAGGGGGCTCCCATACGCACGCCTTGGAGTGTCTACCCAGCAGACATCCGCAATGGCTTTGAGACGGCTCAGAGTACGCTCTCTTACCATATCTTGGCCTTCGGCGATGACTGGATTATGGGCGATCCCCAATCTGAGCCAGGATTCTTTACCTCTTACATCGAGGCGCGTCTCGACGACCAGCCCGCTACGCAGCACTGGCGACTCAACTCGATCGACTCACTGATTACCTATAGCGACTTGCAGCCTGGAGTGCATACCATAGGGCTACGCTTTATGGATATAGCCACGGGGCAACCTTACCCAGAGCTGGAGGAGCATGTGACCTACTTCACGGTCAAGGAGTCTACACAGTTGCACTCACTGGAGGAGCTGCTACAGGCTCCCGTGGGAGGCTTTTACGAGGTGACCTTTGATAAGAAGACTTTGGTCAATATGGCGGTGCCTATGACACCCGAGAAGTGGCTCTGGGACGGGAAAAAGGGGATTATGATGTTTGATCCTCGACTACATGACCCGATCTATGGTAATCCGCCCGAGAAGGCGCTCCTCGCTAAGCGTATCGTGGGGCAGCTGGTGGAGCGTGACCACAACCTATACTTTCAGGTAGATGCGCCTAGCACGCTGGAGGAGGTGGATCAGCCCTTTATGTTTGACAATCGCACGACCAAGAGCATCCAGGATCTGCTAGACAATGCGGACTACAATATGTATGCTCCCGTCTCGATACAGAATGTGAGGATCCAGCGACGCACCGACTCGAAGGTGCCATTTCGCTTTGGAGCGCTAGATGATATCATCATCACAGACAGCACAGGGGTGTCGATGAAGATGCAAAACTTCTTCCCCTTCCTCTTCCTAGCCAATAAGGAGGTCAATCCCTCTGGCGACTTGACGGTCTTTGGTATGATGGCCAAACATCGTACTACGGGAGAGCCAGTGCTATGGCCACTCTTTGCGCTCAACTATCAGTCGACTGCTAATGAGCCTGTCCTCGCCTCTCCGAGCGACCTGCGAGTTGCTACCGAGGAGGGGGTGACTCGCTTTACTGCAGAGCAGCCAGTCAGCCTATACGTCTGGGATATGGCTGGAACGCAGCTCTACGCCTCGACTGCTACCGCTACGGAGCATGTCGTCTCTGTCGAGGGGACTGTCCTAGTGGCTGCGACCTTTGAAGATGGTCGTGTATGGATTCAGAAGTTGTACCTATAAACAAGAAATGCTATGAAGAAGCTTCTCTACATATCCCTACTCCTAAGCTGCTGTCTAGGACTGCCCCTAAGCGTTATGGCGCAGGAGAGTCTTCAAAATGGGCAGGTGGATACGAGCTTTCGCCCCATACTAGACTCTAACCCGCAGGCGGTCATACCCCTAGCGGACGGCAGAGTCGTGGTCGCTGGTACCTTCGAGCATGTGGGCGGACGAAACGTGGCGGGTGTCATGCGGCTTAATGCGGACGGGTCGGCTGACGATACCTTCAACGTGGGCGGTACGGGTGTCGATGGCGTGGTGACAAATATCGCTCTGCAGTCTGACGGCAAGATCCTCGTCATCGGAGTTTTCACCACTTACAATGGTACTCCTGTGGGGCAGATCATACGGCTTAATCAGGACGGCTCGCTCGACACGACCTTTAAGAATGACAACACCCTCAGGCTTGACGCCTCTGCCTACGAGGGACAGTACCAGTGGGATCTGCAGCCCAACAAACTGCTGGTCTCGCCTGATGACTCCTTCTATGTCTTGGGTGGCTTCAACAGGGTCAATGGTAAGCACGCTCCGCTGATAGCGCGCTTTACCGCTGCTGGTGTACGTGACGAGAGCTTTCTCCCGACAGATCAGGAGATCTACTTCAAAAGCTCTCCTTATATAGATGCAGCGCTACTGCTCCCCTCGGGAGATATCTACTTCGGAGGTATGATCAATGGCTATAATGGCTCTTCGCTCAATAAGAAGCTCTTTCATATTGATGCCCATGGACAGTATGACGAGAGCTTTGCGAAGCCTAAGTTTGACTTTGGCGGCCCTCGCGCCTTAGCGATGAAGGGAGCTGACACGCTTCTAGTGGCGGGCTCGTTCTATGAGTCGTTTGGTCGGAAGACGCCACTGATGACAGCACTGCATCTAGACGGGACGCCCATAGAGGACTTTACGGTGTATGACTTTTCCACCCCCGATGCAGAGGATATGATCAATGGCTTGATTGTGACCGACCACTATATCATAATAGGTGGTGGAGATATCCAAATGCCTAAGCGGAGCTTTGTGTACGCTCTAGACAAGTCGGGAGCAGCGCTGACGACGGACTTTGACTTTGGCTCGGGTCCTAATCAGATTGTCTCTGGGCTGACCTACGACCCTGCGGGGTGGCTCTACGTGAGCGGCTTCTTTACTGAGTTTGGCGGGGCTAGTACGAGGTACTTCGCACGCTGTAAGCTGGGGGGGAGCGATCTGCACGTCGAGACTCCAAGCTTAGCAATGCCAGCGGTGCGTGTAGCGGTAGGCGAGGGGAGCTTCTCCCTATATGATCTAGAGGAGCCTGCCGAGGTGTCGCTCTACAGCAGCGATGGCGTCCTATGCGCCTCTTATCCGAGGGTAGCTGAGGGAGCATCAGTCTCGTACGAGCTGCCCGAGGGACTCTACCTAATGATCGTCAAGCAGACTATGGGGCAGCAACAGCTCAAAGTGCAGCTCTAGCGACCAGACCTAATGACACAACAGAGCCTCTGTCTTGTGGATAGCAACGGCTATCGTCACAACACAGAGGCTCTGTGGCTATACGGGCTAAATGATTACCTTTGCGGTAGAGATTGTTGCGAGGGGGAGTAGCTCCCTCCACTTTAGCATACAAGACTATGACACAGTTCAAGACGACGCACCTATACGCCCTGCTGACCTTTATCCTTTTGGCATTGGTTATCACCCTGCTCTCACCACACGATGAGGAGACTTTTCAGTATCAAGTGGTGGAGGGTAAGCCGTGGATGGGAGAGGAGCTACTGGTGGCGCCTTTTACCTTCCCGATCTACAAGTCGGACGAGATGATACAGCGGGAGCGTGACAGTGTACGTCAGACGATCTTGCCCTACTATCAGATCGACACGATCACGGGAAGTAAGATGCTGAGCAAGTGGGACGATGACTGGAGCGCTAAGTGGAGTCGTGAGGTGACGGACGATGCTTACTACTTCTATATGCGCAACTACCTCAAGGATCTCTATCGCGATGGTATCATCGAGGAGGAGATAGCCTCTAAGCTGAGGCAGGAGGATGTGCTAGAGGTCAAGCTCCTGAGCGCTGATCAAGTGAGTCGCTTGACGCCAGTGACGCTCTTTTCGACACCGATGGAGGCGTATCAGCAAGCTTCCGAGAGGTTGCCGCAGGGGATGAGTAAGTCGATCGTCCGAAAGTTTGACCCGAGCAAGTATATCGAGGTCAATGTCTATCCCAACGAGGCTAAGACGCAGCAAGTAATCGATGATGAGCTACGTAATCTCTCTAAGTCTATGGGAGTGGTCCAAAAGGGAGAGCGCATCATCGGTAAGGGCGAGATCGTGAGTCCACATCAGTACGACATATTGCAGTCGCTACGTCGTGTCACCGAGGAGCAGCGGGATAGTAACTTGCGGCAGGTATTGCCGATGAGTGTGGGGACTTTCTTGATTATAGCTTCGCTACTGGTGGGGCTGTGGTTCTTCCTCTTCTACTACCGACCGCAGATTGTCAAGGAGTACAAGAACACGCTCTTCCTCTCACTGCTGATCCTTATCTATGCGATCCTGACGATCATCTTCGCTCGCAACGAACTGGGAGCGTGGGTCTATGCGATCCCCTATGTGGCGGTGGCAATACTGGTGCGTACCTTCTTTGAGTCTCGTACGGCGGTCTACGTCTTTCTCACGACGATACTGATCTGTGCGCTCTATGTGCCATTCCCACTAGAGTTTGTCGTGATACAGTTTGTCGCTGGTATGGTGGCGGTCTTTAGCCTTCGGTCGCTCTCCTCACGAGCGCAGATCATCCGTGCTACCTTCCTCATCTTCGTAATATACAATGTGATGACCTGTAGCTACTCACTGATGACGGGAGGTATGCTGGGGAGTAATGACTTGAGCAACCTGCTCTACTTCTCCTTCAACCTAATCTTCAACATGTTTAGCTACCTGCTCATCTATCTCATCGAGAGAACCTTTGGCTATGTATCGAACATAACGCTCGTAGAGCTGAGCGACGTAAATCGTCCTCTACCACGGCAGCTCTCGGAGCAGGCTCCTGGTACCTTCCAGCACTCGATGCAGGTGGCACTCCTAGCGAGTGATGCAGCTACCGCTATCGGTGCAGACGCTCGTCTCGTACGTGCTGGCGCACTCTACCACGACATTGGTAAAATGCGCAATGCGGCATACTTTACGGAGAATCAGGGCGCAATCAATCCGCACGATCAGCTCACTCCGACGGAGAGTGCTACGGTCATTATCAAGCATGTGACCGATGGACTAGCTATGGCACAAAAACACAACCTCCCACAGGCGATCCAAGACTTTATCCGTATGCATCATGGGCGGGGTATGACGAAGTTCTTCTATACTCAGTATTGCAACGAGCATCCTGACGAAACGGTCGATGTGGACAAGTTTACCTATCCAGGTCCTAATCCGAATACTAAGGAGACAGGTATCCTGATGCTGGCGGACGCTATCGAGGCAAGTAGTCGCAGCCTCAAGGATCTGAGCAAGGAGACCCTCATAGCACATGTCAATAAGATCATTGACTCGATCGTTGCCGATGGTCTGCTCAACGATACGCCACTGACCTTTAGGGATATCCAGACGATCAAGGACGTCTTTGCGGAGAAGCTCGCCACCATCTACCACTCACGTATTGCTTACCCTGAGCTCAAGCGATGACACTCTACTTAGTAGGCTATATGAGTGCTGGCAAAAGCACCATCGGGCGTATGCTGGCGAAGATGTTCAGCTATGAGTTTGTAGATACGGACATCTACATCGAGAGTCGCTTTCGTCAGCGGGTGTCAGACCTCTTCTGCCTGCACGGCGAGGAGTACTTTCGCCAGAAGGAGCGGATGATCCTAGAGGAGATAGCTGGGCTCCCTAATGCGGTCATCGCTACGGGCGGGGGCTTGCCTATCTACCACGACAATATGGACATACTCCTAGAGAGTGGCACCGTGCTGTACCTGCGTTATAGCAGTGAGGTACTAGCTCAGCGACTGGAGCTGACGAAGCGCACACGTCCCTCTGTGGCGCACCTCTCGGGCGATGAGCTACGACACCATGTCGAGGAGGCGATGCGTCTCCGTGATCCGATCTACAGTCGTGCGCATCAGATCATCGATATGGAGGCTCTCGCCGAGCAAGGTCTCTCTTCGGAGCCAAAGATTGCAGACTGGATCGCCTGGCACTTGCCCCCAGTCGAGTGAACCTCCTCTCCGACACGCAAGAGAGCTGTAGGGGGCGGTTTATGAGCCTTGCTGTCCTACAGACTTGAACAAGAAGAGACTGTTGCAAAAGTCAACAGTCTCAAGAAGTTGTGTCGTTCTTCTTTATGGATTGCTGAAACGTTTGGAGACAACAGGCGGACATTGCGTACCGTTGAGAGCTGGTTCGATGGTCATCTATATTACCTTTGCACCCTAGAGTCAGTAGCTCTTACGAGTGTCCTATCTCTCCTAGAGGACTACTCGTGAAATCAGCAGAGTTGAGCAGTCTCGCCCGAAATGCTTGGGTTGGGTTTTATTTGTATATTAGCGCAACCATTTAGAGTCTCTTGCTGACTCTTGCCATTCTCCTATTATATATACATAGGAATCCGTACGACTAACATTAAACCAACGAAAGATATGAAATCGACTCTTGCTGTGCGTACACTCTTTATGACCCTCTTGCTAACCTTCAGTATGCTTGGGGCTTGGGCGAGTGATCATAATCTGAGATCAGGTCGTGAGGGCGTTAGCTTTTACGACAAGTCTTGTCAAATGCGCTTTAGAATCCTCGATGAGGAGACGAAGACTGTCGCCCTAATACCTCGCTCGATAGAGGATGTCCCAGCGGACGCTGAGGTGGAGTATTGGGGAGATATAGTTTTACCCAATAGTGTCTCCTACGATGGGCAGACATACACCTTGGTCAGCATTGGCGACTCAGCTTTCTATAATTGCCAAGATCTGACCTCTATAACCCTCAATGAGGCACTGACCTCTATAGGGGACTATGCCTTCAATGGATGTACAGCTCTAAGGAGCGACTTCAAGCTACAAGGACAGATCAAGACTGTCGGCTACAAGGCTTTCTACAACTGCACTAAGATCTCACAAGTATTGCTGGGCAAGCAGTTGTCCCAAATTGGTGAGGGAGCATTCTCTAGAGTCTATGGTGAAATCAAGGTCGAGGAGGGGAGTACACGCTTTCGCACGACAGAGGGGATGCTGATGGATCTTGTGGACAAGACGCTGCTACACGTCCACTATAAGACAGCGTCACTACAGCTACCCTCTGAGCTATTACGTATCGGAGACTATGCGCTGGAAAATTGCTCATACCTTACGACGCTGACACTCAATGAAGGCTTGCAGACAATCGGTTATGGTGCGTTTAATAATTGCAAAGCACTTACATCGCTACAGATCCCCACATCGGTGATTGAGGTGGGACGGAATGCTTTCTATCAATGCAAAGCGCTAGCAACGGTCACCGTGGCTCCTAACAATGCAAAGTACAAGGTGGTCGACAATTGTCTGCTATCTGCCGATGGTAAGCAATTTGTTGTTTACCCCGCAGGTCGAGTGATGGAGGGGAGCTATCAGGTACCCGCAGGAGTAGAGTGTATCCTAGAGGGAGCCTTTGCGGTTAGTCCTCTCGAGGGAATTACACTCCCTGAGTCTCTCCAAGAGATCGAGGCTACGGCATTCTTCCAGTGTCGTCAACTAAAGTCGATAGAGATCCCTAATGCAGTCCGAAGCATCGGTCGAGGAGCGCTGAGCTTTTGCAAAGCTCTCGAGAGCGTATCCATAGGGTCTAAGATAGAGCATATAGGACGCATATGCTTCGCATACTCTCCGCTGACGGCTCTCTACATCAAGGCGACTACACCTCCTATAGTAGACCGTTCGTTTGCATCTTGCTTCGACCGTACGACACTCCAAGAGGGTACTCTATTTGTGCCTAAAGGCTCCAAGGAACTATATGCGCAAGCTGAGGCTTTTCAAGACTTCTCAAATATTGTCGAGCAGGCTGTCGAGCTGAAGCCTGGTGTAACCCTTGAGACTGATCTGCCTATCGGATCCAAAATCCGTATGAGACTGAAGTACGATGACGAGGTGACTCTCACTGGAATAGCAGAAATGCCGAGCAATGACCAAGAGCAAGAGTACACAACTACGGCTCAGTCGATCTTTATAGAGGGACTTCTCACCGAGCTGGAGTGTACCGATGCGCAGATTACGACCCTCCAGCTATCTGATTGTGACAAGCTCTCTGTACTGGACTGTAGTAACAATGAAATCAAGGCTCTAGATCTACAAGAGGCTCCTCACCTAGAGGTGCTCCTCTGCTCCAACAACCAAATTACTTCTTTAGACCTCTCGGCAACGCCTGATCTCAGTAAGCTGTGGTGCAGTAACAACAAGGATATGCAGTCTCTAGACCTCTCTCAAACCACAAACCTAATCGCTCTATGGTGCTACGGCTGTAGTCTGTCTGAGCTGGATCTATCTGCCTGCTCCTCACTCACGGGTGTAGACTGCTACAACAATAAGCTGTCGAAACTTACCCTAGGCAATCTAGACTATCTGACTAGAGTAGCCTGTGCAAACAATCAACTAACGCAACTAGACCTATCCGGGGTGCCTAATGTCGAGGAGTTGCTCTGTGGGGGGAATGCTTTAACCTCTCTAGAACTTGGAGCAACGCCTTATATGACGACACTAAAGTGTGCAAACAATAAACTCTCCGCACTAGACTTGACGCCACTCCAGCTATTGACCACTTTGCACTGTCAAGGCAATCTCTTGACTATGCTAGATCTAAGCAAAAATAAAACTATCGAGGAGCTATACTGCTACGAGAACCAAATCAAGGGCGAGCAGATGACAGCTCTAGTGACCTCCCTAAGAGAGATACCTAAGGATGCCTATGAGAACTTGATGCTCATCAACAGCTCCGCTCCTAAGGAGCAAAACCACCCTATGGTGTCAGACATCGATTTGGCTAAAGCTAAGGGATGGACTCCTAAGGATTACCAAGGGGGTGTCAATGATGGTGCGGGGATACCTTTCGATGGCTTCACTAGTACGACGCAGATAACCCGTACGGACCTCCCTCAGATAGCGCTCCTTGAGGATCATACGCTCGTTATCACGGGAGCTGAGTATGACACAGTGACACTGTACGCTACAGACGGCGCTATCTTATACCGAGCAGAACCCTCTAGTGATGGCGTCTATCGTATACCGCTCTCTAGTATGGCTGGTTGTACGATTATTGTACTCATTGGCACAAACTCCTACAAGATTCTTGTACCCTAATCGTATGCTGCGACATCGCCTTATATATATGCTCAGTCTCATGGCTACCTTATTCGTAGGGAGCCATGAGCTCTCTGCTCAGACTATACGCTTTACCACTCTACGTGAGCCAGGAGCAACTATCAAGCTCTCCATCTCCTATCAGGGAGAACTCACAATGAGTGGAGTCAAGGAGTCCTATCCCTCTAGCCAAGAGCCACGCGAATACACGTTATCTGATCAGGAGGTCGTCATATCGGGTAGCGTGCAGTCACTTAGAGTCTCGCAAGCTGAACTGACCACCCTGACAATCTCAGATTGTCCCTCTCTTGTAGAGCTGGACTGCTCTCAGAATAGTCTTACCGCTTTAGACCTTTCACAGGCTCCAGCTCTGACTAAGCTCGTCTGCTTTGCCAATGAACTGACACAGATTACTTTCCCCGCAAAATCGCCCTTGACACTGCTCAAGTGTACGAACAATCGACTGTCTAGTATAGACCTCTCCTCTATGACACAACTGGAGGAACTGACCTGCTCAAGCAACGAGTTGACAGAGCTTGATGTTACGACTCTCACTCAGCTGAAAACTCTCAAGTGCTACAGCAACAAATTGTCAGATCTAAATCTGAGTACCTGCCCACTGCTGGAGAAGCTGTGGTGTAGTGACAACCAGCTGCGCAGTCTAGACCTTTCGACTAATCATCAGCTAAGGGTCGTGTGGTGCTACAAAAATCAGATAGCTAAGCTGTCATACCAAGAGTTGCCACAGTTGATCTGGCTCTACTGTGAGGAAAACGCTCTTGAGACACTCGACTGTAGCCGTATGCCTCGATTGAACAAGCTATCAGTCTATGGAAATAAGATCCAAGATAAAGCTATGGTTGCCTTAGTAGCATCTTTGCCAAAGCGCACGACTACTCCAGGAAGCTTCATTGTGATTAATACTCAAGATCAAGACGAAGAGAATGTCTGCACCACAACAACTGCTACTCAGGCGTCAGATAAGGGGTGGCAAGTGCTAGACTACAGTGGAGGTGCTAATGACCATCAAGGGATCCCATACAAGGGGAGTGCTACAACTGTTGAGACTGTCGCACGCACCTCGCCCATACAGTTGCAATGGTATGGTGAGGCTTTGGCTTTATCAGGACTGCCCGAGAGGGGTGTCGTAATCATCTACAATCTCCTAGGAGAGGCACTATACGTTGGGCAATCAACTCCCACTGGCGAACTACTTATTCAGCTCCCCGAGCATCTCACGGGGACTCTCCTCCTAACAGTAGATCATCAGCTGGTCTCTAGACTGCATCGTCCGTAATTGACTAGAGGATGCGATATCGCTCATTTTAGTACCTTTGTACCTATGAATGTGGATCTACAGCAGGTGATGCAGCGCTTTGGTATCGTGGGACGCAATCCGAGCTTCCTACGAGCTATCGAGACGGCCGTACAGGTCGCCCCGACAGACCTATCTGTGCTGGTGACTGGCGAGAGCGGTGTCGGCAAGGAGTTTTTCCCCAAGATCATACACGCTTACAGTCTCCGCAAGCATCAAGGCTATGTGGCGGTCAATTGTGGCGCTATCCCTGAGGGTACGATCGACTCCGAACTCTTCGGACACCGTAAGGGATCCTTCACGGGAGCTATCTCCGACCGCAAGGGTTACTTTGAGGAGGCGGACGGCGGTACTATCTTTCTCGATGAGGTAGGAGAGCTACCGCTTGCTACGCAGGCTCGTCTGCTCCGTGTCCTCGAGTCGGGAGAGTTTATCCCTGTAGGTGCCAGCAAGCCCCTCAAGACCGATGTGCGGGTGGTCGCTGCGACCAATGTTAATATACAGGAGGCTATCGCTCGTGGACGCTTTCGCGAAGATCTCTATTACCGTCTTAGTACGGTACCGATTGTAGTACCTCCGCTACGTAAGCGACAAGAGGACATCGTTCTGCTCTTCAAGCTCTTTGCTTCTCTTAGCGCAGAGAAAAATCAGATCCCTATGCTCGAGATCACGCCCGAAGCGGAGGAACTCTTGCGCCACTACCCTTGGCCAGGCAACATACGCGAGCTGCGTAACCTGACAGACCGCATCAGCATCTTAGAGTATGACCGTCACCTGACGGCCGAGGATCTTCGAGGCTATCTGCCCGAGAAAACGTCAGAGCTGAGCACCTCGCTGGTCCCTGTGGAGCGTCAGTCGGAGGAGCGTAGCTTTGCCAATGAGCGGGAGATCCTTTACCAGGTGCTTTTCGATATGAAGCGAGACATTACTGCGCTTAAGCAAACGGTCGCCACAATGCGTCAGGAGCCTCACTACGAACCGATCCATACGACGCTCGTACCTGCCGAGATGGAGCCTATGCACACAGAGGCCGAGGAGGTTATCGACTCAGACCTGGGGTCTCACCTAGAAACATCTTCAGAGCTTCATAAGGAATTTACAGAGACTCCTATGGAGGAGCCATTCCTCCCCGACAAGCCGATGACCATCGAGGAGGCTGAGCGCATACTGATCAAGCGTGCTTTGGAGCGACATGGGGGCAACAAGACAGAAGCTGCTGAGGAGCTAAACATATCTCCACGCACACTATACCGTAAACTACGAAGCTATGGCGAGGAGTAAGCTACAATATATAATAGGTGTCGTGATGCTCCTAATGATCGGGACGAGTTGTTCGATCAGCTATAAGTTCAACGGAGCCACCATCGACTACACACGTATCAAGACGGTCACCATTGAGGACTTTCCCAATCAGGCTCCGCTGGTTTATCCGCCCTTGTCGCAGATGTTTTCGGAGCGCTTGCGGGAGCAGTTCCGACGCAACACACGTCTCGAGCCCGTCGATGCCAATGGAGATTTGATCCTCGAGGGCGCCATCGTTGGTTATGAGCTCACCCCTATGGCGATGCAGGAGGATGCCCTCTCAGCGATGACTCGCTTCACGATTACGGTTCGGGTATCTTATACCAATATGACCGATGAGAAGAAAAGCTTCTCGGGCCGCACCTTTACCTCCTCGCAAGAGTTCGACAGCAACAACCTCTTCTCAGACATTCAGGAGGGGCTAGCTAATGAGTTGATCGAAGATCTTGTCAAGCAGATCTTTAACGCCACAGTAGAGGACTGGTAGTGAAGACGATGACGCTAGACGAGCTGAATAGGCTGACGGCTCACCCTGAGGAACTCGATCGCCACACGCTCTCGCCACTGGCTGAGCTCGTGGAGACCTATCCCTATGCGCAGAGCATCGTGATGCTTTACTTACTCAATCTGTCGATCCTCGGCGACCTGCGCTACGAAGCAGAGCTACAGCGCTGGGCTCCCCACCTACCTAGTCGGGAGAAGCTCTACCTGCTAGCTCGGCTACATATGCCCTTAGCAGACTTGACACCCGTGTTGGCTCACGACCCGTCAGACTCCTTTGCCCTCGTAGATCAATATTTGCGCAAGGTAGCCGAGCGTGAGGGTCCACTCTCCAACGAGCTGGAGTACGACACCGCTGAGGCGCTCCCCACGGAGGAGCCTACCCCAGACTACTTTTCACAGGAGGAGTACGAGTCCGCACCCTCCGATATGTCGCTCTCGGGGCTACTCACCACCCCTTCACCAGAAAGTGCGTCAACCACCGACTCCGCACCGCAGCCTACCGTGACACCTTCCGATGATACGGAGCCGAGCGATATGCTTTTCACCGAAACGCTAGCCTCCATCTACATCAAACAGGGTCATTACGAGCGAGCAAAACGAATTATTGAGGGGCTAAGCTTGAAATTCCCAGAAAAAATTAGTTACTTTGCAGTTCAATTGAACTTTCTCGAGAAGCTAATCGACAATGCTTCTCACTCATAAACACGCATTCATAGACTAGTAGACATGCAAATCTTTCTAAGTATCCTGATCCTCATCGCAGCTATCCTGCTGATTCTTATCGTCATCGTTCAGAACTCTAAGGGCGGTGGTCTAGCAGCAGGCTTCGGCGAGAGCAATAAGTACATGGGGGTACGCAAGACGACGGACTTCCTCGAGAAGGCCACCTGGACGCTCGCAGGCGCTTTGGTCGTGCTCAGCATTGTCAGCTCATTCTTTGTGAAGCCTCATGTACAGGCTAAGCAGAGCGAGAGCTTCATTGAGCAGTCTCAGCAGAGTGCTCCTCTGCTACCTCAGCAACCAGAGGCTACACTACCTCTACCCGCAGCTCCCGCAGCTGATGAGGCTCCAGCCCCAGCTCCTGAAGCACAGCCTGAGGCTACGCAGCCCGCTGAGTAAAGCCTAAAGAGGGCTGCACCAGCTAGGTGGCTCGTCAGATATTGATGAGGGGAGGACTCACTCTTGTGTGGGTTCTTCCCTTGGTTGTGCCTATAAATGCAGAAGAAACTGTACCTTTGTAGCATAGCTTGTCGCCAAGCGTGACAAGCTCCTCACACGTAATAACCCAAAGAAGTAGGTAATGCTTACCATCAAACAAATATTGGATGACCCACAGGGAGTCATCGAGCGGCTCGCCGTCAAGCACTTTCCCGCAGAAGAGCCCATAGCAGCCATCATCGCTCAGGACAAGCTGAGACGCGATGCACAGCACAAGAAGGACGATAGCCTAGCTCAGCAAAAAGTCCTCTCACGCTCTATCGGTGAGAAGATGAAAGCGGGTGCCCGTGAGGAGGCTGAGCAGCTCAAAGCTGAGGTGCAGGCGCTTAAAGAAGTCTCTAAGCAGGCCCAGGAGACTATGGAGCAAGCTGAGGAGACCATGCGACAGCTCCTACTCTCCGTGCCTAATCTGCCACATCCCGACGTGCCACACGGTACCTCTGCCGAAGACAACCTATGCGTCGCTACGGGTGGTAAGATGCCGACACTAGCTGACGATGCCAAGCTGCCACACTGGGAGCTGGCCAAGCAGTACGACCTCATAGACTTCGAGCTGGGAGTCAAGATCACAGGTGCTGGCTTCCCTGTATACAAGGGTAAGGGAGCAAGACTACAGCGTGCCTTGATCAACTTCTTCCTCGACAGAGCCACCGCAGCGGGCTTTCAAGAGGTCGAGCCACCTATTATGGTCAACGAAGCTTCTGGTATCGGCACGGGTCAGCTCCCCGACAAGGAGGGACAGATGTACCACGTGCAGCTGGACAACCTCTATCTCATACCGACGGCTGAGGTACCTGTGACCAACATCTTCCGTGATGTCATCCTCGAGGCAGACCAGCTACCTATCTGCTGCACCGCCTACACGCCTTGCTTCCGTCGTGAGGCTGGTTCGTATGGCAAGGACGTACGCGGGCTCAACCGCCTGCATCAGTTTGACAAAGTAGAGATCGTCTCCATCGACCGCCCCGACCACTCGTGGCAGCAACTTGACAAGATGATCGCCCACGTCAAGAGCCTCGTCGAGGAGCTAGAGCTCCCTTACCGTATCCTCCGCCTCTGCGGTGGCGACCTGAGCTTTACGAGTGCTATGACTTACGACTTTGAGGTCTTCTCGGCTGCGCAGGGGCGTTGGCTCGAGGTGAGCTCCGTCTCCAACTTCGAGAGCTATCAGGCCAACCGCCTGATGTGTCGTTACCGTGATCCAGAGGAGGGTATCACCCTCTGTCACACGCTCAATGGTAGTGCCCTGGCGCTGCCACGCATCGTCGCTGCCCTCCTAGAGAACAATCAGACCCCCGAGGGCATTATCATACCCAAGGCTCTGAGACCCTACACAGGCTTTGACAAAATAGACTAATCAATCGCTCCAACCCACATCGCTATGGCTAAGAAAGGCAAGCAATCCGCCCGAGCTGTTAATATTCGCAACAAGCGCGCTACCTATGACTATGAGCTCCTCGACCAGTACACCGCAGGCATCGTACTAGTCGGCAGTGAGATCAAGTCTATACGTGCGGGCAAAGCGGCTCTCGTGGACAGCTACTGCTACTTCTCGCATGGTGAGCTGTGGATCAAGAATATGTATATAGCGGAGTACAGCTACGCTTCCTACAACAATCATGTGGAGCGACGGGAGCGCAAGCTGCTACTCAATCGCAAGGAGCTACGCAAGCTCGAGGAGGAGATGAAGAACCCCGGGCAGACAATCATCCCCGTGCGTCTCTTCATCAACGAGCGTGGACTCGCTAAGCTGGTCATCGCTCTAGCCAGAGGTAAGAAGCAGTACGACAAGCGCGCTGCCATACGAGACCGCGAAGACAAGCGACGTCTAGAGCGTGCGATGCGCTTCTGACGAGCAAGTTCCCGAACAGCGAGACGTGTAACCCGCTGCTTTCTAAGTTCACATGCAAGTAAAAAGCGAAGTTTTTTTCTCGTTTCGGAAGTTCGGTCGACTTCTCTTCGGGTGAACCGCTCAGCGGGGTGGGGGCTCCCACCGTAGGGGCAGACCTATGTGTCCGTCCGTCTTCGCTGGAACGCAATATGCCTTGTGGGGCTGTGTCAAAAGTCTCTCCCCAACGGAAGGAGGAAGTCAGAGGATCTTGCATCTTTCGGTGTTTATTTCTAGAGCTAAACTCTTGTATATCTGTT
>QWCY01000863.1_pt1 | contig 47822 bp, 35 predicted proteins | sample 1972631 | NCBI WGS metagenome assembly QWCY01 (sample SAMN09866696, study PRJNA288562) | Human gut metagenome isolate pre1_stool, whole genome shotgun sequencing... | isolation source: gut | host: Homo sapiens | place: USA: California
TTTCGTCTGTCATCCGATTGAATTATTTTTCCACCATCCGCCCTTGATAAATAGCAAAACTTTTGATATAATAATCGCTGACCTTTGGAGATGTACCCAAGTGGCTGAAGGGTCCGCACTCGAAATGCGGTAGGTCGGCTATAACCGGCGCGAGGGTTCAAATCCCTCCATCTCCGTTAAGATATTAGAGCATCCTTTGAATATGCTCTGCAAATATGAATTACAAGAGCGGCAAGGCTTTAAAGATAAGTCATGTCGCTTTTCTTATTATTGAAACGAGGTGAAATAGTGGAAAATATCGTAATGGGAATTCTGGCACATGTAGATGCCGGAAAGACAACTTTATCGGAAGGAATGCTCTATCTGTCAGGAACGGTGCGTAAGCTTGGACGCGTAGATCACAAGGATGCATTTCTTGACACTTATTCTTTAGAGCGAGACAGAGGAATCACCATCTTTTCGAAGCAGGCAGTTTTTTCATTGGGAAATAGACGAATCAATCTTTTAGATACGCCGGGACATGTTGATTTTTCTGCCGAGATGGAGAGAACACTACAGGTACTTGATTATGCGGTACTTGTTATCAGTGGAGCAGATGGTGTACAGGGACATACGGAAACGCTGTGGAAGCTTTTAAAACTTTATGAGATTCCTACATTTATTTTTATCAATAAGATGGATCAGCCAGGAACAGACAGGGAAAGTCTGCTTACGGAATTAAAGGAACGTCTGGACGAAGGATGTATTGTTTTCGGTAAGGGAAAAAATGTAGAATCCCTAGAAGAAATAGCAATGACAGATGAAGCAGTGCTTGATTATTTTATGGAGCATGAAACCGTAAGAAATGAGGACATTTGCCGTCTTATAAGGGAACGCAAGATTTTTCCATGCTATTTTGGCTCCGCATTAAAGCTTGACGGCGTACAGGAATTACTTGCAGGATTTGAAGAGTACATGAAGCCATTTGATGGGAAAAAAGGATTTGGTGCGCGAGTATTTAAGATTTCGAGGGATGATAAAGGAGAGCGTCTGACATTTTTAAAGGTGACAGGCGGTAAGCTTGTTGTAAAAATGCCGATAAATAAAGAGGAAAAAATCAATCAGATTCGTATTTACTCTGGTGCAAAATATGAGGCAGTAAATGAAATCGAAGCGGGAGGGGTCTGTGCGGTGACGGGGCTTTCTTCTTCCTATATCGGTCAGGGGCTTGGTGTGGAAAAAGGAACAGCAGCTCCATTTTTAGAGCCGGTTCTCACTTATCAGATGATTCTGCCGGAGGGAGCGGATACGACAAAGGTTCTTAGGGAGTTGAAGCAGTTAGAGGAAGAAGAACCGCTGCTCAATATTGTCTGGAATCCGACACTGGAAGAAATTCATGTGCAGCTTATGGGAGAGGTGCAGACGGAAATTCTGAAAACAATGATTGCCGAACGTTTTCATCTTGATGTGGAATTTGGCACAGGTAAAATTGTATACAAAGAAACGATTAAAAGTCCGGTCGTGGGAGTGGGACATTATGAGCCACTTCGTCATTATGCGGAAGTACATCTTAAAATGGAGCCGTTAGAGGCAGGAAGTGGTCTTGTTTTTGATACGGATTGCAGCGAGGATGTATTGGATAGAAACTGGCAGAGGCTAATTCTCACCCATTTGCAGGAAAGAGAGCATCCGGGTGTTCTTACGGGGGCTCCGATTACAGATATGAAGATAACGATTGTGGCAGGAAGAGCGCATTTGAAGCATACAGAGGGCGGAGATTTTAGACAGGCAACATACCGGGCAGTTCGTCAGGGATTAAAATCAGCGGAAAGTGTGCTGTTAGAGCCGTGGTATTCGTTTGTGTTAGAAGTTCCATCGGAACAGGTCGGCAGGGCAATGTCCGATATCGGGCAGATGAACGGAAGTTTTGAAGGACCGGAGGCAGAAGATAAACAGGGCATGGTACGTCTTACCGGAACGGCTCCGGCATCAGAAATGCGGGATTACCAGCGGGAAGTCTGGGCATATACGAAAGGCCGTGGACGAATTACCCTCACATTAAAAGGTTATGAGCCTTGCCATAATGCAGAAGAAGTTATCGAAGAAATTGGATATGACAGTGAGAGAGACGTGGATAATCCTACCGGTTCTGTATTTTGTGCACATGGTGCGGGTTTCCTTGTCAAATGGGATGAAGTTCCGGAATATATGCATATCAAGGAGGACTTTTTGGCAGAAAAACCGGGTATAGAACAAGATGAGGTGATGGCAGTACAGATGGGGAATCATTGTAATTATTCTGGCGGTTATTCCTCCAGCTACGATGATGACCCAGAACTTCTCACCATAATGGAACGAGAATTTGGCTCAAAGCAAAAAGAAAGAGACCGCTATAGCAGTTACCGCAAACAGACTGTTTCAACACCAGTCCGCCACACAACTGTAATAAAAGAAAACGAACCGAAAAAGGAATATTTACTGGTAGATGGGTATAATATTATTTTTGCATGGGAAGAATTGAACGAGCTGGCAAAGGCAAGTATTGATGCAGCGAGAAATAAACTGATGGACATTTTAAGTAATTATCAGGGCTTTATTGGCTGTACATTAATCCTTGTTTTTGATGCGTATAAGGTCAAAGGCAATCAGGGAGAAGTGCAGAAGTATCACAATATTTATGTCGTGTATACCAAAGAGGCGGAGACTGCAGACCAGTATATTGAAAAGACGACTCACGAAATCGGCCGAAAGTATAAGGTGACGGTAGCGACTTCCGATGCCTTAGAGCAGGTCATTGTTATGGGACAGGGAGCTTACCGAATCTCTGCGAGAGATTTCTATGAGGAAGTAGAGCGGACAGAAAAAAAGATTCGGGAAATCAACGAGAGAGAACGAGGTGAAAAAAGAAATTATCTTTTAGATTATGCCAAGGAAGAAGATGCCAGAGAGATGGAGAAAGTCCGACTTGGAAAGACAACAGAGAAATAGTTGAAAAACGAGCATAATTCCTACCGAAATGGTATAGTATGTGCAAAAAAACAATAGAAAAAGCCCTCATATTTGTTGACTTTTTAAAGTCCCTATGATATATATGGGATTTAGGCGTTACATAAGAATTTAGAGGAGGATACTATGCTCGAATTACAAAATATCAGCTATTTAGTTGATGACGATAATAAAGAAATTTTAAGAGATATTAATCTTGCATTTGATGAGAAGTTTGTTGCGATTACCGGACCGAATGGAAGTGGAAAGTCCACCCTGGCTAAGATTATTGCTGGAATTTTAAAGCCAACCTCCGGTAAGATTTTATTAGATGGAGAAGACATTACAGATTTAAGCATTACAGAGAGAGCAAATAAAGGTATCAGTTATGCCTTTCAGCAGCCTGTAAAGTTTAAGGGATTAAAGGTAAAGGATTTAATGAGCGTTGCTTCAGGAAGAACCTTAGATATTAAGGGAATCTGCGATATTCTTTCAGAAGTAGGCTTATGTGCGAGAGACTACATTAACAGAGAATTAAATGGTAGTCTTTCCGGCGGAGAGCTTAAGCGTATTGAGATTGCGATGATTAAGGCGAGAGCGACAAAGCTTTCTGTATTCGATGAACCAGAGGCAGGAATTGACCTGTGGAGTTTTAACAGTCTGATTCATGTATTTGAGGACCTTCATGAAAAGACAGACGGTACGATTCTGATTATTTCCCATCAGGAGAGAATCCTTGAGATTGCAGACAGAATCATTGTAATTAATGATGGACTTGTGGAAAAGAGTGGAAAGGGAGAAGATGTTATTCCTGAACTCCTTTATAAGTCAAGTATGTGCCAGAAGTTAAGCAGAGATTAGGGAGGGAAAATCATGGATTTAATACAGAAAGAATTGTTAGAAGAGATTGCCGGACTTCATGAAGTGCCAGCAGGTGCCTATAATATTCGTGCGAATGGAAAGGCAGCCGCAAGAAATACAACTGCTAATATTGATATTGTTTCTAAAGAAGATAAGCCGGGAATTGATATTATCATCAAACCGGGAACAAAAAAAGAAAGTGTGCACATTCCCGTTGTAATCAGTCAGACTGGATTAAATGACCTTGTTTATAATGATTTTCATATTGGTGAGGATTGTGATGTAACAATCGTAGCAGGCTGCGGTATTCATAACAGCGGTGACGGGCTTTCTCAGCATGACGGTATTCATGAATTTTTTGTTGGAAAGAATTCAAAAATCCGTTACATTGAGAAGCATTACGGACAGGGTGACGGCAAGGGCGGAAAGGTAATGAATCCTAAAACCATTATCCATCTTGATGAAAATGCTTATTTTTACATGGATACGGTACAGATTAAAGGTATTGACAGTACCATGCGTGAGACAGATGCTGACTTAAAGGCTGGGGCAAAGCTTGAAATCTCCGAGAAACTTATGACACATGGCGAACAGACAGCGCAGACACAGTTTTCCGTTGATTTAAATGGAGAGGGAAGTAGTGCGAACGTTGTATCCCGTTCTGTTGCCCGCGATGATTCTGCACAGTTATTCCGCGCAAAAATCGCAGGAAATAATGCCTGTGCCGGTCATAGTGAGTGTGATGCGATTATTATGGATAATGCAAAAGTCCGTGCAATTCCGGAGTTAGAGGCAAATGACCTTGATGCAGAGCTGATTCATGAAGCAGCTATCGGAAAGATTGCAGGCGAGCAGCTTATCAAGCTTATGACACTTGGTCTTAGTGAAGAAGAAGCGGAGGAAATGATTATTTCCGGATTCCTGAAATAGGGAAAATTTTATTTTCAGGTTCTTAAAATCGTGTTATAATATGTTCCGTAACTATTTTGCAGGACAAATGTAGTTTGCAAGTTATAGAGGAATCGTTTAGAATATAAAGAATAACAGCGAATAAGAATAATAGGGGGCTTCTTTTATGAGACAATGTATGGATATAGATAACTTACACAACAGATTAAAAAGAGTAGATGGACAGATTAAAGCGATTGACCGTATGATTGAGCAGGATGTTCCCTGTGAAGACATTATTATTCAGATTAATGCTGCCAAGACTGCCTTACATAAAATTGGCCAGGTTGTGTTAGAAGGACATCTGAATCACTGTGTGAAGGATGGAATTGAACACGGAGATGCAGAGAAGACAATCGCTGATTTTGCAAAGGCGCTAGAATATTTTTCAAGACTGTAACCGTTAAATGTTTTTCCAGTATAGTAATCGTATGTGAGCGTAAATGCATTTCCCCGATAAAATAAAATAAAGAAGAGGACATAGGATTTTTTAGAATTTTATGTCCTTTTTTGCTATGAAAAGTGCAAAACAAAATAGATAGAAGATGGATAATTTTATTGCTACAGAAATAAAATCCAATTATAATATATATCAAGGGGAGGTACAGCCGAACCATATGAGAAAATGTGAGGTATATATATGAGCAGAACAGACGAAGAAATCAAGAGATTTGAGACAAAGATGAAGTCTTGCACAACGATGACAGACTTGCTTGTAGCTATGTCATCCTGGCAGAGTTATGCACAGAGTCATAATCTTGAGCCAGAACAAAAAAGGACAGTAGATGAGGCGTACTTAAAAGCAGAGGAAGGGCTGATTACTGCTGTAAAACCAAGTTTATGGTAATAAATTTAACAGACGGCTAGTGGAGGGAGACAAAATGAACGGAACGAAAGGGAAAATGGCGGAGGCATTTAAAGAGCTTGTATGTAAGAAGTCTTTTCAGAAGATTACAATAAGCGACATCGCAAAAGAGAGCGCCATGACCAGAGAGAATTTTTATTACCATTTCCGGGATAAATATGATATTATGCACTGGATTTTTGAACAGCAGGTGGCCGCACAGCTTCCAGAGGATGAGGAGCCATTTGAAATGTGGTTTAATGCCTTGTTTTGTAATACCTGTGAAGATTACAAATATTACAGGAAACTGATAAAAAGTCTTAGTGCGGAGGAGATACGGTCAGATTTATATCCTTTATTTGAAAGGAGGGTACGGCTGTTAGTTCAGGATTGTCTTGACGATTCTGTATGGAATCTCAGGAAAGAGAAAGAGGATTTCAGTACAGCATTTTTCACGGATGCTTTTCTTGGATTTTATATAAATTACATAAGAGATCATGAGGAAATAGACTATAATATGCTTCAGATTGGTCTGGAATTTCTCTTTGATAAATTTCTTTCAACCGTAAGAATTACGAAAGAGGAATCTGGCGAGCAAAAATAATAAAAATTAGATAAACTATATAAATTAAATATAGGAATGATTACTAGAATAGTGCAAAATAACCCATGAAAATGGAATTGCATGGTAAAAAATGAAAAAATATCGTAAGAAATATGACAGATTCTCACACAATTCTTACAATGTGAAAAGACAAATACCCCTATAAGTGTTATATTTAAATCAGCACTAGTGTACTTAATTGGAAACATTAATTGAATAGGAGGAATTAATAATGACTAACGTAATTATTGGTGAATTTGTCGGAACCATTTTACTTGTATTATTAGGTGATGGTGTTTGTGCCAACGTTACACTGAACAATTCTGGATTTAAGGCAGGAGGCGCACTGTTTATAGCTATTGGCTGGGGTCTTGCAGTTTGTCTTCCAGCAGCAGCATTCAGCGGCATCTGTCCAGCATCTTATAACCCTGCACTGACAATCGCTCTGTTCGCAGACGGAACATTAGCAGCAGCAGATGGCTACACAATCGCAGTTATTATCGAAATGATTATCGCTGAGTTGGCTGGTGGTTTCATCGGTGCAGTATTAGTATGGGTAGCATTTAAACCTCAGTTTGATGCATCTTCAGATTTAGGTGACAGCCTTAGAGGTGTATTCTGTACAGCTCCTGGCGTAAGAAATATCCCTTACAACATTCTTCAGGAAGCAATCGCAACATTCTGGTTAGTATTCGCTATTAAAGCAGCTTGTGGCGCATTTGATCTTGGAACATTTGGTGTATTCTTAACAATCGTTTCTTGTGGTACTACATTTGGTGGTCTTACAGGATACGCTATGAACGCAGCCAGAGATACAGCTCCTCGTTTAGCATTCGCTATCTTACCTATTAAAGGTAAAGGAGATGCTGACTGGGCTTATGGTTTAACAGCTCCATTAATCGGACCTGTAATCGGTGCATTAGTAGCTGTAGCTGTTTACGCTGCATTACCATTATAGAATATAATAGTAATCTAATTTGCTACATAATATAACAAATTAAGAGACTATCGTTTTTACGATAGTCTCTTTTATTTTACTCAACAAACGGACGTCAACTGAAAGTGTCTAAGATTAAATCCTCAAACCTTTCCTCAACTGTTTTTGACTATTATTTGTAAACATCTTTTGATAATCTTTGACTAAGCAGAAGTTCTAGAGCATTTTTCAAACACGCTCTAGAGGAGTTTAAGGTATTATTTTTCTTCAGGAGCATCAGCCTCTTGATGAATAAAAAGTGATTATTTTAAGCCAGATACTTAGCCAGAAATACCGCTACCACAAAAATAACCGTCAAAAACAACATCGTATTCATTGGAATATTCACACGAGGAAGTCCTCCCTGGTCAGGGCGGATTTCGAATTTGTTTCTATTTTCCCAGGCATCTTGCAAACGTTCTTCTCTCGTTTGGGTCTTCCAGCGTTCCATATTTCCTTTTCCTAACTCTTCAAAGAGAGCAGAGTCACTTTTAAGCCCAAGAGCAACTCTGTCACGAGGAGATAAGGTTTCATCTTTTCGAATATCATATCCACAATCAGGACATATTTTTTCATTAAATGGGTAAACTTTTCCGCACTTGCGGCATTTAATCGTAGTCATAAAAATACCACCCCTTCTTTTACATTATTAGAATTATAACACGCTTATTATAACTTGACAAGAACACAGAGAATAGCTTATCATATAAAGATAAAGTGGCTGTGACATCTTAGAACGTGTATGAAAAAACATTCTAGTTTAAACAGTCAGAATCAGGAGGAAGAACAATGACAGTTGAGATGTGGATGGGGCTTGGAATTGTTGTCGCAATTATCGGCTTTATTATGTGGCGTGCAGGATTAAGTATGCAGGCAAAGAGAAACCGAAACGCAGGTATGGTTACTATGATAGCGTGGTTACTTCTCATGGTTGGAGTAATGACCGCATTTTCATTTTTCAGAGTAAAGTATTTAAGCTGATATTTAAGTTCCAACGTAAATAATTTAATAGTGAAAATTTAATAATAATGAGAGGGGAGAGCGTTATGAGAATTTCTACGAAAGGTAGATACGCTCTTCGTTTAATGCTTGATATTGCTATGAATGATGCAGAAGGAAAACCGGTGAGAGTGAAGGATATCGCCAAACGGCAGGAAGTGTCTGGGAAGTATCTGGAACAGATTGTTTCGGTGCTGACCAAGGCAGGATATTTAAGAAGTATTCGTGGCCCCCAGGGTGGATATCTTCTCACAAAGCGTCCGGATGAGTATACGGTAGGCATGATTCTTAGAATCACAGAGGGGAGTATGGAGCCGGTTCCTTGTCTGGAAGAAGGAAGTGAAGTTTGCGAGAGAATGGAAGAATGCATAACGATTCCTCTCTGGAGAAAACTGAGCGAGGCAATCAGCGGAGTGCTTGATCATACGACATTAGATGATTTGATTGAATGGCATTATGCGAAGAATGGTAATGATTATGTAATTTAAAAAGGCTTCTGAAATTGTAGGAGAATATGATTTCAGAAGCTATTTTTCTATTGAGTGGCATATTTATAGAGAAAGGAGAGAAGGAATGATAGGACAGTATACATTGCAGCAGTGGATTTTATATTTTTATGTATATTGCTTTTTAGGATGGATTTTCGAATCTTGTTATGTTTCCTTTAGGAAAAAAGAATGGGTAAACAGAGGCTTCCTTCATGGCCCTTTTCTCCCTATTTATGGCAGTGGGGCAGTCATGATGCTTTTTGTATCAGAGCCGTTTAAAAATAATCTGATTTTGACATATTTTGCCGGAGTAGTAGGAGCGACATTGCTGGAGCTTGTGACAGGGGCGGCGATGGAGGCCTTATTAAAGGTGCGGTACTGGGATTATTCAAATCAGAAGTTTAATTATAAAGGATATATCTGTCTGTCCTCTTCGGTTGCCTGGGGATTTTTGACGATATTGATGAACGAAGTATTACATCCGGCAATCTTACACGTGCTTGCTGTTATACCAAAGATGGCAGATGGAGTCTTTGTGTGGGTAGTAAGTGCAGGCCTTGCAGTCGATCTGTGCATTTCTGTACGTGATGCGATTAATCTTAGAAATATTCTTGTCGGAATGGAAAATGTACGAAGAGAAGTGGTTATACTTAGAAAGCGGGCAGACATAGTTATTGCAGTTCTTGATCAGGAGTGGAGAGAGTATGTAAAGAATCATCCGGCAGCAGAGCGTATGGATGAAATCAGTAAAGAAATCGAGATGCGTCTTGCTAAGATGAAAGAAATGGCAGAACTTCCGAAGCTTCCTGAACCTCAGAAGTTAGAAATGCTTGAAGTAAAAGAAAAAATCGGTAAGTTAAAAGAACGAGGCTTCATACTGAAAAGAAAAGGAACAGGCAGCGTCAGAACGCTTATTAAAGGTAATCCAACGATGGTATCTCCAAAATATGCAGAGTCTTTTAAACAGTTAAAGGGATATTTGAAAGAGTTTGAAGAAAAAAGAAAAGGAAAAGACTGACAATTTTTTTAAGATATTGTGAAGTCCTTGGGAAATGCATTGACTTATTAAAAAAGATGCGTTACATTTTTTAAATGATAAAAAGTGCTGAACAAGATAGCGGTCTGTATACTTTTGCTATGCTTGGCTTTGGTGTATATCGTTTTCATTCGTTTGACACAGCTATGCGTTTTTCATTCGAACGAAAGAGTCTGCGATTGTGACGCACATCTTGCAGAAAGCATTTTTCAAACACGCTCTAGAATAGTGATTGGGTAAAGAAAAAGGTGATGTTATGGCAGAAAAATTAAAAAAATATAGACATGGATTGCTCCTTTTGTACTTTCCATTTTATTTAGCAGCATTTGCATATTTAGAGAAGAAAGTACCGGATAAAGTACATATTATCAATTGTGCGATTGATCAGTATATTCCTTTTGTGGAAGTATTTATCATACCGTATCTCTTGTGGTTTGCTTACGTTGCGGTTGCAGGCATCTACTTTTTCTTTAAGGAAAAGGAATCTTTTTGTAAGTGGATGTATTTTGGAATGATTGGAATGACAATATTTATTATTGTGTCCTACTTATATCCGAATGGACTTGAATTAAGGCCGGAGACATTTACCAGAGATAATATTTTCGTACAATTAACGAAGATGATTTATTCCATGGATACCCCGACAAATGTGCTTCCAAGCATTCATGTATTTAATTCGATGGCAGTATATTTTGCAGTAAAGAACAGCCCAAAGCTTAAAAATAATAAAGCGGCGAGAACAGGAGCCTTTGTTATGACATCGTTAATTATCCTTTCAACAATGTTTTTAAAACAGCATTCTGTAGTGGATGTTCTTACTGCACTGATACTATCTTGTTTAAGTTATGACTTTATTTACAATGAAAGAACAGAAAAGATTCGGGACGGTTTAGAAGAACTAAAATTTCGCAGAAAACGCAAAGAATTTTCCAAATATTAACCTTTTCCTGCATAGTTCAATGTGATAGAATACATATAACAGAGAACAAAGCAGACGAGGAAGTGTAAAAATGCGAAAGATAATATTTATCGGAAGAAGTGAAGCCGGCAAGACAACCCTGACACAGGCAATGAAGGGGAAGAAGATTGTCTACCATAAAACACAATATATTAATCATTATGATGTCATTATTGATACGCCAGGTGAATATGCAGAGACGAAGGAATTAGCGGGTTCTCTGGCAGTATATAGTGCAGAGGCAGATGTAGTAGGACTTTTGATTAGTGCAACAGAACCATTTTCTCTGTATCCGCCTAATGTAACAGCCCAGGCCAATCGAGAAGTAGTGGGTATTGTTACAAAGTGTGACCATTGGGCAGGTAATCCAGAACAGGCAGCAGAATGGTTAAGGCTCGCCGGTTGTAAGAAGATATTTATGACAAGTTCTTTTACTGGAGAGGGAATCGCAGATATCATTTCTTATCTGAAAGAAGAACATGAAACACTTCCGTGGGAAGAGGTAAAAGCACAGTATGATAATCTTGGCTACGGTGAGGGAGAATCTGATAAAAAAATGAATATCAATGGGGTGTTGATATAATTTTTGCGCTGACCGAAACGGAGTGCAGAATTGCAGAGATGTGCAGAAGAAGTATGTCATGCATTGCATGACGCGCATCTCGCAGCAAGAATGCCCGGTATTCTTGAACTTAATAGATTTTTTTAATAGTAAAAGCAAAAGAGAATGCTCCTACAAGTGATTGCAGGAGCATTCTCTTTTGCTTTTACTATTTATTTTACATATCTTATAGTTTGGATATATTTTAACCAAAGTATCTCTTAAGTAATCCTTCGAATGCTTTTCCGTGTCGAGCCTCATCTCGAGCCATCTCATGAACTGTATCATGGATTGCATCAAGGTCTAAAGCTTTAGCACGTTTAGCAAGGTCAAACTTACCAGCAGTAGCACCGTTCTCAGCTTCTACGCGAACTCTGAGGTTCTCTTCTGTGCTTGCGGAAACTACTTCACCAAGTAATTCAGCAAATTTAGCTGCATGTTCTGCTTCTTCATAAGCAGCTTTCTCCCAGTATAAACCGATTTCAGGATAACCTTCACGATGAGCAACACGAGCCATAGCAAGGTACATACCAACTTCACTACATTCTCCTTCGAAATTTGCTCTTAAGTCAGCCTTGATATCTTCTGGAACATCACTTGCAACACCTACAACGTGCTCAGCAGCCCATGTCTTTTCCTCAGACTGTTCAATAAACTTAGAAGCAGGTGCCTTACAAAGTGGGCAGAATTCTGGAGCAGCTTCACCTTCATAAACATATCCACATACACTACATACAAACTTTTTCATAATAAATAATCTCCTTTTCTAAAATAAATGTCTGATAACTTTTAAGATGGCGTCTTAGCGGTTATCGAAAGCATATAAGTAACATTGCATAGTAATGAATACTTCTTATAAAATTTATTTGCAAGAAGTAATGATAATCATTACTGTTTTATAATAACCTAAGAAACGAAGTTTGTCAACAACTAAATGAAATTTTTTTTCAAATTCTTTTATTCATGCAGCTTCGGTAAATCAGAAATTTTTTGTTGCTTTTTTTGTAAGAGTATAGTAAAATAATTAAGTCAGTTTTTGACAAGCTTCCTTGGCTCAGTTGGTAGAGCAACGCATTCGTAATGCGTAGGTCGCCGGTTCAAGTCCGGCAGGGAGCTTTTTTATTTTTATAAACAAAAATCGCTGCACGTAGCTTTCGCAAGCCATCGCGCAGCAATTTTGTTTAATCAGAATTCTTAGCACATTTAGCACAATAACCTCGGAAGGTTATTGTATAATCAGAGATAATTCCATCAAATCCCGTTCCGATTTCTTCCTGTGGATGAATCGATGGTTTAAAAGGAATATCCTGCAGGCAGCCGCAGGACTTACATTCAAAATGAGCATGAGGTTTTGTCTGTCCGTCAAAACGGTCAGCGTGGTTCTCGCAGGTAATCTTCATAATTTTTCCAAGAGAAGTTAATAGTGAAAGATTACGATATACTGTTCCCAGGCTAATATTAGGAAAGCTTTCCCGCAGCTCCTGATAAATAATGTCGGCGGTAGGATGGTCATGATGACGCATCACACATTCTAATATGGCGTTTCGCTGGCGGCTGTTCTTCATTGGCGCACCCATTGGCAAATCCCCTTTCATAATTAAAATATTAATAAATAAAATAATAAATATAAAACATGCAATAACGATAAAAGTTACTATTTTCATAATAAAAGAAAATAGCAATGCTGTCAAGAGTTATTAAGAAAATAAGATTTTCAATAAGGAAAAAATATTGACAAAGAAATGTGGGAATAGTATGATACTAGAGTCAAAGGGTCACATTTTCATGATTAGATAGAATACAAGAAGAGAGTCTTGCCAAAACAGCAGGAAGTATTGTATTCGTGATAGTTATGTAAAGTGTCAAGACCTCGGATTTTTATTTTACATTAATTTTGAACATGAATAACACATTTTATAAAAAGGAGATTTTTTCTTATGTTAGAAAAGATGAAAGAGATTATTGCAGAACAGTTAGGCGTTGAAGAGGATGAGATTACACCGGATACTTCTTTTAAGGAAGATTTAGGAGCGGATTCTCTTGATTTATTTGAGCTGACTATGGCGTTAGAAGAAGAGTACGATACAGAGATTCCTGCAGAAGAACTTGAAGATATCGAAACAGTTGGAGATGTTATTGAGTATTTAAGAGAAAAAGGAATTGACGAATAGGCAGTAGATAACAAAAGAACTGACCCTGATAAGTAAGATTCTGATGAATAGGTATTGAGGAATGGCAGAGTCCTCAGTACCTTTTTTCACGTCAGAATAGTCGTAAATCTTACGAAAGTGCGTCATTCTCAGGTTAGTTATAAAAAACTATTGGAAATTTGAGAGGTTTCGTTTATAATGGTAACGAGTGTGTCAGTATTTGACATAGAGATACGATTTTGATATTGATTTTCAATTAAAGTTGGAATCAATATTTGGGATAAAAGTTGTGGAGTTTGTAAGGAAAGGAGATTCCTAATGGCTACGGATATTGGAATTGATTTAGGTACTGCGAGTATTTTGGTATATGTAAAGGGTAAGGGTGTCGTGTTAAAAGAGCCTTCAGTAGTTGCTTTTGATGTTGATACAAGAAAGATTAAGGCAATCGGTGAGGAAGCGCGTCTGATGATTGGACGTACACCTGGTAATATTGTAGCGGTTCGTCCTTTAAGACAGGGTGTAATCAGTGATTATTCTGTTACAGAGAAGATGCTGAAGTATTTTGTTCACAAGTCAGTGGGCAAGAGTTTATTTGGAAGAAAGCCAAGAATTTCTGTCTGTGTTCCAAGTGGAGTAACAGAAGTTGAGAAGAAGGCTGTAGAAGATGCTACTTACGCAGCAGGAGCAAGAGATGTAAAGATTATCGAGGAACCGGTAGCAGCAGCGATCGGTGCTGGTATTGATATTGCAAAACCATGTGGTAACATGATTGTTGATATCGGTGGCGGTACTTCTGATATTGCGGTTATTTCTCTGGGAGGTACAGTAGTAAGCACATCTATTAAGGTTGCTGGAGATGACTTTGATGAAGCGATTGTTCGTTATATGAGAAAGAAACATAATCTGTTAATTGGTGACCGTACAGCAGAAGATATCAAAATTCAGGTGGGAAGTGCATACACTCGTGCAGAAGAGTCTTCTATTGAAGTAAGAGGACGTAACTTAGTAACCGGCCTTCCTAAGACAGTTACGGTAACTTCTGAAGAGACAAGAGAGGCTCTTCGTGAAGCGACAGCACAGATTGTAGAGGCAGTTCACAGTGTATTAGAGAGAACTCCGCCAGAATTAGCAGCAGATATTTCTGATAGAGGAATTGTACTTACCGGTGGTGGAAGTATGTTACAGGGCTTAGAGCAGTTAATTGAGGAAAAAACAGGAATTACAACAATGACAGCCGATGACCCAATGACAGCAGTTGCGATTGGTACAGGCCAGTACATTGAGTATCTTGGTACAAAGTAGGAGATTTTAAATGGCTCATCTGGAAGGATATGTTAGTCATATTCGCTTTCATAATGAGGAAAATGGATATACCGTAATGGAAATTGAAACGACCCACGGGGACGAAGTCCTCGTGGGAAATTTTCATTATATCAATGAAGGCGAGTATATTTGTGCGGAAGGCGAATATGTAGATCATCCGGCCCATGGTCCGCAGTATCGGATGACATCTTATACTGTAAAGGAGCCGGAAGATAAAGCGGCAATGGAACGGTATCTTGCATCTGGTGCTATTAAGGGAATGGGTCCGGCATTGGCGGCAAGAGTAATCAAAAAGTTTAAAGGTAATACCTTTGACATTATAGAGAGTGAGCCGGAACGTCTGGCAGAAGTGAAGGGGATTTCTCTGAAAAAAGCGATGGATATTGCGGTACAGTTTCAGGAAAAACAGGAGATGCGCCATGCGATGATGTTCCTGTCAGAGTATGGGATTACCAGCCGCTTTGCTGTCCGTATTTTTGAAGAATACGGAAATAAAATGTATGATATTTTGAAGACGAATCCATATAAGCTGGCAGAAGATATTACAGGAATCGGATTTCGTGCGGCGGATGCGATCGCGGCAAAGGCAGGAATCGCCCCTGATTCTGATTTTCGTGTCTGTGCGGCAATTTTGTATTCTTTGCAACAGGCGGCACTTTCCGGTCATGTTTATCTGCCAAAGGATGTATTATGCCGGAGCGCGGGACAGCTTCTTTCAATGGCTCCAGAGTTTATAGAGGATCATTTGATGGAATTGGTTCTTGATAAAAAGCTGATGATTCGTACAATAGGGGAGGAAGAACATGTGTATTTAAGTTCCTATTATTTTATGGAATTGAATACATCCCGTATGCTTCTGAATCTTGACTTACATTTCCCGATGGAAAAAGGGGAATATGGAAGGCGAATCAGCGAATTAGAGAAATCAATGGACTTTCAGCTTGATTTATTACAAAAACAGGCCGTGGAAGAGGCCCTTACCAAAGGTGTAGTAGTTGTTACAGGAGGTCCTGGTACTGGAAAGACAACAACCATTAATCTTATGATACGCTGCTTTGAGATGGAGAAGATGGATATTGTTCTGGCAGCCCCTACAGGAAGAGCTGCAAAGCGGATGACGGAAGCGACAGGTTATGAAGCAAAAACAATTCATCGTCTTTTAGAAGTATCCGGTGGAATTGAAGATGGGGACAGTTCTCATTTTGAAAAGAATGAGGATAATCCGATAGAAGCCGATGCGGTCATTCTTGATGAGATGTCTATGGTAGATATTCATCTGATGTATTCACTTTTGAAAGCTATTGTTCCCGGAACAAGACTCATTCTTGTAGGTGATTCCAATCAGCTTCCTAGTGTTGGTCCGGGAAATGTGTTAAAAGATATCATTGATTCTAAGGCATTCAGTGTAGTTCGTCTTTCTAAAATATATCGTCAGGCAGAGAGCAGCCATATCGTTCTTAATGCACATAAAATTAATGCAGGCGAGCTTATAACACTGGACAACAAAAATAAAGACTTCTTTTTCTTTGAGAAGAAAGATGTTCGCTCGGTAATGGGGGCATTGGTATACCTTGTGAAAACAAGACTTCCAGAGTATATTGGGGCATCTCCATTTGAAATACAGGTACTTACTCCGATGCGAAAGGGAGAACTTGGAGTAGAACATTTAAATGAAGTTCTTCAATACTATTTAAATCCTGCTTCTGAATCTAAAAAAGAAAAAGAAGGTCGTACCGGTGTTTTCCGTGAAGGCGATAAAGTAATGCAGGTAAAGAACAATTACAAGCTTGAATGGAAAATCACAAACGCAAAGGGCTTCTCCATCGAAGAGGGACTGGGTGTTTTCAATGGAGATATGGGTATCATTAAGCAGATTAATACATATTCTGAACGCATTACGGTTGTTTTTGATGAGAACAGAGAGGCAGAATACCCATTCTCAAGTTTAGATGAATTAGAACTTGCCTATGCGATTACAATTCATAAATCGCAGGGAAGCGAGTATCCCGCTGTGGTTCTTCCACTTCTTAGCGGTCCGCCGATTCTGTGTAACAGGAATCTGCTCTATACTGCAATTACAAGAGCGCAGAAATGTGTTGCGATTGCAGGCAGGCAGTCTATGGTAGAGCAGATGATTCATAATGAGACGGAGCAGAAGCGGTATTCAGGTTTGAATGATTGTCTTAAAGAGGGCCTGTAACTTAAAGAAATATCATAATTGTGCTGGCTCCGGGCATTCTAATGAGTTAATCTCTGGCAATTCCAATGCAGATAGATAAAATATAAACTTCAGAAATACCGGCTTCTAAAAGGATGCGGGTGCAGGCCTCCATTGTTGCTCCGCTGGTATAAATATCATCAACAAGTAATACAGAAAAGGGAGTACTTTGAGAGAGAAGTTTATCATAATGTGAATTAAAGCAGAATGCTTTCTTTAGATTATTGAGACGAGCCTGTGGATTGAACTGTTTTTGTGGAAGTGTATCTACAGAGCGAATCAGCATGTCAGGATAATGAGGGAGGTTAAGAGTCAGAGCCAGCCTGCTGCTGAGCAGAGTGGCCTGATTATAACCTCTCTTTTTATATTTATTTTTGTGAATAGGAACAGGGATAACCGCATCAGCACCTAAATCTCTTAGTTGTGAAAGTCGGTACCTGCAAAGTTCCTGACAGAAAAAGTCTGCAAGTCCCCGCCTGTTCTGATACTTAAAAGCACTCATGATAGGACGAGTCTTCTTATTATAAAGAAAAAGAGAAAGTCCTCTTTGAAAACTCTTTGGGAAGGCACGGCAGTCATAGCAGTATTCTTGTGTGTGGGAGGATACAGGCTTTCCGCAGCGCATACATACAGGGGAATGTATCAGAGGGAGTTCTCTGTGGCATTCCTCATGGATAAAACTTCCGTAAGGAAGAAGTTTGTCGCAAAGCGGGCAGTGCCTCGGAAAAAGAAAGGGAAGAAGCTGCCTGATTATCCATAAAATAGCCTGTTCCTGTGTATTATGAAGTGTAGTGAGAAACTTTTTTATCTTTGGTGAGAAATCAAAACGAAAAAATAGTTTCTTCATGAGTGATCCTTTCATTTTAGATAAATATAAGAAAAGTGCTGCTATCTTTCAATAATGAGAGGGAAAATTTTAAGTTTAATAAATAATCAATGATTTTAAAGAATTGTTAAGCTCTGCCGGTACTTCCAAAACCGCCGCGGTCTGTACCGTTTAAAGTATTACATTCTTCAAATGAGATAACTGGCTGGTGTTCCATAATACGGAACTGGCATATACGGTCATTCACATGAATCTCTGTATCACGAATAGCTAAAACAGGCATAAACCACTGGTCATTATCTCCACAATAAGACTCATCAATAACACCCATATGATTTGTCTGTATAACCCCAAAATTCTTAAAAGTAGAGCTTCTTGGCACAACATGAGCCTCATAGCCCTGTGGAAGTTCCATAGCAATCCCTAAAGGAATAAGAGCAAATTCGCCTTTCTTTAAAGAAACATCTTCAGCAGCGCGAAGGTCAATCCAATCGGACTTGCCATCAATATAGGTGAGTTTCTCAATCTTGTCTGTAAAATATTTAATACGAATTGTCTGTTTCATAAATGAATCCTTCTTTCTTTATAATGATTACTACTAAGATAGTAGTTATAATATCTGTAAGTTTTTGGACTTAACAACATCATGCACGAATACTTGTTTTTTTGATTTCTTTTTTTAGGATTTTTAATACATCGGCCGTTTAACAACATCATACACGAACATTCGTTTCTTGTCAATAACAAAATTTCCATAAATTGGTTGAAAAAATAAGCGAGAAATTGTCTGAAAATAGAAGGGAAAAGAATCTGTTGATAGACTTGTTTATATCTCAAAGGTTGTCAAGATTTTGTCCACATTTTGAGTGGAAAAAGTAAAATGGCAAAAATAGCATGAATATTTGCTTTTCTGGTATGAAGATGAGTTTTATCCACTTTATCCACAACAAGGTGTGGATTTTGTGGATAACTTATGCACATTGCAGAAAATATAAAAAAGTTATAAATGTTCTGAGCATATTGAGCAGATATGGAAAAGACTTTTTCGGGATTTTGTGCAGAAAAAGGATTGACGAAGTTAAATCGGTATGATATATTAATGTGGCGATGGAATAGGTCTTTTTTTTATGCCTAAAATCGGTTTATGAGAATAAACCCTACGTTTAACAAAATTGGAGGTGGAAGTTGTGCGCGTGAGAATCACATTGGCATGTACAGAATGTAAACAGCGTAACTACAATACTACAAAGGAAAAGAAAAATCATCCTGAAAGATTAGAAACCAGAAAGTATTGCAGATTCTGTAGAAAGCATACTGTTCATAAAGAAACAAAATAGTCGGACCGGTTTTTAAGGAGTGATAAGATGAGCGACGAAGCAAAGAAAACAGAAAAAACAAGCTGGTTTCAGGGCCTTAAAGCCGAATTTAAAAATATCAGCTGGCCTGACAGAAAAACGCTTATCAGAGAGACAATTACAGTAACGGTTGTATCCGTTGTCCTGGGTGTCATTATTGCTACCCTGGATATGGTTCTCCAGTATGGAATTAATTTTCTGGTCTAGTATAAAGGTAAAGGTGAATATATGTCAGAATTAAACTGGTATGTGGTCCATACTTACTCAGGCTACGAGAACAAGGTGAAGGCTAATATTGAAAAAACAATTGAAAACAGAAAGCTTCAGGATCAGATATTTGAAGTAAGAGTCCCTCTTCAGGACGTAGTCGAGATGAAGGGTGGAGTCAAAAAGAACGTATCTAAGAAAATGTTCCCTGGCTATGTGTTAGTTAACATGGTCATGAACGACGATACATGGTATGTTGTTCGTAACACCAGAGGTGTAACAGGCTTTGTTGGTCCAGGGTCAGACCCAGTACCACTTTCCGAGGCAGAAATGAGAAATCTTGGTATTGTTGCCCAGAGCGACAATGAAGTAGAGATTGACATCGAGATTGGTGACTTAGTAGAAGTAACATCCGGTGCCTGGGAAGGAAGAGTAAGCACTGTAACGGCAATTAACATGAATAAACAGACTGTTACCATCGAAGTAGATATGTTTGGTCGTGAAACATCTGTAGAAATTGGATTTTTAGATGTTAAGAAGTTATAAGATACTCCGTAAGGAGCAGAAAAGTGGGAGGGACATTCCCGCAATTACCACAATAGGAGGTTAGCTATCATGGCAAAGAAAGTCACAGGTTATATTAAATTACAGATTCCAGCAGGAAAGGCAACTCCAGCACCACCTGTAGGTCCTGCTTTAGGTCAGCATGGTGTGAATATTGTCCAGTTTACAAAGGAATTCAACGCTAGAACAGCAGATAAAGGCGATTTGATCATTCCTGTAGTTATTACAGTATACCAGGACAGAACATTCAGTTTTATTACTAAAACACCACCAGCAGCAGTATTATTAAAGAAATACTGTAACATCAAATCCGGATCAGGTGTTCCTAACAAAACAAAAGTTGCTTCAATTTCTAAAGATAAAGTAAAAGAAATTGCAGAGATGAAGATGCCTGATTTAAACGCAGCGAGCATCGAAGCAGCAATGAGCATGATCGCTGGTACTGCCAGAAGCATGGGCATTACTGTAGAAGATTAATCGGATTGATTAGATACAACGAAGTGGGAGGGTCGCTCCCGATAATACCACAGGAGGTTATTTAGAATGAAAAGAGGAAAAAGATATCAGGAAGCTGCAAAGCTCAGAGATAAAACTAACTTATACGACGCACCGGAAGCAGTAGCCATCGTAAAAAAAGCTGCCAGTGCAAAATTTGATGAAACTATCGAAGCTCATTTCAAAATGGGTCTTGACGGACGTCATGCTGATCAGCAGATTCGTGGAGCAGTAGTTTTACCTAATGGTACAGGTAAAAAAGTACGTGTTCTCGTATTCGCTAAGGGTGACAAAGCTGAAGAAGCTGTAGCAGCAGGAGCAGAATTCGTAGGAGCTGAGGAACTTATTCCAAAGATTCAGAACGAAGGATGGTTCGATTTCGATAAAGTTGTTGCAACACCTAACATGATGAGCGTTGTTGGTCGTCTTGGTCGTGTACTTGGACCAAAAGGTTTAATGCCTAACCCTAAGGCTGGAACAGTAACAATGGACGTTGCTAAAGCTGTTCAGGACTTAAAAGCTGGTAAAATCGAGTACAGACTTGATAAAACAAACATCATTCACGTGCCAATCGGAAAAGCTTCTTTCACAGAGGAGCAGTTAAACGAAAACTTCCAGACATTAATAGATGCCATCATTAAGGCAAAACCAGCTGCAGCTAAGGGACAGTACATTAGAAGTGCTACACTTACTTCTACAATGGGTCCTGGCGTTAAGCTGAATCCAGCTCGTTTCTAATTTACTAAATAGTAATTGGGCTAAACAAACGAAACAAAAAGCACCATAGTATTCTATCTGTGATTTTAGTCGCAGATAGAATACTATGGTGCTTTTTGTTTTCTATTTTCCCATCCCCTCTATTCCCAGTCATTCTCGAGTAAGTAGAAGACTCGGCATCTCGTTCCCAAATCCTTCCACTTTCTATTTAATTCATTAAGTAAACAACAGACGAAGCCAGTGAACTTCATAATCCATATTTGTGCTTTTAGTCGCGGCGCGTTGAATGTTCGCTCCACGCGCTCGCATCCAACACTTGCTCCGAGACCACAAATATGGATTATGAAGTTCACTGGCTTCTGTGCTGTGGCTGGAGAAAATGAATTAAACAGGGGGGAGGGGATTTGGGGACAGAAGCTGATGTATTCTGCTTACTCGAGAATGACGGGGAATAGAGGGGGATGATTTAACTTTTTTAACGATTGTCACAGCAATATTTCAATAATTTCAGAACAAAAAACAGGCTTCTATTCTCAATCTCAGTTCTTTAACAAATCCATTTAAATACTAAGTATCTATTCATAATATTTTTAGAGTAAGCAGAAAATTTCTGCCCTCTCCCCCAAATCTCCGCAACCACTATTTAATTCAAACAAAATCCATCCAAAGACAGCCCTGGAAGAGAACCGATACCCTATATTTGTGGCCTCGGAGCAAGGTTTAGATGCGAGCACATAAAGCGAGCATTTAAACCGCCGCGACTAAAGTCACAAATATAGGGTATCGGTTCTCTTCCCGGGCGTCTGTTTGTCTAACGAATTAAATAGTAAATTAAATCAGTGGACGTATATTTTTGCAGAGTGTATAATGGACTTATAAATTTTACAGGGAGGAATAAAAAGTGAAGAAAATGATGAAAAAAACGTTTAGCTTTCTGCTGATTTTTATGCTGGTTTTTACGATGATTCCGACAAGTACATTGAAAGTATCTGCTAAAGCAGCGGCAGCGACTACACAGGCAAAGAAAGCAACAACAAAGACAGCAAAAAAGACAGCAAAAAAGAAAAAAAAGACAAAAGCAAAGAAGCAGAGAACTGTATTTATAGCGGCTGGACACCAGCAGAGAGGAATCTCTTCTACAGAAAGATTAGCGCCAGGTTCTTCCAGAAGAAAAGCAAAACTGACATCTGGTACTGCTGGTGTACGTACGCATATCCCAGAATATAAGACTAATCTTGCAATTGCAAAAGCGACAAAAAAAGAGCTGAAGAAGAGAGGATATAAAGTAATAATGCTCCGAACAACCAATAATTGTCCACTTTCTAACCAGCAGAGAACGAAGAAAGCGAATAAGAGTGGTGCGGATATCCATATATGTATTCACTGTAATGCATCAGGAGCAAGTGCGAGAGGTCCTTTGGTTTGTGTTCCCGGAAGTTCACGTTATGTTGGAAAGAAGATATTTAACAGTTCACGCCGTCTTGGAAGCTGCCTGTTAAGTTCCGTAGCAAAAGCTGTGAATAAGAAAAGTCACGGAACAATCCGCTCAGATTATTATACAACTATTAACTGGGCAAAGATTCCTACAATGATTTTAGAGTGTGGTTTCCTCACAAATCCAACAGAGGACCGTCAGTTGAATTCTTCTTCTTACCAGAAGAAACTTGCGAAGGGAATTGCGAATGGCGTAGATAAATATTTCAAATAGTATCGTTTTATGTAGTACCTGCATTTACAATTCTATCTTTTCATGCTATAATTCTTGGTTGGTTTGTTTTAGAGAGCGTGTGTGGTTCATATCTTGCAGAAAGCATTTATGAAATACGTTTGAGAAGTATAAAACAAAAACAAGATTAAAAAATGTAATATAGCAAATTACATAAAATACATAAGGAGGAAAAGATGGAAAATCAGGGGAACATGCAGAGCGGGAAAAAAGCGGCAGTAATCTATTTTCTGGCCGCTTTTTTTATTGCGTGCATAGGAATTGCAGGGGCTAATTATTTAAAAGGAGAGCTTGGCCTTTCTGCTGAAGAATTGGTAAAAAAAGTAGAACTGACTGTAGAAATAGCAGTATTATTAGGAATTGCAATAGCAGTACGTCATCTGCTAAAGAAAAGAAATAGAAAGATAGCAGGTATTATTGTTTTTCTTTTTGTTGCGGGATTTTTTTCATGGCAGAATTCTGGAATCTGGCAGGAAAGCCAGTTGAAGCCGCAGCGATTAGAAACACCGGAAAGTGAATTTGATCGTTATGATATTAAAGATGGTCATTTTACAGTGGCAGAGGCAAACGCAAATATTGTAAAAGAAATTAATGTAGATTATCTTGATAATGTTACGGTACATTTTTCAAAACCAGTTGCACAGAAAGTTATTGTGCGTGTTCTGTATGAGACAAAGACACAGCATGGATTTGATAATAAAACAAGAAAAATGCGTGTAAAAGTTCATAAGGGAGAAACAGTAGGCTGTGTTTCAATGAAAGTAAAAGATGTTACGAGAATTAAAATTGGTATCGGAAGAAAGATTGGAACACAGTTTGATTATGGATATACCGAAATCAATGGAAATTATGCGGCACGTATGCATCAAAAGAAAGTTAGCATGGTGAAATATTTTGTGTTTTTCATGCTGATTCCGGCAGGATATTTTATATTAGCAGCAGGAAAGAAGTGGCAGGAGAAAACGGATAAAAATATTTGCCTGCGAATTTTATCTTTTCCATTTGGATTTATAACAATTCTTTCATTATTTGCCACCTTCCTTGTAGTGAATTTAGTAGAATGGGTGAAGATGACATGTGGAAATGTTTCATTTTCCATTATCCTTTTACAGCTTACAAGTCCGATAAAAGGAACAGATAGCGGAATTATAAACAGTATCATCAAGACGGCAGTAGTTCCGCCGGTACTTCTTGCCGTAGCAGCTGTACTGTGCTATCTTTTCATTGTGCGGGGAATGTATGCATTAGAAGATCTTCCAGTGAAGAAAATTCCAAGATGGAGTAAGATTTGTATAGAAGTAGTTATGGTTGTATTTTTTCTGCATACTGTACAGGTACAGGGAACAGAGATAGGTATGTGGGATTACATACAAAGTGTGAGGGAGAGTTCTGATTTTTATGAAAAAGAATATGTGAATCCTGCAAAGGTAAAGATGACATTTCCTAAGGAAAAGAAAAATCTGATTTACATATTTATGGAATCTATGGAAAGCAGTTACGCAGATAAGGAAGATGGTGGAACTATGGATGATAATTATATTCCGAACCTGACGAAGCTTGCAAGAGAAAATGTACAGTTTACTGATAAGAAAGATGGAAAAGTGGGTGGACCTGTCTGTTTAGAAGCAACAGCGTATACTGCCGGTGGATTGGTAGCACAGACATCTGCAATTAACTTAAAAGTAATGAATTCTGGGGCAGTATCTGACTCATTCCTTCCTAACCTGACAGCACTTGGTGATATCCTTAACAAACAGGGATACAATCAGATGTTTTTGTGTGGAAGTGATGGAGATTTTGCAGGGCGAGATGCCTATTTTAAAACACATAAAGACTATCAGATTGAAGATTATAAAGCCGCAATAAAAGAAGGAGATATCCCAAAAGATTATAAAGTGTACTGGGGTCATGAGGATAAAGTTCTATATGAAAGAGCAAAAAAGAATCTGAAAAAATTATCTAAGGAAGGTAAACCTTTTAATCTTACTATGCTGACGGTAGACACACATTTCCCTAATGGATATATTTGTGATTTATGTGAGAACAAATACGATACCACTTACGGGAATGCAGTAGCCTGTGCAGACCGTCAGGTTTACGACTTTGTACAGTGGATAAAGAAACAGGACTTCTATGAAGACACGACAATTATTATTGCCGGAGATCATACTTCTATGGTAGATACAGGAAGTAAGTTCTGGAAAAGTTTAAGCAATGACTATCAGCGTACGGTATATAATGCAATAATTAATCCGCAATGTGCATATAAGAAAAAAGTTACGACAAAGAGAAAGTTTTCTACAATGGATATGTTTCCAACAACATTGGCGGCTCTTGGTGTAGAAATTGATGGGAATAAACTTGGATTAGGAACTAATTTATTTTCAGGAGAAGAGACGTTGAGAGAAGAATTAGGTGCTAATTATATTAATAAAGAACTGAAACGAAACGATAAAATGTATAATCAGTTTTATTAGGAGAAGATTGAAACAGATGAATAAGCAACAAAAGAATTATATAAAAGCTGTAGTAGGATTTGTTTTGGCTGCAATAATCCTCTGTGCAGGAATCATGACTGCCCTTTATCTTATGAGAGAAGAAAAAGGAATGGAAAACCTGATGGCACCAGTATTAAAAAGACTGATTGCAGGCATTTTGCTCTTTGGCCTTACTGTGTGTTGGAGACATTTTTTAAAAAAATCTATTAGTAAAGTAGCAGGGATAATAGTTATTGTGCTTCTTAGTTTATTTTTTGCATGGCATATTTCTGGAATTCCGCAGGAAAAAGCATTAAAACCGCAGAATGTGAATCTGGAAAAAGCAGAATTTCGTGGGTATGAGATAAATGGAAATCATTTTCTTATTAAAGAAGCAAGACCTTTTATAAAGTATAAGATGCAGTCCTCGAAAATTGCCAATGTAAAAGTATATTTTGCAGAACCAGTGGCGCAGGATACAGATGTAAAAATTTCTTACCAGACCAAAGAAAAGCCTACTTATGAACAGAACCCAAGAGTATGGGCTAATATAAAAAAAGGAGAAAAAATAGCATTTGGAGAGATAGATGCTACTGGAATAACAAGGATAAAAGTTCGTTTTGGAAGCAAGATAGGGCAGCAGTTTGTATTAGATCATATAGAATTAAATGCAAATTACAGGGAGCGTGTGCAGAAAAAACAGATAACAATGACAATTTATTTTATGATGTTTTTGATTATGCCGGCTTGCTATTTGCTATTATCTCATGCGGTTGAACTTCAGAAGAGGACGGATCAGAACAAAATATTGAAAGTATTATCATTTCCGTTTGGTTTATTAGTTCCGGTAGCCTTATTTATAACACTGCTGGCCTGTAGTATGGTTACATGGCTTAAAAGTACATGTGGGGATGTTTCATTTTCCATTATTGTGCTGCAGCTTACCAGTCCGATAAAAGGAACGGACAGTGGCGTAATAAACAGTATTATAAAAACAGGAATTATTCCGCCGCTCCTTGTTACGCTTACGATTAGCATAGTTTATCTTATTATGGTAAGAGTATTATACAATCTTGAAGATTTACCTGTAAAAAAGGTTCCTGCATAGACTAAAATCTGTCTGGAAATTATTCTGCTCATTGTCCTGGTTGGAACAATACAAATTCAGGGAACAAAAGTAGGTATGTGGGAGTATATAAAAAGTGTTCAGGAGAAAACGGATTTCTATGAAAAATATTATGTAAACCCAGCTAAGACAAAACTTGATTTTCCATCTCAAAAAAGAAATTTGATTTATATATTTATGGAATCAATGGAAAGTAGTTATGCCGATCAGGAAGATGGCGGTATCATGGATGATAATTATATTCCGAATCTGACAAAATTGGCGAAGGAAAATATAAATTTTTCAGATAAGGCGGATGGAAAGCTAGGTGGGCCAACTTGTTTAGAGGCAACGGCTTATACGGTTGGAGGAATGGTTGCACAGACAGCAGCAATTAATTTAAAGCTTCATAATTCGGGATCTATGTTTGGAAACTTTCTTCCTAATTTAACAACAATGGGAGATATTCTTAATAAAGAAGGATACCAGCAGGTGTTTTTGTGTGGAAGTGAGGGAGACTTTGCTGGAAGAGATACATACTTTACAAGCCACAAAGATTTTCATATAGAAGATTATAATGCAGCGAAAAAAGAAGGATTCATTGCGCCGGATTACAAAGTATTTTGGGGTCATGAAGACGAAATATTATATAAACGTGCGAAGAAGCAGCTCGAACAGCTTTCTTCGTCTGACAAACCATTTAATCTTACAATGCTGACGGTGGATACGCATTTTCCACGAGGTTATAAATGCCGACTTTGTAAAGATAAATATAACAGACAATATGCTAATGTAATTGCCTGTGCAGACCAGCAGGTATATGACTTTGTAGAATGGATAAAAAAACAGGATTTTTACAAAAATACGACAATTGTTATAGCTGGTGATCATACGACAATGGTCGATACGTCCGATCCGATATGGAGTAATTTAAATAATAATTATAAAAGAACCGTGTATAATACAATTATCAATGCTGATTGTACTTATAAAGAAAATGTGACCGAAAACAGAGATTTTTCTACAATGGATATGTTTCCAACGACATTAGCAGCTTTGGGAGTACAGATTGATGGAAATCGCCTGGGATTAGGAACGAATCTGTTCTCTGGTCAAAAAACACTTCCAGAGAAATTAGGAAGAGGATATATTAATCAGGAATTAAAGAAAAACGACAAAGAATATAATGGATTTTATTAACTTCTGATTGTGCAGCAAGGGAGACGCCCTCTGGGAATGAAATAAGAATATTTCATTCCCAGAGGGCGTCTCCCTTGCCTGCGGCAAATCAGAAATTATTTCGTCAGAATGGAGAGTATTTTATTGGAACGTGCAACAAATGCAGTCATTTCTTCCGGTTTCAGCGGATGGTTTGCCAGACGTGCAAGGTCATAGAGCTGCTGGCAGATTGTAGTAGTATTTTCGCTTTCGTCATTGTTTAAAACATACTGAACTAAGTCATTGTTCATGTTAAGGACGAGAGTTTCACCTTCTGTACCAAGTCCTGTGGAGCTGTTGCTCATTCCGTACATTTCCATCATTTCGGACATACGACGTGTTTGTTCAGAAACGGTGATCATAGAAGGCATATCGGCATTTTTCAGCTTTTCAACTTTTACGATTAAGTTTTCAACACCAGTTGCCTTTTTGAACTTCTCGGAAAGCTTTTCGGTGAGTTCTTTTTCTTCGTTCTCATCAATTGTTTCTTTGAAGTTATCAGTCAGTTCAGAGTCGATACGCAGGAATTTTACTTCTGGATTTCTCTGCTCTAAGTGAGTGATAAATGTTGTATCAATCTGGTGTGTCAGGTAGATGGCATCAATTTCCTGTTCTTTGAACATATTGATATACTGAGACTGTGCTACTTCATCTGTGATATAGAAAACATTGTTTTCGTATTTTTCTTTACCAGCTTCAAGATAATCTGGAAGTGTAACATATTTGCCCTCCATGTTCTTGAAGATGATGTAATCTTTCATCTTATCGTTAAATTTCTGGTCACGGATGCAGCCAAACTTAATGAATGGGCTGATGTCATCCCAGTATTTTTCATAGTTTTCACGATCGGTCTTGCACATACCGGAAAGCTTTTCCGCAACTTTCTTAGTGATGTAGTTAGAAATTTTCTTAACAAAACCGTCATTCTGTAATGCACTTCTTGATACGTTCAGTGGAAGGTCTGGACAGTCAATGCATCCCTTTAATAATAAGAGGTATTCAGGAATAACTTCTTTAATATTATCTGCGATAAATACCTGATTGTTATATAACTTAATTGTTCCCTCGATTGTATCATATTTTGTATTGATTTTAGGGAAATAAAGGATACCTTTTAAGTTAAATGGATAATCCATGTTCAAATGAATCCAGAATAAAGGCTCTTTATAATCGTGGAATACATCACGGTAAAATTCTTTATATTCTTCATCAGTACAGTCGTTTGGATGCTTTGTCCATAATGGATGAATCTGGTTGATTGGCTTAGGTGCATCATCTTCTTCCTCTTCTTCCTCTTCAAGAGTTACTTCGGAATCACCATCTTCTGTATCAGCGTTATTTTCTTTTGCATCAGCGTCCTTTACGTCTACGTCAATTACCTTTTCTTCAGCATCCTTTTTGGCAGCTTCCTCAGCCTTTTTCGCTTCTTCTTCCTCATTTACAAAGTAAATTTCAACTGGCATGAAAGAACAGTATTTGTTAAGAACTTCGCGGCAGCGGTATTCATTACAGAATTCATAACTCTCATCGTTGAGGTAAAGAGTAATTGTTGTACCACGCTCTGCTTTGTCACCATCTTCCATATCAAATTCTGTACCACCATCACATTCCCAGTGAACTGGTGTAGCGCCTTCTTTATAAGAAAGAGTATCAATAGTAACCTTATCAGCAACCATAAATGCAGAATAGAAACCAAGTCCGAAATGACCTATAATCTGCTCATCACTTGCTTTGTCTTTATACTGTTCCATGAAAGCAGCAGCACCAGAAAAAGCAATCTGATTGATGTATTCGTCTACTTCGTCCTCTGTCATACCAATACCATTATCAATAAAGGTAAGAGTCTTGTCAGTAGGATTAATACGAACTTCTACTTTATACTTCTCATCGTCAGCTTCTTCAAATTCACCCATAACAGAAAGCTTTTTCAGCTTTGTTACAGCATCGCATCCGTTACTTACTAACTCACGGATGAAAATGTCGTGGTCAGAATAGAGCCATTTCTTTATAATAGGAAAAATATTTTCACTGTTAATTGATAAACTTCCCTGTTTAGCCATAATAAGCATCTCCTTAAAATTAATTATATAAATGTAGGCTAATATTCTATGAACTAAGTCAAAAAACTTCTGACTGGAATATTGCCTTTGTATTTTTATCAATACCATTCTTATACTAATACCAGTTTGCAGGAATGTCAAGAAAAAATTAGCACTCAATTTAAATGAGTGCTAACAATTGCGTTTTGCCGCAGGAAAAATAGACGCTTCCCAAGAGAGAAGGTGCCCTATATTTGTGACTCTATCACTGTGGGTTGAATGTTCGCTTACAGGCTCACATTCAATCCTCGTTCTAAGGCCACAAATATAGGGTACCTTCTCTCTTGGGAAGCTGTCTTTGGCAGTTGAAGTAAATATAGGATTTTAGTTACATTATGCCCTCGTCTTTCTGGGAGTGAGGATGTTTCACTCATGTATCAGTAATAGTTTGTCGCTAATTTCTAAGAATTTTAGTCTTTTTGGTCGGGCTGTTCCTCCTGTTTTCTCCCACAAATTTCCTCATTAATTTGCTTGAACAGCCAGAATGCAGAAGTCTGAGAATCAAATCATTTATATTTGTGGTCTGGGAGCAAGTGTTGGATGCGAGCGCAAAAGCGAACATTCAACACGCCGCGACGAAAATCACAAATATAAATGATTTGATTCTCAGACTTCGTCTGTTTAGCTTAGCAAATTACTATTTAATTTATTACTACTTCTTCAGGTAGGAGAAGTATGATATAATTTTAATTGTTATTATTGAGAGAAAATTATAATGAGTTATAGAGAATAATAGAAAGTGAGAGTGAGTGGAAATATGAATCAGGATTTGATGAAGGAATTTAAAGCAGATTTAAAAGACTTTAGGGAAATGACAGAAAAGTTTTATGCCAAAGAGGTTAGTGTAAAGGATTATAAAGGCTTTTCTGGCGGATTTGGAAGTTACGCACAAAAAGGTGGAGAAGCAAGTATGCTTCGCCTGCGTATGCCTGGCGGTAGAGTAACGAAGGAGAAGTTAAAGTTCCTCGTAGATTCTATTGAAAGGTATGATGTGAAAAGAGCACATTTGACAACCTGCCAGACGGTGCAGTTTCACGATCTTGATGCGGATGCGGTCTGTGATATTATGGAGCAGGCGATGGAAGTTGGCATTGTCACACGTGGTGGCGGTGGAGATTTCCCGAGAAATACAATGGTTTCGCCATTATCCGGAGTGGAGCGGGGAGAGTATTTTGACGTGCTGCCTTATGCGGAATGTGTTTCTGATTATCTGATGGGAATTATTAAGACGGTGAAACTTCCGAGAAAGTTAAAGGTTGGATTCTCGAATTCTCCGGCAAATGTGACCCATGCGACTTTCCGTGATCTTGGATTTGTGGCAAAGGAGAACGGGACATTTGACGTGTACAGTGCAGGAGGACTTGGCAATAATTATCGTATGGGCGTAAAGGTTGCAGAAGATGCAAAGCCTGAAGAGGTACTTTACTATGTAGAAGCGATGGTTCGGACGTTTACCACTTATGGCAATTATGAGAGTCGTGCGAAATCAAGAACAAGATATATGCAGGAGACGTTAGGTGTAGATGGATACCGCAAAGCTTATCAGGAAAAGTTAGCAGAAGTAAAGGCAGAATATAAAGATTCTCTTCTTATAAAAGTAGTAGAAACAGAGGTAGAACATACAAGAAAGAATATAGAAAATAATAGTACGGATAAATCCGAACGTATTCTTTCACAGAAACAAGAAGGACTATATGCAGTGGCATATCACCCAATTGGTGGAATCGTGCCAGTGAAGAAGTTCGGAGAAATTTATAATATAATAGAAGATATCGCAAATGCAGAAGTTCGTATTGCACCAGATGAAACATTATACATTATTAATCTGAATGCGTCACAGGCCAAAGAGGTTGTTGCAATTACAGAAGATGGGGCAAAAAATTTATTTGAAACATCGGTATCTTGTATTGGAAGTACCGTATGTCAGATTGGACTTAGAGATTCTCAGGGCTTACTAGCAAGTATTATAGAGGCAGTGGAACCATATCACTTTGCAGATGGAGTACTTCCAAGAATTCATATTTCCGGATGTACTTCCTCCTGTGGAACGCACCAGATTGGAAAGCTTGGTTTCCACGGGGCATCAAAACGTGTAGATGGGAAAATGCAGCCGGCATTTGCTTTCCATGTAAATGGAGAAGATACACAGGGAGAAGAACATTTTGGAGAAGAATGGGGTGTTATGGCTGCTGACGTCATTCCAGAATTTTTTGTGGAACTTGGACAGGTTATTTCCGATGAAAATTTGACTTATGAAGTCTGGTATGCCAAACATCCAGACAAACTAAAAAAAATAGCAGAAAAATATATTTGTTAAAAGAGTAAATGGAAATACTCGGCAATTTAATTGTGGAGTATTTTACAGAGATGAGATGAAAAACATCGTATTGCAGAGATAAAGGGAAGTGCTTTGAGTAAAATATCGGTTTATAACGGGTATTTTTCCAGCATGAACTCTGTGATACGATGTTTTTTAAGTTTTTGATAAAAAAATCATTCATTAGTGAAAGGAAAAGCTAAAAAATGTCTTTTTATATAAAAGATAGTCACAAAAGAGAAAAAAACGTATCTTAATAATAGTGGGAATTTAAAAATAAAGCAGAACGATGTTCTATATATACAAAGAATACAATTTATAAAAAGTAAACTTGTGCAATATCAAGCGTAAAGTTGCGGTAAAAAACATATAAATAAGGAGAATTTTTATTGGCGAAAAGAAGATTTTATGATAAAATTATAGAATAAAAGATGTCAGACGAATATGACTTATAAGCGATAAAGTTTAACAAAAAATAAAATTTAATAAATAAACAGAATTTACATAGTGATTATTTTTAAGAAAGCGGGGAATACTATGAAGAATGTGAAGGGAAACAAAAGAAGGTGGAAACAGCTCGTAGCAATCTTTATCGTTGCAGTAATGTTATTCACAACACCGCATATAGTTGGATTTGCTTCTATGGGGAAAGAGGAAGCAACGACGGCTGCGGCAGATGGTAATCCGGATAATTCCGATGTAAAAGTACAGAGTGAGGACGCTGATTCAGAAGAAGATATACAAACGGAAAGTCTGGATGCTTCGGAACAGTCAGAATCTTCGGAGGAGAAGACGACAGAGAAAAAGACAGAGACAACAGAAGCAGAGAAAAAAACTGGAGCGGACGAAAGTAAGAAAGAAAAAGCAGAAGAGACAACAAAGAAGGAGACAAAAGCAACGACGGAGACTGCGCCAGAAGAGACAACAACAGAAGCAACGACCTCTTCTGCCAAGCCAGAACCAATCGTGAAAGAGTATAAGAGCGATGAGGTGAATGTAACAGTAACGGCTGCTGATAAGAATGATTTGCCGGAAGATGCAGAATTAGTTGTTGAACCGGTAGAATTAAGTGAGAAGACAGAGAAAAAGGTCGAGGAGGCTGCATTAAAGGAAAAGAGAACTGTGAAAAAGGTTCATGCATATGATATTCATTTTGAACTGTATGGTGAGGAGATCCAGCCGGGCGCATCTGTACAGGTTTCTGTAGATGTACCAGGAATCTCGGCAGGCCAGAACGCAGCAGTATTCCATGTTGATGATAATAATAAAGTAGAGAACATGAACGGGGATGTAGATAAGAAAGGTGATGTTGTATTTGAGACAAATCATTTTTCAACCTACGTTATTGTTCAGCAGGGAAGTACAAAGGTTACGGCAACAATTAAGCATTATAATGATGATTCAACCGCTGATGCGAACGGAGAAAAGAAAAAGATTTACTCCGATGATGTATTAGAGATTCCAGTTGGAGGAAGAATCAACGATTATGCTAAAGCAAGCAATTGGAATGTAAAGAAGGTAATTGTAGAGAATACAAATACTGATGGAACAAAAAACAGACAGAATTATGTGAATGAATCCGAATATTCTAAAATCACATTGTCAAAAGATTCTACAGTAGAGGTATATTATACTCCGAAAAAGACAACAGTAAAAGGCCAGACGAAGTTCTATGATTATACGATTATGGCTGGACGAGGTGATGGGACTTACTGGAATCCAAACGGAAGTACATATTATTCTATCAATATGCCGTCGAATCCTTCTTATCATGGAATTGGTTCAGATAGTGCCCGCTTGACAATGGGAGAGTCTGGAAATGGCAATGATAACCATACAATTTCACAAGAAAATTATAGTGAATATAGAAACTATACATGTAATGTCAGCAATATCAATGAGAATGGACAGACAAAGACTTGGAATGCGAATGCTTGGACTGGTACAAAACAAGTAGTCACAGGATTATTAAAGGGATTAGATAGTAATGGTGATGTTGAATTTAATTATCCGGAACCAGGATTTTTTGATAATTCAGATTTATCATTTACTTCTAACGGTAAAACTCGTTATTTAAGAAAGGTGTTTACAGATTATAAACTGGTATTTGCTCAGAATGGAGATTCCTATCAGCTTACGCAGGTTAATAAACCTGGAACGAATGGCTCAGAGGAGACAAAAGTTGCGGAAGCAGGTGAAAACTTTTTCCCTTTAGATTCTATAGATTCACAATATAAGAATGAAAATTCTACGGCTAATGCACCGAATGGGCATAATTATTATTTTGGAATGCGCTATGACGTTGATTTCAAATTGGGAGATTATATTGGTCCGTTAGATTATGAATTTACAGGAGATGATGACCTCTGGGTTGTTTTAGATGGGAATAAAGTTGTTCTTGATCTTGGTGGTATCCATGATGCAGCACCTGGCAAGGTTGATTTATGGAAGTATCTGTTGAACGAGAATCAGACAAAGGATCAGCTGACAACAGAACAAAAAGAGCAGGAACATACACTGACTGTTCTCTATATGGAACGTGGAGCAGGAGTTTCTAACTGTAATATGAATTTTACTTTACCATCAGCCCGTATTACACAGGTAACAGAAGCAGAATCCACGAATCTGGTACTTCATAAGATTAACAAAAAGAATGAAGCACTTCAGGGAGCGAGATTCACTTTAAAGAATGAGGCAACTGAGGAGAAACAGACATCAACTTCTGATGCGAATGGTAATGCAACTTTCTCCAAGCTGACGGAAGGAATTTACACATTAACAGAAGATGCTGCACCAACAAATTATATTCCGTCCGTAGATAACTGGGTGGTTAAGGTAGCAAAAAATGACGCAGGAACGTTAGTTGCTACGATGTACCTTTCAGATGGTGAAACCGCTTATACTAAGAAAGAGGGAGATTATTATGATGTTCTGAATCTTACTGAGCAGGAACTTATAGACAGTGTGATGGATTATAGTAAGACAGCAAAGGTGACAGATTGGGATAAGCGTACCTATGACATTGATATCAAAGCTTCATCTAAGTTGACCAAGTCTACAACGATAACGAATAATGAGGTGTCTGACACGATGCTGGTATTGGATGTTTCTGGTTCGATGTTGTTTGATAGTGCCCATACGACTGGAAGTCAGGAGTATGCTACATTTTATGGTGAATGTAATCAGAATACATTGAATAATCTTGACACGACAAAGATTTATTATTATGGAAATGATACCAGGAGGGTATGGTATCAAAATCAATACAGTTATACAAATTTAGCTCACCCGATGATTTATGTAGATGGAAAATGGAAATACTTGGCGAGCGGAGACTTCTGGGTGGATGTACCTACCTCCTCAAATACATCAATTTATACAAGTGCTAGCCGATTGAATGGACTGAAAGAGGCGGCGATGGGATTTGTAAGTTCTATGGCACAGTCTTCTCCAAACAGCAAGCTGGGAATTGCAACATTCAACTCTAATTTAGAAGAAACCGTTGCTATAGAGACTATTGGTACGAATGTTAATGGTATTTTAATGAAGATAGCAGCGATGACAGCATCGGGAGGAACCCAGCAGGATAAGGGATTAAGCAATGCACGAATACAGTTAGAGACCTTATTATCTGATGGAAAGTCAAAAAACGTTATTCTATTTACAGATGGAGAACCAACAGGAACGGGTAATACCTGGAATAGTACAGCGGCGACAGCAGCGGAAAATGAAGCCGATAGAATAAAAGAAAAAGGCATCAAGATTTATACCGTTGGTTTTGCATTAAATGATAAGACAAAAGCATGGTTAGCAGGAGGCAAAGATGGGAACACACCTTATAAAGGAATTGCTTCTAAAGACTGTGCACTGACAGCGGATAACATTGATCAGTTAAAGACCATATTTAAGGAACTCCAGCAGACCATGACACAGAGTCTTGACATTAAACCGGCACAGATTAAGGATGTCATTGATCCGAGGTTTACGATTATTGGTGATGATAAGAAGCCGATTACTCAGGATTATACAGTCACAAAGAACGGAACGACTTACAATACAGAAACAGGAATTCCATTGTCCAACGGAGGAACTGTTTATTACGGAGAATTTGAGCAGAAAGATGCCAATGGAAATGTAGTAAAAGATGCGAATGGAAATCCTGTAAAGAAAACATATCAGTATATTGTATGGAATGATGAGACGATACCGAATAAAACAAAAGGAGAATGGCATAAGACGATTTCTGTTGTTGCCAAAGAGGAATATATCGGTGGTAATAATATTCCTACCAACATTTCTCCAGATTCTCAGATTACAACAAGTTACGGTGATGCGACATTGCCGCAGCCAAAGGTGAATGTAAAGGCAGATCTTCTTGTGAATAATCATGAAGAAAAAGTCTTTTATGGAGAGAAGAGCCCATATAGTGATGATATCTTAAAGCAATTATTTGATACAGCAAATCCTCAGGGTGAGATTAAAACACTAGAAGGTACGACCAAGAAGGTAACATATACAATTGGCGCAGACGGTAATCCAATAGAGGCCAATGACTTTATATTGAAATGGTATAAAGATGCCGACTGTACAGAAGAGATAACACCAGGAGAGGAATATATGGAGGATGAGGCTCCAGAACCTTCTGAAAAGAATTATTATCTTAAAGTAACGTATAATAAGATGCAGCAAGCGACAGACAAGAGCGATGCAAATACAAAGATTGGAGATGAGGTTAAAAATAATAATGTTCCGTTAATGGCACATAATTCCGAAGATTCCAAGACGAGAGAATATGGAGTTTATAAGATTACAGTTGTCCCAGGCCAGATCGAAATCGAGAAAAAATTATTAAGTGACAGTAAGTATGTAGGTGCTCATTCGAAAAGCTCAAGCTTTACCTTTACAGTAAAGAAGATAAAGGATGAGAATGGAAATATGTTAGACACACCAGTAGAAGTTGGCGATTTTACTGTGACCTTTGACAAGGATGATACTTCTTTTACAAAAGCAGTTCTCGATGATAAAAAACTGCTCAGTAATTTGAAAAAAGGAGTTTATGAGGTTTCTGAAACATTACCAGCTTCTGATTATGAGTTTAAGAGTGCCGAGATAGCAGGAGAAACAAATTGTGCAAGTAACAAGGAAACAGATAAAAACACACTTACCTTTGCAATTGGCTATGAGGATTTAAACACACCAGGAAGTCGAAATGTTACTAAGAATCTTGGGAAGGCACTGTATACCAATGAAAGACTTTCTTCCATTACAATGAAGAAAATTGGTGAAAAAGACAGTGAGAATAAAGATACCCCTCTGAAAGGTGCCAAATTCAAGATTGAAAGAATTACAGAGACAGATGGGAAAGAATCTTATGAATCAGCGAAGGCCGATGGTTCCGATTATATTATCGAAACAGCCGAGGATGGAACTGCCGTATTTGAAGGACTTAAGGAAGGAAAATATAGAATCACCGAAGTTCAGTCACCGAAAGGATATAGCCTTTTAGCGAATCCAATAGAAGTAACTTTACCATATGTTACATCAGGTAATGCAGGAGTTGAAACAAATGGTAAACCTGTTAAAGTAGGAGATACAGATTATTATTATTATGATCTTACTTACACAGTTAAGAATAACAAACTCTTTGATATGCCAGAAGCCGGTGGAGGTTTCCGGGCAACACTCTTTGGTATTGCAATTATGATTATCGCCGGAGGCTGGTACATCATTCGCAGAAGACGAAAAATCGTATAATTCTTTACAATATTTTTCATTCTAATATACCGGGGCTCATCCGCCCCGTATATATAAAAGACACTCAGAGACAAACAATTTTATGTTTCAAAAATAACAAAGGAAGCGGGGAACGAATATGAAGAAGTTATGGAAGAAACTATTAGCAGTGACAACAGCAGTGATGATGGCTATTACGTTATTACCGGCAATGGCGAATGCAAATGCAACAGATGGAAAGGGAAGTGTAACCATTATAAAAAATGGTGAAAAGTCAGATGAATTTTTAGCTGGAGCAAAATTTTCTTTTTATAAGATAGCATCTATAACAAATTCAGAGGGAAAAGACTGGAAATATACAGTAGAAGAAGCTTATCGGGAAAAGTTAGGTGATAACGGAATTGCTAAAAATCTTAATGATCTTCCTTCTTCTGCCTGGGAAGCTGAGATTGATGTATTAGCAGCTACTAATGCTACTGCTATTAAAGAAAGTGAAGCGTCAGCAGAGAAGACAGGTTCTACAGGAGCAACAGAACTTCCATTAGGTGTATATCTTGTAAAAGAAACAACTACTCCAGCAGGTTATGTAGCAAGTAAGCCATTTATTGTATCTGTTCCATCAACAGATAACTATGATACAGCTGGAAAAGAAGGTACAGAATTTATTTATAATATAACAGCAAAGCCAAAAAACAGTAAAATGTCTGTAGATAAAACAATTGTTAATGAAGATAAGACAGCGTATATTGGTGGATTTGTAGAATATAAAGTTGAAACACAGATTCCTAAATATGGAACAGAGTATACAAATCCTGTATTTAATATCTACGATAAAATGAGTAATGGATTATCTTTTGTAAATGATGCAGCGCATAAGTTAAAAGTTTTTGTAGGCGGTACAGAAATAGTTGAAAGAGAGAATACATATACTTTAGCAACAAATGGATTAAGTGATGAAAAAACATTTGAAATTCAGTTCGCAAAAGCATTTTTAGAAAACAAAGAAAACAAAGGGAAAAAAGTCGAAGTAACATATTATGCACAGGTTAATAAGAATGCTGTATATATAAATGAGAACAGTGCTAATATCACATACCAGAATAAGCCAGGAGAAACAACAGATGCTACTCCAAGTGAAAAAAATGTATATACATATGGTATTGACCTGACCAAAAAAGGAGATAAATCTGCTGATGCAGATGGTTTAGACGGAGCAGAATTTACTTTAGCAGTCGCAAATGGTGAGATGATTTCTATTCTTGTTAATGGAACTAAGGTTGATGTTAATGGAAACAGCAAAGATGAATTTCGGACAACAACAGTAGGGATTAAGAAAGGTAAATTAGTCTTCAAAGGATTAAAGGCTGGCACATATACATTAACAGAGACAAAGTCTCCAAGTGGATATAGTTTAGCGAAGAATCCTATCACAATCGTAATTACAGCCAATGAAGATGGAAGTTTAGCTGATGCAACTGTAGATGGAAATTCAGTTAAAGATAATATGACAGAAGCTGGTGTGGTTCCAGTTGGACTTCAGAACAAGAGTGGCTTCAACCTCCCAGCAACCGGTGGCATGGGTACCTACCTCTTCACAATCGGCGGTCTTGTAATCATGGCTGGCGCTGCACTTCTTCTTATCGCTTCTAGAAAAAGAAGAGCATAATAAAAAGTGTATATCACGAAGCGCTTGAAGAGAGAACATAAATAACAAAAAAACATACTAGAATATATTAACTGAATTGAAAAGTGACAGAAGCAGATTTTGTCTCTGAATAATAATAGCCGAAAGGCAGCTTACGGGGAAGTCTCATATGACTTCCCCGTGATTACAACAGGGTGGGAACAGGATGAAGCAGAAGATTATAAATATAGTATTAGGCCTGTTCTTTTTAGCAGGATTAGGTATTATCTTGTATCCGATGTTCAGTGACTGGTATATCAGTCGTCATCAGGGACAGGTAGTAGATAATTATGATAAGAAAGCGGCACAGATGTCGCAAAAAGAGATTAATGAAGCGCTGGAAAAGGCGCAGGAATATAATGAAGAACTTCTTGGAAATGTTGTGCTGACGGACCCTTTTGATCCGGCGGCAGTAGAAAAACAGAATGAAGATTACGATAATCTTTTAAATATTGGTGGTGATGGGGTAATGGGCTCCGTAGAGATTCCCTCCATCAACGTATATCTGCCAATTTATCATGGAACAGACAGCAAGTCGCTGGAAAAAGGAGCAGGACATCTTGAAAATAGTTCACTTCCGATAGGTGGGAAGGGAACGCATGCTATTATTTCAGCACATACCGGTTTGCCGTCTGCAAAAATGTTTGATGACCTTACAGAGGTAAAAGAAGGAGACATCTTTTACATTCATGTATTAAATCGAACACTGGCTTATGAAGTGAATCAGATCAAGGTGGTTTTACCTGAAAATGTATCGGATCTGTTAATTGATAAAAATAAAGACTATGTAACGTTAGTAACTTGTACCCCATATGGAATTAACAGTCACAGACTTCTTGTGCGGGGAGAGAGAATTCCATATAAGGAAGCAAAGAAAAAGGATAACTCAGATAAAAAAGGCAGCAATATGTGGAAAGCATATGCCCTTGCTGCTGTACTTGCAGTTGTTTTAATAATTTTGTTATGGTATTATTATCATATAAGACGAAAAAGGAGAAGGAAGAAAGCAAGGAAAAAGCGGGTTAGACGAAATGAAAAGTAAGATATTAGGAATACTGATTGCGCTGTTTTTTGCAGCAGGATATGTAACATTGAATTATCCGGTACTGGGGACACTTTATAATCAGATTCGTGAGGGAAAGGTAATAGATTCTTATGATCATGCAGTCCATACGATGAATGAGCAGAAGCGTAAAAAGTATTGGGAGGATGCCAGAGAATATAATGAGAGACTGGCAAGAGAGAATCCACAGCTTTCAGATGCATTTTCACAGGAAGAGAAGAAGCCGGACAGCGCATATAATCATATTTTAAATATGGAAGAAAGCGGTGTTATGGGCGCTTTGGAGATTCCAAAGATTTCTCTGTATCTGCCAATTTATCATGGAACTTCTCAGGAAGTTCTGGAAAAAGGAATCGGGCATCTTGAGGGAAGTTCGATACCAATTGGAGGGAAGAATACCCATGCGGTATTGACCGGCCATCGAGGACTTCCCAGTGCGGAACTTTTTTCTAATTTAGATCAGATGGAGCGGAATGATGAATTTTACATTCATATTCTCGGTAAGACACTGGCATATAGAGTGTTTAATGTAGAGACAGTGAGGCCAGAAGAAACAGGACATCTTGCCATTGCGAGAGGGCAGGACAGGGTAACATTGGTAACATGTACTCCGTATGGAATTAATACGCATCGTCTGTTAGTTCACGCAAGGAGGGTACCATATAAGGAGAAGAGCAGCAGTTCTCGAAAGAATAATTTATGGAAGTGGCTGTTGAAGCAAAAAGTCTTGTTGATTTCAACGGGGATTCTTATACTTTTAATTATTTACAGCCTGGTGCGCAGCAGGAAGAATAGAAAGCGAAAGAAACGCAGGCATAAAAAGAAATCAGGCGGTAACAAAAAGAAATAAGAAGGTATAAGAAAGAAAAGGAATATACCATAATGAATTATTAAAAAGGAGGCACAGTTGATGAAATCTATAATAGCCAGGAAGTTTAGTAAGTATATTGGCGCTTTTTTTGCTATAGTGGCGATGGTGGCAGGGTTGTTGCTGCCAGCGCAGATAAAAGCAGCAGATAGCTATAATAAGGACAAAAAAGGCAGCATAACGATTAATTTGGATGATGTAAAGCAGGGAGACAGCATTACGAATAAGAGTGGAGTTTCTGTCAGCATTTATCAGGTTGCATCTATCGGTCATGACGGGGTGAATATTTCTTTTGATATTGCGAGTTCTTTAGAATCTACAGGTGTAGATGTCAATGACATTACAACAAGCGATAAGAACCTGAATTCGGCGAAGAAGCTTACTACTGTCATTGACAATTCCGGTATTTCATCAGTAACAAAGAAAACAGATAGTAACGGTAAAGTTAGTTTTACGGATCTGGCGCAGGGAATGTATCTTGTCGAAGAAAAAGACAGCGCTTCTTATGGGATGTTTTCTCCATTTTTAGTTGCGATTCCATATATGGAAGATGGACAGAACTGGATTTATGATGTGGAGACTTATACCAAGGGAGTAAGTAATCAGCAGGGTTCTTTAGAAGTAACAAAGGCTTTAGTTTATATGGATCCGGAAACAGGGAAGATTTATAATCTGCAGGCGCCGAAATCTTATGAAGAGAATGGAGAGACTGTTCCAGGAGCAAGATATTATGTTGGATTGTTCTGCGATGCCGAAGGAACGATTCCTTATGGAAAGAATTACTTGAAGACAATTGATTTTAATGGAAGCCACAGTGAGACAATAAAGTATGATAATCTTCCAGACGGTATTTATTATCTGTTCGAAACAGATGAGAATGGTGTTCCATATGCTATGGGAGAGACCCATACAGAGAAGGATAGAACATATAAATGTGTAGTTGGAGATGGCTCCGGTGATTCTGCAGATAATAAAGTGCAGTTACAGGGCCGTCCACAGGGAAAGATGAATATCAGTAACGTATTTACTATTATTCCTGATGATTTCGTGGTTGTAGCAGAGCTGACCATTGAGAAGAAGGTGCTTGATCAGAATGGACAGCAGACAACAACAAATGATACGTTCTATGCTTCTGTCTACAAGCAGACAGGTTCAGACGATAATGTAGAGAATGAACTTATTCAGACAGTACAGTTACAGCAGAATGGTAAGGTGACTGTACCTGTTCGAGTTGAGAAGGATGGCAGCACAACAAAAGTTTACATAGAAGAGACAGATGCAGATGGTAACACGATTGATCCAGATAATTTTGCTTATAAGATCAGTGGTGAGGGCAATGTAGAATTATCTATGGAACAGCAAACTGGTACGATCACTCTTACAAATAGAGAAAAAGGTGACGAGGAGGAAGAGACAACTTCTAGTGAAGAGGAGACTACTTCAACAGAAAAGGAAAAGACACCACCTAATAATAAGAAGAAGAAGTCTAAGAGTGGTAAGACTGGCGATACTACACCAATCCTGACATGGATTATCATTGGAGTGGCTGCAGCCGTTGTGATTATCTTCCTTGTAGTAAGAAGACGAAAAAGTGAATAAAGCGTGATATAGCGTTTTCAGTATGCAGATACTTTCCGTATATGAGTGAATTGGTTACCATTTTTTAACTACATTTTATGGATATCACTGATAATAATATGTAGTTATACTGAGTATTAATAATTTTAAAGCAAGTAGAAAACTTCTACTTATATTCTTAAATTCCTACACCAGGCAATTTGATTCAAACAAAATCAAGCCAAAGACAGTACCCGAAGAGAGAAGCCGCCCTATATCTGTGGTCTTAGAACGAGGACTGAATGTGAGCCGTCAAGCGAACATTCAGCCCATAGTGATAGAGTCACAGATATAGGGCGGCTTCTCTCTTCGGGTGCGTCTATTTCTTATATGAATTAAATCAGAACAAATATTTGGATTTTGTCTGTACATTTGTTCGTATATTTGATATAATCGGAAACATACTACGATAAGAGGGAGGATTTGCTTCATGGACCATTTCGAATTAGTGTCGGACTTCGCGCCGACTGGAGACCAGCCACAGGCAATTGAGGAGCTGGTAAAGGGATTTAAAGAAGGGAATCAGTTTGAGACTTTGCTTGGAGTTACTGGTTCCGGTAAGACATTTACGATGGCGAATGTCATTGCACAGTTGAATAAGCCGACGCTGATTCTGGCACATAATAAGACTCTGGCAGCGCAGCTTTACAGTGAGTTTAAGGCATTTTTTCCACATAATGCGGTAGAATATTTTGTGTCTTATTATGATTATTATCAGCCGGAAGCATATGTTCCTTCTACGGATACTTATATAGAGAAGGATTCTTCGATTAATGATGAGATAGATAAGCTGCGCCACAGTGCGACAGCAGCGCTGATTGAGAGGAAGGATGTCATTGTTGTGTCATCGGTTTCGTGTATTTACGGCATTGGTAGCAAGAACGATTATGCGAAGATGATGATTTCGCTGCGCCCTGGAATGGAGATTGACAGGGATGAGGTTGTACGCCGTCTGATTGATATCCAGTATGTGCGTAATGAGCTTGATTTTAAGAGAGGCAGTTTCCGTGTACGTGGGGATGTGCTGGAAGTTGTGCCGGTTTCTTCTTTTGAAGATGCGATTCATATTGAGTTTTTTGGCGATGAGATTGATCGGATTATGCAGGTCGATGTGCTGACGGGAGAGATTAAGGCAAGTCTTAATTTTGCGATTATTTTTCCGGCTTCGCATTATGTTGTGCCGCAGGAACAGATTGAGCGTGCGGTGAAGACGATTAAGGAAGAACTTGACGAGAGAGTGGAATATTTTAAGGAGAACGATCAGCTTTTAGAGGCACAGAGAATTTCAGAACGAACGAATTTTGATATAGAGATGTTAAAAGAGACAGGATTTTGTTCTGGAATTGAGAATTATTCGAGACATCTTACGGGATTAGAGCCGGGGAAGGCTCCGTATACGCTGATTGATTTCTTTGGGGATGATTTTCTTATGATTGTCGATGAGTCGCATATTACGATTCCGCAGGTGCGTGGAATGTATGCAGGAGACCGTTCAAGAAAGCAGACATTAGTTGATTTCGGATTCCGATTGCCTTCAGCTTTAGATAACCGTCCTCTTAATTTTGATGAATTTGAGGAGAGAATTGATCAGATGCTTTTTGTATCTGCGACTCCGAATGTGTACGAGGGAGAGCATGAGATGCTCCGGGCAGAACAGATTATCCGTCCGACAGGACTTCTTGACCCACCGATTGATGTTCGGCCAGTAGAGGGACAGATTGATGATTTGATTAGTGAGATTAATAAAGAGGTAGCAAAGAAGAATAAAGTTCTGGTAACTACCCTGACGAAGCGGATGGCAGAAGATTTGACTGCTTATATGAAAGAACTGGATATTCGTGTGAAATATCTTCATTCTGATATTGATACCTTAGAAAGAATTGAAATCGTAAGAGATTTGCGAATGGGTGTATTTGATGTTCTTGTTGGAATTAACCTTTTAAGAGAGGGATTAGATATTCCAGAGGTTACGCTGATTGCTATTCTTGATGCGGATAAGGAAGGATTTTTACGTTCAGAAACTTCTCTTGTACAGACAATCGGACGTGCCGCACGAAATGCAGAAGGACACGTTATTATGTACGGAGATACGATTACAGACTCCATGCGTGCTGCCATCACAGAAACAAAGCGGCGTCGTGAAATTCAGATGGCATATAATGAAGAACATGGCATTACGCCAAAGACTATTCAAAAGGCAATTCGAGATGTCATTTCTATTATCAATGAAGAAGCACCAGAGAAGAGCCGAGGTTCCTTAAAGAAAGATACGGAATCTATGAACCGTAAGGAACTTACGGAAATGATAGCTAAGTTAACAAAGAAGATGAATAAGGCAGCGGCAGAACTGAACTTTGAAGAAGCGGCAGAATTAAGAGATGAACTGAAAAAGTATAAGATTGCTTTGAGGGATTATGACGATTAGAAAGGATACAATATAATGAGCGAAAAGAAAGAATACATTCGCATTCGAGGGGCGCGTGAGCATAACCTTAAAAATATTAATATAGATATACCGAGAAATGAATTTGTAGTACTGACAGGACTTTCAGGTTCTGGTAAGTCCTCACTGGCATTTGATACGATTTATGCGGAGGGACAGAGAAGATATATGGAGTCACTGTCTTCGTATGCAAGACAGTTCTTAGGACAGATGGAAAAGCCGGACGTTGACGATATTCAGGGTCTTTCTCCTGCCATTTCGATTGATCAGAAGTCCACGAACCGCAATCCACGTTCTACAGTTGGTACAGTAACGGAAATCTATGATTATCTGCGGCTTCTTTATGCGAGAGTTGGCATTCCTCACTGTCCAAAGTGTGGAAAAGTAATTTCCAAGCAGACAGTAGACCAGATTGTAGATATTTTAATGAAGCTTCCAGAACGAACGAAAATTCAGCTTCTTGCACCGATTGTAAGAGGAAGAAAGGGAGAACATGTAAAAATATTAAAAGACGCAAAAAAGAGTGGCTATGTCCGTGTTCGCATTGACGGGAATCTGTATGACCTTGCAGAAGAGATTAAGTTAGAAAAAAATAAAAAGCACAATATTGAGATTATTGTAGACCGTTTGATGATAAAGGAAGGTATTGAAAACCGTCTTACAGATTCGATTGAGACCGTAATGAAGCTTACAGGGGGACTTTTGTTAGTAGATGTTGTTGGTGGGGAACCGATGAATTTTAGCCAGAGTTTTTCCTGCCCGGATTGTGGTATCAGCATTGATGAGATTGAGCCACGAAGCTTTTCTTTCAATAATCCGTTTGGAGCCTGTCCAGTCTGTCACGGACTTGGATTTAAGATGGAGTTTGATGTTGACCTGATGATTCCAGATAAAAAAATGAGTATTGCAGATGGGGCGATTACTGTATTGGGCTGGCAGTCTTGCACAGATCCAAAGAGTTATACGAGAGCAGTTCTTGATGCATTGGCAAGAGAGTATAATTTTGATTTGAGTACGCCATTTTGTGATTTAAGTCCGGAAGTCCAGAATATTATTATTCATGGAACGAATGGACATGAGGTAAAAGTATACTATAAAGGAAAGCGTGGAGAAGGTGTCTATGACGTTGCTTTTGAGGGTTTGCTTCGTAATGTACAGCGTCGTTATCGCGAGAATCATTCTGAACGTCAGAGAGCAGAATATGAAAACTTTATGACAGTGACTCCATGTGATAGTTGTCACGGTCAGCGATTAAAGCCTGAATCTCTGGCAGTAACAGTAGGTCAGTACAATATTTCCGAATTGACATGCCTCTCCGTAAAGCGATTAATTTCCTATTTTAATGAAATTGAACTTACAGAAAGACAGCAACTTATCGGTAAACAGGTGTTAAGAGAAATTCGTGGAAGAATCGGCTTTTTAAATGATGTTGGCCTTGACTATTTAAGTCTTTCACAGCCAACAGGAACGCTTTCTGGTGGAGAAGCACAGCGAATTCGTCTTGCAACGCAGATTGGTTCTGGACTTGTTGGAGTGGCATACATTCTTGATGAACCAAGTATCGGTCTGCATCAGAGAGATAATGATAAACTCATTTCTGCCTTAAAACGTCTGAGAGATTTGGGCAATTCACTTATTGTCGTTGAGCATGATGAAGATACGATGCGAGAGGCAGACTGCATTGTGGATATTGGACCAATGGCAGGCGAAAATGGTGGGGAAGTTGTCGCAGTTGGAACAGCAGAAGAATTGATGGTGAATCCAGATTCCATTACAGGAGCATACCTTAGCGGGAAAATGAAAATCCCTGTTCCAGAAGTTCGGAGAAAGCCGCAGGGTTATCTGACAGTAAAAGGAGCCTCGGAGAATAACTTAAAGAATATCAGCGTGAAGTTTCCAATCGGCGTATTTACCTGTGTAACAGGAGTTTCTGGTTCAGGGAAAAGCTCCCTTGTCAATGAGATACTTTATAAGAAGCTTGCCTGCGTATTAAACCGTGCAAGAATTAAACCAGGAAAACATAAAGATATTGAAGGAACAGAACAGTTAGATAAGATAATCAACATTGACCAGTCTCCGATTGGACGTACCCCGCGTTCTAATCCAGCCACTTATACAGGAGTATTTGACCATATCCGCGAATTGTTCGCTATGACAAAAGATGCCAAAGCAAGAGGATATGACAAAGGACGTTTCAGTTTCAATAAAAAGGGCGGCCGCTGTGAAGCCTGTGCCGGTGATGGTATTTTAAAGATAGAAATGCAGTTTCTTCCTGATGTATATGTACCATGTGAAGTCTGTCATGGAAAGCGTTACAACAGAGAGACATTGGAAGTAA